>Ga0315280_10000884_pt1 | contig 54217 bp, 42 predicted proteins | sample YL17G06_40_MG_FD_203697 | JGI IMG/M metagenome (GOLD analysis project Ga0315280, IMG submission 203697) | Sediment microbial communities from Yellowstone Lake, YNP, Wyoming, USA - YL17G06_40 | ecosystem: Environmental > Aquatic > Freshwater > Lake > Sediment | place: USA: Wyoming | collected... | reverse complement strand
GTTCGACCCCGTCAGGGTCGCGGGGATGGGGCGACCGGTTTCCGTAGGTTTCACCTACGGCTATTCACATTCGTTCCCTTCGGGAACGTGGCGCTTGCACGTGATCGGAGAAATGTCCAAACTCGAGGCACGGGCATCTTGCCCGTGAAAAAGGCTCTTCATGGGCGGGATGCCCATGCCACGACGAAAGTTGAATTGACATGGCGACATTCGCTTATCGGGCGAAAGACACCAAGGGCGAGACAATCCAGGGCACGATGGAGGCCGAAAGCCAACACGCCGTGGCATCGCGCCTTCAGGCAATGGGCTATTTTCCCCTGCACGTCGGCGCGGAGAGCAAGGATCGCCAGGGTCTCAGCGGTTTGATTCAAACGCTTCGTCGCCAACACGTCCGAACGGCCGACCTCACGACGTTCAACCGCCAGTTGTCCGACCTGATTGGCGCGGGTGTTCCCCTGGTCAAGGCGCTCAATACCATTGTCACCCAGACGGCCAACGAGGTCATGCGTGAGATCGTCAGCCAGATCAGCGCGGACGTTCAAAGCGGCAGTACGTTCGCCCAGGCCCTCTCGAAGCACCCGCGTGCGTTTTCGAAACTGTACGTTGCGATGGTTCGGGCGGGCGAAGCCGGCGGCATGCTCGAAAATGTGCTCGCGCGCCTGGCCGACTTCGCCGAGGCCGAACAAGAACTCAAGGGCCGCATTCAATCCATGCTGATCTACCCAAGCATCATGGTCATCGTTGGCTTCGTCGCGGTGACAATCCTGATGACTGTCGTGATGCCGAAAATCACCGCGATCTATAAGGACCTGAACCAGACCCTTCCTGCCATTACCAGGGTTCTGATTGAGATCAGCAGGTTTGTGGGTGGTTATTGGTGGGCGGTTTTCCTGGGAATGGGCGTTCTGGTTTTTCTCCTGTGGAATTTCTTGCGAACCGATGAAGGCAAGACGCTGTTTGACGGGTGGGTGTTACAGGTGCCTGTTTTGGGCGGGGTCGTTCAGAAGCGCGAGATCGCTCGTTTCGCTCGGACCTTTGGGGCACTGTTACACAATGGCGTCTCGATTCTGCCCGCGCTGGAGATTGTGATTGATGTGATGACCAACAACATTGTGCGCCGAGAGGTGGCACAAATTCCTCAAAACATCAGCCAGGGCTCGGGCGTGGCCAATCCGCTTCGCAACAGCAAGGTCTTCCCGCCGGTTGTGGTCAACATGATTGCGATCGGCGAGGAAACGGGCCGGCTGGCCGAAGTGCTGGGGCGAGTGGCTCATTCCTACGAGGTCGAGGTGGATCGCTCCATCCGAGCGCTGGTGTCGCTGATCGAGCCACTCATTATCCTCACCATGGGTCTGGTCGTTGGATTCATCGTAGTGGCCATGCTTCTGCCGATTTTTTCGCTCGATCCAAGCGCACAAACCGGATGAGAGCCAGGGACAAGTGACAAGAAATGAGCGGCCAGAGGTGAAGGGCAAGAAGCGGCAGCGAGCCATGACGTTGCTCGAAATCACCGTTGTGCTGGTGATCGTGTCGGTGATGTTGGCCATAACGCTTCCGTCGTTCGGCCCTTTCAAGCTAAAGAGCGAGAGGCGGACCTCGGCGCGCAATCTTGCCGCTATCATTCATTATGCGCGTGGGGCGGCGATTTACAGCCGTCGTGTTGTCAAACTGCGAATTGACGTGGAACACAGCCGGTATCGGCTCGACCTGATGACCAATTCCATCCCGGCAAGCAAACGCGATGAAAAGGATGTCGAACCGATAGAGGCGATACGAAATCTGCCCGAGAAGATCTATTTCGACCGCGTGATTCTCTATGAGAAAACCGAGGAATCGGAAAACGGGATCGTTGTCCTCAACTTTACGCCTCGTGGCACTGTTACAGCGGCCGCGATCGTTCTGGCAGATGTAAAGGGACAACGCGTGACGGTAGATATTTTCGGGACGACGGGCGCTGTCGAGGTTTACGCGGGCGTTCCGCCCGAGCTCCAGGGGAACATGGAGAGGCCGTCGTGAAAAATCGGACGACAAACAGGACCGCACGAAGGGCAGAAAGTCCGGCGCGAAGAGGCTTGTCACTTCGCGGCAAGAGGTCGTTTGCCTTGCTCGAAATCCTGGTGGCAACAGTGATCCTGGGCGTCTCGCTGGCCGCTATCCTGCGCTGCTATACGAATGCCCTGAAGTCGGTCAGCTACGACCGCAAGATCACACAAGCGATCCTACTTGCCCAAGGTCTGCTTGAGGATTTCGAGGTCGAGGCGCCCGATGAGGATCAAGTAGAGGGCAGCTTTGCCCCCGATTTCCCCGACTTTAGCTACACCGCAAAATTTGAGGCTGTCGAGATCAAGTATCACGACATCACCCTATCCCTGTTTAAGAAACAGTTGGAACCGCTACGTAAGGTTGCACTGCGGATCTATCATAAACCTCCCAGCGCCAGTAAAACGGTCTGTATCCTGGAGTTCGAGACGTATCTGACGGGTGTCGAGAAGTATGCATCAGGCGCGAAAAATCTCAATGCGCTCTTCTGAAACGGGCGACACGGAAACCGATCGCGCGCGTCTAGGCAGACGGACGCCTCTGGGCTTTACGTTGCTCGAGATCATGATTGCTGTAACCATCTTTGGGGTGATTTCCATTGCCGTCTATAGTACGTTCCGGGTCGGATTGAGGTCTTACGAGTCCGGGCGCGAGCAGATGGTTTTGACGCAGAGTGCGCGCACCGTTTTTGATCTTATGGCGCGCGACCTTCGCAGCCTTTATTATCTACCTCCTGACGCTTATAATCAAAACCTGATCACGCAACTCCAGGTGCGCGCGATGCAGAGACTTCTGGCGCCCTCACTGCCCGGCCAACAGGCCGTCAGAGACAAAAATGAAGAGAAAGAGGAAAAGCCGCTTGTGGGACTGCCGATTGATCTGACAATCATCGGCGAAGACCACGAGCAAAGCGACTTGCTTACGTTTGTTACTTACCAAGCCTACTGGGGAGTGGAGGCGATTCAGCCGTGGGCACTCGCCCGCGTGAAATATTACGTTCAGGACGGCATTTTATTTCGGGCGGAAGGACCCATCACGGTCGAGCAAGTCCCCGGCTATCAATGGCAGCCTCTCATTCCAGTTGGGGCGTCGGGCGATTCCCCCGGAGGCTGGACGTTGCCTTCGCCGATGGCGACAGACAACAGTGTTGGGAATTATCTCCAGGATATGCCGCACGAAATGGTCGCTCGCGGCGTCAAGACATTCGATTTGCGCTATGGCTATTGGACAGCCGACGGCTGGTATGAGTCGCCCGACTGGATTGGCCACGAGCGTCGGTATCGCAACCCACCTTACCCGTTCGACCCGGCCGATCCCCAGGCATTTCTTTTTCTCCAGCGCAATTTGAGTCGCGCGACGGACGACATCCCGGCCTACGTGATCGTGACACTGGAACTCACCTATGGAAAAGACGGTTCACGAAGCCAGGTTTTCCGGTCGCGTATTCGGCTTTTGGTCTCGTCGGAAACGTATCAACCTTTTGCAGATCCAGCTCTGGCGGCAGCGAATGCAGCGTTTGACCCGCGGCGCCAGGCAACACCATACGGTTTGGGGCCGGGAATGCTGCCACGGCGATAGAGACAATGAGGAAAGATGAAGGCAGAGGGATGAATAACAGAAGTTGCGATACGAACCAGCGCGCAATGTGTTATGATCCTTGCGGAACAGGAAAATGAACCAGACGATCTCAGTGGGAAAACCGAATCGTGGTCGGCAGGCGGCAATTCTCGTGTTGACACTCTGGATTGTCGTCGTGCTCGGTCTGATCAGCGCTTCGATGCTCGAAGAGGTCTATTTGGAGCTGAAACTGGCCAAGTATCAACGCGATGACTTTGAGGCAATGGTTCTGGCGCGTGCTGGCGTCGCACGGGCGATCGCCGACTTGCGCAACGATCTGATGATAGACTACGCAGGCAAACATGAAATGATTGATAGCACCAACGATGTGTGGGCTCGAATGGACGAAGACAAAGTGGGCCAGGATAACAAAGGGGTGCCGCTGGGTCGCGGGACTTATTGGGTCTGGGTGGAAGATGAATGGGGCAAGTTCAACCTGAACATGGCCAATCTTCCGGTGCTCAAAGCGGCTCTCTATGAGTTAGGCCTCGAGGAAAGAGACGCCCAAACGGTGGCCAGTGCGATTCTGGATTGGTTCGATCCCGATGATCGTGCGTTGCCGCCTGGCACGGGCTTCGAGGACGAGTATTATTCCGAGGTGATAGCCAAGAAATCGCATTCGAGGTGGGACAAGGATCAGCCACCGATTTATCACTGCAAAAACGACCGATTCTCGAGCGTGGATGAGTTGCTTTCGATCTGCGGCGTTACGCCGGAGCTTTTCTACGGCGTGGACCCCGAAAAAGAGGCACTGCCCGACCCAATCGAGCGGCTGAAAAGTCGAGCCGAACGAGCCGGAACTCCCAACCCCCGCGAGAAGCAGTTCGGCTTGCGCGACATTTTTACGGTTTACTCTGCCGGGCCGATCAATGTGAACACGGCCGATCGCACCGTCCTTCGCATTCTTTTTCGAGCCGTTCTCAACGACCCGCAAGCTGCACTGGCAAGTGCCGAGAAAGTCCTGGCCATGCGCAAGTCCACTGCCCGAGCGAGCTCGAAGGACGAGAAAGCATTTCGCGACATCACCCAGTTTGCTCAAGCCGCTGGTTTGCCACCTCACGTGCTGGACCAACTGAACAGAGTTGCACCGCTAACGATTCGTTCGGATACGTATCGGATCTATGCCTTGGGCGAGGTCAACGGCACGAGGCACCTGATCTGCGCCGTTGTTGCGCGAAGTCTGGAGACCTGTAATCCCGACAGCCTGAATTCCCTTTTCGACCAGGGGATCATCAACCGGCGTTTGATGGAGGCATTTCTCCGACGGCATCGCGACAAGCGCGAGCTGATCGAACAAGCAACTGTTCGGGTGACTCAATGGCAAGAACTCTGACCGAGAGAATGCCCGGGCAACGAGCGGCCCGGGCGGCGATCGAACTGTTCGACCGCGGAGCACGAATTGCGATTCTGACCCGCCACAAGGGCCGGCCGGTGATCAGCGACCTTGTGGAGGTGGACTTCCCACCCGTGCCCGAGGGCCAAACCGTTGCCCCTTCAGTGAAAGCACAAGCCGTCCGCGAAGCCTTGCGGTCGCACGGCTGGCGGCTCCGCGAAGTGGTTCTGATCCTGCCCAAGAACCTGGTCACCATGCGCCTGGTGACTTTGCCCTCGACCAATGACGCCGAGCTGGTCGAGATGGCTCGCTTCGAGGCCCAGAAGCACATCCCCTTCAATGTCGAGCGCCATGTGATTGCTCATACCGTTCTGCGCAAGGAGGGCGTGGAGGGAAGCCGCGCTCTAATTGTCGCCGTGGATCGTGTGGCACTCGAAGAGCCAATGGCCATTTGCCGGGAAGCCCGACTGGACATCACGTCGGCTTGTGTTTCATCGCTCGCGCTGGTCGAAGCGGTTCTCCTCGATCCTCCCGCAGGCCACGCCGAGCAAACGTTCGCACTGGTTAACCTTGGTTGGTCCACCGTGGACATCACCATTGTGTTGGGAGGGATCGTTCGTTTTACGCGAAGTGGCGCAATGGGACTGGAACGACTTACCCCCTCGCTTCAGCAAATGATGGGCACAAAAGCGCTCCTGACGCGTGAGAATCTACAAGGATTTGATGCTCTGAACCCGGGAAGGTTTTCCCAGACCACCACCGCCCGTCCCACCCGCCGTCAGCCGGCTTACAGCGTGGATGATTTCGCCACCGAGGGGATGGACGAGACGGCGCGGGGAATCGCGCCGATTTCGGCCTCCGCAAGCCCTGGTTCAATAGGCGAGGGCACTATGCTTTCTGGAGCGGCCGACGAGATGGCAAAATGGCTGGGACGCCTTGTCCAGGAAATTCAACGCACCTACACGTTTGCCGCACGCGAGTTCGAATGTCCCGATCTCGAGAGGGTCTATCTGGCGGGAATTGGCTCGTACATCACCAACATGAGCACCTGTTTGGAGCGAAACCTGAATACGGCCGTCGCGCTGATCAATCCGCCGACTTCAATCGAGTTCGCCAGCCCAAAGGGGCGCGATCTTCAGGCGGCATGGCGTGAGTTTGCCATCACAATCGGCGCTGTCGCGGGCACTTCGTTGCCGCCGGTTGATCTATTGCCACCCGAATACACAGAGGCCCTGGCGGTCCGCGAGCGACGCCGTTCGCTCGCCTTTTCCGGCGCACTGGTCTTCTTGCTTGTCGCCCTGAGCATCACTTGCGCCGTGCGTTGGTTTGCCGATCAGCGCCATCAACTTGAATTCTACAAAGCGCACAATGCCAACCTGGCACCAAGAGTGAAGAATCTTCACGACCGGGAACGGCGATATAGAATTGTCCGCGAAATCGTCGAGGACCCTCGCTCCGCCGGCGCGATCCTCGAAGTCTTCAGTCGCCTCGATCTTGCGGAACAACGAAAGATCGCGCTGCTGGCCTATCGTTATACGAAAGGCGACAGGGTGCAACTCGATGGCCACGCCCTCACCTATGCCGATCTGGACCGTTTTGCGGCGGAACTGGAAAAGCTCGGGTCCGGCTCTGACAAGGCAACGACCGGAACGGCTCAGACCCGAACGTTCGAGGTCGTTCAGCAAAAATCGCGACCGCTCGAAAAACTGCCGGGCGAGCGCCCAACCGTTGTCAAGTTCAGCCTCGACTGCCTTTTTCCCCAGAGCGACAGGAGGTAGGCGCGATGGCGATCTCGATCTCACGGCGCGAGCGAACCATTCTGATCGTCACAGTGGCACTTGCTGTGATGGCTCTCGTCTATCATTTGGGGTTAAGCAGTGTTTTGAGCGCTCTCGGGGACGAACGGGAACAACTGCGCCAGGAAAAGGAAACCTACGAGAGGTATATCGCCGATCTTCGCCGTGAAGACGAGGTGGCCACGGACATCGCGCAATTGGAAAAGAGGTATCCGATGACCGATCAGCGGCTCAAGGAGTTCACGGCCACCATTGATGAAGCCTTCAAAGCCGCCGGTATGACAGCCGCCATCAGTCCCGCCGAACAAGAGGAAATTGCGGGAGCCGAAGACTATGGATTTGTGACCTTGCACATCACATCGGCGGGTACGATCGAAAGCGTCGTCAGAGTTTTGAACTACTTCGATCGCCAGGCGATTCTGATCAAGGAGCTCAAGCTCACGACAGGCGTGGATCAAAACATGATCCAGGTGGACGTCAGGGTCTCGCAGATGATTAAGATCAGCGAAGAGATGAAAGAGAAGAAGGTGAAGCGTCCGAGCACACCGAGCGGTCGAGTTGTTCGTCCGCGCGAGTCCACGGGCTTGTAGGAGATGATTTTGGATTTTCGATTCTGGATTGCGAATCAAGGGATGCGACCCATTCGGAAGAACAACCGTGAGCGCTATGGATTGTGACTTCCCGATTGAGAAAAGTGGCTTTACGATTGGTCAACACAATCTGAATGCAGCCCAAATGTAAGGAAGGGCGAGATTCGCAAAATGGTGAATGAGATTTGAAGGCCTGGATTTTGCTTATCTTGGAGTGGAAGCGTTTGCCGCAAGCAAGACAGGGCAGGAGGCTTGCCGTGTTGCCCGTCAGCCGAGATAATTGCAGCGGTGGCCAATGCTGCCCGGGGCAGGTCCAATGAATCGGCGAGATCTGACTATCAATGGCGTTCTCTTGGTCGCGATTGTGGCATTGACTGCTGTGGTCGCAACTTTTCACCCGACAGGGCTTCGGCCTCCAAGCCAGGATTTGTCGAAGGTCGCCATGCCTACTCCCGTTCGCACTGAATCAACACCGATTCTGATCGGCATTGCGCCGCTGGAGCGGTATAATACTATTCAGCAACGCAACATTTTCCGAACCATCGTCACCCGGACGCCGCCGCCAACGCCGACAACACCGCCCCCGCCCACTCCCCCACCGATCAACGCCATCATGTCTCAGTTTGCGTTGGTTTTGATGGACCCGCCTAAGTCGGTCACGGTGCAGAACAAAACAACGCCAACCGAGATGATCGAGTGGAAAGTCGGGGAAAAGCGCAAGATCAAATTTCAAAACTTAGAACTCGAGGTTACCCTTAAATCGGTGGACGGAAATCAATTCAAGGCAACGTTCACGGCTCCGGTGAATCAGACACATGTCTTCAGCTATTTCTGACATAAGAAACCACAGATTGCATACCGCGGCGGAGGCGCAACCAAACATAGAATAATCACCACAGAGACACAGAGGAAACGGAGAGTTCCCTATTTGGAAGCTACTCTGTACTAATTTGCATGCTTTTCTTGAATTTTTGTAAAGATTTTCGCGGTTTGGCGTGTCTAAGTTCTTGGTTTTCGGAGTTGGATGCGAGCGGTCGTTTTGAGGGTTCTTAGAGTTCCTAAAATCAAGACCTCACCGCCGAGGACGCGGAGAAAGGCCTAAAGAAAAGTGACTTTGTTGATACATCTTTCTCAACAGCCTCCGCGTCCCACTGCGCACTCTGGGGTTCGTTCTTTTAGAGGTTCTTGGGTCTCTTGTGGCCGCGGTTTTTCGCTTTCCTTTCAATCTGCGAAATCGGTGAAATCTGTGGTTTCATTGTTTTTGGTTTGGTTGCGGCCCAAGGTCGCGCTGTGTTCTCTGTGCCTCTGTGATAAATCAAATCTGCGCAATCTGGGGTTGGTAGAGTTTGTGCTTGCATGAAACATCTACTGTTCGCTAGGAAAGAAAGAGTGGGAGAAGAAGTGCAACATCTGATTTCGGGCCTGCCGCTCGCCGACGTAGGATTCCGCTCGCACGATCCAGATGGCGTTGAACTTGTGAGGTCGCTTGCTGAGGCGGCCAAGGAGTTGCTCCCGATGAACGCCCGAACAAGAAGCAAAAAGGCACAAGTAAGAAGGCAAAAGAAGTGCACCAATGGCCAGGCGTTGCCTCTCCTCTTACTTTTTCCTTTTTCCTTTTGCCTTTTGGCTTCCATCGCTGTTCAGGCGCAAGAGCTCCAAGAGATGTCCCTTCCTGCCCCGGCGTCGGGCGAGGCAGCGACGAACGAAACTTCCGAATCGGAAGCGGCAGCTGCTCCGGCCGTCCGCCGCTTCTCGACCGACGGCAAGCCGTTGCTCAATTTGGTCTTCGCTCCAGGCACCCAGCCCAGCATTGACCTTGTGTTGGCCCAGATCAAGGCGCAGACGGGCATCACCGTGACGCCAATGGGCGCAGCGAGAGGTCAGCCCGTTCCTGCTCCCTTGCTCAAGGACACGACGATCGAGGACGCGCTGAAATGGATTTGCGCCCAAAAAGACTGGGTCTGGGCGAAAGAAGGCCCAAACTACATCATCTCGGACCGGCCATATTATGAAAAGAACGTTCTGTCCAAGACGGTTGTCCAGCGCGTCATCGTGCCGCGAAATATTCCTGCCGCCGACGCCGCGAAAGCTGTCGAGCGCATGAAATCCCCCGTCGGCGACATCCAGTTTGACGCCCGCACCAACCAGGTTTTCGTCACGGATATTTTGCCAATCGTCGAAGCGATCGAGCGGACGATCAAGTTGCTCGACCAGAAGGTCTTCTTGCGCGTTTTCACACTGAAACACGCCGATCCCAAGACTGTCCTGGATTTTCTCCAACCCTACAAATCGCCTCCGGGGCGGCTCGAGCTCATTCCCAAGATGCGCCAGATCATCGCTGAAGATACTTACGAGAATATCCAACGCATGGAAGTCATGGTGGACCTTCTCGACCGCGGACCGGAGATGCGCATCTACGACCTGAACAACATAGATTTTGAAGGGAAGTCCATCCAGGACATCCAGGACTACCTCGATAAGGAAATCCTCACCGAGGGAGCCTACCTGAAGTTCGACCCCCAGAACGGCGTGATGATCCTGATTGACCTGCCCAGCGTTCACGAGAAAGTGCAAAAGATTCTCGAGGCCGTGGACAAGCCCGCCCGCCAAGTGTACATCCAGGCCGAGGTTGTCGAAACGAATTTCGACCACACGTTCAAGATTGGGACCGACTTTACGTGGGCCGACGACCTGCTGGTTCAGGCCCCGACGACTCTTGCCACTGGCACAGGCGCAACGGGAGCAGGAACCGTGACAGGAACCGGCACGGGACAGGGCGTCCCGACCCAGCAGGCAGGCGCCACGCCCCAGGGAACTGCCGCAACTGGTGGAGGAACAAGCAATCTCTCGCTGGGTTTCACGGACCTCGCCGCCGCTGCACAGGCCCTCCATGAGCGCTACCCTGTTGTCACAGCGGGTTCCTCTGGAATTGCTCTCGACTACCTCAGCCGCCACGCACGCCTGGCATTTAGCGCGGTCATGACGGACAATGAAACACGGCTGCTCGCCCAGCCGCGTGTTCTCGTCAAGAACCGCCAGCCCGCCGACATCACCGATGGCGGTTCGATTTCCTATCCCACCACGACCTACTACGGCGGCGGCTACGGCTATGGCCAGGGCACAACCGGCTATAACCCCTACGTCCCCTCGGTCAGCCCGGGGTCGGTTCCCATCGGCCTCACCCTGACCGTTGATCCGAGTATCATGAACAATGGCCTGATCGAGCTGCGCGTATCGCTTATGAACCAGAGCGGCACATCGAAGACCAGCAAGCTCGGCGGCCAGGACTATACTCTCGTGGACACGACCAACCAGACCCTCAATACGATTCTCGTGATTCCCGACGGCCAAACCCGAATGATTGGCGGCACGATCCGCAATATTGAGACGGAGAACGTCAGCGGCATTCCCTATCTCAAGGACATCCCTGTCATCGGACCGCTTGTTTTCGGGAACAAGGACACAAAGACCACTCGCAGGACGCTCTTGATGTTCATCACGCCGTCGGTCGTCCAGGAGCAGATTCGCCGCTATGTCACACCGCCCGACGAGAGCGAAATGACACCGCCGACATTCTACGAACAGGCCTCGTGGAGTGCGACGGCGGTCAAGCGTGCTGTTGAGGAAGCCGTCAAAGAAACCGAGGAGAAATACCCTGGCTTTCGCTTCCCTGGCCGCGAAGAAGAAGAACTGAGGAAGCCGGAGGGTATTCGAGCGCCGACAGTCCGGCTGGAGCACGAAGAAACAACGGGTCCGGCCGAGCTTCAATTGCCGCCTTTGGAAGAGCGTGTGACAACGATTCCTAAGCGGTTGCTCGAACGGAAGCCAGTCGAGCTCGAGCCGAGGATGCCTCCGCCACCCGCCCCGCCGGTGATTGAGCCCAAGGGCCCGCCGCCGCCAAGTTCGCCAACGCTTCAGCCAAAGACAGCGGCGCCGCCAACGACGGCGACAACGGAGACCAAGAAGCCCGCATTGCCCACTTCGCCATCCCTTACGCAAAAGGCTCCTGCACCGACGCCACGACCAACTCCTGCCGTTAAGCCTAATATGCCTCTTGTGCCAACTACGACGAAGACACTCGAGACGCGAAAGTCTGTCTCCCCGACTTCGCCCACGGTTGCGCCCAAATTGCCGCCACCGCCCACTTCGCCAACTGTCGGGCAAAAGGCACCTCCGGCGGCCCCTGCTCCCCAACCAAAACTGCTCAAACCAATTGCCCCGCACGAACGTCCGACGACAGCAACGTTTCCCTCGACTGGCACGGTGATGTTCGAGGCCGGACCGCCAAGAATTCTCTTGAGCAGTCGAAAGCCAGCCGATTTGCCTTTGCCGGCGGCCCGTGCGACAACGAAACGATCTGTAGCCGTGGCAAGCGGCGCGGCGGGGGGCGAGGAGGGTCTAGAGCCAACCTCCTATGAGGTCACGGTGCTGGGAGAAGGAGGTCGCTCGGTCACAGCGCTTCCCAGCGGCGAATATCGCGAGTCGCCTGCGTTGGGGACTGTTCAAGTTCCCATGGAAACACTGGCAGTGGTGGCCACGCCCACTCCCCCACCCGCGCCCACTCCCGCCATGATTCCGCCAGGCATTCCGCCGGGCGCGATTCCACCCGGAATGCGGGTAACGCGTGTATCTGGGCAGCCGCCCCCCGGCCCGGCTCCGGCTGTGACGCCGCTTCGTCCAATGCCCACAAGACCGGTCTTTCCTACTTACGGCACGCCTGCGTATAGTGCAACGCCTTACGGAATCCGCCCACCGATTATGCCGCCGAACATGCCTCCCGGCTATTACCCAGGCTACTATCCTGGAGGCCGCCGGCCGGTCCGTTGATTCACGCAAAATACCGCACCTGGCCACGAGATTGGGTCTCCATAGCCCAGCTGTCGAAGGGGCGCAGCCCACCCTAAGGCGGGTATATGTTTAGCGCTGGTTGCCAAAGGGTGCATTTGCTACAGGCAAGATGCCTATACCACCAAACAAAATCAACTCCCAAGTCGGTGGTATGGGCTTCCAGCCAGTGTCGTCCAATGGTTTTCAAAACATGGCGCGTTGAATTGAAAGGAGTTGGAAAAAACGCCAGGCCAAGTGAACAGATTCTAGCCCATACCATATTGATTAGCCTGGCTTCAGTGGGCTCGTTCGTTTGCCCCCGGCTTCAGCCGGCGGGTAAGCAGCCCTATCCAGAAGCGGGTGAGCCGGCTTGAGCCGGGCTTCTCGACCGGGCTTGAGCCAAGATCGCGCCTCTGGGAAGGGCTGAAGCATGCTCCGACCACTGGCAGTCGCTCCAACCCACCGGCTAAAGCCGGGGGACTCGAGTTTGGAGGCCGGTTTGATCACGTATAGGCACTCACGATGAGATTTTCTGCGAAAATCGGGTGGTGGGTGCCACTGTCGTGCGTTTCGTTGGGTGCGCCATGCGTTTCGTTGGCGGTGGGGAGCGTTTCGCTCTTCGCGATGTCGGTGGACGTTTCAAGGATTTCTTTGCGCAGCAGAGAGAGAAGATCGAGCAGCGACGGGCGTTTGCCGTTGCACCGCCTTTCGTGTCATCGAGCGCCACGGTGACCGGACCGCGCCGATAGCGCGAAAGATAGGTCTCGATCACGGGGCGAAACAGCGCCTCCTCCTCCCACTTGCTGCGCGAAAACAATTTATAGTCCGCGCTCCAGTCCTGGTGCTGGCGACCGAGCGCGCAAATCGTTCGCGAAATCGTCCGGCGCCCACACGTCACAGGCAAAGCCCGCGCCTGCTCGATCGCGCGCCGCACGGTGCGTTTCTGCGCAAACACGTCCGCCCATCCCTCGAACAACAGCGAGGCCAGTCGCGTCCCGATCATCGGACCTCCTCCTTTCGAACGGCAAACGTGTTGCGGTCAGTGCGAACGAAACGCACGCCGCGGGCAACCTTCTTGCTCAGAGCCGAAACGACCGACTCGCGGTCGAGGCGAACGCCGTGGTCGGCCTGGACGCGGCAGAGAATCTCTGTGACATGCAGCGGGACGCCGGCCCTGCGCAGTATGTCGTATACCAAGTCAACTTGCGACATACCTGTCCGACGACGGCCCTTCTCGGGGATTCCGCCGCCCTTGCGCAGCCGCCGGACCGCGCGCAGCTGGGCGTCAAGAGACGCTTCGAACACTTCCAAAACACTCTCCCTGACTTTCTGCTCGTTTTCCTTCTTGCTCATGGCGTGGCCCTCCTTTCCCAAGGCACGGAAGGAGGGTACGAGCAGGTGTATAGGTCTGTCAGGCGCTATTTACATACTTCAAATGTCCAAACTTCAGTCACGGGCAGGATGCCCGTGCCACTTCTATTTGTTCTTGCCTTTCTTCGCGGCTTGCTTCTTGTCGCCTTTTGCGGCTTCTTCTTTCGCCGAGGCGCCATAGTAGCGGTAGCGGTCCCAGCGGTCGTCGTCCGGGTTTGTCGCGCGGGGGTCGCCCGTTTCAGCCATCCAACGGTCCAGCTCCGCCCGCAGTTTCTTTTTGGCCTCAGCATATTCGGGTTTCTCGGCGACATTGTTCAGTTCGTAAGGGTCCTTGACCAGATCGTAGAGCTCTTCTGCGGGACGTTTGGCGAAACAAAGCTCAAAGAATCTCTTCATTCCCGGCTCATCGCGTCGGGACAGAATCCCTTCCTTTGTCGGCCCGCCGTCGCAGTCGCCGAACGAGCCCACGGCTTTCCACGCCTCAGGATCGCCCGCCGGCCAAAGGTCAGGACGTAAGTTGCGGATATAGATAAAATCCTTCGTGCGGATTGCCCGCATAGGATAGCTCTTGTCACCGGCGCGAACATTGGCGTGGCGTTCGCGCTCCAGAAAAACCTTGTCGCGGTGAACGGGATTGTCACCTGTAAGCAAGTCCAGGAAACTGCGACCCGTCATCTCGGGCTGAGGCTTCAGGCCGGCGGCCTCGAGGAACGTCGGGGCGATGTCGGTCAGGACGACAAAGTCATCCACGCTCCGTCCGCCTTTCACTCGCGCCGGCCAGCGAACGGCCAATGGCTGATGTGCCCCGTAGTTGTAAATGTTGGCTTTGCAGCGCGGGAACGGCATTCCGTTATCGCCGGTGATCACGACCAATGTGTTGTCCAACTGTCCCGAGGCTTCGAGCAGTTTGATCATCTCACCGGTATCGCGATCGCACCTCTGGCATTCGAAATAGTAGTCGCAGATGTCGCTTCGGACCTCGGGTGTGTCGGGCCAAAACTGGGGAACAACCACGTCTTCGATTTTCATGCCCGACGCGACGCCCGAACCTTTCTGATAGGACCGGTGGGGGTCGAAGCTGCCGAACCAGAAGCAGAAGGGTTGTCCTTGAGGCACCTTCTTGAGAAACTCTTCGAAGGATTTGAACGTCGGGCCGGCGGGGTTGCGTGTCCAGCCGCCGTCCTTGAAGTTGCCGGGTCCCCAGCCTTTGCCCTGAAGGCCGACAAAGTATCCCGCCGCCTCAAGGAGATCGGGATAGACCTTGAATTTGTTCGGCAGGGTGCTCCAGAGATTCCCACCGTCTTCGAGCCGGTGGATGGCCTGGCCGGTAAGGATCGCCCCGCGCGACGGTGTGCAGGAAGAAGAAGCGCAAAAGGCGTTGGTGAACAGAACACCTTCTCGGGCCACGCGGTCAAACGTGGGTGTCTTGACGACTTTGTCGCCATAAGTGCCGCAGGCGGGCCATCCCCAATCGTCGCCGATGGCGAAGAGGATGTTGGGCCGCTTGTCGGCCGGTTGGCCACACCGGGCCAAGCGTGGGGCTGCCGACAGAGCCAGTGCTGCCCCGACGGTCGAGGTCTCTTTGAAGAACTTCCGCCGATCCATTTTTCGATGTGCTTTCATGCGCGTTTTCCTTTCGTGAATATTGTTTAATCCTGCCGCTTGTCAGAGCAGATAAGAAACCTCGTTGAACACGATCGAATCATGCCAGCGATTTGCCAAATTCTACGGCTCGATCCAGCAGGGCGGTGTCGCTGAGCGTTTGTTTCGGATCGGTCAGAAGCGGACACATCAACCGGCCCCGATCAACTCCCTGGCCAAAGGAGACGAGGGAATCATACATGCTCTCACAGAGATTCGCGCCGTCGTTCGGCCCGCCGCCCGACGTGACAACCAGTGCCATCTTCTTGCCCGACAGCAAACATCGCGGCGGCGTTTCGTTGAACTTGAAGCAGGCATACAAGCGATCGAGGACGGATTTGATCTGCGCCGTGACGCCCCAGCAGAAAACCGGTGTGGCGAGAATAATCAGATCGGCGTCCAAAAGCGCCGTATAAATCTCGCCCATGTCGTCCTTGATTGCGCAGCCCGGAACGTTGCCGACGGTCTGGCAGGTGAAACATTCCTGACAGCCGGAAATCTTCTTGCTGGCCGCGCGGATCACTGTGACATGGGCGCCCGTCGCTTCCATCAATCCGGCAAGAACAGCATCGAGGACAATGTCGGTGTTCCCGCCGCGGCGCGGGCTTCCCTGAACGGCAACGACTTTCATTTCCGTCTCCTTCCAGCGTACCGCGTCCTGTCAGAAGTTCTGCATTCTTCCGTCCCACTTCATGCTCTCTCGGAGCATTCGCAGATCACGAGTTCTTGTGTGCCATGCCCGTATTCTGCCAGTCTCCCCCTACCTCCCAACAACCCCTTTCCCTCACCATCACCTTTTCATGCAACTTTTGACACTACCGTCCGAGAAAACCGGGCTATCGAATGGATTTCTCCGGCAATTCCATCTTCATTTCCGGATTGATCGGCATGCGATCCGGCAACGCGCCGGCCGCGGCCATCAGTCGGGCCAATTCCGCCTTGAGGTTTTTCATTTGCTCCGCCGCCTCCGGCGCATCAATCAGGTTCTTCGTTTCGAGCGGGTCGGATTTCAGATTGTACAGCTCCGCCTTGTATTTGTCAGGTTGATCGTCGCCGTTGGGGGAGTGGACGTATTTCCATTCATCCGTCCGAACGCCGCGCACATTTGGCGTATAGGGAAATTCTTTCTCGTAGTTATACTCATAATACCAGGATTTGCGCCAACCACTGGAATCTCCCGCAAGCAGTTTCTTCCACGATAACCCATGGACACGTTCGAGTGGTTTGGCGCCACAAATGTCGAGCACGCTCGGCGCCAGGTCGGCATTTAAGACCATCTCATTGATGACGCGAGGCCGGCGAATCAACTCCGGATAGCGGACGACAAGCGGAACGCGAATGCTCTCCTCATACATGCAGCGTTTGTCTATGGCCCCATGTTCTCCCAACATGAAACCGTTGTCGCTCATATAGACTACGAGCGTGTTGTCCAATTCGCCAATTGCATTCAGTGCGGCAAGAATCTGGCCCACACTATCATCCACCGAAAGGATCGTCCCCAGGTAACTGCGTACGAACTTGGTATAGTCGTTGAGACCATACAACGGGCCATCAATGCCATGCCACGTGGGGACACGCCACTTGACCCACGAGGGCTTGCCCTCGCCCGTGTCGTTTGCCGTCGGCGGTTTCTCGATCTTAATGCTGTCAAAGACAGTTGCATACTTCGGCTCTGGCTCAAAAGGACCGTGAGGTGCCTTGTGTCCCATGATCATCAGGAAAGGTCGTTGGTGGGGCCGCTTGAGCCAATCCACCGCCAGTTCCGTCACCCGATGTGTATAATAGCCCTTCAACACTTCGCGTTTGCCCTCGATGTTGAAAGTCGTATCGTAGTAAGTCCCCTGGCCCTTGTGCGAAGCCCAGTAATCGAAGCCGGGCTGCTTCTCGTCGTTCTTCTCGTTCATGTGCCACTTGCCGATGTAGGCTGTTTCGTAGCCGCTCTCGTGCAACCGGCGTGGATAACTTGGCAGGTCTGCCGGGAAATTCGTGAAATTGTTGAGGACATTGTGCGTATGCGCATAGAGACCGCTCAAACACGTCGCGCGGCTCGGCGAACACAGCGACGTCGTGACAAACATATTGGCAAACCGCGCACCTTCGGCGGCGATTCGATCCATGTTCGGGGTTTTGAGGAACGGGTGACCCGCGCAACTCATGCAGTCCCACCGCTGGTCGTCGGTCAGGATGACCACAACGTTAGGTCTTCGATCGCGCCGCGCAATACCGCGAGTTTGCGGCCCGGCCATAGTGCCGCCTTGGCCGACCACGAGCGATGCTGCGGTCGCGACAGTGCCTTTCAGAAAACCTCTTCGATTTACGCGAGCCATGTCACTGCCTCCTAGTCAAAGTTATATGATGCAAAACCGACATCTAGGTGGAAATCGCCGACATTGCTCGGAGCTTCAGTTATTCTTTCAATGAAGACGGTTTCTTGCGCTCCTCCACGGGACGCTTGGCCGTCCAGAAAAGTGCATTGACGATCATGCGCCGAAACGAAGGGTTTTCGAAATCGTCGGGGCCTCCCAGTGAAGTGTAAAACACGCGTGCGCCCTTGTAAAGGCGCGTCCACGTCACTGGCTGTAGGCCACCCGATTTCTCCGTCGAACCCATCATCAGGATTTGGCAGTCTGTCCCGATCGGCGCATTCCGGTAAAGGCTATACTTCGATTCAAATGGACTGACGCCCTCCAGAACGGGATGGTCCTTGGCGTCGGAAGCAATCGTCACCGTCAATGTCGTTCCTGTGCCAAAGTGTTTTTGGTAGTTACCGCCGAGAACGAGCTTATCGAATTCGAGCCAGTTCTGAAAACCGTGGCTGGCCGTCCGCATTGCGACAATTGGCCCGCCGGACTCACAGTATTTCTTGATGCGCTCCAATTGCTCGCCGGTAATTGTCAGTCGGCGAGTGAAAAAGAGCGCGACATCGCAATCGCCCAACGCCTCCAGACCGGGCAGATCGTTCGTCCCGCGCGCCTGGGCGATTGTGCATTGAACGTTGTAGTTCGCCTCCAGATACTTCTGGAATTTGGGAAGTGAGATCTCCGACTTGTATTCGTCTGACCCGGAAACCATACATACTTTGAGCGGACCGGGAGCCGCCATGGGGCATACCGATCCCAAAAGAAATAGAACACCGAGGGAAAGAACTGTCACTTGGCGCATGTGGATACCTCCGGATTGTGTGATTTCGACATCCTCCCAGCCGTCGTGTAACGATCTCGCCGACAGAAAGAACTGCCAAGGAACGACAACTCCATATTGACAAAGCGACGAGCTGTTTTCCAGCGAAAAAGAACATCACCGATTGCGCGGGGATGCCTGTCCCAAGTTCGGGACACGCTTTTCTCCTCGGTGTCTTCGTGTCTTGGTGGTTGAAATCATTTGGAATCTGCTCATGCTAATGTTTTGTACGAAGTCCAAGCGCGCATCTCTCACAATAAATTTGACCCAACGAGGGAGCCGGCACATGAGCACAAAGCACATTTTGGTCATGGCCTGCCTGATTCCGGCGATCACTTCTGATGCCGCCGGGCAGCCGCCGAGCGACGTCTCGGCGTGGACCATCTACGTCACCAATGACAACTGCCCCGACTACACCTGGGGCTATACCGAAGAGCAAACCCGTCAGGCATTCGCCGACCTCGTGCGCAGCCACCTCGACGAAATGAAGCGCACCGACGGCGAGCCGCCCGAAAACCGCGACCGCTACAATATGGCTGTCACACAGGAGGCGCTTTGCTTTGTCGAGCGCTACCCCGACCGAAAAGAAGAACTCATCCGCCGTATCCAAGAGGGACGTCCTTCGTGAGTCCCTACCTTTGCAATACGCTCTGGGCTTTCCAAAGTGTCGAAGGCTCCATCCGCGCTTTCTATCCCGCGCGGCGGCTGGAGAAAAACTGGGGCATTTCGATGGACGTCGTCGAACACATCGAAGAGCCGTCGCTGCCCTGGGGTGTCGCTCCGATCCTGGCGGGCTGCGGCGTGCGATGGCTTTCTGTTCCTTTCTACCGCTACGACTCGACCTTTGGCGGCCTGAAAAACCCACCCCTTTTCATTTTTGAAGGATCAGACAGTGGCCAAATCCGCGTTGTCATGGACCCATGGGCTTCGGGAAAAGCCAGCTACACGCAGGGCGCTCGAATGCTTCGCGACCCAAAGACGGTCATGAATGAGTGGCTGCCGCACTATCAGCAAATGGGGAAATCGTACCCGCTGCGAGCCATATTGGCCAGCGGGACGCATGGCGACATCTCGCCACGAAGCGCAAACCAAACGCGGGGGTTCGCGGACGCAATCATAAACTACAACAAACGTCCGGAGCCTCATCCGAAAATTGTGAATGCCGTCCTGCCACAGTTCTGTCGGGCTGTGGACGAAACCCAGGCCAGAACACCGTTTCTACAAACGGTGCGCGGCTGCTTTGGCCACTCGTGGGACCTTTGGCCCGTGTCGCTGGCAAAATATGTTGCCGACATGCGCGAGGGTGAGCGGGCTTTCCTCGCGGCCGAATCGTTGCTGGCGATCGCCGCGCAAACTCAACCGAGAATCCACGAGGCAACACGCGCCGACCGCGAGCGGGCCGAGTGGTGCTGGACCATGCTTGGCGATCATGCGTGGAATGGGACCAACGACGAAAACAAACGCCACAATGCCGACTTGCGGCAAAAGTGGAGCGAGGACCTGAACCGTCTCGGTCAAAGTCTGCTTCAACAGGGGTGGACCGGTTTGGGCCTCACACCGAGCGACCGCGACATCGTCATTTTCAATAGTCTCAGCTTCCCTCGCAGCGATCTGGGGCGCATCGAGATTCCCACGGGCGTGAATGGTGTCGTGACGGAATCCAAACCGTTGGCCTCGCAAATCGTTAACGAGGACGGCCGCCGGATGCTTTATTTTGTCTCGCCCGAAGCGCCGAGTTTCGGCTTCAGACAATTCCAACTGACCTCCCGCTCTCAGAACCATCGCGGCTCCGGCGTGTTGCGCGCAATACCTGTCCGACTGGAAAGTCCCCATTACCGCCTCTTGGTGGATCCAAGAACCGGCGGCATCGCCAGTCTGGTCCGCAAAGGAACAAACTCCGAACTTCTCGCGGACCCGCGCACTAGTCGAACACTTTGCCAAACGATCTACTTCGACGGCCAGGAACATACGCTGACGGACATCCAGTCCGAGGTCGTTGCCGAAGGGCCGGTGCTGGCGCGGCTGCGAATCAGTGGAACCGCCGCCGGCATTCGTGTCGTCAACTTCGTGACCGTCTATGCCGATTTCGACCGCGTGGACTTTGACCTTCGCATCAACAAAGCCGCCACAACCAAACAAGAACGCCTCTGCCAACTGTTTCCGGTCGTGTGCAAGGATGCGGTCTTGCGCATCGAAACCACGGGCGCGGTGATTCGCCCGCGACCTCAACCCGATGGCGATCTGCTTCCCGGCGCAGACATCAGGCGATTCGCGGCGCAAGGTTTTGTGGACGCATCAAGATCCGCGGGTTTGGGAGTCACCATTGTCCCACTCGACGCCTTCGCCTTGCGCCAAGACCTTGATCCGATCACGTTCGAAGCGCTCGGCAACGACCAAAACTACCGCGAGGTGACGCGGGATCAAAATGGCGTGACCGAATTTCGCTTTCGCTATTCATTGCGCGCGCACGATGGCGGCTACAGTCGCGCTGAAGCTTTTGCGTGGAGCAGGCGCGTGGCCTATCCATTACTGGCCACACATGGCCACGTGCCGCCACAGATCATCGCCGGGCAAACACTTGCGCTCGATCCAAAACGCGCCATTGCCACGTGCCTGAAGCCGGCGGATGGCAACGCAAAAGACGGCTCGATCCTGCGCCTATGGGAAACTGGCGGACAGTCCGGCCCCATCCGTATCGGCGTCCAGGGATACAAGCGGGCCGTTCGAACCGACCTTCTCGAACGCGATCTCGCCGAACTCAAGATCACCGAAGGTAAGGTCGCACTTGATCTACACGCCTACGGTTTTGCCGCCTTGCGAGTGTTGCCTTGAGACACAGCGCCGGCAATGTGGGAAGGCAGCAGCTCCAGAACGGCCAAAATCGGCCGATGATCCGAGGCCATCGCTTCGCCGAGGACGCGCACCTCAACGACTCGCCACCGGTCGGCAGGACGATACAAGATGAAGTCTATTTGGCGTCTTGGATGATCTACCGGCGTGGTGAATAGATTTCGTCCCGCCCCCGCGACCTGCCACGTGGCGCCAAGCGCTTTGAGCGTTGGGCTGCCAGGAGTGGAATTCAGATCGCCGGCAAGCAAAACGGGCCGATCCGGATTTGCGGCAATCCACTCGGCAATCGAAGAAACAGCGGACAGACGATCGGTTGGGTCCGGTGAGAAATCGAAGTGCGTCGCACAAAAAGCAAACAGGCCGGAAGCCTGCCCTGCCGATGGGGTGGTGGAAGTCAGTTCCACAATCAGCACCGCTCGCGGCTCACGCCCCTGTGTGAAAGGCAATGCGCGATTTTTGACATCCTGGATGCGCAGACGCGTCAACACCGCATTGCCATACAGGCCACCCTGGTAGTCCATCGTGCGGCCGTAAACCATCTTCATTCCAGTCAGCCGCGACAGCTCCTCGGCTTGGTCAACGCCGCCGGAGCGTTGGGTCTTGGAGTCCACTTCCTGCAAAGCCACGACGTCCGGCGACACGGACTTTATCACCGCGGCGAGACGCTCCAAATTGATCTTCCCGTCCATTCCCTCGCCGTGACGAATGTTATAGCTGAGTGCAACAACACGCTGCGGCCCGGTGGTCTCGCCCACCGCCAAACTGACATGGAGCAAGACGATGAATGCCGCGACCAAACGCACTCTCTTCATCTTCATTTGGCATCATTCCTTCTCATAGATTCTACCCCTAGCGATACGGTTGCTGAAGGAGCCTATCGTGTTGGGACCATTGTGATGCTAACTGTGTTCGAATTCCGCGCAAGCTGCTTTTCCCCGAGCGTACGATGGTTCCAATCATTTTGGTGTTTCCATTTGATTTGGGAACGCGCCCGCGAATACAGTGACTTCGCTTTTCAACCGAGAAATGAACGTGAGGATACTGCCCATGTTTCGATCATTCCGACTTCGACGTGCTTGTGAGTGGCCTTACGCATGGCTGCTGGCCACACTCTCGATGCTCAGCGGCGCGAACGCGGCGGAATACCAATCTGACGTTGTGGTCTATGGCGGGACGGCTGGCGGTGCGATCGCCGCCGTTGCCGCCGCCAACGAAGGAATGTCGGTTGCACTGTTGGAACCGCGCCGACATATCGGCGGCATGGTGTCAGGGGGACTGGGCCGCACCGACTTTGGCCGCAAAGAGGTCATCGGCGGCATGTCGCGCGAGTTTTTCGAACGCGTCGGCAAGCATTACAACGAACCCATCGCCTGGTATTTTGAACCCCATGTTGCCGAAGACATTTTTCGCAGTTGGCTGAAAGAAGCGGGCGTCAAAGTCTTCTTCGAGCAACGCGTGGACAAGGTCAGAAAGGACCGCCTCAAAATCACAAGCCTCACGACCGTCAAGGGCGACACTTTCTCGGCCAAACTCTTCCTTGATGCGTCCTACGAAGGCGACCTGCTTCCGCGCGCCGGCATCTCATACACCTGGGGACGCGAAGGACGCGACAAATACGGCGAATCGCTCGCCGGCAAGCACGAGCACAGTCCGAAGCATCAGTTCGACGTGCGCGTTTCGCCTTATGATGAAAAAGGCCGGCTTCTGCCGCTCGTCTATGGCGGCGATCCCGGTAAAACGGGCGAAGGCGACAAGAAGGTGCAAGCCTACAACCTTCGCCTTTGTCTCACCGATCGAAAAGACAACGGGGTCGCGTTCCCGCGCCCGAAAGACTATGATCCCAAGCGATACGAGCTCCTGAAGCGCTATCTGGCGGTGAAGGGAAAAGACCTCAAACTCGGCGACCTGATCCTGATTGCGCGAATGCCGAATGACAAAACGGACATGAACAATAATGGCCCAATTTCGACCGACCACATCGGAGCGAGTTGGGAATATCCCGAGGCCGATTACGAAAAGCGGCAGGCGATTTGGGATGATCACATCTCCTACACCCAGGGCTTCTTTTACTTTCTCGCCAACGATCCGAGCGTGCCGAAACATCTCCACGACGAGATCAACAAGTGGGGACTTGCGAAGGATGAGTTTGTGGACACCGACCACTGGCCCCACCAGCTGTACATCCGCGAAGCGCGCCGCATGATCGGCGAATACGTGATGATTCAGTCGGACCTTCAGACCAGTCGCACAAAACCCGACTCGATCGGAATGGGTTCCTACAACTCCGACTCTCACAACGTGCAACGGATTCCCACACGCGATGGGGCAGTCGAAAACGAAGGTGACATGCAGGTGCCCGTGCAGCCTTATGAAATTGCTTATCGCGCCCTCACGCCGAAAAGGAGCGAAGGCGAGAATCTGTTGGTCACCGGGTGCGTCTCCGCCTCCCACGTCGCCTATTCGTCCATCCGGATGGAGCCGGTCTATATGATCATGGGGCATAGTGCAGGCGTGGCGGCGGCCTGGGCGGTGAAGCATGACGCACCTGTGCAGAAAGTGGACATCAGGTCTCTCCAGGAGCGCCTGCATCAGCAAAAGCAGATACTCTCTCTGGCGGACCAAGCAGCCCGGTTCGGAAATGCAAGATCATTCCCTGGGATTGTGGTGGATAACGACGCTGCCCAACTATCAGGAGAGTGGCTGCGATCCGCCTCCATTTTGGGTTTCGTAGGTGCAGATTATCTTCACGATGACAATAAGGACAAGGGGAACAAGACGGCTCGCTTTGTGCCAAATCTCCCCTCCGACGGCGAGTATGAAGTTCGCGTCTCCTACACGCCGAATCCCAACCGAGCGATGAACGTTCCGATCAAAATCAACACGGCTGGCGGCGTCAAGACCGTGACGTTGAACCAAAAGAAAGCACCCGCCGAGCCGCCCTTCGCGTCGCTGGGAAAGTTTCCCTTCAAAGCAGGATCGAACGGATATGTGGAGATTGGAACGACAGGAACCGACGGGCATGTAGTCGTGGACGCCGTGCAGTGGGTTGCTCAAAAACCCTGACCAGCCTGGAAACACCAGCGATTTCCGAATGTGCGGATTCCTTTGCGGTTCGCCCTTTTTGAGGCTCTCCGAACAGGGCGCACCTGATAAAAACAAGACATTGACCTGCCTTTTCCCGGTCAATATATCTGAGAGGGAGAGACAGAGCAAAACAGTTTCGACCCCCGGAAGCAAAGGATCGGCGAGAGGAGTAGCGATCAAGCGGTGGAAGGCGATCGGTCCGCGATCACAGAGCAGCGGGGCTTGGCCCGACGGCGAACAGTCCTTTATGGATTGCTACTCATCGGCGGCGCTATGCGTTTGGTCGGCCTGAGCACGAAAAGCTTCTGGGTGGACGAGCTCAACGCCCTGTCGGTCTCCCAAACGTTTGAACGGATCATGTCGGAATGCCGCGGAGGTCACACGCCGCCGCTGCGATACTTCATCGTTTGGGCGCTTCAACAATTACCCAGTCCCGAATTCAGTGTGCGCCTTCCCGCAGTGATTTTCGGCACCCTCACTATCGCACTAATGCTTTGGATCGGCGAACTGGTGCGAGACCGACGAACGGGCGTCTTGGCGGCGGTTCTACTTTTGCTCTCGCCCTGGCACTTGGATAATTCGCAAGATGCTCGCTACTATGCGATGATTCTATTCCTGGCTCTCGCAGGAGTGGGCCTGGCCATTCGAATTATCGAACGACCGCAGCCGCTTTGGCGTTGGGCCGCCTTGTCGGTCATCTGCGTGCTCAATCTCTATATTTCCTACGTCGCGATTTTCCCGGTGGTGGCAATAATTGGTTATCCGGCCTGGAGTGCGTGGCGGTCGTGGCGGCTGCCGGAAAAACGCGAACAAGCCACAATACTTCTTCGCGGCGCCGCACTGGCCGCGCTGGTTGGCTTTCTGGTTCTTTCGCCCTGGTTGAGTGAAATGGCCGGACTGTTCGGTCGCTACGTCAGCGATGGCTCGAATGTTGCATCGGTATCGAACTTGCCGGCCAATGCAGCTTCCTCTCCAAGCCGCCACCCCATGGCCTGGCGAACGCCGCTGGATTGGGCCTATGCCGATGACTTTCTCGCCAAGCTGGGGCTTCAACAGCCCGCGTTGAAGTGGGCGCTTCTGGCCTTCTTTGGGATTGGCCTGGTTGATCTGTCGCGCCGCAACCGCAGCATGGTTGTCCTTGCGGCTCTTTGGTTCATTTTTCCGTGGGCGGTAATTCTCGCCACAGGCATGCGCTATTTTTGCCCGCCGCGCTATTTGATTCACTATCTTGGGCTCTACTTGCTGCTTGCCGCTGTGGGAATCCTGGCGGTGTGGGAGCGACTTGGGTCAGTTACCCTCTCATCGTCCGCTTCCGTACTATCGACGCGGGCGCGACGATCGGCTTTCTACAGCCTCACGGCAGCAATCGCTCTTGCGGCATTCTTGACCTATGTGCGGGAAGACGTTCGCTACTTCAAGACTCCAAAGCAAGACTGGCGGTTGGTCGTTCGCTTTCTTGACGAGAATACCGCGCCATCAGACGCTGTTCTGGCCGGCGGCTACTGGACCCCTCTCGGACTGCTCTACTATGGGTCGGAGCTGAGCCAGCCCATCAATCTGATACCCCGTTGCACGACAGCCCGACGAATACAAAGGGAATTGGCGCTCAGTCCGCGAGCGTGGTATGTGACGTGGGGACCGTTGCCGGGCGATGTGGCCGCGCTGCTTGCCCGCCGGTTCGAGTTGGTTCGAGAGTTCCCGGGAATGCACGGGACCATCCAGGTCTATCGCAGCAAACCGAAGGTCGGAACTCCCAGTGTATCAGAGGATAAGGGCTGACCCTTTCGACGCGATTCATGTGATCCACGAAAAGCCACACGAGGCGCCACTAGAGAGTAGTGGCCAAACGGCGGGCAAATTCGATCAGGGCCTGCCGCCCGGAGTCTGAGAGCCGCGTCTCCGGGCCGCCCTCCTCGACCAGCGAGATTTCCACGAAGAACTTTCCTCTGCAAAAGCCGACAATCCACGAGCACATGTCCGGCGATTTCCACATGTAAGTCGCATCGCCAATCCGCTCGATTTCGCGAACTTCGTTTTCGATCCCATCGTGATAGTACTTGAAAAGCGACCGTGCGCCTTTGGGCTTGCTCTGATCGAAAACCGAACAACGCACCGTCCATGCGCGGCTGCGGTGACGATAGTCGGTCATGGTTTCGGAGACGCAACCGCGTTCGATGTAGAGGCGATCGGCGCCGTCGTGTTCTTTCCAAAGGGTGCTGGCTGTCAGCCGTTTTGTCGCTCTCAAAATCCAGTCGGGACCGACAGGCTGTGATGGCGTATCGCATCGAATCCACTGACAACTCGCAAGATACGTCAGGCACATCAAGGCAAGCGACAGCCAACAGAAAGTGGTTTTGGTGTTACGGAACAATGCTTGATACACTTTGACGTTTCCTCCGGGCCTGAATCATCAGTGGCATGGGCATCTTGCCCATGGTTTTTCACGGCCAGGATGGCCGTGCCACCACAAGCCTCTCAGGACGCCAGATCAATCTCCACCACATGGTCGTCCCATTTCGAGCTTCGGAAACCCACACCGTTTCTGGCAGCGATGGCGATTTCGCGTGGCTCGTCACACTCTTTTTCTTCCAGTTTTTCTCCTTCTTTCCCCGCTTTCTCTATCTCTTCTCTCAAGGTTGCGTTCAGCATTCCCCAGCCCACATAGTCAGTTGCAACGGGGTCGCGTGCCACCAACAGTTTGTTCATCCCATATTTCATCCTGCCGCGCTCGGGGCCTCGCGTGTACATCGCATACAGGGCATCCACGACAATCAGTCTCTGTTTTTCGCGGATCAGCTTGGCCATGTTCACCGCCGCTATTTTCTCCCCTATATCGGACCCATGATGCCTGTAGGGATCGCGAATGCTGCCGTAGTGGTTCTTCATCGAAACCGTGCAGGTAGTGAACTTCGGCGAGCTGATGTGTCGCCTGAGAACACATATATTAATCAAAATGTCGGTGTCTTTATCGAGGGCTTCCCAATACCAAAACGTGTACTCCTTGAACTTCCCGTCCCCTAGGTCCAGACGGACATCGCTTCGGTAGTTCGAATTCGGCATGTCCACGCCATCGGGCGCTTTGAGGTGGGAATACATGACACCCGGCTCTCGGTTTTTGCCGCCGGCAAATGGTGTCCCGAAAGAAGGAGGCCGGTCTTCTTCGCCGAAATTCTTCGGACAGTTCTCATAGACGTGGATGTTTTCGGGCTTGATCCCACCTTCGTCAATCAGCAGCCGAACGACACCATTAACCACACCCGGGTGAACGGGAAAACGCCCCCGAGTGCCGTTGAATTTGATCTTGACGCGAGCGGTCGCCGGTGTCTTGCCCGCTGGACACCAACCACGAACGATCTCGCCGACATCCTTGCCAATCCCCATGCGAAGCATCGCTTCTTGGACCATGAGTTTTACGATCTTCGGATCGGCCGGGCTGTAGGAATCCACGATCGGACATGCGTCTTTGTGGTGAACAACGAAAACCTTGGCCGAATCAGGAACGGGCGCTTGTGCGCTCAATGAAATGGCCGGAGAAGTCGCAAGCGCGGCGGCACCTACCGTTGCCCCCCAAACGAACTCGCGGCGAGAGACTTTATCACACGCCTCTATTTCGGCGGGTGACAATTCCAAACCGTGGTTCTGCCTCGTAGCGTTTGGTCTTGTCCTCACAGCATTTTCCCATCCTTCGTGGATATTCGAGGGCGCGCGGGTCGTCGGCTTTGCACGCCGCCCCCTTTTCCGCGAGCCGTTTGCGAATGAATCCTGATGCGATAATGGAACGACCGTCAATTACAATTGAAAGCTGGCCCGAATTGAAAGCTGATTTGGCTCGGAACTTTTCTCAGCGACGGCTGCGCGAGACCATGTCGGCCACGAGGCCCAGCACAAACATCTGCACGGCGCTCAGCATCAAGACCGAGATTGTGCCGTCGAGGATGTTGTTGGCGAGAATTCCGTAAATGAGAACACAGGTGCCGGCCAAGGCCAGTACCGCCGCCGTTGGAAGGAAAACCTTGAGCGGGTTGAAAAAACAGATCGTCCGAACAATCGTTAAGAGGATCAGCAGCGTGTCGCGAAGCGGCCGAATCTTGGAAGGCTCGCGGCTGGAGCGTGGCCCATAGTCAATTGGGACGAATTCGACAGTCAATCCCTCGCTTAGATAGGCGAGGGTCAGAGTCGCCGTCAGCGAAAAGCCCGAAGGAGCGAGACGCAGAAAGCGGTCAATGTCGCGCCGGCGAAAGGCACGCAGGCCGGAATTGAGATCGGGAATCCGTGTGGCCATCAGGTAATTTGCCGTCCTGGCGAGCAACCGTTTGGCAAGGCGACGGTGCCAGGGGCCCACATTGCGGCGCGAGGCTGGAAGATGTGACCGGTCGCCAACGGCCATGTCGCAGTGCTCCAGCCGCTCGAGCAATCGGGGAATCTCTCGTGGCGGGTAGGTGCCGTCGGCATCCATGATGACCAGAATTGGGGCGACGCTGCCACGAATGCCGGTCTTGACTGTCGCTCCATACCCGCGGTTTTCACGATGATGGATCACACGGTCGGCAAGTCGTTCGAGCGCCTCGACATCCACATCGGTCGAGCCGTCATTGACGATTAGGATTTCATAATCGTCGCGACCCTGCATCGCCTCACGAATTTCCGCGACGCATTGTTCCACTGTGCCACGCTCGTTGTAAAAGGGCAGAATGATCGAGACAGCGCCAGCTGTTCTGGCTTCGTTTCGATTGGTCACGTTCTCCACCTGCATCATTCGGCCGCCTTGCTCATCAAGAGGGCGCAGCATGCCGCGCCCCTACAGCTAAGGTTTTCTGTCACTTTAGACATGCGCGGCATGATCTCTGCCCGACTCTCTCCATGTCAACGGTTTTGTCTGGCATGGTTTGGCAAGGGCAGAGTAGCTTCGACTGTGCGATAAGGCGACAGCGCGAATCTCCTATTCAATCCCGTATATCCCGTTGACATGTAGGGGCGCAATGCAACAACAACGTGTCAACCAATTCTACGAACATCAATAATTCTTCCCCGACCCGTGCTTGACATGCCCCTCACGGCTCAGTGACGATTCTCGCTGTCAGCGGTAAGGAATCGAGATAGCGTAACCTCGGAATTGTGACGGCAATGAAGGGCACTCTTCAAGCGGCTCTCCACAACGAGTTCTCGAAATACGTGCGGCAGAAGTTCCCGTACCTCGGAATGCTCGCTGTTGGCTTGCTGGCAGGGTTCTGGCCTACGGGAATGCACGAGATGGCCGACTCTGGGGGAGAGACCAATGGGTTCTCGCTGCTTCTCAAGGGCGCGGTCTCGGCGGTCACTTCCATCATCCCGCTTTTTGCCGCCATTTTCGCTACCGTCTTGGTCGCCAGTGAAACCGACACGGGCACCTATCGCAACGTCCTCTCGCGACCAATCCGCCGCAGCACGTTTCTGACGGCCAAAATCCTTTTTGCCTTTTCCTACGCAGCCCTGCTCGTCGTTCTCTATATCCTCGTCGCGGTCCCTGTCATTTTCAGCCAATACCGGCTCGGGCCCATCATGGACCACGGCGAGGTCGTTTACTCGCTCGCGCATATTGTCGGCGTGTCGCTGATGGCGTTCCTGCTGACATTGATCCCGCTGTTCGCCATCGTGAGCTACGGAGTCCTGGTTTCGACGGCGGCCAAGTCGCTTACCAGCGCTCTGGGGATCGGAGTCGGACTGCTTGTCGCGATCGAGCCGCTCAAACACCTCATTCGCTGGGACAACTGGAAACTGTCCGACTACATCCTGACGTCCTATCTCGATACGGCGCTCAATATTGCCGACAAGGCGGCTTTGGGCGTGGATTATGAATGGTTGCCGCAAGGATGGTTGCGGTCCGATCTGGTCTGGGGACTGACACTTTCGCTCTCGGGCATTGTGATCTTTCTCGGCGCCAGTTACTGGATTTTCTTGCGGCGCGACCTGAATTTCTCGTGAACCATCAGCGCACAATTGCTTTGTGGCGTTCGAAAACCGTCCTGCGGTTCCTGATTGTGATCTTTCTGGCAGCGGCCAGCCCGGACAGCGCATTCTCGGCTCCCGACAACGTGGCCAAACTTGAATCGCCGCACTTTCATCTTCAGTTGCCTGCCGATTGTCGCCGCCTTGGCGAGCAAGTTCTCAAGATCGCCGAATCTGCACGCCAATTCGTCATGGCTAAGTTGCCCAAGGCGGTGGAAGAACGAATTGGGTTGGCGTGGTGTGCCACCGAGTCTGACTTCTACAGCCATCTCGGTGAACGTCGTGGCCATTTGCTTGCGGTCGCATTTCCCTTGATGCGCCGTGTCTATCTGAACGGCGAACAGTTGCAAAGGCTCGACCGTGGCCGCCTCCACCAAGCCCTTGTCCACGAGCTTGTCCATGTCTATGTCGGCCGGCTGATCCGCGAACCGGTCCCCCTCTGGCTTCACGAAGGATTGGCGATGATCGTCGCCGGCGAATGGGATCTGGCCGACTCGACCCTGTTAGCGGCCGACAGTCTGTTTGGGGCGCTCCTTCCCGCTGAGCAATTGGCCCAAAGTTTCCCGAGTGCGCCCTCTTCACAGCAGCGAGCCTATCGCCAAAGCTACTCGATGACAGCCTTTCTTCTCCACCTGCGCTATCCAACCAGCGGTCTCCAAGGGCTGGTTGCCGATCTGGCCGAAACCAACGGCCCAAGTCCCATCAGGTCTCTCCTGGCCGATCCGAGGTGGATGGTCCAGTTCGACCGACAGTGGCGCCGGGAATGGGTCCGGCCCGGACGAATCACTTTGATTCTCACGAGCTCGGGAACGTTTTGGGCGCTGGTCGCAGGTTTGCTGATCGCGGCCTATTGGCGCAGGCGCCGCACTCGAACGCAACGCGAGGCTCGCTGGGCTTGGGAGGAAGAATTCGAATATCACGACGATGAGTTCGATGACTAACGAACTATCCGATCCAACCGAAATGCGCGACATTGGAGAGAGAGATTCTCGGCTATCCAAGCAGCCCATTGCGGCAGGCGCCGATCTGACGCGACGAAGCAAGCGCTATCAGCGTTGGCGGATGACGTTATCGGCAGCCGAATGGGGAATTGAGGTCGTCACCCTCGTGTGGTTGCTGGTTTCGGGCAAGTCGGTTGCGTTGCGCGAAACTGTCGCTCGCCACATCACCAATCCGTGGCTCGTTGTCGTGCCCTACTTCCTGCCGTTGGGCTTGCTCTTCGGCTGCGTGTCGGTGGCATTTAGCGCCATACGTGCGTTTCTCCTTGACCGTCGATTTGGCCTTTCCACCGAGTCATTCGGCATCTGGTTGGCCGACGAGATCAAGGGGATGGCGCTGGGTGGTTTTCTGGCACTCATCGCCATTGAAACGTTTTATGCATTTTTGCGTCACTCGCCGGAGTGGTGGTGGATATGGACCGGCGGCATTTTCGGTCTGCTTTTTCTTCTGTTAACCCACGTGGCACCGATCATCATTTTCCCTCTGTTTTTTCGATTCACTCGAATCACCGATCCCGAGATTACGGGACGGCTGGAACGATTGGCTCGACAGAGTGGTACTCGAATCGAAGGGATCTATGAGGTTAATCTCAGTCGCAAAACCCGAGCCGCCAATGCCGCGCTGGCCGGATTTGGCCGAACCCGTCGGATTCTGCTCGCCGACAACCTGCTGGACAACTTCACCCTCGATGAGATCGAGGCGGTGCTTGCTCACGAGTTTGCCCATCACGCCCAGCATCACCTGCCCAAGATAATCGCGGTCCAAACCGCGCGGCTGTTTGTTATTCTTTACGGGGTGCATTGGGTGCTCGGAGCATTTGGCAACCGCTTCGGTCTTCAGGGGGCGACTGATATTGCCAATCTACCGCTCGTCGCTCTGGCGGCAACCGCCCTGGGGTTGGTTTTCTTGCCACTGACAAACGCGTTGCTCCGGCATTTTGAACATGGTGCGGATCTCTATGCTCTCGAACACGCCGCTCAATCCCGAGCGTTTTGCACGGCTCTTGAACGCTTGGCGCAAATCAATCTGATTGACTGTTCTCCGCACCCGCTGATTGAGTGGATCTTCTATAACCACCCTTCAATTGGCACCCGGATTGCCAGAGCAGAGAAGGCTCTGTCGGGCGAAGAGCAGTGACCATGCACAAGAAAAAACGCACAATCTGGTGAAATGATGTAGAGAAAATATTAAATACAATCATTATAATCAGTGATCATATCACCCGCTTTCTGCATGGATATTTGCAAAACAAGCTTCGGCCTGGCAAACAAGCATTTGGCAAGATTTCTCTGGATCTTCTGGGTTTATTCTATTGAATGTAACGACAGCAAAAGGAATTGTCCCTGTTTTGTTCCTATCTGGGGGATTCAGTGCCAGTCGCTGATAGCAAAAGTCTTTCGATCACCCGTGGTCCAATATCTCTGTGGCTGCCCGTCGTCGTATGGGCAACCCTCATTGCTGTTGCGACTTCAATTCCCGGTGACAAGCTCCCACCTTCCCCCATTTCCTATTTCGACATCGGGGTCCACGTCGTTCTATATGGGGTCTTGAGCTTCTTCCTCTACCGGGCCCTCTACCGAGGAACGCGGCTCGGCACTGTCGGGTGGGCTTGGCTCCTGGTCTTTGTCCTGGCCCAGCTCTATGGGGTTCTAGACGAAATTCATCAGCTCTGGGTTCCCAATCGCTACTGCACGGTAAGCGACGCTGTGGCCGATGGCGCCGGAGCGGCTCTAGGAGTGTTGATCTACTTTGTTTGGTTTGTGCGAAGCGCTCAGTCCGTTAATCTCAAGGCAACTGATTCTCGCCCGTGATTTTTGAATTTGAATCAGCCGATGATGCGCTTCGAGATTTGGCGGTACGAGATCGCTGAGCATCAAGATAGTCCTTAAGAATCAAAGCGGCGGCGATCTTGTCGCGGTATTGCTTGCGCTTGCGGCTTTTCACCCCCGCCTCGGCAAGAAACGATTCGGACTCAAACGTCGTCAGCCGTTCATCCCAATAGACGACGTCCGGTCTTTTGATGGCCAAGGACAACTGTTCTCCAAACTTCCGCACCCAGTTTGCCTGTGGCCCCTCAGAGCCGTCCATATTGTAAGGCATTCCTAACAGAATTATGCTGATTTCGTATTCTCGAACCAGATCGCGGATACGGGTGATAACCTGCCGGCGTGAGCGAACCCGGATAGTCTCAAGGGGTTGTGCAGTCCAACCGAGAAGGTCGCTGACGGCCACGCCAATTCGTGCCCGTCCGAGGTCAAGGGCAAGAATGCGTCCAAGGGAAGACAGATCGGTCGCCATGAATAGCTGTCCGTCGGAACTCGTTAAGAACAGAAATGCTACCAACTTGACTAGGTACCAAAACCAAACCGGCGACCCGCCGCTGCCTCATCCAACGCGACAGCAATTCAGCGATAGAGGTGCCAGTGATCCGCCCGGGTCGGTCGTACGCCAATGTAGATTCTTCGGCCAGAAACCCACAACGTATTGTTTGCTTCGTTGCTTTCGGAGACCTCGTTCAAACGATCAATGACGATGCCAAACGTGTAGGCGCCCGGTGGGGCACTTGTGGACACGGTTCGTTCAAGCGCTACGAGCGAGTACGTTCCATTTCCCGCCAGTGTGGATACGTGAATCGAGTTACATAGGAGATGACGAGGCGACGAAAAATCAGCATTGGGGGAGACAAAAAACTCGATCCAAAATCCGCCGGAAATCGCCGCACCACCGCTATTGCGAACGAATCCCGCAACTCGGATGGCGTCGCCGTTCTTGACGACATTCGGAGCAAAATCCAAGCGGTCGGCCACGAGGTCGGGCTGTGCAATGACCAACGTGCCGGGAAACGCCTTGGCGTTGTTGATCTCGTTGCCCTCAACCACCTCGTTGCGCACATCGCAAATCAGCCCGAGATAGTAAATACCCAGCGAAATCGTTGGCGGAATTGTGGGATCGGCGTTGATCGTGATGACCGAAGCCGGAGCAAGTGCTGGACAGCGCAAATCCGATTGAAGCGCCGCGTCGCCCGACGTGATCGCATTGTCCGGCGACAGGCAGATACGGACCCAGTTCGCCCCGGCAGGCAGCGGCCCGGTGTTCTTGATCGTCGCCTGGAGCGTAATTTGCTGTCCCGGAGCAACGGTCGTCGGAGCAAACCACCCGCCTGTCATCTGCAAATCCGGCCGCCCGATGACCAGCACATTCGGCAACACCAGCAGATTGTTTCGCTCATTCATCTCATTCACAGCATTGCCGACATCGGCCACAATACCGACATAATAGGTTCCCTCGGCGAATCCCAAGGGCACAAAGGCACTTTGCGAGAAAGCGGAGTGGGCCGAATGAGCGAGGGAGGGAATCTGAATGCCGGTAATCAGCGGATAGTCAGTTGCCCCGATCAAAGTATCCGTGGAAAGGTAAACGTGCGCCCACGTCGGGGGCGCTGTCGCGCCACCCACATTGGTAATCGTTCCCTTCAGGGTCAGCACGTCGCCGGGCGCAAGAGGGCTCGGCGCGAACGACCCGCTTGTCGCTTCCAAATCGGCACGCGCGACGAAAAGCAGACCCGGGAGCGTCAGCGTGTTGTTCTGCTCGTTGATCTCGCTTACGGCGTTGCTGACGTCCGCAAAAATCCCAACGTAATAGATTCCCTCGGCCAGTCCGGACGGCCTGGAAACGCTTCGCTCGAACGTGTAGCTGGCCCAAGGGTCAAGCCGGGGAGTCTGAATGCCGGTGATCAGCGGATAGTCGGTTGTCTCAATCACAGAGTCCGTCGAAAGATAGACGTGTGTCCATGTAGGCGGTGCCGCCGTGCCGCCGATGTTGGTAATCACGCCTCTGACACTTAGTATGTCTCCCGGTCCCAGGGTCGAAGGCGAAAATGAACCGGTGGTCACCGCCAGTTCGGGTTTAGTCGTAACCTTTAGCTTGGCTGTGAGGGGAAATGAGTTGGCTTCGTCCAACTCGGCAACCTCATTGCGTGAGTCCACGACGACCGCAACATAGTAGTCGCCTCCCGAAATCTGCGGCGTAATGACAGCGGTCGCGGACGTTGCATAGACCTGACCGGCGAGGAACGCGGGAATCCGCTGTCCATCAACTAGGAGAGCGTCGTGACTCGTAATCACCGTGTCGGTCGAGAGATAGACGCTCGTGCCGTGTGTGGCGGAAGCGTTTTGATAGAGACATGCCTCGCGCCACTGCACTTTCAGGGTCTGGCCCCACTCCACGGGGTTTGGGCTAAAGGCACCCTGGTCAATAATCAGATCGGGCACGGCAGGAATGAAGCGCCTCAGTCGGTGGGAAACGGCGGAATAGTAAACCCGTCCGTAAGGGTCTGTATCCCACACCTGATAATCCATCGCCACGGGGCCAACCGTGTGGTTCAGCCAGAAGTCGCGTACGGCTACGCCGGTCCAGCCGTTGTTGTATTGCCACGTCTCATTGACTCGAATCACGACACAAGGAAATATTCCAGCGGCAACGGCGACGCTTTCCGTGCGCATCAGCGTCGCCGTTTGGTCCTGAATGCGCGTCCATTGCTGGGTTGGATCCTCAACCACATAGCTGGCCGACTGGCCGTGACCGAAAGTGCGTCCCGAATCGCCAACGCTGACAAAGCGGGGTATCTTCTCCAATGGGTCGCTGTAGCTGCCTGAGATATGTTGGAGTGGATTGTAACGCGTCTCGACCACCTGAACAATCGTCATGGCGTTCTGGTCCAGGAAAACGCTCATGTCATCCACAAAATAGGGCGTTGCGTTCTCACGGAGAAGCACAGTGTCCCGGCCGCCGATCCGCTCGGTTTTGACCATTTGCCAGGACATTGTGAAAGCCACGTTTGATGGCATCAACAGCGAATCAAACTCCCAGGAATTGCCGACGCGAAAAAGACCAGGCTGGAGAACCTCGTAAGTCTGCGCGCGAAGCACATCGGCTGGCAAAAGGTTGAGCAAGACTCCGAAAAGCATGATTCTGACTAATCTGCCGTGCCAACCCGAAACCCATCGTTTTCTGGACTGATTTCTCATTCGAGAACCGACCCTTTCGAGAATCCCAATACACTCACCAGTAAACAGACTAAAATTGCTCGGAAGTCAACCTCTATCGCCGAACGTCGCGGTCGGTCCGCGTGAAATCTATCCGGCTTTCTCATAGCACAATCGCAGCTGAACATCATCCGCGGACTTAGACGCTCGGAGTCCAGACTTTGGTCCGCATTTGATCAAAGATTCTTTCACGCTGAAGCGCGGACTCCGAACAAGCTGAGGAACTTCCCTGAATTACAGATTGACACCCAGAGCTTGCTGGAAAGACTTTGGTGTGAGAAGCAGCTTCGTTTGTCCGGCGAAGGAACGACCGTGGGGCAACTGAACATTCTCATTCTAATCCCCGCCTACAATGCGGGTGCCGAGCTGGGGACCGTTCTTGCCAAAATCGCCGAGCGCCATCCCCGCGAGCAACTTCTTGTTCTGGATGATGGCTCGACGACAACCGACTATGGCGATTTGCGCGCTGCCGGATGGCGGGTCGAGCGCCGTCCTCACGCGGGCAAGGGCGGCGCCCTTCGCGCCGGTTTCGAACTGGCGCTTCGCGAAGGCTATGATTGGGTCATCACGATGGATGCCGACGGGCAACATTCGCCCGATGACCTGCCTCGGTTTTTCGAGGAAATCGCCTCGGGCCAGTGGGATCTCATCGTCGGCAATCGCATGGGCGACACACGCACGATGCCATGGCTTCGCAAAATGACCAACCGTTTCACCTCATGGTTGTTGCGACGCCTGACGGGCATGCCGATGCACGATGTCCAGTCGGGCTATCGCGCGATCTGCCGGTCGGTGCTCGAACAAATCCCGTTGACGACGAGCCATTTTGACACCGAAATTGAACAACTCGTTCGCGCGGCACGGGCGGGAGCGCGCATTGGCGAAGTGCCAGTTCAAACCATCTACGGGCAAGGCCATTCATGGATTTCAAAATCACTGGATACTTATCGGTTCTGGTGGCTGATCCTCGGCCTATTGCTCGAACCCAAACCGAGTCGCGGGAACTCGACGCCAGGCGTCGCTAGGAAATGATGAAAGCACGATGAAAAACCAAGAGCATAAGAGATATCAAAAGGAACGTTTCGAGCTCGGCGGCAGGATGAACATTGCCGATGAGCTATCGCTACTTCATTCTGCTGTGGTCCGCATCCGCCGCATGGTTTTGGCCGCCATGATCGGGGTGATCGCCACGGCGGCGCGGGCACAAACCTCGCCTTCGCTCCAAGAGGAGATCGAACGCCTCAGAATCGTTATCGAGGTCAAACAGGAGCGAATCGAGGCTCTTGAGCGCGAGTTGACGGAGCTTCGCCGCCAACTCAACGTTGACCGCGACCGCAAGATCATCGCCAACATCCAACGCGAAGTCGAACGGCTGCGCGGCCTGCGCACCCGGCGCCCGATTGAAATCGCCAAGCTGACAGCCGAGGTGGTGGACCAATTGATCGAACACGAAATCGGCGAGCGCTATCCGGACGCCCAACTTCGCGGCTGGGAAATGCTGCTCAAGCACCTCGGATTAGTTCCGCCGCAACTGCAACTTCGGTCATTCATCAAGACGCTTTACGCCGAGCAACTCGCGGGTGTCTATGACGATGAAACAAAAAAGCTCTACGTAAGTGACAAGTTTGACCTCCAGAGCATGGTGGCCGAGACGATTCTTGCTCACGAAATCTGTCATGCTCTCCAGGACCAAAACTTCAACCTGACAAGCAGTCCAATTCGCTTGAAAACCAACGACGACCGAGCTGTCGCCGCGCTTTGCGCCATCGAAGGCGATGCGACAATCTTAATGTCCGAATATATCGCAGAGAAGGCAAGCTGGCGAATGTTGCTCGAACTGCCCGGCCTCATGCTGATGGACCAAAAGCAATTGGCAGCCGCGCCCCGATTCCTCAACAAGTCGCTCCTTTTCCCTTATTTGCAGGGAATGAACTTTGTCATGGACCGCTTCGTGACGAAAGGCCCAAGGACGCGAAATCAGTTGTTGCGCGACATTCCCCGCTCCACTGAACAGATTCTCCATCCTGAAAAGTACGACGGCCCGGAAAAAGACGAACCGACGGAGATCGTCCTCGACGGCGTCACATCGGGCAGTTTGATCCCCGCCGAAAACCGCTATAACAACGTCGCCGGTGAGTTCGGCATCCGCTGTATCCTCGGCGAGTATTTGCCGGGCGAAGAAGCCGAAGCGGCTGCCGACGGCTGGGATGGCGACCGGGCCGCCTTCGGCGGGCAGCTCGACGGAGACTATGCGCTGGTCTGGCTTTCTGTCTGGGACTCGGCGGACGAGGCACGCAAGTTTGCCGACGCGCTGACACGCTACTTCAAAACGCAGCGACCGGAATTGGCCGAGCAGACCGACAAGGCTCCGAAGGCTGTCTGGCTGGCGGACAAAAAGGGGTCAATCGCCATTGCACGCAAGGGCGATCGCGTGGCCTGTATTCATGCGAACGACGAGAAACGCGCTGCCCGCCTTCTCGACGCAACTCTCTCCATCGCGGTCAAGCGTGTGCCGTAGAGATCAAGAAATCGGGCAGGCAACTTCAGGCTCGGCACACCGGCGACAAGGCGGCTTGTTCGATTCATTTGCGCGCCAGGCCGTATTTCTGAATCTTGCGATAGAGGGTTGCCTGACTGAGCTGGAGTTTTCTGGCGGCTTCGCCGACATTGCCGCCGGTCAGGCGCAGCCCTTTCTCGATCTCGATCTTTTCGACGAGCCAAAACGGCAGGACTTCCCCATTCTCGGTCGGCTGCTCAACGGCTTGCCCCTGACGAGCGGCCTGAGCCACATGGGGCGGCAACATGGTCAGCGTGATGATCTCACCTTGATTCAGGACGACTGCCTGCTCCAAAACGTTGATAAGTTCACGGACGTTGCCTTTCCACGGACAGGCGACCAGGGCTTCGAGCGCCTCTTCCTCGAAATCACGAAAGGACTTCTTGTGGAGTCGAGACAGCCGTTCGAGGTAGTGGCGGGCGAGCAAGGGGATATCGCTTTGCCGCTCGCGGAGCAGCGGTACGTGTAAATGCACCACATTCAGGCGATAGAAGAGATCTTCGCGCAATTTGCGTTGCTCGAGCGCTTGTTCAGGGTCGCGGTTGGTTGCCGAGATGATGCGCACATCGGCGACGATTTTCTGGTCGCCGCCGATCCGGACGAAGCGGCCATCCTGAAGGACGCGGAGAAGTTTGGCCTGCAACTGGATGTCCATTTCGCAAATCTCATCGAGAAAAAGTGTGCCGCCGTGGGCGCGTTCGAAACAGCCGATACACTGGCGGTGAGCGCCGGTAAACGCGCCCTTTTCGTGGCCGAACATCTCGCTTTCGAGCAGTTCACGCGGGATGGCCGCGCAGTTGATGTCCACAAAGGGACCGCGTGCTCGCTTGCTTTTGGCGTGAAGCGCCTGCGCCACGAGTTCCTTGCCGGTTCCGCTTTCGCCCGTGATCAGAACAGGGACATTGCTCGGAGCGACATTTTCAATTTGGGCATACAGAATCTGCATAATGGGATGCCGCCCGACCATTTCGCCGCACGACTCGAGCGCACCGAGGGCACGCCGGTAAGCCGCCAACGCCTCGCTCGAATCGCGAGATTCGGTTGCATGGCGAAGGGTGATCTCGAGCCGCCCCAAATCCACGGGCTTAGTGACGAAATCATAAGCACCGCGCTTCATCGCTTCGACTGCGAGGTCCACCGTGGCATGGCCCGTGGAAACGATCACCGGAAGCGACGGTTGGCGCTCGCGCAAGTCAGGCAACAGGTCAACCCCATTGGCGTCGGGAAGCATGACGTCGAGAATGACAACGTCGGGAGGAATGGTCTCGAGCTGCTTCCAAAGGTCTGCGGCCGACTCGCCCGTTCGCACTTCGTAGCCGAAACGGCTCAGCCCATGCTCAAGAAAGCTAAGGATGATAGGGTCGTCGTCAATGACCAGGACCGTATTCCTCATTGCCCTTTCCTACCGGAAACGATGAACGATGAATGATGAACGCTGAACGGAAGCAAAATTGCCTTTCATGTGCGCCAAACCAACTTTTCGGAACGAGGGATGTTCCTCTTTTCTCTTCGATTGCTTCATCATTCACAGTTCAGCATTCATTATTCCCCAACAGATCGTCCTGCTGGGTACGGATCGGGGGTGTGGCGAGCGCTGGAAGCAGGCCGCCCGCCGTGTGAATATCGAGCGGATCGTTGGCCACAACCTGGCGAGGCGAGCGGATGATCTCGCCCGTGCGCTGGCGCATGACGATGCTGTAACCGCGCTCCAACGTCGCCGGCGGACCAAGCATCTCGAGGCTTTCGCTCAGCGTGTTGAAGCGCAACTTGAGGCGGGCATCCTGCTCCCTGATTGCCCGATCCAGTTGTCGCTGGCGTTCGAGCAGAGCAACCGAAGCGGTGCGCGCCCCCGCTCGGGCCGATGCACCCAACCGCTCACACAAGCCCTGAAGATGCTTGCCGGCCAAGGACGCGACATGGAATGCGCGTGCTTCCAGTCGCCCCATCAACTCGTCGCAGAGCTGCTGGAGTTGTTCCAGGCGAAAGCGTGGCTGTTCGAGCGCATAGCTTCGCAGCAGGCCATCGAGGTGCTTTCGCAAGTATCTGGTCCGCGAGAGAACCGCCTGGTTGACCTGACGATCGAGCGTTTGCAGCTTTTCCAGCAGTTCGACCTGACTGCGGACAACGAGTTCGGCAGCGGCGGACGGCGTGGGTGCACGCAGATCGGCGACAAAATCGGCGATGGTAAAGTCAATTTCGTGTCCAACGGCCGAAATCACAGGCGTTTTGCATTCGTAGATGGCCCGCGCGACGACCTCTTCGTTGAAGGCCCAAAGGTCTTCGATCGAACCGCCGCCACGTCCGCAAATGATCACGTCCGCAAGCTTTCGCCGATCCATCTCTCGCAGAGCGTGGGCGATGTCGGCTGCCGCTCCCTCGCCCTGAACGCGCACAGGCCACAGAATCACATGAACATTGGCAAATCGCCGGCCCAGGATGTTGAGGATGTCGCGGATGGCCGCGCCGGTCGGCGAGGTGACAACGCCGATCCGCCGCGGCAGAAACGGCAGCGGCTTTTTGTGGGCGGGATCGAAAAGTCCCTCCTTCTCGAGCCTCTCCTTCAGGCGCATGAACGCTTCGAACAGCGCTCCCAGTCCCCGCTCGGTGATTGTCTCGACGACGATTTGATATTCGCCGCGCGCCTCATAGACAGACAGCCGCCCACGCACCTCCACTTTTTGGCCATCGGTCGGCTCGAACTTCAAGCGCACCAGCGCCGACCGGAATATCACGCAGCGAATCGAGGCTTCGGCGTCCTTGAGAATGAAATAGGCGTGGCCCGAGGCCACAACACGCCAATTGGAAATCTCGCCTTCAACCGTGACCTCCCCAATTTGCGTTTCAAGCAACCACCGGATGCGCCGCGTCAGTTCTCCAACGGTCAGAACTTTGGGGTGCGTTTCGGCAGGGGAGGTCGGCGCGCCAAACGGCACCAATGGCTCCTGGCCGCTCACCGCCTCACCAAAGCCTTTGTCACGCACCGAGTCTTTCCTGGCGGGCATTGGTCTGGTCGCTCGCTTGCTTGCCCAAATCACGTTTCTGCCGAGGTATCGAATTTCAGGCAGAGACGTTCCACACGCGTGGCGCGGCCCGTGACAGCGTCCACTTCGACAATCAGGCCGCACAAACGCACATCCCCTTTGGCCGGCACATGACGCACCGGCATCAATCTCATCATCGCCTCGATGACCGGCTCCTTGCGAACGCCGATGACGGAATCGTGAGGCCCCGTCATTCCCACATCGGTCTGAAAAGCCGTGCCCTCCTCACTGACGTGCTCGTCGGCTGTCGCGACGTGAGTGTGAGTGCCGATAACTGCCGACACTTCGCCGTCGAGAAACCAGCCCAGCGCAATTTTTTCGCTGGTGGCTTCGGCGTGAAAATCCACAAAGATAATTGGCGTTGAGCGCCGCAATCGCTCCACCTCTTGACGGCCAACCCGGAAGGGGCAGTCATAAGGGTGCATAAAGACTCGACCGACGAGATTGAGCACAGCGATTTTGACTCCAGCGGCCGTAGTATAGATGCCGCTGCCTTGCCCTGGAACACCGACTCCCTGCGGGAAGTTGGCCGGCCGCAGCACTCGCGCGTCACGTGCGATAATCTCCAGCACTTCCTTGTTGTGCCAGACATGATTGCCGTTGGTAAGAACGTGAATGCCGGTGTCGAACAATTCGTTGGCCACGGCCGGTGTCAGACCCTTGCCGCCGGCCGCGTTTTCGGCATTGGCAATCACAAACTCGACGTCTTGCGATTGAACCAGCGACGGGAGCAATCCGCGAACTGCCCGCCGACCGGGTGAACCAACGATATCACCGATGAAAAGAACTTTCACCTTGCCCTCCTGCTCAACATGAACCGCTGCGCTGTGGCTCGATCGCGGGCCGATTTGAAATCCGAAAGGACGCTGGAAACGGTTCGCTTTTCTTTGTTAATCGCCTATTGGTAACATGTCAAAGCAAAAGACCGACTGGGAAAAGCACGGGCCGCCTCACGAATTGCGAGACAAGTATATCTTCCGAATTTGCGTTGCACAGGCGCAATGTACATCGCCTCTTCAGCGAAAGGATCAATCTTCAACCAACCTTGGGGAAAAGATCCGTGAAGTCAAGCCACCGGATCTATGAATCGCTTTTCTACACTCGCTGCTTTTCGGCGCCGCACTTTTCGCAAAAGGGCAGGAACGAATGGCGAACGGAATGACAGGATTCGCACTGTTCAAACACCATGGCACCGCACGCAGGACACGTGTAGGTTTCCTCGGCCTGTGGATTGGCAGAGGGTTCCGTCAAAACTTGCCTCCTGATCGTTCGCCGACTCCAAAGAGCATACCTCAGCGGTCCCCTGCGGATCGGATAGCCGCAGATCGGGCAAAGGAATTTTTCATAGGCCTCCCGATACTGCTTCAGGAGCCAATCTTTCCTTGGAAATGCAACCATTTGCAGGAGGTAAACCAGTATCCGAATGGCAATCGCGAGTGCGGCGAGCAGAAGGATATACTTGAAGTAGCGTTCGGGAAAATACTCGTGCATGACAACACCGACTTTGAGGATCAACGCAATGCCCGCGGCGTAAAGGATCGGCGCATAGAGAGTCGAGCGCTTCTTCAAGAAAAAGAACAGCGCAACCAGCAGCAGAGGGATCAAGGCGAGGAGTTTCAAACAGGCTGTTTGGATGTCGTGTTTCCTTTTCAGCCTCTGGAACTCGTCCCTCGCCGGACCTCGCTGGCTTTCGAGCGTCGCCTCGATCTCGCGTTTGCGGTTCTCCAGCGACCGTTGTTCTTCGCTCAGTTGTGCGATGTCTTCGTTCAAGGCCTGGTAGCGTTTCTGATTGGCCAGGAATAGGTTCTGGCTTTCGGCCAGGGCTTCTTGCTCAGCAGGGGAAGGCTTGATGTCCTTTTGGAGGTTAATCCTCTGAAACTCCAGGAGCTGGTTCATCGTCTGCTGCGAGCTGGACGTGCTGTCGCGCAGAATCTTTTGTCGTTCTTGCTGATCCCCAATCTTCCGTTTCAACGCGGCAATCTGCGCCGTGACCTCCTCTCGCTGGCGGACGAGTTCCCCGTCCAAGAACTGCTTCTCCACTTCCAGGTAGGATGGTCCCGGAAGAGTGCCGATGTCGCTAAGAATAAATCCGAGAAGCCAATAGAAAAGGATCGTCAGAGCAATACTGAACAGCCAAACCAAAAAGCGGTGTAGCCACGGTCCCTTGTTTTTCCGCGTCTCATTTATCATTGTTTCCTCCTGTGTGCGCATCATTGGGGCAACACAAAGACAGAGGTGTCAAGGAGCCTTCTCAGCGCCGCAACCTATCATTGGCCGGTGAGGAAGAGTTGCTCGAATCGCCGGCACATGGACAGCGCGTTAAACTCTCTTACAACACGCTCACGCGCGAGCCGGCCCATTCGTTCACGCAACCGGGGATCGGACAAGAGCCGTTCGATCTTTTCGGCAAGCGCCTTGAAATCGCGTTGAGGCACCAGAAACCCGGTCTGTCCCTCGATGACGATCTCGGAAACCGCGCCGACATTGGTGGCAACGGCCGGCAACGCTGTTGCCCCTGCTTCCATCAACACCAGTGGCAGAGTCTCCGCATGTCCGCCTGTCGCCTCGTGCGAGGCGAGAACGAGCACATCGAGTGAACGCAGCAGATCAGGGACATCGCCACGAAGGCCAAGAAACTCGATGTTCGGCTCGATGTTCAGGTTGCGCGCGAGATGACGAAGCTCATCGCGGCGCGGACCGTCGCCAATCACGAGAAACTCAACGTCGCGGCGGTGACGCAAAATCTCGGCGGCAGCCCGAAGAAAATAGTCGTGCCCCTTGCGTGGCTGCAAACTTGCCACAATTCCAACGCGCAAGGGAACTTGCCCCGCCTCGCTTTTGCTCTTTTTGTCTTCGTCGCTCGCTGGAGTTGCGGGCACAAAGCGTCCGACATCCACACCCGAGGCGATTACGTTGGTTTGTGCAAAATGGATTCCCAAGACTTGCTCGTAGTGTCGGCGCTGCCGTTCCGAAATGAAGATCGTTCGATCAAACACCCGGTTCATTAACGCAACGCGCGGTCGCAACAGTAACGGATGCGAAAATTGGCGCCGCGACGGCCAATTGTGAATGATTGCGTAAGCGCGGGTGCCCGGTCGCCGCTTCGTCACCCAATAAGCAATAAGGGCGTTTAGATAGAAGCACTCAATGACAAATAACGTGTCGAACGGCCACTCGGCGGCCAACCGCCCGAACCTTTTCCCCACACCCAATCCCCGACGACCCGGCATTAAGCGGTCCCGCACCTCGATACGCGCGTCGCGACATCGCTGGGCCAACATGCCCGCCCGGCGCATTACAGCGAAGACGACTTGCCAGCCGCGCCGGGCAAGATACTCGGCCAGTGTGACTGCGTGATTCTCCGCGCCGCCCATTTCGAGCGTTTCGATGGCAAAGCAGATTCGTCGTCCCCGACCTGCAACCTCATCGGTCACGGGCGAAGCCTCCGGCCCGACCTCGTCGAGTCCTTTCTCGGGCTTGCTCCTCATAGCGGCATCCTTACATTTCTTCGCTCAGACGCGGCAACACAAGATCGCACTCGACAGTTTCGAGTTTCAAGTTTCAAATGTTTGCGGTCGGATGCTCGCCCGCATTAGCGCGCCGGCAAAGTGACCGATCGCAACCTCGCAAAACTCGAAACATGAAACGTGAAACTTCAAATGGGGGAGCTGTTTTCTGTGGACAATTCCCACGCACTATCAGCAATTTACTCGCCGTTTGATGGCAGCCGGCTTCGACGGCAAGTGTTGAAGTACGATAGAAACGTCGCTCGCTGCGGCGTGTCAATTTTGCAGCGATGCGAAGCGTTCAATAAAGTAGAACAAAGAGTATCGAGGAGGAGATCCATGTTCACAACGAAAAGGAAGATTCATCTGCTGTGGGTCGGAGTTCTTGCATTAGCCGTATGTGTGTGTGGCGAGCCGGCCAAAGAAAAGACGCGCACAGTCACCTTCCCGAAGGATCGCTCCCTGGGCGTGCTCAAGGTGCGTGACCAAGGTTCGAGCGACCGACAAGCCTGGAAGGAACTTGTCCCGGCGCAGGGCGAGGTCAACGTTCCCGCTGGCCAGGAATTGTTGCTCAAAGTCAGCGAGGAAGCCGCCAAGGATCTCTCCCCTCTCGCCAATCTCGGACCTGCCGGTCCGGACGTGCTCGATCTTTCCCGCACTCCCGTGACGGACGAGCAACTAGCCCACGTTGCGAAACTGAGCTCGCTCCGGCGTCTGGATCTCGGCCACACCAAGATTACCGACGCCGGCTTGGCTCATGTCGGAAAACTAGCCTCGCTTCAGGAGCTTAACCTGGGCTATACGCCCAGTACGGAAGCCGGCTTGTCTCACGTGGAAAAACTGACCTCCCTTCGCACGCTGATCTTGCGCGGAATCAAGACCACCGACACGGCGTTGACCCACGTCAAGGGGTTGACCTCGCTGGTCACGCTAGATTTGCGCAGGACCAAGATCACCGGACCCGGTTTGGCCAATCTCAAGGGACTTCCGTCACTGAAGACTCTGCGGCTGGCCAATACCAGACTTGTCAGCGACGGTTTTGCGCAACTTCAGGAACTGAAATCGCTGGAAACACTCGATCTCAACCACACCCGGATGCCCGACACCCATGCTGCACGGCTCAAGGATTTGACAGCTCTTCGGACGTTGGAGTTGTCGAGCACACAGGTGACCGACGAAGGACTGGCCAACTTCAAGGGCATGACCTCGCTTCAGACGCTAACATTGCGGGCGGACAAGAAGGTCACTAACAAGGGAATCCCGAATCTCAGCGCTTTGACGTCGCTTCAGACGCTCGATGTTCGCAGCACGAAAATCAATCCTGCCGGCATCGAAGAACTGAAAAAGGCGCTTCCGAAGTGCAAGATTCTCACCAAATAATTCGAAGGGGGAGGCAAAAGCAAAGATTCCATAGGCTGGAAATGGGTGGAGCATGTCACAGCATCCTGCGTTCACGTTTTTCCTTGGGCGAGGGGCGAAAGGCCTTTTGACAAGATGGGGAGCATTCCTCGCAGAGTGCAATGAGCAGCCCGCAGCGGGAGGGGAAGCGTTCCGTGTTTGCCAAGTTATGTGAGAATAGTAGCCTCGCATCGGTGGCGTATGTTCTTGGACGGATGGTTCCTCCCTCAAATCGGCTAAGGAAGTATAAGAACGTCCTTCTCGCCGCCTATTCCACCAATCGCCGCCCCCGCGTGGTCAAGAATAACCCGATTATCATACGAATTCCTCCAGCTTCCGTCTGCAATTACAAGTGTCTGTTCTGCGAGATACACAAGGACGATCTGCTTTTTCCAGACCGACCTGCCAATCTCATCACGCTAGAGGATATCAAGAATTATGAGTCTTTTCTTTCAACCGCGTACAATCTTTGGTTCTATGGTGGGTCTGCCGAGCCACTGATGAATCCCCATCTCGGAGACATCGTAAAATACCTCAAATTAAAATATGGTCCCAGAATCAGTGTGAATACGAACGCCGCTCCCCTCACCAGGCGACTCTCGGACATCATGGTGGATTTTGGTCTTGACTATCTTCTGGTATCCTACCACGCCGCGACAAAAGAAGGTTACAAATACTTGATGACCGGCGACGTGGAAAGAGTTGACAGGAACCTGGAGTATCTGAATCGCCGAAAGGCGCGGAGGGGAAAACAGAAACCCATCGTGGACCTGAATTTTGCCCTACAGAAAATTAATGCGGCAGAGTCCAAAGCAATCCTGAATAAAGCAAGAGAACTTAAGATTCATGCTGTCCACGTTTATAAGTACTACGGAGGCAGGAATAAACTGCAAGACCTAGAGGTGTCTTTCGACTATGATGCAAAGGCTGGCAACCGGGTTTTGGATGAACTCTATGCTTACGCCAGAGAAAATGGAGTACGGCTTCATCCGAAGAAACCAGATTATTGGTCGAAACAAGCGGCAGAAGTCGCCTGGGATCCAGAGAACTACGATCACAACAGGAAATGTCTCTTGCCGTGGACGAGGTTGCAATTCGATCCTGTTTTAGATGAAGAGAATGCCCATTACGTCAGCGTCTGCAATAGAATCAACCTGTTCAAGATCCGGTATCGGAAGTGCGTCCTTGCTTCTCAAGAGCACTTCGACAAGTTGTGGAATCATCCCGTGCTGCAATATCTGAGAGCGACTGTGAATGGCGCAGGGGCAAACCCGGTGTGTAGATACTGCAAGAATTACGATCGACCCATTCTTCGCAACGTGGATGCCGATAGATACGCGGAGGTGCGCGACCAGGCTGTGATAGAGTTTTTTGACGAGTTCAGAAAGCAGTATCGCTACGACGAAATCACCGGGCTGGAGGTTTTGAAAGAAAACCCCTATCCGGATAAGTTTTTCTTAGACAGGATGAACGCGCTTCCGCGTTAGCGGGAAACAAGGCAGAGTCAGGTCCGACATTGGCCGACAACCGGCGCGACCATCACTGGCCGTTGCAGAGAATTACGTTTCGAAAGAGTCTCGGCAGGGGTTACCTTGCGTTTGTCGCTGATAGCGGAGGAGCTCGATGGTGTTTTTCGGGTTGACAAGCGCACTGTTTCACCCATCATGGAGGAGCATTTCTGGCCATAAGGTTGTTCGACTCGCGGTTTGCGTGAACGGAACGATGGTATACGAACCTGTCAAAAGGAGCGCCCAAGATGACCAAAGCCGACGTAATTAACGCCGTGGCGGAAAAAACCGGTATGGCACGCAAAGAGGCTGCGGAAGCGGTGGAGCTATTCTTGAAGGCCGTTCGAGAATCTCTCGAGAAGGGCGAAAAAGTCTCCTTGGTTGGCTTCGGGACTTTCTATGTCAAGGAAAAGAACCCGCGTCAGGGACGCAATCCGCGCACGGGCGCACGGATTCAGATCCCGCGCAAGCGGGTGGCTGCTTTCAAGCCTGGCCGAGCATTCCGGCAATTGGTCAGCTCTCCCACATCAGAACCTACAACCTGAACTCCCGCCAAGAGTTTCCGTCAACGCGAGGCAAGAACAGCAGGTTTTCGGGTCGGGTCGAAGTAGGAGGCGAAGAGTTTTGCGGCCAAAGGTGCGGCAACCTTGCCGCCATGGCCGCCGTTCTCGATCAGGACGAGAACCGCGAGCTCGGGCTGATCCGCAGGCGCAAAGCCGATAAACCAGGCGTCGGGTTCAACACCGGCGGCTCGTTCCGCAGTCGAGGTTTTGCCCGCCACATGCCATTCGGGAAGGAAACCCGCGCCGTAGGCAGTCCCACCGGGGCTATTGACGACCGCATGCAGTCCCTCGACAATGACGCGCTGGTAGTCGGGGTTCAATCCGACCGCTCTTCGAACGATTCTCTTTGACGCAAAAACAACCTCGTTCTGCTCGTTCCGCGCCCTCAGAACGAGTTGTGGAACGAGAACGTCTCCCCCGTTGGCGAGCGCTGCATAAGCCATGAGCATCTGAAGGGGTGTGACATCCACACGCCCCTGGCCGATGCCCATATGGAGGAGCGAGCCTCGCTCGCGTCGAAGGTTGCCAAGCGTGGGTAGTCTTCCTGGTTTTTCGTCAAAGCCGGGGATTCGCGCGCCCGTTTCATCCCGGAGGACACCTGTCTCCTGCCCAAAGCCAAAGCGGTTCGCGGTGCGAACAAGCTGAAACCCGGCATCTTTCGGATCACGGTTATAGACAAAATCGGTCATCGTGTAGAAATAGACGTTGCATGAGTATTGAAACCCCCGCACCAGGTCCATCGAGCCATGCCAACTGAGACAAGGAAAGGGCACCGTCCAGTTAGGAAGATAAAAAACATGATCGCACGTAACGCGCCGGTCGGGGCTCCACCCGGCCTCGAGTGCCGCCGATGCCGTGACAATTTTGAATGTCGAACCCGGACGGTAATACTCCTGGAGTGCACGATTGACCATGGGTTTGCTGCTTGGATCGTCAATTTTGGTCGGGTGGTTGAGGTCGTAGCCGGGCGAGCTGGCCCAGATAAGCATCTCCCCGTTGCGCGGATCCAAGGCCAGGATCACGCCTTTCTGTCCGACTAAAAGAGACTCGCCCAGCTTCTGAAGCTTGAGGTCAATGGTCAGGAAAACCTGGTCGCCCGGAACGGGGGATTGGAGGACTTCGGTGTCGAGGATGTGGCCGCGTCCGGTTTTCCAAACCTGTTCGCGGCCCTTCTGTCCCTTGAGCGATTTCTCGAACGCCGCCTCCAAACCCACGACACCCACGTCATCGTCCATCTCGTAACCCTCTTGCTGATACCTCTGCTCCCACATGCTCTTGGTGATTTTGCCCACGTGACCGATAACGTGGCAGAGAGTGGAACCGAGAGGATGGTAGCGCTGGAAATGGGGTTCAATCGAGACCCCCGGCAGGTGGAAGCGTTGCTCGAACACCGCTGTGGCTTGGTCGAGCGCGAGCCGACGGGAAACGACGTAGCTCTTCCAGCGAGGCCGCAAGCCCGTAACGGCTTCATAATGACCGGAGAGGTTCGACCCCAAAATCGCTCCCAGCCGATCGAGCGACGCTCTTATGCTCTCGGTCGTCAGATTGCCACGGCTCATCGAAACTTCGAACGTCGCACGGTTGTAAGCCAGGACAACGCCGTTGCGGTCATGTATCGTGCCACGCGGGGCATCCATCGGACGCTGCCGCAGGTAGTTGTCTTCCGAGAAACGAGCGTAGTAGGCGCCGTGGACGACGTCGAGATTGACGAGCCGTGTCAGCAGGGCCGCGACCAGCAAGACAAAAACCGTGAAGAAGAACGACAGGCGTTGAGGTACCCAGCTCGCATTGATAGGTCGAAGAGAATTGCCGGGCACCGCACACGAACTCCTTCAGGAGCGAATAGGGACGACACGAAAATCGGTTTCACAGCAAGCCGCTGGGCGGAACCGGTGGCCCGGGTGGCTTCGTTCTGCGCGGCTGAAAAATCAGCGACCAGATCTCAAAACAGATCACCGCATAGATGCCATAGCCAATCAGCGTGAACAGGAACACGTCGAAACCCGCACCGGGTCGGGCAAAGTAACTGATCCATCCCGGCGGCAAAAGGTCCGTGAGAACAAGGAGCGAGAAAACCAGGAAAGGCACGGCGAGAAGGACAAAAAGAATCAGATCGCCGACAATACGAAACCACAGCGACAGCGGAACTTCAACCTCGACCTTTTCCTCGACCTTCTCGGGATACTCCTTCAAGACCGCTTCGATTTCTCCGATCGTGGCAATTGCGGGTCGGATGCGAAATCCCGTGATGGCCTTCAGATCGTCCAGAACCGTTACATCGGTGGGATCTTCCATGGCCACGACCAACGTATCCAAATCCAATCGGACCGGTGCTAGCCGGTGTTTGACCGCGATGGACTTGGGAAGATAGTCGAGCACCATCCGATCAATGCGTTGCGGGCTGATGTGAACGATCTCACAGTCCAGCTTCTGTTGGAGCAACCGCATACGGACACGCTCGGTGATCAGACCCATCTCGACAAGCACGCGTCCCAGGGACTTGTCGGTTTCTTTCTTGACCTGAAGCGCCGTTGTCAACTGCGAGTCGGTGATCAGTCCTTCGCGCAACAGGAGCTCCCCTAATCCGCTCCAGGAACGTTCCTCTGCCATCGCTGCGCCCTTCCTCGGCCCCAAAGTCGGTATCGCCTCGACCGCCTCTCCCCCACCTTCGCTTTAATACCACCTTCAAAAGAAACAATGTCCAGCCGCCCTCGACTCTGTCAAGCCTAATTCCGCCAAGCTAAGGCAAACAGAGTTGCCACACTATGCGTTCCGGGTCGTTCTATAGGCCCTATGCGCCAATTGGTAAAATCTGTCCAATCTGTGTTTGCTTCTCTGGAAGGCCTTTCAGAGCACTTTCCCCTTGCAGCGTCAGGGACTCTATTTATTCTGGCACAAGATCATTCACTCAGTGAACAGCCCTTTTCGCTCACGAGAAGGAGAAATCCCATGCACAAAAAGGACTTTCCCATCGTTCTTCGGTTGATCGCCATCGCAGCGGTGATTGGTCTGGCACTTCTGACGGCACGCAGCTTTCCACAAACGGGTTCCATGGAGACGCCGACCAAGAAACCGGCACGGATGCCCACGATGCCGTTCAGTCCAGATCAACTGCGCGAGCTTCTGAAAGAAGCGGCTGGTCCCGAAGGCATGTTTCCGGGCGGGGGTGGAGAACTCGACCTTGCCGCGCTCAAGAATCGCTATCAGAACGCCATTGTGAAGATCGAATTCACGGCCGTCGAGAACGTTGTCGAAACCAAGTTCAATCCAACCAAGAGCGAGACTTATTACGCCGGCCAGGAACCACCCCACGGCTCGGGCTTTTTCATCAGCCAGCGCGACATCTTGACCAACGCCCACGTGGTCGAGGACGCCCGGCGCGGCAGCATTCGCATCAAGTCACCCGCTACGGGCAACGTTGAGTTCAAGGCCGACATCGTCGGTGTATCCTGGTCAGAGTCTGTGGATTTGGCCGTGCTTCGTCTGCCCGAGGACGAAGCAGCGCGCTTCAAGATCCGGGCCAATCTCAAAGAGATTCCAGCGCTGAAGTTCGGCGACTCCGACAAGGTCAAACAGGCCGACGCCCTGGCCATTTTCGGCTACCCGCAGTCGAGCGACGAACTGAAGATCATCCAATGCAAAGTGACTGGGCGCCAGTATCTCAAAACCCAGTTCGACGAGTTCATCTGTGGCCATCAGTTTCTCGAAGTTGGGCCTGGTGGCGTGGTCCAGCCCGGCAATAGCGGTGGGCCGGCCCTGAATGCCGCCGGCGAGGTTGTCGGCATTCCAGCGCGAGGCTCCGGTTGGGGGTCTGAACAAGGCTGGCTGATCCCGTCGCAGATTGTTCAGCACTTCTTGAAACAAGTCGAAGCGAGCGAAGAGGGACGCAAAGAGGTCAAGATTCCGCAACTGGGCATTTCGCTGACAGAGAATTTCACTGGAACGTCGGTTTGGGCGGGTGTGCCCGAGGAGATGGTCATTTTCGAAGTTGGGGTTGTGGTGCGAGCCGTCATTCCCAATTCGCTCTCTGACGAATGGGGCCTCAAGGCCAACGACATCATCCTGGGCTTTGCCAATACGCAAGGGGGGTTCAGTTGCGCGTTAGATTTCAAAGGCTATCGCGTCACGACTGGAAAGATGGCCAATTGGCCGCCGAGCAGCGACACTCCCGCAACGACCACGCAGCCGCAGTCCAGCGATGAGACAAGCAAACTCCATCTGTTCGAGCTCGTGATGATGAGCAAACCCGACGACGAGGTCACGATGTGGTATGTGCGGCCCGGAGTTGAAGGTATTCAGAAGATCGAGCGCAAGATGGTCGTCAAGCCGCCCGTGAAGCTGCCCCACCTCGGCGTTTTCGAGAAACCGCCTTTCGAGTTGTGGGGCGATTTCGTGGCCCAGGATTTCGACGACTTCAACGTTCGCCTCTACGAGGTGCCGCCCCAGGAAATCCTAAAGGGCGGTGTGTTGGTGAGCTTTACCGAACCCAACAGTCTTGCCAGTCGGCGCGGCATGAATCTGGTCTGGCGCGAGCCGTGGGGTTTCGTCATCGGTGGAATGCGCGGCCAGATTGCCACACGGTGGGTTATCATTGAGTCGGTCAACGGCAAGCCTGTGAAGGATCTCGCCGAATTTCGTGCGGCCTTGCGCGAAACCGAAAAAATCTTTGATCAAAAACAAAAAGAGCCGACCTATGATCCCAAGCGCAAGGCCCTGACACGCGAACGCTATACCCAGATCGGCTTTCGGACGAACCGAAGCGACGGGACCGTGCTCCACTTGACGCCCGCCTTCCCGATTGACGAAGCCCTCGAGACACGGCCGAAAGAACTGGGAGGCGGGAAGTGAGGGGCGAGAGCGAGCAACTCAGGTGCCGGGATTCAGAAAGCCGACAGCCTATGCATGTTTTGGTCGCGTCGTTGTGGTTCAATTGCAGATAACCACAGCGGCACAACGGTTGCGCGCAATACATAGCCCCTTCCCGACCTCATGTACCAAAGCTAGCCCTGCTGCGGTATAGATGAGAGGCTGGAAGCCACAGGCCTTTAATGGTTTCGAGCCAGGCTCACAGACCCGCTTCCTTTGGGATGGCGCAACTTTTTAGCCAACGGTAACTAGTCCTTAAACCAGCGCAGATTTTTACGCGGCGCCGAAGAAAATAGCTGAAATGCCCGCCGGTGTTGGCTAGGATTACAGTTGTCCGAAATAATTCAAGCCGACAAGGAGGGCATTTCAGGTGAAGCGAAGAGAGCAGAGAATCCCGGCGGAGCGCAAGAGGAATCTGGC
>Ga0315280_10000883_pt1 | contig 54228 bp, 41 predicted proteins | sample YL17G06_40_MG_FD_203697 | JGI IMG/M metagenome (GOLD analysis project Ga0315280, IMG submission 203697) | Sediment microbial communities from Yellowstone Lake, YNP, Wyoming, USA - YL17G06_40 | ecosystem: Environmental > Aquatic > Freshwater > Lake > Sediment | place: USA: Wyoming | collected... | reverse complement strand
TATCGGCCTGGACGCTGGGGACGGTGTCGGTGAAAGGCGTGCAGACGCTCAATGCGGGCCACGTTCCGGCGGCATTCGGGATCCAGGGCCACACGATCACGAGTTACACGCGCGACGGGAAGAAGTATGTGTCGAAGGGGCTGCCGGGCCTCGTAATCGACCACGCCGACGACTACACCGTGGAAATCGTCTGAGTGGCGGCTGACGTCCGCAGGGCGGTGCCCGACCCACAAGCGGCTTGCTTTTCATGATACTTGGTGTATATTTTTGAAGGCGGCGAGCGATCTGACCCGACGTTTCTGTGCCGGGCCATGCCGCATCCTGCCTGCTGCGACAACCACTGGAACCTGGCCGTCTGAGGCGATTTCCGGGGGCTGGCCCGCAGAGGCCGTTTGCTTGCTGGAGTTGCAGGGCGGGTCTGGGCAAGGGCTGGACCATGAAGGGTGAGAGAAGGGGAGGGGTCGTTCTGGTCGCGCTGCTGGCGGCAGGGCTGGCGGCCCTCCAGACCGCCGGGGCGCAGACCGTTCGGACCGTCGGCCCGGTCCGCATCAGTTTCTATGGGAGCGGTCAGTCGGACGAGGACGGCACCGGATCGGCGGACTGGACGACGCAGCAGATGGACGACGTGACCGCCTGCGTGGCCACGTGGTATAACGGCATCGGCAACACGGCCGCCCGCCAGATCAACCTGCACCTCTTCTGGGCCAACCTCGGCGGCACGATCCTGGGCGAGACCTGGGACTCCCTCGACGGCAACGGCACGACCAGTTGGACCCCCACGGAACGCGTCTGGCGCGACGGCGTCAACTACACCGGATCAGCCTCCTACGACACGCGGACGGCGTTCAGCACCGGCATTCCGTGGAATTTCGGCACGGCGTCGCCCCCGTCGGGCACCTATGACTTCCGCAGCGTCATGACCCACGAACTGGGCCACCCCTTGGGTTTTTTATCCTCTTATAACTACAGCACCGACCGCTTCTCCTCCCTGGGGATCAGCGCCTGGGACGCGTACCTGAGAGACTCCAGCGGCAACCGCCCGGCGCCGGGAAGCCGCGGCTTGCCGCACAATTTCAGCCAGACCTCGAACCCCGCTTACTTCGTCGGACCCTTGGCCGTGGCCTACTACGGGCAGAACGTTCCTGTGTACGCCCCGTCGCCTTGGCAGGAGGGCTCCAGCCTGTCGCACCTCGACGAGTCGCGCCTGCCCAATGCGCTGATGAGCCCGCAACTGGCCAGCGGCCAGGCCGTCCGCGCGCCGACGCCCCTGGAATGGGAGATCATGAAGGACCTTGGTTGGACCGTCATCGGCACCAAGACGTGGAGCAAGGGCGCGGGCACCTTGAACTGGATCGACGACGCCAACTGGGGGCCGTCCGGGGTCCCGGACCAGAACTGGAACGTGAGTTTCACCACGACCGGCCTGTCAAGCGGCAACGTGGTGGACCTCGGCGGCGACCACGCGATCAACACCCTTACGATAGGTTCCATCGTCAGTTTCACCCTCGGCGGCGAGACGGGCACCCTGAGCATCAACCGCGCGAACATCGTGCGGATGCCCGCCTCGTCGGGCACGCAGACCATCGCGCGGCCGGTGATCCTGGGGGCCGACGCGCTCTGGGACGTCTCCGGGGCGGGCCAGTTGAGGTTGTCCGGCCCCGTCACGAGCGCGTACTCGCTCAGCAAGATCGGCCCGGGCATGGTGGTGCTGGCGGGCCCGGCCAACGTGGCCGGCAGCATGCTGCTCGATGACGGCGACCTGACGCTCGGCGCCGGCGGGTCGCTGACCGTCAGCGATATTTCCGGGGATGGCTCGCTCAACTTCGACGGCGGCAGTCTGACCCTGACGGGAACGAGCGTCCTGCACCTGCGCGGCGTCCGCGTCGGCAAAGAGGGGCCCGGCACATTCACCCTCGGCGCGGGCAAGACGATGGTCACCGACGTGTTCCTGACGATCGGCCGCGACTCCGGCGGCCAGGGCACCTTCATCAACCAGAGCGGCACGGTGACGTGCAACACCAACCTGTTCGTCGGGGTGTACGCCGGCTCGAGCGGCCACTTCGTCCAGCAGACCGGCCCGGACCCCGGCGATCCGCCGCCGGTCACCACCGTTGCCCAGGCGACCCATGTGGGGGACCAGGGCGGCACCGGCCTCTTGGAGGTCAAAAGCGGGACGTTCACCACCCAGGACCTCCAGCCCGGCTACGGGTCGTCCGGAACCGTGATCCAGACCGGCGGCACGGTCACCGTCACCGGGAACCTGGAACTGGCCCACGCTGCCGACGGCACCTATAGCCTTAACGGCGGGACGCTGGTCACGGGGACGTTCACGCAAGGGACCGGCGCGGCGGCGTTCAACTTCGGCGGGGGAACCCTGAAGGCTGCCGCGGCGCTTGGCATTACTATGCCGCTGACGCTCGCCGGCGGCGGGGGGATCGACACAAACGGGCTGGCCGTGACCCTTACCGGCGGCCTGATCGGCACGGGCACGCTCGTCAAGACCGGTGCCGGCACCCTTTCCATCGAAGGCCCGCAGACCTATGGGTCGCCATCCGCCTTGCAGGTCAACGGAGGCGTCGTCGTGATGAAGACGGACGCCGGCAGCGCGACCTCGGCCCCCCTGATGGTGAGCGTGGGTGCCGCCGGCGCCAGCGCTGCGCTTAACTTCAATGTCTCGCAGCACCTGGCGGCCTTGAACCTGACCGGAGGCGGGCGCGCCAACCTGCTCGCGGGCCACGACAAGGTGCTCCTTGCCCGGGCCTTCGGCATCGAGGAGGTGGCCGGGTCGCCTACCTCGCGGCTCGATCTTGCCGATAACGCCATGATTGTCGATTACGACGGTCCGGCCGCGAGTCCGCTTCAGGACATCAAACGCGGGATTGCCTCCGGCTTCCACGGCACGGCGTGGGACGGCAACGGCATCGTCAGCAGCAGCGCCGCCGCCCAGGCAAACACGTATGGCCTCGGGTATGCCCAGAACGACTTGCTCTACAATCCCTTCTCGACCTTCGCGGGGCAGGCGGTGGATCCGACGACAATCCTGGTGAAGTACACCTACCTCGGCGACGTGAACCTCGATGGGAAGGTCGACGACAACGACGTGACCATAATGGTGCTGGACTACGACCACGGCCAGGTGGATACGCACACATGGCAGCAAGGGGACATCAGCGGGTACGACGGCCGGATTGACGACAACGACATCACGGTCCTGGTGCTGAACTACCACCGGGGCATCGGCACTCCCCTCGGCGAGGCGACGGCCGTCGTGCCTGAACCCGCCGGGCTCTCGCTCCTGGCGGCGGGTCTGGCGGCGCTTCTGTTCCGCCGTCAGCGCACAGTCCATCCCTGACCGCGCCAGAGGGCTCTTCACTCGCAATGCGCAGTGCTAGCGCCAGCCGCCGGGGACGTGCCGGTAGCCGTGCTCGGTCCTATCCCAGCGCGGCGGAACCCATTGGGCACGCGCGTGCGGCGGACGCGCGTAGCGGCCCGGCATCCACGCGTACCGGCCATGGTCGTGGCCCCAGTAGCCGGGAACCCAAACGTAACCGGGCCCGGGCAGAGGCGGCCGGCGTTCCACGATGAGCGGCGGCGGCGGCTCCGGCAAGACCACGACCGGGCCTGGCGCCGGCTGCATGATCACCGGCTGAGGTTGCTGCACGATGATAGTCTTCTTCTCACGGCACCCGAACGCGAGCACAAGCGAGAGGCAACACAGTGCGGCCGTCACCAGCAGGAGTCTTCGGTTCATAGCAGTACCTTTCTGAGGGCTTGGTGGATCGTGACCCGATTGCCATTTCATTCATTGTAACGATGCGCCGCCCACAACGCAACTCCACTCTGTGAGCGGACTGCGCGATCGGTCGAGAGGATTTCCCATGACCCGCGACCGTCCGGGTTGCCGCGCGGCCACGCAACACATTCTCAGCACCGTCATGGGCGGCGATGCCAGCCCCAAATAAAGCGTGCCCCCCGGCTCAGCCGTCCTGCCAGAACTGCTGGGTGCGGCGCACCTCGTCGCGCTGGGCCTCAGTCAGGAGGCAGCCTTCGAGACATCCGTGGCCGCAGTTGCCGCTGCACGGCTCCACGTGGACCGTGACGCTCGTCCCGGCCAACTGTTTCTGGATCTTCTGGGAGATATCGTGGGCGAGCCGGTGCGAATCCTCGACCGACATCGTCCCCGGCACGAAGATGTGGAACTCGACAAAGCGGATCGCGCCGGCCTTGCGCGTCCGCAGCCGGTGGTACCCGTGCAGCGCCGGGATGAAACTCCGCAGAACCTCCTTGATCTGGGCTTCCTCTTCCGGCAGGCTGACGTCCATGAGGTCCCGGGCCGAGGTGACCGTCAGGTGGTACGCCGCCTTCAGGATGAGGGCCGCCACCACCAGGGCCGCCACCGGGTCCACCAGGTGCCACCAGTCGCCCAGGCCGGGGGCGAGACGGTCGCCGATCCAGATGAGGCCCAGCCCCCCCATGACGCCCGCCGACGTGTAGACGTCCGTCCGCAGGTGCCAGCCGTCGGCCTCCAGGGCCACGGAGTCCGTCTGGCGGGCGACCTTGAACAGCAGTTGCGAGACCGCCAGATTGGCGCCGGCGCTTATCGCCATGACCAGGATGCCCCAGCCGGGCTCCTCGAGGGCGTGTGGGTAGACGATCTTCTTGACGGCCTCGTACACGATCCAGGCGGCCGCCACGAAGATCAGGATCGCCTCGATGGTGCCGGAGATGTTCTCGGCCTTCCCATGGCCGAAGGGATGCTCCTGGTCGGCGGGCTTGCCGCTTGTGCGGACCGCGAGCAGCGCAATGACGGCGGCCACGAGGTCCACGCCCGAATGGATGGCCTCGGACATCACCGAAATGCTGCCAATGAGGAAGCCGACGATCAACTTCAGGACGACCAGCGTCGTGTTGGATACGACAGACAGCCATGCGACAGCCGTCTTGCGTTTGCCGGGGTTCATGGTGGGCGTCTCCGGTTCCACTAACCGCTAACCGCGCGCCTGTGGTCCCACGGAGACGAACCCCGCTGCCTAAGGCCCGACCGCGTCCCGGAACTGGCGGACCGTCTGTTCCTGGCTACGTATTTCATAGCACGCGAGGCCACAAAAGTCAACTCGGGCGCCGGGAAAAATGGGGACCTTGCGGCTGGCGCGGATTGCTTGACACGCCGCAGGCGGCTGTTACCATCGTCCTCGGCCGGTCGTGGCATGGGGCCGCGGCGCTGTTGCCGGGCGATGAACCGGGTCAACGGACTGCTTCGAAGGAGGCTGACGATGCGGCGTCGTGCAGTGGTTGTGGCTGTGGCTCTGACACTTGGTTTAGCGGCGGGTGTCCTCTCGGCCGGTGCCGCCCGCACGGCCGATAGCGCCCCGCCGGCCCTCGCCAAGGGTGACCGCATCGTGTTCCTGGGCGACTCCATCACCCAGGGCGGCGGCGGGCCTAAGGGCTATATCACACTCGTCAAGAACACCCTCGACGAAAAGCGCCACGACCTCGGCATCGAGGTCTTCAACGCCGGCATCAGCGGCAACAAGGTCCCGGACCTCCAGCGGCGACTCGAAAAGGACGTCCTCGAAAAGAAGCCCACCATCGTCTTCATCTACATCGGCATCAACGACGTCTGGCACTGGAAGAAGCAGCCCAACGGCGAGATGGTCGGCGGCACCCCCAAGGACAAGTACGAGGCGGGTCTCAAGGAGATCATCGGCAAGATTAAGGCGGCCGGCGCCCGGGTCATCCTCTGCACGCCCAGCGTTATCGGCGAGAAGCCCGACGGCTCCAACGAGCGCGACGCCATGCTTGAGGAGTATGCCGAAATCAGCCGCAAGGTCGCCGCCGAAACGGGCACACAACTCCTTGACCTGCGCAAGGCGTTCCTGGCCTACGAGAAGATTCGCAACAAGGAGAACAAGCACGCCGGCGTTCTGACGGGCGACGGCGTGCACCTTAACGACGCCGGCAATAAGTTCGTGGCGACCGGTATGCTCCAGGCCCTGGGCATCAACGCCGAACCCGTGGCGACAAAGTAATGCGATTGAAAGCCGAACGGCTGCGATAGCGTCCGTTTGGCGGGGAGCCGAAGGTCGAAGTTCCGCCGCGGCGCTCGACCGCGTTCTGTGAGGTGGCGATTGTCATGACAAACCTGGCGATGATTGGCCTGGTGTGCTTGGGCGTGATGGGGGCACTGGCCGTCGCGACGGCCGCGGCGGCTCAGCCCCCCGTGCGCGTCGACTCGGGTCCGTCGGTTGTGTCGGTCTTCGAGGGCGACCGCCTGCTCATGGAATACGCCTTCGCCAACGTGCCTTTCAAGCCGTACGTGAGGCGTTTCTTCACTCCCTCCGGGGTGAACGTTCTGCGTGACATGGTGGCCGACCACCCGCACCATCACGCGCTGATGTTTGCCGTGGGCGTCGATGGCGTGGACTTCTGGGCCGAGGCGAAGACCAACGGGCGCGAGGTGCACAAGGCCTTCGGCCAACTGAAGGCCATCGCGCCAGACAGCCTCCAGCCCGCCGTCCTTACGGAAACGCTCGACTGGCTCGGCCCCGCCGACGACAGGCCGCTGGCGAGCGAACGCCGCACCATCGAGGTTTACCACGGCCCTGCGCGGGGGGCGTCGCTACTGGGGTGGCGCACGGTGCTGGCGCCGGCGGAAGGGAAGGCCTCCATCAAGTTGTTCGGCAGCCATTACTTCGGCCTCGGCCTGCGTCTGCCGGCCTCGATGGACGGCAAGGCGGAGTTCTTCACCGCCCGCGGTCCCAGGGACGGCGAAGTGGTGCGCGGCGACGAGACGATGACACGCGGCCCCTGGATGGCCTGCACCGGCGAGATCGAAGGTAAGCCGGTCACGGTCGCGATGTTCGATTCGCCCGCGAACGTTCGCCCGGCCCTCTGGTTCACCATGGTCAAGTCGTTCGCTTACCTTTCCGGCACGATCAACCTTTACCGCGAACCGCTCGTGGTTGAGGCCGCCAAGCCTCTCTCGTTGTGCTACGCTTTGGCGGCTTGGGACGGCAAGATCAAGGCCGACGAGGTTGAGCGGCTGTACAAGCGCTGGCTGGAACTGGTGAAACCCGAAGCGAACAAGCCGTGATGATTCAGCCGCCCGCCCTGGCGGGCGCGCTCTTGCGGATGGCGGGGCCGGGGCGTTGCCCGGCCTATGCCTGATCGCCCTGCGTAGGCCGGGGCGCAGCCCCGGCATCGAGCCAAGGGAAGGAGGGCTACGTGAAAACGACCCGGCGGCAGTTCATTCAGATGACCTCGGCGGCCACGGCGGCCGCCATTGCGGCGGGCAGGTTCCCCGAGGCCAGGGCGCTTGGCGCCAACGAGCGACTCGGCGTCGGCTTCATCGGGGCCGGCGGCAGGGCCGGCGCACACATGGGTTGCGTCAAGTACCTGCGCGACGAACAGAAAATGCCCGTCGAGCCCGTGGCCGTCTGCGACGTCTACCGGCCGCGCCTGGAGCGGGCCGCAAAGGCCCTCGGTGCCAAGGGATACATGGATCACAAGGAACTCCTGGCCGACCCGAAGGTCGACATCGTCTGCATCGCCACCCCCGACCACCATCACGGGTACCAGGCCATCGACGCCCTCAAGGCCGGCAAGCACGTGTATTGCGAGAAGCCGGTGACGCATTGGCGCCAGTTCGACCTGACGAAGCAACTGGCCGAGGAGATCAAAAAGTCCGGCAAGGCCTTCCAGTTGGGCACCCAGGGGATGTCGGACGGGGCCTGGCACAAGATGCGGAAACTCGTCAAGGACGGTCTCATCGGCCAGCCGATCCACGGCCAGTGCGGGTTCTTCCGCGTCGGCGACTGGGGCGAGGTCGGCATGCCCATCGACGATGCGAAGGCCGCGCCGGGGGCGGACCTAAACTGGGAGGCCTTCCTCGGCGATGCGCCCAAGAGGCCCTTCGACGTCAGCCGCTTCTTCCGCTGGCGGATGTACGAGGATTACGCCGGCGGGCCGGTCACCGATCTCTTCCCGCACTCGCTGACGCCCGTCGTCAGCATCCTGGGCGTGGGCCTGCCGAGCATGGTCGTGGCCACCGGCGGCATGTTCCGGTACACCCAGCGCGAGGTGCCCGACACGTTCAACATGCTCATCGACTATCCGCAGAAGGTCACCATTGCGGCGCTCGGCACTCAAGGCAACAACGACCCGACGACCCAGCAGCGCGGCTCCGGCGGCAGCGTGCCGATCATCCGCGGATGGGAAGGCTCGCTGACGGTTCGCGGCAACGAGATCGTGTTCGCGCCCGCCGAGGGGGCCAAGAACAAGAAGGCCGAGAAGTTCCCAATCGAGTACGGCGAGAACCTCGGCGACCACTGGAAGAACCTCATCGAAAACGTGCGGGCGGGCAAGCAGGACACCTTCTCGCCGGGCGACCTCATGTACGCCGTCCAGACGGCCCTCATCATGGGCGCCTGGGCCCTGAAGCAGGGCAAGGTGGCCAAATTCGACGCCGAGAAGCAACAAATCGTAATGTAATTGCGAATTGCGGATCGTGAGTCCCGGACTCCGCAAAAGGCAGCGTGGGTGTTCTGCACCCCAGCGGTTTTCTACATGCCTTCCCGCGCTTCATCGCGCGGCAACCCCTCCCTCGGAGTTCTTCTGACCGGTTCGGAAGATGCCCAGGAGCCACACCACGGCCACGAGCAAAGCCAACGAAAGCGCCAGCAACACGATCTGGTTGACCAGCAGGCGGTCGAACTCCGGGCTGCTGCCGAAGTATGTGGGAGTTGTCCAGTAGATCGCCTCCGAGAACCCGACCACCAGCAGTGCCAACCCCGGCCACGGCATCTTCCGGCGAGTCAGGATGACGCCAATCCCGACGAGCGCAAAGCCGACGCCCCAGTAGACCCTCAACCGGTAGATTTCCCTGGCCTGCGATTCCCAGGTCTGGATGGCACTGCGCAGTTGCTGTTCGGACTTGTAGGGTTCCCTGCCGTGCTTCCTGTAGTCGTCCTGGTCCTTGGCCCCCTTCTCCCGCTCCTCCTTCTCGGCCTGCTCGACCTTCGCGTGGGCCAGTTCGAACAGGCGGACCAGTTCGTCCAGTGAACCCGCTTTCGCTATCTGGTCCTCAACCGGCTCCCTGTACTTGTCGAGCACGGAGCCGCGCGGCTCAATCCACCGGACGTAGACGTCGCGAGCAATCGTGCCAATAAGCACGATCATGGCGATCACGGCCAGCCACTTGCGTATCGTTTCCATGGCCTGCTTCCGCCAAGAGGCGCTGCAAGCGCAGCCGATCACTTCTTCTTGCGTTCCACCGAAGCCTTGCTTCGGGTGCGCTGGAGTTGCACTTCCGGCGTGCGGCGCTCGAGGATCGAGAGGCTGATCTCGATGCACTCGCGGACCTCGTCGGGGGTCATCGTGCCCACGCACACCATGTCCCGGTCGCGGATCGTCGCCCAGTTGAACGCCAGGCCCACCAGCGGGGGCGCCTTGTTGACGCCGAGGGGCTTGATTGTGATGACGGGCTTGCGGCACTGCCAGATCATGCGGTGGACCCAGTCGACCTCGATCTGCATGAGGAAGCCGACGGCGTTGTAGATCTGGATATAGGTTCCGACATCGAGGCCCGTCTCGTCGGCGTACACGGGGGCCTCGGGCATGTGCGTCGACAGGCCGGGGATCATGCCCGCCTCGCGTATCATGCGGCAGTACTTGTCCATGTCGCGGATGACGCGGGCACGCCGGTCCACCAGGGCGTCGGTGCTCGAGGTGTGCGGCATGCAGACGGGGCAGCCCAACTCGGCGCACTCGCGGAAGACACGACGGTTCTCGTCGTCGGCCTTCGCGCCGGCGGCGAGGTTCAGCGACGGCGTCACCAGGTAGATGACCTTGCGGCCGGTCTTGTCCTGGGCGATCGCGATCGCCTTTTGCAGGTGCTCGGGCGGGAAGGGGCCGAGCATCGTGTCGATCCCGGCCGCCAGGTACACCTGGATCATTTCGGCGATGCGCTGGGCGGTGCAGACCCTGAGGATTTCCTTGTCCTTGGCCCCGGTGGTGTGCGAGTAGCCGAGCCACCAGTTCGTGCCCATGATGAGGCGCGACACGGAGAGGTTCTCGATCTTGGTCCGCGGAAACTTGGCTGCCACGTCGTTGTCCTTTCGCATGATCCGGCCGCCGCCACCGGCCTCAAGGTTTCTTGATCTGCCCGAGTATCCGCTCGGCGGCCGCGCGGACGCGTTCGTCCTTGGCGATCCTGGCGGCCTTGGTCAGGGCGTCGCGCACGGCGTCGGCGTTCTGCTTGGCGATCTTGTCGGCAATCTGGACCACGGCGGCGGCCGCCTCCTGGCTGACGGCGTCGTCGTCGAGGCATGGCGCGGCCGCCTGGAACGCCGCCAGCGTCTGTACCGTGGCCAGGCCGCCGAGGACCTCGCGTTTTTCCTCCGGGCGCACGGCCAGCCTCATGGCTTCGGGCAGGATCTTCATTTTGTCTTCATTCGACGTGCCCTTGGCCGAGGCCAGGCGGATGGCGCCTCGCAGGGCCAGCACCTTCATCGTCGCATTGTCCGAATTCCGGACGACCTCCAGCAGCGGCGCGGCCGCGTCTTTGTTGCGCCAATCGGCGAGGCTGCGCACTGCCGCCTCTTTGAGTTCGGGGCTGCCGTCCTTGGTGGTTGCGAGGACCGTGTCCATGGCTTTCCTGGTGCCGGCGGCGCCCAGGACACGGATCATGGCCGCCGCGTTGGCGGGTGCAGCGCCCGGCAGGGCGGCGCTCACCAGGTCGGCGCAGCGGTCCCGCTGGTCGCGGGCGCAGGCGGCCTTGAGGGCTGCCTCGGCCGCCCCGAGTTCGCCGCCGTCCTTGGTGTCCTTCAGGACCGCGACGAGGGTCGGCAATTGCTGGTCGCCGGGCAGCGTCCCGAGGGCCTTCAGCGCGGCCATCCGCACGGGGGCGCTCGGGTCCTTGGCGGCCTCCATGACGGCAGACATCTGGTCGCTGGCGCGGCGGGCGGCGAGGACATCCAGCAGGGGCACCTTCAGCGCCGGGTCGGAGGACTTGGTCATCGCCGCGGCCACGGCGGCGCCGACGTCGGTGCCGCGAGCCTTCGTCAGGGCATCGAGGGCGGCCTCTCGGTCCTTGCCGGCCTTCTCGCCTGCGGTGGCGAGGAGGGCTTCGGAGGCGCCTTCGCCGCCGATGGCCCCCGCGGCCAGCATCGCGGCCGCCCGGACCGATTCGTCGGGGTCCTTGAACATGCCGAGCACCGAGCGCATGGCGGCCGGGTCGCCGCGGGCGCCGAGGATCGCCAGCAAACTCGCCCTGTCGACCGACGAGGCCTTCTCCATCGCCTCGACGCACTGGAGGGTCATTTCCTTGCCGGGCGTGGCCGTGGCGAGGCGAATCGCCGCCGCGCGGACCTGCACGTCGCCGGTCTTCATGGCGGCCAGGAGGTCATTCATGTCGGCGCGGACGGCGGCCAGGCCATTAAGGGCGGCAATCCGCACGTGGCGCTCTTCGACGGTGGTCCGGGAGTCCCAGAGATGCTTGTAGATGCGTTCAGAATCCTTTTTCTGGCCCGCCGCCAGGAGGCGGTCGGCCAGGACGAGCGCGGCCTCGGTGGCCTTGATCCGCTCGTAAGGTTCCGTGATGTGCGTGGCTGCCAGGAGCGTATCGACGCTGGCGGCGTCGCCGATACTGCCGAGGGCGTCGCGGGCCGAGATGCGGACGTCGGCGTCGGGGTCAACCGCCGCCTTCTGAAGATCGAGCGCCGCCTTGGCGTCGCGCAGCACGCCCAGCGCCTGGATAATCGCGATGCGGTTCCTGCCCTTGGCCGCAGGCAGGGCCGCCCGGAAGATGTCGGCGGTGTCGCCGAAGCCGATGAGCGCACGGGCCACCGGGTCGCACAGGTCGTCGTCGAGGAGGAACTTGCCGAGCGGCGCTGCCGTCTCCTTGGTGCCAAGCGCCTGGAGTTCTTGGACCACGGCGGCCTGGACGGCCTTGGGCGTGGTGCCGCCGAGGGTCGACAGAAGCGCCTGCCAGACCATCTGGCGGTCCTTCTCGGCCCCCGGCCGCGCAACGTAGGTCACGAGGCCGTGCAGGAGATAGCGGACCTTGTAGTCGTCGCCCTTGCCGGGCTCGACCATCAGGCCCACGAGGCCGACGACGCTGTCGGCGCCGCCCTTGATGATCTCGGCGTAGGCCTTCTCGGCGTCTTCCGGAGTAGGGCCTGTGTACCGGCCGTCCTTGTCGGCGTCGGGCATCTGGTTGGCGAGCGCCGCCAGGTCGTCTCTCAGGGCGGCGCCGCAGGGCAGGGCCGGCCCGATAAGGCAGGCGAGCAGGGCCGCCGGCACGATGAGGCCGGCGATGATTCGGGTAGGTGATGATTTCAGTATCCGCACGATTATGCCTCCTACTTTCGCTTGCGTTCTTGTGCCCTTGGCCGTTGCTTTTCGCCGAAGAACGCGCCCCGCAAGCGGGGCGGCCAAATGTTGTTGTCGTTGCCCTATCGCCGTTACTCAGGTACTCAGGTACTCAGGTACTTGCCGTTACAGGTGCCAGGGCGCCCGCATGGGCTGGTTGACCAGGCGGTTGGCCTCGTCGTCGCCGATGACCTGTTCCTTGGCCGGGTCGTACTGGATTTTGCGTCCGACGCGTATGGCGATATTTGCCAGGTGCATGAGCGTGGCCGTGCGGTGGGCCGCCTCGGCGCAGCCGCCGGTCTTCTTGCGGGTCCTGACGGCGTCGAGGAACTGCGGCCATGGCTCGGGGTCGGGCATGGCGAGGACCTTCTTGCGGTCTTCCTCCGGCAGGTCGTTGATGCTCACGCCGCGCGGTTTCTGGCGATCGTACCGGGGCCCCCATTCGCCAGTGTCGAAGACGTACGTGAGGCCGTCGGCGAACTTCATCTCGACCCATCCCCACATGCCGACGACCTCGGCGTGGGCCGGCGGGGCGTGGGCCTCGATCTCGACAGGGCTGGTCTCGTCCTTGGCGTAGGTCCACTGGACGCCGTCGAGGTAATGCTGGCCCATGTCGGCCAGCCCGCCACCCTCGTAGTCCCAGTAGCCGCGGTGCGTGCCGCCGGTCCGGTGCGGATGGTACGGCCTCAGCGGCGACGGGCCGCAGTACATGTCCCAGTCGAGGTTCCTGGGGATGGGCTGGGGCTTGGCGTTGATGAGGCCGCTCCATTCCTTGACCTTCCAGCCGCCGGCGTGGACGTGGACCGCCTCGCATTTTTTCAGCAGGCCGCTGGCCATGATCTTGTGCGTCAGGATGCTGCCCCGGTCGTGGACGGCGCCGTACCGGCCGAACGTGCCGACCTGCCAGATGCGTCCGTACCGCTTCTCGGCCTCCACCAGGGCGCGGCCCTCGGCGATGAAGCGCGTGGCCGGCTTCTCGCTCAGAACGTCCTTGCCCGCCTGCATGGCGGCAATCGAAACAAGGGCGTGCCAGTGCGGCGGCGTGGCGATGCAGACGATGTCGATGTCCTTGCGTTCCATGACCCGCCGGAAGTCGGAGTAGACCTCCTTGTTGTCGGCCTTGTCTAGGAACCGGACGTCGCAGGAGGCGAGTCGGCGCACGGCCTCGCCGAGTTGGCCGATGGTCCCTCCGCCGCGACCACCGCACCCCACCAGGGCGCCGCCGAAGGTCTCGCTGGGCGGAATATGCCCTTCGCCGCCCAGGACGCTGCGCGGCACGATCATTAACGTGGCGGCCGTGGCGGCCACACCGCCCAGGAACTCTCGACGCGTGATTCCGCTGCTTGGCATGGTCCTCTCTCCTTTGAGCCGTGGCCGGCCCTGGCTGTCGCTTGAGCGAATTGCAGTGTGCACGCTATTGAACTATGCCGGGTGCCCGCTGTCACGAGGATTCTGATGGGTTCTGGGAGCGCCGGGGCCTGTGGCACAGCCGCCCTCGGCTGTGCGGAACCCCGATCTGCCCAGACGGGGACGTCTGGGCCACAGGGCTACCTCAACTGCCCGTCACATGATGACCCGACTTCAACTATCTGGCGACTGAATAAAGTCGAGGTGGTACAATGTGTAAGAGAGGGAAGAGGTAGTCGTGGAGGGCCGCGCCATGTTCGGAAAGCGATTCACCCTGTTCAAGATCTTCGGCTTCGCGATCCGCGTCGACATGAGTTGGCTGGTGATCCTGACGCTTGTGGTGTGGTCCCTGGCCGCCAGCGAATTTCCCGAGGAACACCCCGGCCAGTCCTGGGGAACGTACCTGTTGATGGGCCTGGTGGGGGCGCTGGGCCTGTTCGGCTCCGTCGTGATCCACGAACTGTGCCACTCGCTGGTTGCCCGCCGGTATGGATTGCGGATGGAGGGCATCACGCTGTTCATTTTCGGGGGCGTGGCCGAGATGAGCGAGGAGCCGCCGAATCCCAAGACGGAGTTGCTGATGGCCATCGCGGGGCCGATCTCCAGCCTCGTCCTAGGCGCCGCGTCGGTCTTCGCGGCCTACCTGGTGGCGGTCTCCGGAGGGTGGCGGGGGGCCTTTGTCACCTTGCGATGGATTGGCATCGTCAACATAGTGCTCGCCGTGGCCAACCTCATTCCGGGCTATCCGCTCGACGGCGGGCGCGTCCTGCGGTCGATCCTCTGGCACGTCACGGGCCGGCTGCGGTGGGCGACGCGGATTGCCTCGTACGTGGGCGAGGGGTTCGGCCTATTCCTGGTCGGCACGGGCCTCGTCATCCTCTTGTGGGGGAACCCCGTCGGCGGAATGTGGAACATCCTGATCGGCTGGTTCCTGTGGTCGGCCGCCAAGCAAGGGTATCAGCAGGTCCTGGTCCGCCAGGCGCTGGCGGGCGAGCCCGTTCAGCGGCTCATGAGCGCCGAGCCTGTTACCGTGCCGCCCACGATCTCCCTCGAACAACTGGTCAGCGACTATGTCTACCGCTTCCACTACAAGATGTTTCCCGTGGTGGAGGACGGGCGGCTGGCCGGCTGCATCACCACGCGCGAGGTGCGCGACGTGCCCCGCACCGAATGGGCCTCGCGCACGGTGGGCGAGGTGGCTCGTGGCTGCGAGGCGGGCAACACCATCGCCGCCGGCGCGGACGCCCTGGCGGCCCTTAGCCAGATGAGCCGGACCGGCGCCAGCCGCCTCATGGTCGTCGATGGCCAGCGGCTGGTCGGCATTGTGTCCCTGAAGGACCTGATGGGCCTCTTGGCGCGGAAAATGGAACTCGAAGGCGATGACCCGCAACAACCGGGCATCCAGGCATGACAAAAGAAGGAGAACTCCGATGCGCAACATTCGCGTCGTACCGGTGGTGGCAGGGGCCTTGGGGCTCCTCGTGGCGGGCCTGGGCATTTCCATTCTGGTTTGGCATACGCCGGCTTTGGCGCCCGCTGTGGCGGCGGAGAGTTCGAAGGAGGGTGAAATCCTGGCGGGCGTGACCGCCTTCGCCGACCGCCTGTCGGAGGCGTTCCGCGATGCCGCCAAGCGGGTCGGGCCGGCGGTCGTCTCCATTACCACCAGCGAGACCGTGACCGCGCCGTCCGTTCCGTTCGGCGGTCTGCCCGACGACCTTTTCCGGCGGTTCTTCGGGTTCGGTCCCGAGGATGAAAAGGGAGAAGGCGGCCCCACCCAGAGGTTCGAGCGCCGGGGCCTGGGTTCCGGCGTCATCGTGGACCCCTCGGGCTATATCCTGACCAACAACCACGTGGTCTCCGGGGCGCAGCAGATTACGGTCCGCCTGGCCGATGACCGCGAGTTCAAGGCCAAGGTCATCGGCGCCGACCCGCCCACCGACGTCGCCCTCGTCAAGATCGAGGCCGAGAAACTGCCTGTGGCCGAACTGGGCGACTCCGACAAGACGCAGGTGGGCGACTGGGTCATCGCCATCGGCGCGCCGTTCGGCCTGGAGCACACCGTGACGGCCGGCATCGTCAGCGCCACCGGCCGCCACAACGTCGGCATCGCCAGTTACGAGTCGTTCATCCAGACCGATGCCGCCATCAATCCCGGTAACTCCGGCGGGCCGCTCGTCAACATGCATGGCCAGATCATCGGCATGAACACCGCCATCGCCTCGCAGTCCGGCGGGTACATGGGCGTCGGGTTTGCGGTGCCCGCCAACATGGCCCGCGAGGTCATGAAGCAACTGCGCGAGAAGGGCGAGGTGGTCCGCGGATGGCTGGGCGTAGGCATCCAGCGCCTCACGCCCGACCTCGCCGAGTCGATGAAACTCAAGCCCGACCAGGGCGTTCTGGTCAGCCGGGTGTTCGAGGGCGGGCCGGCCGACAAGGCCGGCCTGAAGGCCGGTGACGTTATCGTCGAGTTGAGCGGCAAGCCCGTCAAGGCGCCCTACGAACTCCAGAATGCCGTGGCTTGGACCGCCCCGGGCAAGACGATCGACCTGGTCGTCCTTCGCGGCGGCAAGCGCATGGAACTGAAGGCCACCGTCGAGAAACGGTCGCCGCAAGCCGAGGTGGCCGCCGGGCGGCCGGGAGCCCCGCTGGACCTCAAGGACCTCGGCATCAAGGTCAGCAACGTTACGCCTGAGGCCGCGCAGCGCTACGGCTACAAGCCGGGGCAGGGTGTCCTGATTGCCAGCGTCGACCCCGGCGGACTCGGCGCCCAGGCGGGCATCAGGGCCGGCATGCTCATTCTCAAACTCGGCGAGCAGACCGTTACCAACGTCGGCGAACTCGAAAGCGCACTCGGCAAGGCCGACCTGGCCAAGGGCATCCCCCTGCTGGTCCGCTTGGGCGAGAACCAGATTTTCGTCCTGCTGAAAAAGCGGTGACCGTCGCCGCAGGGGAGAGGTCGGCTCTGGCCGATGGGTGTATGGTGCGGCGGGCTACTCGGCCTTGCCCTCGGCCGCCTCGGGCCGCAGGCGGATGTGGAGTTCCCGCAGTTGCCGCTCGTCGACCGCGCCCGGTGCGCCGGTCATCAGGTCCTGGCCGCGCTGCGTCTTCGGGAAGGCGATGGCGTCGCGGATGCTCCCCTCGCCGAGGAGTATCCTGACGAAGCGGTCCAGGCCCAGTGCGATGCCGCCGTGCGGCGGGGCGCCGAACTTCAGGGCGTCCAGCAGGAACGAGAACTTCTCGCGCGCCTCCTCGTCGCTGATGCCGAGGATCTTGAACATCCGGGCCTGGACGTCGGTGCGGTGGATACGGATGCTGCCGCCGCCTAGTTCCACGCCGTTCAAGACCAGGTCGTACGCCCGCGCGCGGACCGACGCCGGCTCCGTCTCAAGCCGGTCCAGGTCCTCAGGCTTCGGACTGGTGAACGGGTGGTGCATCGCCACGTAGCGCTTCGTCTCCAGGTCGTATTCCAGGAGCGGGAAGTCGGTGACCCAGCAGAAGTGCAGTTGCTCCTGGGGCACCAGGCCCAGCCGGTGGCCGAGGTGTACGCGCAGGTTCCCCAGGCTGGCGGCCACGACGGTCGGCTCGTCGGCCACGAACAGGAGGAGGTCTCCCGGCTTGGCTGCAAAGGTGTCGCGCAACGCGGCCTGCTGGCCGGCGTTGAAGAACTTCGCGATGGGGCCCGCCATGGCCGCCTCTTCCACCTTGAGCCACGCCAGGCCCTTGGCGCCGAACTCGCCGGCGTAGGCGGCCAGTTGGTCGATGTCCTTGCGGCTAAGCGTCTGGCCGCCGGGCACCTTGATGCCGCGCACGTGCCCGCCCTTCTCGGCGGCCTCGCGGAAGACGCGGAAATCGGTCTCCTTGGCCACGGGGGCGATGTCGCCGATCTTCATCTCGAACCGCCGGTCGGGCTTGTCGACGCCGTAATCGCGCATCGCCTCGGCGAACGTCAGCCGCGGGAACGGCGGACGCACCTCGACGCCCAGCACGGCCTTCACCACGGCCGACACGACGCGCTCGGTCGCCCCCAGGACGTCGTCTTCGGTCACGAAGGCCATCTCTATATCCAGTTGAGTAAACTCAGGCTGGCGGTCGGCCCGCAGGTCCTCGTCGCGCATGCACCGGGCGATCTGGTAATAGCGGTCGTAGCCCGCCATCATCAGGAGTTGCTTGAACAGTTGGGGCGACTCGGCCAGGGCGTAGAACCGGCCCGGGTTGATGCGGCTGGGCACCAGGAAGTTCCTCGCGCCGCCGGGGGTGTACCTCGTCAGGATCGGCGTCTCGACGTCGACGAACCCCTCAGCCTCCAGGGTCTGCCGCATCGTCCGCACAATCAGATGCCGCGCCACCAGGTTCCGCTGCATCTTCGGCCGCCTGAGGTCGAGGTACCGGTACCGCAGGCGTATGTCCTCGCCGGCGTCGGTCGAGTCGGAGACCTCGAACGGCAGCGCGTCGCTCTGCGCCAGGATCTGGGCCGAGGCCGCGTGGACCTCGATCTCACCCGTAGCCATCTTCGGGTTGATCGCGTTGGTGGGCCGCGGCTGGACGGTGCCTCCGACCTGGATGACGTACTGCTGGTGCATCTGCTCGGCCAGGGCGTGCGACTCCCGGCTGCGGGCCGGGTTGAAGACGCACTGCGTTGTGCCATAGCGGTCCCTCAGGTCGATGAAGATGATGCCGCCGTGGTCGCGGCTGGAGTCGACCCAGCCGGCCAGCCGAACGGTCTGGCCCGCGTGGGCCTTCGTGAGTTCTCCGCACGTGTGCGTCCGGTACGTCGTCTTCATGTTGCGTCCTCCTGCGCTGGCCGCTGGAGTGGTCCTGGGCCGTCCCTGACTGTCGCACAACGGGCAGTCTTGCCCGCGGGCGAAGGCCCCTGGGCATGTGGCGCGGTGGGCAAGACTGTCCACCGCGCACCACTCTCAGGAATCATCGCAATGAAAAAGGCCCCAGGACTTGTGCCCCGAGGCCGTTCGTCTCGATCGGCGCGCAGCGGCCCCGGCGTCAGATATCGTTGCCGAGAGCCGAGTTTTCGCCGCGCCGCATCATGCTGCGGTAATATCGGCAAAACCCATGCAGGCGTCAACACAAAAGTGCTTGCGGGTCTTGGCCACCCGACCGCCTATCCAGCCCCCGTGAATTAACCGGGGGCGACGTGGCGCGGGCGCAAGAGTCCTTGACGCTGGGAGCCGCCGCGGTAGAATCCCAAGGGTCGGCCCATCGCCAGCCCTGTCGGCAATGCTGCTCGACAAGTCGCGGTCTCACTCGTACTAAGAGGTGGAGGAGGCGTGCGGCATGGCGGAACCCGTCCCGGTGGACTGCGGCTTTTGCCGCAAGCGGTTTCTCCTTAAACCGGAGCAGTTCAATCGCGAAGTGCGGTGCCCCCACTGCAAGACTGTCGTGAAGGTCACGCCGCCGTCCGAGGCTGCGCAGGAGTTGGCGGCGGCGCTTCGCGAGCCGGCGCCGGCGCATCAGTCTTCTTTCGGTCATCGGGGGGCGGGCGGCCTGCGCGCCGGGCCGGGACGGCGGACGGCGCCCGGGCAGCAGACCGGGTCGGGGCAGCAGCGGAGGGTGATGTCGGCGGGCCGCCCTGCGACCCGCAACGCCATCATCGCCATGCTGGTGATCATCGGCCTGATCGTGATCGTGGTCGGCGTCGGCCTCTGGGCCGTGTTCTACGGCGGTGGTTCGCGGGAGTCGGGCAAGCCTGCGGCTCGCCCGTGGCACGAGTCGCCGTCCGCGGGCAAGCCACCGGGCGATTCCACAGGCCAGCCGTCGGCGAGACAAACGCCCGGCGGCACGGTCGTTAGTCCAGCGCCGTCGCCTGCGGCTTCGCCCACGGAGGCTGCGGCGCCCGGGACCAACCCCACGCCGGCCACGCCGGCTGCACCGGCCGGGCCGCCCGCGCCAGAGGCTGCGTCAGTCACGCCCGTCGACATCAAGGTAGAGCGGCTCCTCGGCGGATACAGGGACGGCACCATCACCTATGCCGTGGGTCGCGTGACCAACAACACCGATAGCCTCCTGCCCGTCCTCAAAGTCGCCGTGCCCATCAGCGACTCTGGCGGCAACGAGGTGGGCGAGGCGGTGGCGGTGATTCTGAACATTCCGCCGAAGACTGCCGTGCCGCTGGTGGCCGAGTGGGTGCACGCCGAAGGCGCGCGCGGTAACCGATGGGATGTGCGGACACAGTACAGCCCGCCGGGCATTCCGAGAGACCTCCCGGCCCTCAGCGCCGAGGAGCCGCTTCCCTGGCCCGACCCGAACGCCCTGTCCATGGCGGGCAAGGTGAAGGTTCGCGTGACCAACCACGGCTTTGTGCCTGTCCAGACCATCGATGCCGTGGCCATTCTGATCGGCGAGGATGGGAAGATTGTCGGCGCCGCCAAGAACAGCGTGACCAAGGAGGTCAAGCCGCGCAAGTCGGTCGAGATCAACATCCACTGGGATCACTGCTCCAAGACGCTGGTCCAGACGGCCGAAGTATGGGTGCAGGCGGGGATGTAAAGGATAGTCCAAAGTCCAAAGTCCAAGGTCCAAGGTCAACGGCCGGAACCCGGCGTCTTTGACTTTGGACCTTGGACTTTCTTACATGGCAAACCCCGGCCGCAGGGCTGGCGGCGCGGGCACCCGAGTCCCCACCAGGCCGAGCACCGCGCCGGCGGCGCGATCGGCCGCGCCGGGAACATCCAGGCGCCGGTGAATCTCGGCGAGGGCAGCCTTGACCTCGGTCCGCCGCCGCTCGTCGACCAGCAGTCTGGAGACCTCGTCAATTTCCTCCGGCGTTGGCGGCTTGTCGCGCATGTACTCCGGCACGATGCGCCGGCCCGCCAGGGCGTTCGGCAGGCTCATCCACGGGGTGCGGACCAGCCACCGGCCGGCCAAGTGCCACTGCGGCCGCGTCACGTTGTAGAAGACGGCCATCGGCGTCTCGTAGAACGCAAGTTCCAGCGTCGTGGTGCCCGACTTGGACAAGGCGAGGTCGGCCGCGCGCTGGACTTCGTGCGTCTTGCCGACGACAGTCCGGATCGGCAGGCCGCTGGCGGCGGTCACCGGCGCGACCCACTGCCGGTGCTCCTCGTGGGCCAGCGCCAGCACGAAGCAGCAGGGAGGATGACGGTCGGCCAGGGCCCGGGCCACGATCAACTGGCGCCGCAGGATGGGCACGACTTCTTGCCGTCGGCTGCCGGGCATCAGCGCGATGACGCGGTCTTTGGCCGTCGTCCGGAGCGACCGCATGAACGCCTGGTCGAGCGAGAGGCCCCGCAGATAGTCCACGACCGGGTGGCCCACGAACGTCACGGGCACGCCGTGCTGGCGGAAGAACTCCTCCTCGTGCGGCAGAACGCAGGCGACGTGCGTAAAGCGGCGGCGCAGTTTGTGGACCCGCCACGGCGCCCAGGCCCACAGTTGCGGCGGAATGTACCAGAGCGCGGGGATGCGGCGGGCCCGCAGGCGGCTCGCCAGCAGGAAGTGAAACCCCGGGCAATCGATCGTGACCGCCACGTCGGGCCGCCACGCCCCGATGAAACGGTCCGCCCGGCTCAGCAGCGCCAGGTATCGCGTGAATCCGCCGAGGATCGGCCCCAGGCCGATGATGCCGAACTCGACCGTGCTGGCCAGGAGCCGCGCCCCCGCCGCTTCCATCTTCGGCCCGCCGAAGGCCACGATCTTGGCCTGCGGCTCGCGGCGAAGGATCGCGCGGATCAGGTTCGAGGCGTGGAGGTCGCCCGAAGTTTCGCCGGCGCTTATGAAGATTCGTGGATGTCTCACGGCTCCGTCCCCGGCACTTCCGCTTGCGGGATTCTAGCAGAGGGCGGGCACGGCAACAACACTCTATCGCGGGCGTCTTGGAGGTCATGGACGTGCGCGGCGGACCTTCTGACCCGCTGCGTAGAGGGCTTGCTCGCACTGGCGCGGCGGGTCTTCCGACCTGCCGCGCAAACCCATGCAGGTGCGTCTAGACGCGGAGGTCCGCCTCGACCTTCGCCCAGCGCTCGGCCATCTCGGGGAATGCTGCCATGTGCGGGCGAAAGCCCAGGCCGAGGTAAAGCCGGATGGCGGGCAGCCGCTGGATCTGCGTGACGAGGACGGCACTCTCGTAGCCGCTTGCCCTCATCCAGTTCATGGCGGCCAGAACCACTGCGCGGGCCAGGCCGCGGCCGCGGTGGTCCGGATGCGTCGCCACCCAGTGCACGATCCCGCTCTTTGGACCCCAGATATGTGCATGTTCCCAGGCGGCGGCGCAGGCCACCGGCACGTTGCCCCAGCAGGCGAAGAATATCCGCCCCGGCTGCCAGATCGAAGCCCGCAGGAACTCTTTGCGCGGAATGCTCTGCGGCTCGGGCCTCTCGGGGAATGCGGCCGCCAGCAGGTCGGCCCAGGCCGCCTCTTCGCCGGTATGAAACGGGCGAAGCGTGTAGCCGTCGGGGGCTTGCGGCCGCACCAGGCCGGCCAGGTCGGGCCGGATCATGGCGATGTCGTTCGGGTTCTGGCGGATGCCGTCCAAGAGGCACCTGTATGAAAGGACTGCGCGGCGGGCAGTCCGGCACGCCGCGGGGCTCAGGCGATCGGGCGCGGTGGGCGGGACTGCCGACCGTGCGGCTGGCGTCGCGGCGCCCTAGCGGACCTTGGACCCCGGCGCGAGCGGCGAGGCCACAGTCAGCGGCACCACCTTCTCGCCTTCCTGGGCGGCCAGGAGCATGCCGTCGGACCTCTCGCCGCGCAGCACCGCCGGCTCCAGGTTCGTGACGGCGATGATGAGGGTGTCTTTGAGGGCCTCGGGCAGCATGTAAGGCTTGAGGCCCGCCACGAGTTGCCGCTTGCCCAGTTCGGGGCCGAGGTCGACGTCGAGGATGTACAGTTTGGCGGCGTTCGGGTGGTCCCGAACCTCCACCACCTTGCCGACCCGCAAGTCCATTCGCATGAATTCCTGGATGTTAATGATTTCGGCCATCGCGTCACCTCTCTAAAGGCGGGACCTGGGACTAGCCAGAAACGACGTCCCGCGCTGCCCAAGTTGTGGTCTCGTTCCTTGCAGTTCTCCTCTCCCGGTTCCCCGGTCCCGGGTCCCGGTTCCCGCCGTCACAGTCTTTGCGCTGCCAGGCTAGCCAGCGCGCTGCGTTCCGATGTTTTGAGCATCACGTGGCCCGCCAGTTCCAGGCCCTTCATGCGCTCGGCGGCGTAGGCGAGGCCGTTGGACGAGGAGTCGAGGTACGGGTTGTCGATCTGCCACGGGTCGCCCGTGAGGACGAGTTTGGAATCTTCGCCGACGCGGCTGGCGACGGTCTTGATCTCGCGCGGCGTCAGGTTCTGGGCCTCATCGACAATGATGAACTGGTCGGGGATGCTCCGGCCGCGGATGTAGGTGAGTGCCTCGAGTTCGAGCGCCCCGGAATCGATGAGGTTCTGGATGCGTTCGTCCATGCCGCCGTTGCCGCCGGTCTTCTTGGTGCGCAGGATGTAGGCGAGGTTGTCGAAGATGGGCTGCATCCAGTGATGGAGTTTCTCCTCTTTCGGGCCGGGCAGATACCCGAGGTCCTGCCCGAAGGGGATGACCGGCCGCGTCACGAGGAGTTTCTCGTACTTCTTCTCGGCCAGCACCTTCTGCATGCCGCAGGCCACAGCCAGGAGGGTCTTGCCGGTGCCGGCCGGCCCCAGGAGGGTGACCAGCGGCACCGAGTCGAGCATCAGGAGTTCCATGGCCATCTGCTGCTGCGGGTTGCGGGCCGAGACGTTCTGGTAGGTCTTGTCGCCGTAGCGCAGCGCCACGAGGCGCTTCTGGCGCGCGTCGTACCGCCCGATGACCGTGTGCTTCTGGTCCGCGGCGTCCGTCAGGATGACGAACTCGTTGGGATAGAGGTCATCGGCGGGCGGCTCGATGGCTCTGTCGCGCTCGAGGTGCTCCAGCGTGGGCCGCGGGGACTCCATCTCGCGGTACCCCACGTAGATGTGGCTGAAGTCCACCTTGTGTTTCTCGTAGTCCTGCGTGTTGATGCCGAGGGCATCGCTCTTGATACGGGCGTTGATATCCTTCGAGATGAAGACGGTGGGCTTGCCCTCCTGTGTCAGCCGGTACGCGACGCCGATGATGCGGTCGTCGGGGTCCTCGCGGTGCAGGTTCGCGTGCGGCGGCACGTCGTCGTCGAGGACCACGCGGACGGTTCCGCCCGTTTCCTCGACCGGGACGCCGTCGACCAGGCGCCCCTTGGCGCGCAGGCGGTCCAGGAAGCGGATGATCTGGCGGGCGTGCTGGCCCGTGTCGTCGGACCCCTTCTTGAACCGGTCGAGTTCCTCGATGACCTGAAACGGCAGCACGACCTCGTTATCGGCAAAGCCCGTCAGCGCGGCCGGGTCGTACAAGAGGACGCTCGTGTCGAGAACGAAGCACTTCTTGGCCATCGCGGCTCCTTGGGGCTGGTCCCACGCGGGGCGCACTATCCTATACATCGGCCATCGGGGCGGCAAGGTTTGAACGAACAGGCAGAGTGACTGAGTAACTGCAAGACGGCACAGCCAGGCGCATTCAGCGGCCCCGTCCGCCACGGCGGATCCTGGACTTGGCGCGGCGCGGTGATTCAAATGTGAAATGCATAATGCGGAGTGTGAAATCAGCAGCGAAAAGAGAAACAGCGAGCGCTCACGGCTTGTCGGCCGGCAAAGTAAATGGCTGTAAGTCCCTGGCAGCCAAGGACTTGGCGTCGGCGGGCGCATCGCAGGTCTCGATGGCTCTCAAGACGCCCGCAAGCAGTTTCTCGAAGGCCGCCAGGCCCGCCCTCTGGGCCTCGGGACCTTTGTCGACGGCGGCGAGCATCCGCGCCTTCAGCGTGGCCAGCGGCGGCGGCGTCTTGTCCTTGAGCCGCCAGGCGGCCCGGTACAGCGCCGCGAGTTGGCGGTCACCGGGATTGCGCCAGCGGTTCGGCGGGGCGGGAACGTTCAGGTCGGGTTCGGGCCGGCGGCAATCGTCGAAGTAGGGCGTCACGCCGTGATACCCGTCGCGCGCGAGGATCGCCATCGGCCCGGCCAGGAGCCTGGCTCGCTCTGCCGCGCCCAGCGCCGCGGAGGCCTTGAACTCGGCGGGGGCCGCCGCCTTGGGGTCGCGGGCCCGAAGCGCGACCTCGAGGGCATCCTTGAGGACCCGGGCGGTCAGGCCGACGCGGTGCCCGTCGGCGGCCATGGCGTCGCGGAGGTTCTGCGGAATCGGCGTGGCCTTCTTCTCCATGCCGAGGTCGGTGCCGTCGATGACGAGGTTGGTTTCGGCATCGATAAGGATTTTGAGGCACCCCGGCCGGGCGCCGACCATCATGCCGGCCTCGAAGGCGTGCTCCCCCTCGGCCTGGAAATAGCGCGCGTGGATCCGGTGCATCCCCGGCGCAAGCCTGGCCGTGTCGCTCACGGTCAGCGCATTGTGCGTCCCGCCGTTGTCCACGATGAGGTTGCCGTCGATCCAGAGCCAACTGCCGTCGTCGCTGGTGAGGGAAAAGTTGTAGAAGGCTTCCTTCTCGGCGCGGAGCCAGCCTTCCCATTCGACGGCAAAGTTGTTCTTGAGGCCCCGCGTGATTGAGCCGGGCAGTTCGAGCGCCAGGCCCGGGTCGGTGGTTTGGCCCAGGCGCGGCCCGTTCTTCACGTCGTCCGGCCGCTGGCCATCGCCGAGGATCTTCTCAAGGCGGTAGGCGGTGACCTTGATGCCCGGCTTCTTTCCGGCTTCGTCCGTGAAGAGAAGGCCGGCGGGGATCGGCGCCGAGTCCGGCAGGGCGACAAGGCCCAGGCCGATGCCCGCGCGCCCGCGGCCGGGGTTGCGCGAGAAATCGACCTGTGCGCCCACCGACGGCTCCGCCGTGCCGCGCGCCACCGGCCCGGCCAGCGGCGACATCGGCTGGAGCGGGTAATCCATGCGCAGAGGATGGTAAGCGGGTCTCTCGCCTGGCGGCAGGTACACGTCGGTCTCCGAGAGTCTGCCGTGCCTGGCGAACCCGTAGGACCAGAGCGTGTCTGCGTCCTGTTCCCAGCCCCACTGGGCGTAGTGGAAGGTGTTGTGGAGCGAGGAGGTCCACGCGCGGAACTCGTCGTTGGCCTTGTCCCACGGGCCGAAGAGTTCCTGGATGAGCCGCTCTGACTCGGCCTTGTTGTTCTGGCGGCCGAGGCGGAACATCTCGTCGCGGTACAGGCGGATCTTCTGAGCGCGGTCGGGGTCCGCGAGGAAGAACTGGGCCAGCAGGAACGAAAGGCCGCGAGTCTGGCCGCCCCGGTCGTGAATCTCCTGGGCCGTCGTGGGCCTGCGGGCCAGGGCCTCGACGGCCTCGTCGAAATAGTCGTGGGTAGTGGGCTTATCCATGACGTGGACGGTCAGCCGCCGCGCCGCCAGGTCGCAGACGTGGCTCGCCAAGGCGTCGGCGAGGCCCTCGCCGAACCACTCGGGGGCCGTGCAGCAGGTGCCGTTCAGGCACATCTGGTATAGATGTGTGCACTCGTGGAGGAGGATATACCGCTGGTGGTACTGAAGCGACCCGCTGGGGTACATGTACGAGGCGCTGAGGCCTTCGAACGTGATGCCGCCGGCGCTGACGGCCCACGAAATGCCGTCGGACCTGAGGGCCGCCCTCAGTTGCTCGGCGCTGGAGCCGTAGCAGACGGCCATGCGCTTCCGGTCGATGCCGGGAATCTCGCGGCCGAAGAGTTCGACGTAGTGGGGGTAGGCCATCTCCAGGAGCATCAGGTAGAACCGCGCCCGGTCCTCGGGCAAGTCGGTCTTGAGGGCATAATGCCGGCTGACCCACCACGCAAAACCGGGCGTGTTCCGGACGGTCGTGGCGGCGAACGTGTCGGGCACCTCGTCGCCGCTGCCGACGACTTCGACGTTTCGGGCGGTGGTGGTGCGCCCGGACACGATGATGTCGACCGCCATGTCGGCGGGCTTGGGGATGGCGGCAGGGGCAGCGCGGGCGGCCAGCGCAATGAGACTTGCCGCCGCGAGGGACGCGGCGGCACAGGCCAGGACCATGCGTTGGCGGTGCGTCACGTAAACGGCCTCGGCTGAGTTCGGCTGATTCCGGGGAGTGCTGCGCGGCGGGCAGTCTTGCCCACCGCAGGAAGTCCCCGCTGGCCTGCCCGGCGGCCAAGACTGCCCGCCGCGCGCCACAATGCCCCGTAAGGTTAACCGCTTGGCCCGGCGCGGGTGACGCCGTTTCGGAAGGCGGCGCAAACGAAGAAGGTTCGGCGGCATCGGTCGCCCGACCGGTTCGGCTACAGGAGCAATTGCATATGCACCACATCGCGTCGTCCTGCCACATTGGCACCCCCTGTTGGCACGAACTGCCCCTGAAATGCCAGTATGACAGCGCCCGCCAACCCCTTTCTCGGCCCCTAGACGGGCATTTTCGGCCCGAATCGGCCTCCCGGCAGGCGTGAGGGCCTTCGGCGGCGTTTGGGGGGTGTTTTGGCACCTGCTTTGCACCACTCTCGAATTCGGAGAGCGAAGAAGCGGGGGAAAGCAGTTTATCTGGCCATCCCCCCAATGCAACGGGAACCCCCGGTCGGGGTGCCTTGCGTTTGCACGTTGAACCTGGAACCTTGAACTTGGGACTGTCTTTGAGGAAGGAGACATCGGAGCATGCCAGCGAAAATGTTGGCCTTTGACGAAGAGGCACGGGCAAAGTTGCTTGCGGGCGTTGAGAAACTCACCCGAGCCGTGAAGTCCACCCTGGGGCCCCGCGGGCGCAATGCCGTCCTCGACAAGGGGTGGGGCGCCCCGACCGTCACCAAGGACGGCGTGACCGTGGCGGAGGAGATTGAACTCAGGGACAAGTATGAGAACATGGGCGCCCAACTCGTCAAGGAAGCCGCTTCGAAGACGAGCGACGTGGCCGGCGACGGAACCACCACCGCCACCGTTATCGCCGAGGCGCTCTTCAAGGAGGCCTTGAGGAACATCACCGCCGGCGCCGACGCCATGGCCCTGAACCGCGGCATCCAGAAGGCCGTGACCGCCGTCGTCGCGCACCTCAAGACCCTCTCCAAGCCGATCAACATGGCCGGCCCCGGCGAGGTGGCCCAGGTCGGCACCATCAGCGCCAACGGCGACACCGGCATCGGCAAGATGCTCGCCGACGCGTTCGACAAGGTCGGCAAGGACGGCGTCATCACCATCGAAGAGGGCAAGGGCTTCGAGACCGTGGTCGAGGTCGTCGAGGGGATGCAGTTCGACCGCGGGTACCTGAGCCCGCACTTCATCACCGACCCCGACCGCATGGAGGTCGTGCTGGAGCGGCCGCTGATCCTCGTTCACGAAGACAAGATTTCGAACGTCAAGAATCTGGTGCCGCTCCTGGAGAAGGTCTCGAAGGCGAACCGGCCGCTGCTGGTCATTGCCGAGGACGTCGACGGCGAGGCGCTCGCGACGCTGGTCGTCAACAAACTGCGCGGCATCCTGAACGTCTGCGCCGTCAAGGCCCCCGGCTACGGCGACCGCCGCAAGGCGATGCTCGAGGACATCGCCATCCTGGCGGGCGGCCGGGCCATCATGAAGGACCTGGGCGTCCAACTCGACAACATCCGCCTCGACGAACTCGGCACCGCCAAGAAGGTGACCATCGACAACGATAACACCACCATCGTCGAGGGCGCGGGCGAGACCGACAAGATCAAGGGCCGCATCGAGCAGATCAAGCGCGAGATCGAGGTCACCACGAGCGACTACGACCGCGAGAAGTTGCAGGAACGCCTGGCGAAGTTGGCCGGCGGCGTGGCACAGATCAACGTCGGGGCCGCCACCGAGGTCGAGATGAAGGAACGCAAGGCCCTTGTCGAGGACGCCCTGCACGCGACCCGCGCGGCCATCGAAGAAGGGATCGTGCCGGGCGGGGGCGTGGCGCTGCTGAGGTGCCTGGCGGCCCTCGACAACGTCAAGACCACGGGCGACGACGAGGCGACGGGTGTGGGCATCGTCCGCAAGGCCCTCGAATCGCCCGCCTTCGCCATCGCGGCCAACGCCGGCTACGAGGGGGCCGTCGTCGTCAAGAACATCCTCGAGAAGAAGGGCGCGTGGGGCTTCGACGCCGACAAGGGCCAGTACGGCGACCTCATCAAGGCCGGCATCGTCGACCCGACGAAGGTCGTGCGGTGCGCCCTCCAGAACGCGGCCTCCGTCGCGGGACTCCTGATTACCACCGATGCGTGCGTGGCCACCAAGCCCGAGAAGAAGGAAGAGGGCGGCGGTGGCCACGGCCACCCGCACGGCGGCATGGGCGGCATGGGCGGCATGGGAATGTAGGCATTGCGGATCGAGCGTTGCGGATTCAGGGGCAGGAAGGAAGATATTCAGCCGCCCCCCTCGTGGGGCGCGTTTGGCCGTCGCCGACACGGCGACGATTGGCTATAACAGTCGAACCCGAGAACCTGGAACGGAGACCAACAGATGCACCTCGAACCGCTGGAAGACAGGGTTGTCGTCGAGCCGATGGAAGCCGAGCAGGTCACGCGGGGCGGGATCGTCTTGCCCGACACCGCCAAGGAAAAGCCGCAGAAGGGCAAAGTCATCGCCGTCGGGCCGGGCCGCATCCTCGACAACGGCAAGCGGGCCGCCCCGGCTGTCAAGAAGGGCGACACGGTCGTTTACGCCAAGTACGGCGGCACGGAGATCGAGATCGACGGCAAGGACTACATGATCCTGCGCGAAAGCGACCTGCTGGCGGTCCTGGGGTAGTGTTCCGGTCCGAGCGCGCCGCGTCGGGCCCGCCGCGGCAACGGCGGGAGAGGCCCGGCGACGAGAGGTGCGGAATAACACAGTAACGCATGGAGATAAACGATGGCCAAGCAACTGCTTTACGCCGATGACGCGAAACGCAAGATGGCCGGCGGCCTCAAGCAACTGGCCGACGCCGTACGGGTGACCCTCGGCCCCACCGGCCGCAACGTCATCCTCCAGAAGTCCTACGGCGGCCCGAAGGTCACCAAGGACGGGGTGACCGTCTCGAAGGAGATCGAACTGCCGGACAAGTTCGAGAACATGGGCGCCAAGATGGCCAACCAGGTGGCCTCGAAGACGGCCGACGTGGCTGGCGACGGCACCACCACGGCCATCGTCCTGGCGGAGGCGATCTTCGAGCAGGGCCTGCGGCACGTGACGGCGGGGGCGAACCCGATGGCCCTGAAGCGCGGCATCGACATGGCCGTCGAGGCCGCCGTCAAGAGTTTCGCCGAGCAGAGCCGCAAACTCAAGGGCAGCGACGAGGTCGCCCAGGTCGCCACCATCAGCGCCAACAGCGACACCGAGATCGGCTCGCTCATCGCGAAGGCCCTCGACAGGGTCGGCAAGGACGGCGTCATGACCGTCGAGGAAGGGAAGGTCCTCGACACCGTCCTCGACTTCACCGAGGGCATGCAGTTCGACAAGGGCTTCCTGAGCCCGTACTTCATCACCGAGCCGCAGACGATGCGGTGCGTCCTGGAGGACCCGCTGATCCTCATCCACGAGAAGAAGATCACGAACCTGCGGGAACTGGTGCCGCTGTTGGAGCGGGTCGTGACGGCCGGCCAGCCGCTCCTGATTATTGCCGAGGACATGGAGGGCGAGGCGCTGGCGGCCCTGGTGGTGAACCGGCTGCGCGGCATCCTGAGGGTCTGCGCCGTCAAGGCCCCCGGCTTCGGCGACCGCCGCAAAGCCATCCTCCAGGACATCGCCGTGCTGACGGGCGGCACGTTCGTCAGCGAGGACCTCGGCACCAGCCTCGAAAACCTGGAACTCGCCCGCCTCGGCAAGGCCAAGCGAGTCATCATCGACAAGGACTCGACGACCCTCGTCGAGGGCGGCGGCGACCCCGGGGCCGTCAAGGAACGCATCCTCCAGATCCGACACCAGATCGAGATCACTACAAGCGATTATGACAAGGAGAAACTGGAGGAGCGCCTGGCCAAGTTGACGGGCGGTGTGGCGGTCATCAAGGCCGGCGGCGCCACCGAGGCCGAGGTCAAGGAGAAGAAGGCCCGTATCGAGGACGCCATGCACGCGACCCGGGCGGCCGTCGAGGAAGGCATCGTGGCGGGCGGCGGCGTGGTCTGCCTGCGGGCGATCCCCGCTCTCCAGGCGGTCGCCAAGCGGGCGACGGGCGACGAGAAACTCGGCGTCCAGATCATCGCCAGGGCACTCGAAGAGCCCCTGCGCCAGATTGCCCAGAACGCCGGACGCGACGGGTCCGTGGTCGTCGAAGAGATTCGCGGCATGCCGAAGACGCATGGTTTCAACGCACTGACGGGGGAGTTCGGCGACATGATCAAGATGGGCGTCATCGACCCCGTGAAGGTGACGCGGTGCGCCCTTGAGAACGCCGCGTCGATCGCCTCGCTCATGCTCACCACCGACGTCATGGTGACCGGCCTGCCGGAGGACGAAGAGGAAGGGCTCGACTCCGAGGAGGCGGTGGCGTAAAGGAGACGCCAGCCCTCAAAGGAACTTCGACGGGGCGGGGGCATCGGCCGCCGCCCCGTTTGTTCACGGGTGGCTGCCCAGCCCGTCGTTGGCCGGGCATGCTGCCCACGCAAACGGCGGCGTGGGCATGCCGCCCGGCATTCAGCCGCCCCGTCGGCCACGGCGGATCTTCGACTCGTCGGGGCGCGTTTTCGGCGTACGGCGTTAAGGCGGTGGTTACGAAGGTTTTCGATGCCCGACGAAGAAGATTACTACGCGATCCTGGGCGTCGGCCGCAGCGCTTCGGCCGACGACCTGAAGACCGCGTATCGGCAGTGCGCGATGCAGTATCACCCGGACCGCAATCCGGGCAACAAGGAGGCCGAGGAGCGTTTCAAGAAGTGCGCCGAGGCGTACGAGGTGCTCGCCGACCCCGACAAGCGCCGCCTGTACGACCAGTACGGCAGGGCGGGCCTGGCGGGCACAGGCGTCCACGACTGGCAGCAAGCCGACGTCCGCGACATCTTTACGATGTTCGAGGACGTCTTCGGCCTGGGTGACCTTTTCGGCGGATTCGGCCGGCGTGCCGCGCGGCGCGGCCCGCAGCCGGGCGCGAGCCTCCGATGCTTCGTGGAAGTGGCGCTGGAGGAGATCCTGAAGGGCGGCACGAAGACAGTCAACATCACCCGGCGCGAACTGTGCGAGAAGTGCCGGGGCAGCGGGTCCGTCTCGGGCCGACGCGAAGCCTGTGCCGCATGCCGCGGCCAGGGCCGCGTGCAGCAGGGCGGCGGGTTCTTCCGGATAATCACCGACTGCCCGCGCTGCGGCGGGGCGGGCACGGTCATCCGCGACCCGTGCCCGGAGTGCCACGGGCACCGGTTTGTGCGGCGGCAGCGGACGATCGAGATCCACATCCCCGCCGGCATCGAGGACGGCCAGCGCGTCCGCTATGGCGGGCAGGGGGATGCGGGCGAGCCGGGCGCGCCGCGGGGCGACCTGTACGCCGTCGTCCGCATCGCGCCGCACGCGTTCTTCGAGCGCCACGGCAGGGACCTGCTGTGCCAGGCGCCGATCAGTCTCACGCAGGCGGCCCTCGGCGCGAAGATCGACGTGCCGACGCTCGAAGGCAAGACGGCCCTGGACATCAAACGCGGCACGCAGAGCGGCGACCTGTATCCGCTCAAAGGCAAGGGGCTGCCGGATCTTGAGGGGCGCGGGCGGGGCGACATCCTCGTGCAGGTGATCGTCGAGATTCCCAGGAAGTTGTCGCGGCGCCAGCAGGAATTGCTGGAGGAGTTCGCCGGGACGGAAGCCAAGGGCGTCCTTCCGGAGCGCGAGCGTTATCTCGAGAAACTGGCCGAGTACCTTGGCCGCAGCCGTTCCAAGGAGAAAGAGAAGGGGAAGGACAAGGATAAGCCATGATCAAGCCGAAAGAGGAACCCGCGCCTCGGGGCGGGAAGCCCGGTGCACCCCGAGACGCCCAAGGCCCTCCGAAGACAGAAGGGCCGTCGCCGGCGCCCGCCCAAGCGGAGGGGGTCGCGCAGGAGGCCCTCGACTCCAAGACGCGCGAGTGCGAGCAACTCGTCGAGCAACTTCAGCGCCTCGCGGCCGAATACTCCAATTACCAGAAGCGGATGCAGCGGGTGATGGAAGAGGAGAAGGGCCGCGCGGTCGGCGACCTGGCGCTTGATCTGCTGCCGGCGATCGACAACTTCGAGCGGGCGATGGCCGCCGCCGAGGCCAAGCCCGATTTCGCGGCCCTCCTGGAGGGCGTCCGCCTGGTCCACGCCCAGTTGCTGGCGGGCCTCAAGAAGCACGGCATCACGCCGGTCGAGGCCGGCGGCCAGGAGTTCAACCCCGAGCATCACGAGGCCGTGGCCCACGTGCCCAGCGAAGAACACGCCGAGGGCCGGATCATCCAAGAGGTACACAAGGGATACCGCATCGGCGATCGGCTGCTGCGGCCGAGCCGCGTCGCGGTCTCCAAGGGCAGGCCGGAGGCGGCGAAGGAAGAGGGCGGGGGGGTGTCGGACGGCAGGCAGGGCCCCGCCGGCGGCGAAAACTCGGAAGCGACCGGGAAGTGAGATCACATCATGCCAACCTATGAATATCACTGCGGCGGCTGCGGATATGCGTTCGAGCGGTTCCAGCCCATCACGGCCAGGCCGGTCCGCACCTGCCCCAAGTGCGGGGCCCGCAAGGTCCGCCGGCTCCTCGGCACAGGGGCGGCCTTGATCTTCAAGGGGGCCGGGTTCCATGCCACCGACTATCGTAGCGACTCGTACAAGGAGGGGGCGAAGAAGGACAAGCCCGCCCCGGCGCCCGGCTCGGCGGCCTGCGATGCCTGCAAGAAGGACCCCAAGTCGTGCCCGCAAGGCAAGAAGGACGCCTGAACACCCCGGTCGAGCGGTGCCGCTACTGCCGGCGCCGCCTGCGTCCGGCCGACCCGGAGCACAACCGGTTCTGGCCGTTCTGCTCCGAGCGGTGCAAGATGGCGGAACTGGGCCTGTGGTTCGAGGGCCGGTACGTTGTCAGCCGCCCGGTCGATGAAGTCGCCGCCGACGCGGCCGTGACGAAGAAAAAGCCGCCCCGGCAGGGCGGTCCGGCAAATGGTGTTTAGACCGGGTGTCTGTGGCACAGCCGCCCTCGGCTGTGCACGCTGCCCAGACGTCGGCGTCTGGGCCACAGGGCGGCGGGGCGAATAGTTCTTGACACCTTCAGCGGCGGAGAGGAATATGGCGGCGCGCGGGCGCGGGGGTCCGGGCGGCCGGCATAGGTCGCGAGCGGAGCCATTTTGCCCCAGCGCTGCGTCGCGTCTGAGATGAAGGTGCCGCGGCAGGCCGTGCCGCCGCGGCGCTGGGCGCCGGCAACCAGTGGTTGCCCTCAATTGACGGGCGACGGAGCCCCAGGAGGAGGATCCTATGGCCGACGAAGGCAAGGAGTTCCAGGGCATCGATTGGCGGCGGACGTTCGCGTCGCTGGAGATCCTTCGGTCGTTCCGCATGGCCATTCACCCGGCCAGCCTGCTGCTCTGTTTCGTTGGGCTCGGCGCCACGTTGGGCCTCGGCGTGCTCATCGACCAGATCCCAGGTGTCGGCGGCACCGAGGTTCACGGCAAGAGGTTTTTCGAGAACGTGAAGGACATCGCGACCTTCACGCTGTGGGGCAACTGGGCCATGCCCTACGTGGGCGGTAGGACGTGGGAGGACTTCAGCGGCTTCGTCATGGGGCCGGTGGCGGCCGCCCGTGACGGCGTGTTGCTGCTCTGCGGGTACTGGGATAAAGGATGGCCCGCCCGGGGGTTTGTCCTGATCTACGGGGTCCTGTTGCTGGCCCTCTGGGCGCTGATCGGCGGTGCCGTAACGCGGATGGCCGCCGTCCGCGTCGCCCGCGAGGAAAGCGTCCCCCTGAAGAAGGCCGTCTGCTTCTCGACCCGCAAGTGGCTCAGCACCGTCACGAGCCCGCTGATTCCGTTCGGCGTTCTCGTGCTGCTGGGGATCCTCATCGGGGCGCCCACGGGCCTGTTCCTGCTGATCCCGTACGTGGGCGAGTGGGTCGTGGGCGTTCTGTTCGGCCTGACGCTCCTGGCGGGCTTCGTTCTGGCGCTGATCTTCGTGGGCGGCACGTTCAGCCTGGGCCTCCAGTGGCCGACCATTGCGGCCGAGGGGTCCGACTCGTTCGACGCCATCAGCCGGAGCATCTCGTACATTTCGAGCCGCCCGTGGAAGTACCTCTTCTATACGATTTTCGCCACCCTCTACGGTTGCCTCACGTTCATCTTCGTCAAGTTCGTGACGTTCCTGACGCTGCGGATCACGCACGATGCGGTCTCGACGTTCTGCTTCTGTGGCAGCGGAGTGATCGACGACAAACTCGAGCGGCTGTGGCAACTCCCGGCCCACCTCTCCAGCGTCACCCCGGAACCAGGCATCGAGTTCTATTACAGCGAGGCGTGGGCCACGTACCTGTTCCTTTTCTGGGTCTGGGTGGTCCTGCTCGTGGCGATGGCGTTCCTGGTGAGTTTCTTCTTCACGTCGCAGACGGTCATCTACTTCCTCCTCCGCAAGACCGTGGACGCGACGGATATTGAGGAAGTCTACATGGAGGAGTCCGAGGAGGAGGAACTGCCGATCGAGCATCCGGTGGAAGGTTCGGCGGCCGCCGGCGGCGAGCCCGCCAGGCCCAAGCCGCCCGAAAAGCCGGGCGGCGGCCCCGCCGAAGAGCCCCCGCCGACCGAAACGGCCACCTAGCCCCTGTTGTTGCCAGGGTGGCTGGCGAGGTTTCGCGTTCGCAGCCGCCGACACGCGCCCCGACGAGCGGGGCGGCTAAATGGCGACGAGGCGGGCTGCGCCGTGAACTCCACTCGGCATTCAGCAATCCGCAGTTTTCCTACACGCGCTCGAACGGCTCGTACAACCGCTGGTACTCGTCCTGGGCGAAGCGGTCGGTCATGCCGGCGATGTAGTCGGCGATGGCCCGATGGAGCCCCTCCTGGGCGGCGCGGGCCTGGTAGTGCGGCGGCAACTGGTCGGGGTTGCTCAGGTAGGCCTCGAAGATCATCGTCAGGAACCGCATGGCCTTCGTCGTCATCCGGGCCACGCGGTAGTGGCGGTAGATGCGCTCCTGCTGGAACTGTTCGAGTTCCCGCGCTTTAGGCGCCAGGCCGTCAGAGAGTGTAATCAGCCGCGCCTTGGCCGCGCGCACCTCGTCGATGCTGGCGACGCCGGCCTCGCGAATCCTCGTCTGGCTGGTCGCCACGGCGTCGGTCACCATCAGATCGATGAGCAACTTGGCGATGCGCCGGATGCGCTGGTCGGGCGAGAGGGCGGCCAGCGTCTTCTCGAAGTCCGCGGCTGCCTGGCGGAAGATCGACAGGTCCTCGAGGTTCTCCGGCGAGATGAGGCCCATCGCCAGGGCGTCGTCGAGGTCGTGGCTGTCGTACGCGATGGCGTCGGCCACCTCGACCACCTGGCCCTCCAGCGGCGGCAGGCCCGGCTCGAACCCCTCCGGCAGCGGACGGTCGTACTCGGTGGCGTGCTTCGCAATGCACTCGCGGACCTCGTACGTCAGGTTCAGTCCGCGGAACTGCGGGTAGGGGTGTTCCAGGTAATCGATTATGCGGACGCCGTGGTGGTTGTGCTCGAAGCCGCCGTGGTCGCGCATGAGTTCCCGTAAGGCCTCCTCGCCGGAGTGGCCGAAGGGGGTGTGCCCGAGGTCGTGGGCGAGCGCGACTGCCTCGGTCAGATCCTCGTTGAGGTTGAGGGCCCGCGCCAGCGTCCGCGCGATCTGGGCCACCTCGATGGTGTGCGTGAGGCGCGTGCGGAAGAAATCGCCCTCGTGCGTCAGGAAGACCTGCGTCTTGTACTCCAGGCGCCGGAACGCCGTCGAATGGACGACGCGGTCGCGGTCGCGCTGGTAGGCCGTCCGGTACTCGTGCTCCGGCTCCGGATGGACGCGGCCGCGCGTCTGGGCGCTGCGCGCGGCATAGGGGGCCAGTTCGCGGATCTCGCGATCTTCGAAGTCGCGGCGGGTCAGCATGATGCACTTGTGTTGTGGCACAGCCGCCCTCGGCTGTGCAGGCTCCTTGCCAGGTTGCACGTCTGAGGGCAGGCGTGCCACAGGGGGAGGCGTCATTTATCCCCCGGTGCCGGCGATGGCCTTCGTCAGGCGCTCGTACACGTCTTCGAGCGCCTGCGGAATCACCTTCGTGTCGGCCAGCACGGGCATGAAATTCGTGTCGCCGCTCCAGCGGGGGACGAGGTGCAGGTGCAGGTGCTCCGGCAGGCCGGCCCCGGCCGGCCGCCCGAAGTTGAAGCCCACGTTGAACCCGTCGGGCCGCAGGATCCGCCGAAAAATGCTTATCACGTCGCGCGTCAGCGTCATGACGGCGAGCAACTGCTCTTCCGTCAGGTCGCCCAGATCGCCCTTGTGGGCCGCCGGCACGACGAGCGTGTGCCCGTTGTTGTACGGGAAACGGTTAAGCACGGCAAAGGCCTGCGGGCGACGCAGGAAGACCAGGGCCTCGCGGTCGTCCTTGGCGTCCCGGGCGGCACAGAGGAAACATCCGCTGTGGCTGCCGTCATTGCCGATGCCGTCGATGTACTTCATCCGCCACGGCGCCCACAGGGTGTTCATGACAAGGTCTCCGGATTCGTCATCGCCGGCACGAGGCGCAGGAGCCCGACCTGCACGTGGCGCAGGAGCCGCTGCCTCCGCGGCCCTTGCCGGAATCGCCGCCGCTTGTTGCGAACGTCGAGAACATTTTGTGGACGTTGCCGCTCTGGCAGTGCGGGCAGCGCGGGCGCCGGCGCTCGGTCATCGACCGGAACAGTTCCTCGAACCGCTTCCCGCACGCGTCGCAGGTGAACTCATACAGGGGCATGGCGTCCCTTTCACCGGACCTCGCAACCTGCCCGCGTATTCTATACCTGTTTCGCCTGCCTCTCAAGCATGAACAGGCGCTCGGCGTAATGTGGAAAAGGGTCCTGACACCTTTTCCTCTGGCCCGCGGCGCTGCTACAATTCACGTGCAGGGCGACGGCGGAGGAGCGCGTTTGAGCACCGAGATTCACCCCTTTCACATCATGGCCAAGCCGGTCTGCGGGGTGTGCAACCTCGACTGCCAGTACTGCTACTATACGATGAAGCCCCGCGAACTATACCCGGGCGCCACGAAGTTCATGATGACCGATGACCTGCTCGCCCGCTACACCGGCGAGTACCTTGCGGCGATGCCGGCCCGGTGCGAGTTTGGGTGGCAGGGCGGCGAACCGCTTCTGGCGGGCAAGGACTTCTTCCGCCGGGCCGTGGCGCTTCAGAAGGAGTTTCAGCACCAGGGGCAGGTGGTCACCAACGGCCTCCAGACCAACGGGACGCTGCTGGACGACGAGTGGTGCGAGTTCCTGGCGGCCAACCAGTTCCTCGTGGGCGTCAGCCTCGACGGTCCCGCCCAGGTGCACGACGTGTTTCGGCGCGACAAGGCCGGCGGGCCCACCTGGCACCGGGCGTGGGCCGGCCTGGAACTCCTGGCCAAACACAACGCCGAGTTCAACGTCCTCGTGACCCTGAACAGCGCCAACGCCCCGCACGCCGCCAACATCTACCGGTACTTCGTCAATCGCGGCATCCAATATCTTCAATTTATCCAGATCCTTGAGCGTAAGGCCGGCACCGACGAGCCGACCGGCTTTTCGTGCACCGCCGCGCAACTCGGCCGATGGATGCTCGACATCTTCGAGCAGTGGGCGGCGCGCGACGTCGGCCGCGTCTCGGTCCGGTTCATCGACGATTGTCTGCACAGCATCCTCTACGGGCGCTCGGCCACGTGCGTGCATTCCGAGCGGTGCGCGGCCGCGTACGTCCTGGAGTTTAACGGCGACCTGTACGCCTGCGACCATTTCGTCTACCGCGAGTGGAAGATCGGGAACCTGGCGGAGACGCCGCTGGAGGACCTTCTGCGGCGGCCCCTCGTGGAGGAGTTCGCGGCCCTGAAGACCGACCTGCCGGCCGTGTGCCGCCAGTGCGAGTTCCTGCCGATGTGCTGGGGCGGGTGCCCGAAACATCACCGGCCCATCGGCCGCGACCCGGCGCGGGTCAACCATTTCTGCGAGGGGTACCGGATGTTCTTCTCGCGGGCGCTGCCGGAACTGCGGCGGATCGCCGAGTACGTTCGCCGCGGGGAACTTCCGCCCACGGCCGGAGATGCCGCCCGGCTGCCCTCAGCCCGTGCCGCACGACCGGGGGCGGCTGTGGTGCCCAGGGGCCCGCCTCGCCGAAACGACCCATGCCCGTGCGGCTCCGGCCGCAAGTACAAGCATTGCTGCGGACGGCTGTGAGCGCTGCCCTGAGCAGCGTGTGCAGCGGGCTCGAACGCGTGGGTGCAGAGCGATCACCCCACGTTATCCTTTCAGGCCCGTCAGCGTCACCCCCTGAATGAAGTACCGCTGGCAGAAGAAGAACACGGCGATGACGGGGAGCATCATGAGGGTCGAGGCGGCCATGAGCATGGCCAACTCGTTCGCCTGCTCCTGCCGGAACTGGTTCAGGCCGAGCGAGAGGGGGAACAGGCGCTCGTCGCTCAGGTAGACCAGCGGGCCGACGAATTCGTTCCATGCCCCCATGAACGACCAGATGGCCACGGTGGCCATCGCCGGCCCCGCCAGCGGCAGCATGATCCGCCAGTAGATGCCGAAGAAGCCGCAGCCGTCGATCTTAGCGGCGTCCTCAAGTTCTTTCGGGATGGTCATGAAGAACTGGCGCAGCAGGAAGATGAAGAACGCGCCGCCGAACCACGAGGGCACCCACAGCGGCCGCAGCGTGTTGTACCAGCCGAGCGACTTCCACAGTACGAACTGCGGGATCATCGTGACCTGCCCGGGCAGCATCATCGTCGCCAGCAGGAGGCCGAACAGCACGTTCCGCCCGTAGAAGTTCAGACGCGCGAACGCATACGCCACGAGGCTGCACGCGAAGAGTTGTCCGAGGACGTTCAGGACCACCAGGATGACCGTGTTTCGCAGTTGCACGTCGAACGGGATGTACCGCAGCGCCCACCGGTAACTGTCGATGTACTTGTCCAGCGCGGTCCGCCACCGGCTCGACCTCTCGAACGCCAGGGTCAGCCGGTACGTGTGGGGGTCGCTGACGGTCGTGGCGGCGCCGGCATCGGGCTGCATGACGATTGCGCGGCTGCCGCGGTAGGGCGGCTCGCGGAAGGCAAACTCGGCCTCCTTCAACGTGCGGACGTCCATCCAGAGCGGCCGCTCGGCCCGGTAAACCCGCCCGCCGGTCTCTACCGTCAGAATCGAGCGGTGCCAACTGCCGTCGCAGTGAATCGGCAAGTTCATCACCTGGATTTTGTCGACGGCCACCGGCAGGCGCAGCGTCTGCGTGATGGAGAAGGCGTCGCCGCGGCCGAAATCGTAGGCGACCTGCTGGCACCTCTCGCCCTCGATCTCAGCCGGCGCTAGAGCCGCGCAGCCATCCGCGGCCCAGCCCGTGGCGCTGTCGGGCGTCACGAGGTCGTTGCTCACGTGGCGCACCAGGAGCGCACCGACGGCCAGTTGCCGGACGACCTTCTGCATCGCGCGGCTGATCATCTCGGCCGTGACCGACTTGCGGAGGAAGGCCACGAGGGGGTCGTTTTCGGGAGCAGGGGGCGGCGAGGCGAGGGCTGCCGCCGCGGACTCCTTCCAGATGCGGTCGGGCACCAGTTCCGCGGCGGCCGCCCAGACGCCGGCCACCATCTGCGGGCGGAAGTGTTCCTGGCCCGACATCCCGGCGATGGCCCGGAGGCGCGCCGGGCCGGTCGCCCGCTCGACCTCGGCCCAGAGGACCTGCTCGACAGCGGGCCGCAGGCGGTCCCACGCGGCGGCAGGCAACTGGTCGGGCGGCTTCACCTGGCCGTAGGCGGCGCCGTCGATGAACGGCGAGCGGTTGCTGTACCACGGGATCTCCGGGATCCACTTTGGCGGGAAGACGGCCAGTTCCTCGTTCCGCTTCGCGGACGTGCTGACGAGCCAGAGGAACGGAAACGCAAACACCACGCAGCCCACCAGGAGGATGCTGTGGATCAGAAACGGCCTGGTTGTTTTCAGAAGGCTCATAGGCTGCCCGGGCGCCCATCGCAGGAATGACCAATGACCAAGCACCAAAGACCAATCACACGACAATGACGAACGACCAATGGCGCGCCCGCCACGGGCGCCAACGCCGGCCTCAAGCCTTCACTTATCATTGCCTCCTGGCCATTCTGCACGCTAGACATCTCCTCGTTCTGTAAAGACCCAGACCTTCCTCAGCCTCCAGTTGATCATGGTCAGTGCGAAAATGATGACAAACAGCACCCACGCGAACGCCGAGGCGTACCCCATCTTGAAGTACCGGAACGCATGGTTGAACAGGGCGAAAACGTAGAAGAGCGTGGCGTCGACCGGGCCGCCGGTCCCGTCTGTCATGATGTATGCATTCGTGAAGATCTGGAAAGCCCCGATGATGCCCATCACCAGGTTGAAGAAGATGTAGGGCGACAGCATCGGCAGCGTGATGTGGAGGAACCGCGAGAAGACGCCGGCGCCGTCGATCTCGGCGGCCTCGTAGAGTTCCCGCGGGATGCCTTTGAGGCCCGCCAGCCATATGATCATGCCCGCCCCGGCGCCCCACAGGCCCATCAGGATGAACGCCGGCTTGGCCCAGTTGGGGTCCTGGAGCCACTGGGGCAGCATGGCCTCCAGGGGTCCGCCGAGGTGAAGGGCCTCCAGCGCAGAGTTGACGACGGCCAGTACGGCGTTGGTGATCTGCGGCACATACAGGAGCCGCAAGGTCACGTTCACCAGGCCGAACTGCGGCTGGAGGAGCCAGATCCACAGGACGCTGGCGGGCACGATCGGCACGATCGCCGGCAGGTAGTAGATAGTCCGGTAGAATCGCTGGCCCCGGACCTTCATGTTCAAGAGGAGCGCCACGGCAAGGCCCACCGCCATGCCGAGCGGCACGGCGGCCACCATCCAGAGGGTGTTGACGAGCGATTTCCAGAAGATGGGGTCGCGCGGCAGGGTCTTGTAGTTGTCGAGGCCCGAGAACCGCACCGGGTGCAGCACGTCGTACTCGCAGAAACTCAGGACCAGCGACGCCAGGATCGGCCCGGCCGTCAGCACCAGGAACCCGAAGATCCACGGCGAGATGAACGCGTAACCGACGAGGCCCTCGCGCCGCTGTGGTCCGCGGGCGTACCTGCGCCTGTGGCGGGTCGCGAGCGCGGCAAAGACCGCGATGGCCGCCAGCACAAGGCCCACCAGCCCCACGCCCACGGCCGGGGTGTCTAGCGGCGGATAGACCTTCTTGCCGTAGATGAGGTCGAGTTGCTTCTGGACGGCGGCGGCGCCGGCATCGGCCGCCTCCTGCGGCGGCAGTCTGTGGTACCGCGCCAGGTCGCACGCCCGCACATGCTCATCCCACAGCAGTTGCCCGACGGGCGTGACGGGCCGGAACCGGCTGGCGGGCATCATGTTCATGCAGAATGCCAGGGCGTCGTGCAGGCGTTTCTCCTTCGGGCTGAACTCCTTGAAGATCACCTCGTTGACACGCCTGCTCGGCGACATGCTGGGGACGTAGACGCGCCCGCGGCTGCGGTTGTAGCGGTACTCGGCATCGTTCATGAGGCGCGCGGCCTCGATGCTCGACATCCACTTGACGAATTCCCACGCCAGTTCCGGGTGCCGCGCGTGCATCGGGATGGCCCACGAGAATCCGCCGCTCCACGTGATATAAGGCTTCAGGCTCGGGTCCTTCTCGGCGGCCTTGAGGCGCCAGGCCGGGACCGGCGCAGGGGCCACGCCGAAGTTCATGGTCGGCTTGTCCGTGGCGATGGTGTTCAGCATCCAGTTGCCGTTGATCGTCATGGCGACCTTGCCCGTGAGGAACGGGTCGAGGTCGCCCGCCTGGAAGGTCGTGGTGAAGCCGTCGACCTTCTGGACGCCGCCGAGGGCGTCGTACACGCCCGTGACCCAGTCGAGGGCCTGGACGATCCTGGGATCGTTCAGGGTGCAGGTTCTTCCGTCTTTCGACATGAACTCGCCGCCGTTCTGCCAGCCATAAATGTACAGCCATGAGTTGCCCCACATGGGGATGAAGCCCACCTGGGTGATGTTGCCGACCTCGTCGTACTTGGTCATGGGGACGGCGTAGTCTCTGAGTTCATCCCAGGTGGCGGGGGGGCGGATGGTGCCGTCGGGATTCGTGAAGCCTTCGCGCCGCAGGATGTCCTCGTTGTAGTAAAGCAGCCGGTCGTCGGTCGTGTTGGGGATGGCGTAGACCTTGCCCTCGTAGACGGCCTCGTCCCAGCAGGCAGGGTAGAAGTCCTCGGAGCGGATGGGATCGGGCGAGTTCCGGTCCTTGGCGAGACGATCGTCGAGCGGCATAAAGGCGCCGCGAGCCGCCCAGCCGCCCACCGAGAAACGGTCCTGGTTGATAACGTCCGGGGGCGAGCCGCCCGCGATGGCGCACATCAGTTTCTGCTCGTCCATCCGGCCGCCGGCCGTCGACAGGACCAGTTTGATCTCGGGGTGCATCTCCTGGAACTTGGCGAGGCTCTTGTTCCAGCCCTCGCCGCGCCAGACGCCCCAGACCACCAATTCGGTCTTGTGCTTGTCGGCGGCATCTTCGGGCGCCTTGGTGATCTCGTAAACGAGGATGGCGGCCGCAAGAATGACACTTCCGATGAGAACCCGCCGGATGGTTTGGCGCGCGCGCCCGCTCATGACGGGCGGCATTCTAGCAGGCTTCGCGGCGCACGGTCAACAGCATGTCGTCGGCGAGCCCTGGCCATGCGACCGCCACGAACCTGTTGTTTCTGCACGCGGGCCCGATAGAATAAGGCCGATGTCCAGGAAACGCATTGTGATTGTCGAAGACGAGGCCGACATGGCCGAACTGGTGGCCATGCGCCTTAAGCGCGAAGGCTACCGGGTCGACGTGGCGCACGAAGGCCTGGAGGCGCTCGACCTGATCCGGGCCGAGCCGCCCGACCTCGCCCTTGTCGACATCATGCTGCCGAACCTCTCGGGCACCGACCTGGTGTCGCACCTGCGGCAGGACCCGCGGACGGCGGCGGTCCCCATTGTAATGATGACCGCCAAGGGCGAGGAGACCGACGTCGTGGCCGGTCTGCGCCTCGGCGCCGACGACTACGTGACCAAGCCGTTCAGCATGTCGGTGCTGGTGGCCCGGGTGGCGGCCGTCCTGCGGCGGACGGCCGTCCTCGGCGGCGCGGGCCAACGGGCCGTCAAGGCCGGCCCGATCGCCCTTGATCCGCGGCGGCGTAGCGTCGAGGTCGGCGGCCAGGCGGTCGCGCTGACCGTCACGGAGTTCCGGCTGCTGGCGGCCCTCGTCGCGGCCCGCGGCCGGGTCCTGACGCGGCATCAACTCGTCGACCAGGCCATCGGCCTACGTGCGGTCGTGGCCGACCGAACGATCGACGTCCACCTGGCGTCGCTGCGCACGAAACTGGGCCCGGCCCGCTCCTTGATCCAGACCGTCAGGGGTGTGGGGTATCGTCTGTCTGCCCGCGAGGTGCAGCCCAATGAGACGGCATAGTTTCTTCTTCAAGTTGTTCCTGGGAAACCTCGCCATCGTCCTGCTCGTCCTCGGCGGGACCGCCGCGGTGTTCCACCATCTCATCGAAGATGAGTACCTGCGGACCATGTACGTCTACCAGGACTACGTGGCGCAGATCGCGCAGCAGTACCTCGAGCACGTTTGGCCGCGCCCGGACGCCGAGATCGACCGCCTCTGCAAGCGGTTCCTCGAGAAACCGAAAGGCGACGGGTTGGCCCCGGGGTCCGGCACGCTGCCGACGCACGGCATCCCGGAGCGTCTGACCGTCATCGCCAGCGACGGCCGCGTGCTCGGCGACAGCCGTAGCGACCCGGCCCAGATGGAGAATCACAAGGGGCCGACCCGGCCCGAGGTCCTGGCCGCGCTCGAGGGGCGTCCGGGGCGCTTCGTGCGGCGGAGCGAGACCCTGGCCGCGGACTACCGGTATGTGGCGCTGCCGATCCGCCACGAAGAGGCGGTGGCCGGTGTGGTGCGTGTCGCCATGCCTCTGGCCGCCGTCCACGAAAGCCATGCCTTCATTCACGAAGCCATCCTCTGGTCGGTGGTCCTGGGCGTGGCCGCCTTCGCCCTGCTGGCCCTGCTGGTGAACTGGATCTGGTCGGCCCCGCTCAAGCAGATTACAGCGGTGGCGAGCCAGATTGCTTCGGGCGACCTTGAGCACCGCGCGCGGGTCTCCGGGTCCGATGAACTGGCCCTCCTGGGCCTCGCGCTTAACGCGATGCGCGACCACCTGGCGCGGCAGATCGCGACCATCACGGCTCAGCGCGAGAACCTTCAGCAGGTCGTCACCAACCTGCGCGAGGGCATCATCGCGGTCGACGCGTCCGGGAAGATCGTCCTGGCGAACCAGGCGGCCACGGACCTCCTGGCGGCGGGGGCGGGCGAGGTCGCGGGACGCCCGCTTCAGGCCGTCGTCCGCGCGTCGGCCGTCGTTGACGTCTACAACCGGTCGATGGCCACGCGGCGGCCCGTCTCCTGTCAGACGGAGATCGACGTCAGAGGCCGCCCGTGCCACGTCGACGTGCTGGCCTTGCCGCTGGCCGGCGGCACGGCCGACATCGTCGGCCTGGTGGCCGTGCGCGATGTGACGGACCTCGTTCGGACTGCGGCCATGAAGGCCGAGTTCGCGGCCAACGCGTCGCACGAACTGCGCACCCCCCTGGCGACGCTGCACGCGGCCGTCGAGACGCTGGCGGCGTGCGATCCCGCCGACCGCGAGTCCTTTGCCAGGATCGTGGCGATGCTGGGACGGCACCTCAAGCGGCTGGAAGACTTGACGGCGGACCTGCTGGCCCTCCACGCCGTTGAAAGCGCGAAGCGCGAACTGGTGCGCGAGCCCATCCGGATGGACTCGCTCCAAGAGGCGGTGCGGCTCCAGTTCGCCGAAGCCGCGGCCAGGAAGGGCGTGACGCTGGAGTTCAACGTCCCAAGCCCGGCCGAGACCGTCACGACCGACCGCAAACTGGTCGAACTGGTCCTCCAGAACCTCGTCGATAACGCCATCAAGTTCACGCCCGCCGGCGGGCGCGTGACCTGCTCGATGGCGCGCGAGGGCGGCCAGGCGCGTTTTCGCGTCGCCGACACCGGATCAGGCATCCCGCGCGAGGATCAGCCGCGTGTCTTCGAGCGGTTCTTCCAGTCCGACACGGCCCGCAGCGGCGATGCCCTGGCACGCGGTACGGGCCTGGGCCTTGCAATCGTCAAGCATGTCTGCGAGCGGCTGGGGGCCAAGGTGTCTCTTGAAAGCGAACTCGGCACGGGCACCACGGTGACGGTGCTGGCCCCTGACCGGCCGGACGCCTAGGAGCGCCGTCTGAACGGGTGACAGAAGGGGAGGGCATGGAGAACCGTCTGGCGGGCCAAGTCGCCCTCGTGACGGGCGGCGGCCGCGGCATCGGCCGCGCGGTGGGCAAGGCCCTGGCGGCCGCGGGGGCCCACGTCGTCGTCGCCGCCAGGACGCGGGCCGAAATCGAGGCCGTGGCCAGGGAGATTGCGGACGCCGGCGGCCAGGCCACCGCGATGCAGATGGACCTGGCGGATGAGGCGTCGGTCCGGGCGGTCTTTACGGCCGTCCGCGCGCGGGAGCGACGCCTCGACGTTCTCGTCAACAACGCGGGCATCGGCTTTTACGGGCCGGTCAAGGATTTTGCCGTCGAAGACCTGGACCGCATGGTAGCCGTGAACCTGCGTGGCACGTTCCTGTGTTGCCAGGAAGCCGTGCGGATCATGGCGCCGCGGAAGAGCGGCTATATCATCAACATATCGAGTGTAGTTGGAATCAAGGGGTACCCGGAGCAGGCGGGCTACGCGGCCACGAAGCACGCGATCATGGGCCTGATGAAGTCGCTCGCCGTAGAGGCCCGGGAGCAGGGCATCCGCGTGAGCGTGATCCTGCCGGGCGGGGTGGATACCGCGATGGTCCGCGAGGCGCGGCCGGACCTCGACCCGGCGATCCTGCTTCAGCCCGCGGACATCGCGCAGGGGGTCATGTACCTTCTGTCGCTTTCGGATCGTGCCGCCGTGGATGAAATCTACATCCGCCGGCGCACCAGCCAGCCGTTCTAGCCGGTCCGAGAACGGTCTTGCGCGGTGGGCAGTCGTGCCCGCCGCGCCGGTGCCTGCGGCGAAGGCCGGATCATCCACGCGCCCAGCGGCGACGTGATCGCCGCGCCGCGCGACCCGTAGGGATTCCCCATTCGACTTGCGGGGCGCGCCGCGGCGATGATCTGAGCCGCGCGAGGCAGCCGCGGGGGTCGGCCCGTCGGGACGGAACAGGGGCGAACGGGATTCGTAAGTCCTTGCAGCACAAGGGCTTGCGTTAGCATGGGTACATGAGCATGGCACTATGCTTACTTCAGCAAGGCGGCGGCCGAAGTGGTGTCGCGACCTTCAAAGCGTGGCGCTGGCGGCGGCGAAACGCCGCAACGTGCTTGACTTTCGCGGTTTGCAGAGGTATGTTGCCGGCAGAGGCGCCGTGGGAGATGGGGCTTTGTTCGTTGGACCAGGGCTAAAGGAGTCGTGGCGCCATGTCGAAAACGGCTGGCAGCGCCGACAGTGATGTTGCAGCATCAAGTGAAGAGCCTCCCTCACCATCGAGCGAGGACCAAAGTGCGTCGCCGGCGGGCCGGTGGCTCGACTGGCGATGGCACATGAGGAATCGGATCCGCACGGTGGCGAACCTGAGGGAGCATTTCCCCTCGCTGGACGTCTCGGCCGGCGTCACGGGAGCCGCTCGGAAGTTTCCGCTGGCGATCACGCCTTACTATGCCTCGCTGATTCGGCAACTCGACGCCTCGGACCCCATCTTCCGGATGTGCGTGCCGCAGGGCCAGGAACTCCACGACCCGGCGTTCCTCAAGGACGACCCGCTGGAGGAAGATGAGGACATGCCGGTGCCGGGCCTGGTCCATCGGTACCCCGACCGGGCCCTGCTCCTGGTGACGACCACGTGCGCGACTTACTGCCGGCACTGCACTCGGAAGCGCGTGGCCGGAATGCGCGAGTCCACGATTCCCCTGCCGCACCTCCAGCAGGCGGTGGCGTACCTGGCGGCCCATCCGGAGATCGGCGACGTGATCGTCTCGGGCGGCGATCCGCTGACCATGGGCACCGAGATGCTCGAGCGCATCCTGGCAACGCTGCGGTCGGTCCCGAGCATCCAGGTCATCCGCATCGGGACGCGGACGCCGATCGTCCTGCCCCAGCGGATCACGGAGGAACTGGCGGGGATGCTGAGGAAGTACCATCCGGTCTGGATCAACACCCACTTCAACCATCCGAACGAGTTGACGGAGGAGGCGCGCGCCGCGTGCGAGCGCCTGGCCGACGCCGGCATCCCGCTCGGCAACCAATCGGTGCTCCTGAGGGGTGTGAACGACCGGCCCGAGGTCGTGGAGCAACTCTGCCGCGGGCTCATCCGGATGCGCGTCCGGCCGTACTACCTGTTCCAGTGCGACCTGGTGCGGGGCGTTGAGCACTTCCGCACGCCGTTGGCTCGCGGCATCGAGATCATGGAGTACCTGCGAGGGCGGCTGAGCGGATTGGCGATTCCGACCTTCGTGGTCGATGCGCCGCAGGGGGGCGGCAAGATCCCCGTCCTGCCCACTTACGTGGTATCGCTGAGTCCGACGCATACCGTGCTTCGCACGCCCGAGGGGATGCTGGTGTCTTATCCGGAGCCGACGGTCGACGCCTTCGCGGCGGGACCGGCCCCGGGCGGCGAGTCGGCCCCCGGAGTCTGGGACCTAGCCAGTGGCAAGGCGACGGCCATCCCGCCTGCGGAGAGCAGTCGCCTGCGCCGCCGCGAGTTGAAGGTCCTCTGCCGGAGCGACCACTGACGCTCACCCCTGGGGTGAAGACGGTTGGCGGATGAGTGGCATGGCCACGTTCCGGCGGTTCTGCCCCGGGCGGGACGCTGACACGTGGCCATGTGCCTCTCGGGAAGGAATCGCGGAGGATGGGCCTGAAGATCGGGTTGGTCTACGACCTGCGGAGCGAGTATCTGGCCCAAGGCTGCAGCCCGGAGCAGGTCGCCGAGTTTGACTCCGAGGAGACGATAGCCGCGATCGACTCCGCGCTGCGGTCGCTGGGTTATGCGACCGAGCGCATCGGCGACGCGCGGGCCCTTTGTGCGGCGCTTGTGGCGGGACGCCGATGGGACCTGGTGTTCAATTTCGCCGAGGGCCTGTCGGGCCGCTGCCGCGAGTCGCAGGCCCCGTGCGTGCTCGAACTCTACGGCGTCGGGTACACGTTCTCGGACCCTCTGGTCTGTGCGGCGACGCTGGATAAGAGCGTCGCGAAGCGCCTCGTCCGCGAGGCGGGCCTCGCGACGCCGAAGTTTCACGTGGTGGCCCAGGCCGAGGACATCGGCCGGATCGGCCTGAGATACCCCCTGTTCGTCAAACCTGTGGCCGAGGGTACCGGCAAGGGCATCAGCGGTCGCTGCCGGACCGAGTCGCCGGAGCAGTTGGCCGAGGTATGCCTGGATCTGTTGCAGCGGTTTGCGCAGCCCGTCCTGGTGGAGGAGTTTCTGCCTGGGCGCGAGTTTACCGTGGCGGTCCTGGGCACGGGTCCCGAGGCCCGCGTCCTTGGCACGATGGAGATTGCCGTCCGGCAGGAGGCGGGGTCGGCCGTTTATTCGTACCAGACCAAGGAGCGGTGCGAGGAACTGGTCCGCTATACGGCGCCGGAGCACGGGCCGCTGCGCCGGAAGGTGGAGGACCTTGCCCTGGCGTGTTACCGTGCCCTGGGGTGCCGCGATGCTGGCCGCGTGGACGTCCGCCTCGACCGGCGCGGACGACCGGCTTTTCTGGAACTCAACCCGGTGCCGGGGCTCCACCCCACGCACTCGGACCTGCCGATGATCGCGACGCAGGAGGGGATGACCTATGCTGAACTGCTGGGCGCGATCGTCCACAGCGCCGCCCGGCGGCTGGGGCTCAGTCATGAAGCGTGATCGGCCCGCGGTGCTCATTCTCCATCAGGCGCCTCCCGAAGGGCCCGGCGCCAAGGTTGCCTGGCTCGAGAGCGACGCGGGCGTCCTGTGGGAGGCGATGGCCGTGGTGGCCGCCCTGGACCGGCTCGGCCTCAAGCACCGGACGGTCGGCGTGAGCCGCCTGACCGACCTGCGGGCCATTCTGGCCGACGCGCCCGAAGAGATCGTCTTCAACCTTATTGAGAGTTTTCCAAGCCGTCCGAGCGACGCCGCTGCTGCGCCGGCGCTCTACCGGGCCTTCGGCAAAGGATATACGGGGTCGGATGCGGCGTGCTTGGTCCTGGCGCAGGATAAATGGCAGACCAAGGCCGTGCTTCGGGCGGCCGGGCTGCCGTGCCCCGCGGGGGTCGTGGTTCCGGTGGGGGAGAGGCTGGTCAAGGCGCGCCTTTCGAAAGGGCCGTACATGGTGAAGCCGGCTTCGCTGGACGCGAGCGAAGGGATCGACCACGCTTCGGTCGTCGCGAAGGCGGGGCCGGCGCTTCGGCGGGCCGTGCGGCGGGTGCACCGAGACTTCGGCCAGCCGGCGCTGGTGGAGCAGTTTGTCGACGGGCGCGAACTGAACGCGTCGCTCCTGGAGCGGCGGGGGAAGGTCAAAGTGCTGCCCCTCGCCGAGATCGACTTCTCGGCGTTCCCGGCCGGGAAGCCTCGCATCGTCGACTATGCGGCCAAGTGGCTCCCGGAGTCTTTTGCGTATCACCACACGCCGCGCGTGATCCCCGCCCGGCTGACGGCTCGCCAGGCCAACTTGGTCAGACGCCTGGCGCGCCGCGCCTGGACGGTGACGGGATGCCGGGGCTACGCCCGCGTCGACATCCGGCTCGACCGCCGAGGCCGGCCGCTCATCCTCGAGGTGAACCCGAACCCGGACATCACGCCCGACGATGGCTTTCCGGCGGCACTGGCGGCAGCGGGGATTCCGTACGAGAAGTTCATCGAGGCGGCGGTGCGCGACGCCTGGGAGAGTCCCGGGACTGGGCTGCCGGCGCGCCGTGCCGAACGCCCCCGACAGGCCCTGCTTTGCTTCCAGCGGATTCGCTGGGCCGAGCCGCGAGACCGCGACGCCATCCTCGGGTTCGTGGCCGCGACGGGGTTCTTCAGAGATGACGAGGTGGCGGTGGCCCGGGAACTGCTGGACGACGCCCTGGCGAAGGGGCCCGGCGGCCACTACCAGTCGTTCGTGGCGGAGGACGAAGGCGGGACGGCCGTCGGCTGGGTCTGTTTCGGCCCGACGCCCTGCGCGGTCGGAACGTTCGATATCTACTGGATTGTGGTTGCTCCCCGGCAGCAGGGCCGCGGCGTGGGGGCGGTCCTGATGACATTTGCCGAGCGGCGGATCGCCGATCGCGGCGGCCGCCTGGCTGTGGTCGAGACCTCCGGCCGCCCGGTCTACAAGCCCACGCGGCAGTTCTACACCAAAATGGGCTATTGCGAGGCCGCCAGAATTTCCGATTTTTACTCGACAGGCGACGCCAAACTCGTGTACACTAAGCCTGTTTGATAAGGCGGATGCATTTGTTCTGCCTGTGGGGGCGGCCTGATGAAGCCGTGGGTCCTTTCTGCGGGTGTTGCTGAGGTGGCGCGGAACCCGGGTCCCTTCGAGATCCATGGGAACCCCCGGCAGTGGCACAGCGTCAAATAAAATAGTGCAATAAGTGGTGCACTGTTCGTATTATACTTAGTAGGGTAGGGAGGGAGAGCCTATCATGAAGAAACTCTCATTGGCTGTGGCGGTCGTTGTATGCTTCGCGGTGGCGTTCACCGTCGAGTCCGCGACGAAGGCGACGGGCACGCTCAAAGTCGTATCTCCCGGCGTTGCTCTGGAACTGAAGATGGGCGACAAGCCGGCCCCGGTGCCCAATGGCAAGGAATTGCCGATGCCCGCCGGCACGTACACGCCTTTCCGGATCACGTGTGGGGCGCAGCAGGCCGCCGGCAACGGGCCGCCCGTGCTGTGGACCATCAAGTCGGTGGCGTCGTTCGGCAAACTCAGCCAGATCATCGTGGCCGACGGGCAACTGACGAACATCGAGGCCGGGCCCCCCTTCACGCTCAAGGTGGGGGTCTCCAAGCCGATCACCACCGGCGGCCAACCGGCGGTCTTCATCAGCATCGCTATCCTCGGGAAGTCCAACGAGAGTTATGCCGCCAACACCCTCATGAAGGGCCTGAGCCTGGCGCCGCCGCCGCAGTTCCGGATCGTCGATGATAAAGGCACCGTATTGGCCCAGGGCAACTTTGAGTATGGCTGAGGTGGCACCTGCCGGTACTCGTGGCGAGTACCTCCATCGTTCAAAGGCAAGTACCAGGTGCAGGTGGCCATCGCCGGGCCGTTTGAGTACAAGCAAGACGAGACCTGGTACACGGTCGAATAATGGCCTTGGGCTCGCGATTGACGGCAGGGGAGGGAAAGGCATCTTTTCCTCCCCTGATTTTTTGCCGTGCTCCTGGCAGCCGGACCGATGCGCAAGGCCGGCTCCGATGCGGCTCCTGACATCTGGACACTTGGCGGCGAGGGGCTACAATACTCGGGTTCCGACGAAGTCGAGGGTTGACCTATGAAGGATCCGGCGAAGCGCAAGCGCGTGATGCAACGGTCGATGCGCCTCGGCCACTGTGTCTGCGACCCCAAGAAGCCGTGCCCGTGCGACCTCTTGCGCCAGCGCGACGTCTGCCTCTGCGCCGGCGAGCGGCTGGAGGTTCCCAGCGGGCCGGTACGCCTCACGCGCCTTGTCGACAGTGCCGGCTGTGCCTCGAAGATTGACCAGGCCGCCCTGAAGGATGTGCTGGGCGGTCTGCGGTTTCCCACGGATCCGCGGGTGCTCGTCGGCGCCGCTGCCGGCGATGACGCGGGCGTGTACCAACTCGATGACCGCACGGCGATCGTCCAGACGGTCGACGTGTTCACCCCCTCGGTCGATGACCCGTACACCTTCGGGCAGATTGCCGCCGCCAACTCCGTCAGTGACATCTACGCGATGGGCGGCAAGCCGCTGACGGCCCTCTCGATCGTGGGCTTCCCGATCCGCACGGTTCCCGACGCGGTGCTCCGCGAGATTCTCCGCGGCGGCGTCGACAAGATGGCCGAGGCGGGCGTCTCGGTCATCGGCGGCCACAGCATCAACGACCCCGAGATCAAGGCGGGCTTTGCCGTCACGGGCATCGTGGACCCGGCGCGGGTGACGCTGCGAGCGGGCGCGCGGCCGCGCGACCTCCTCATCCTGACGAAGCCTCTTGGCACGGGCATCATCGCGTTTGCCGCCCAGATTGACCGGGCGCGGCCCGAGAGCCTTGTGGCCGCCGGCCGCTCGATGGCGGCGCTTAACAAGACGGCCGCCGAGAGGATGCTCATGTTCGGCACGCACGGGTGCACCGATGTCACGGGCTTCGGCCTCATAGGGCACCTGGCGGAAATGGCCGCAGGCAGCGGCGTCGATGTGGAGATCATCTGGGACGATCTGCCGCTGCTGCCGGGAGTTCTGGAGTGCGTCGCCCAGGGAATCATTCCGGGCTCGGTGGAGCGGAACCGGGAGTCCTGTGCCGCCGCCGTGACGCTGGGCCGCGGCGCCCAGGAGGCTATGCTGGACGTCTGCATGGACGCCCAGACGTCGGGCGGCCTCTTGATAGCCGTGGCGGAAGCCGATGCGCCGGCCCTCCTGGCCCAACTGCACCGCGATGGCATTACGGAGGCGGCGATTGTGGGCAAAGTGCGCGGCAAAGGCGCCGGCCACATCTTCCTCGAAACACGCGGCACGCGGTCCATTCCCGCGGCGCCCGAAGCCGCTGAAGCGTCTGACGAAGGTCAGCCGGAGCCGTGCTGTCAGGAGTCGGATTCGCAGAAGTCGAGTTGCTGCGCTGAACCGGAGAGCGAGGGAGGCCCCATGGCCAAGCAATCCGATGAGTCCTGTTGTTGTCCTGAAGGGCACGATGGTGCCGCCCCTGCTGCCGCGGTGGCGGGCGTGTCCGGGATGCGGCGCAAGTTCCAGGAGTTCATGGTCGAGGCGAACCGCCCCGGGGCCCTCGACGCGGCCACGAAGGAGGCGGTGGCGCTGGCCCTGTCGGCCCTGGCGCGATGCGAACCATGCATCAAGATGCATATCGCCAAGGCCCGCCAGATGGGGTTCTCGCAGGAGGAAATCGACGAGGCCGTCTGGATGGCCATTGCCTTTGGCGGTTCCCCGGTCATGATGTTCTATGAGAAACACCGGATCGGCTGAGGCGGAGGCGACAGGCGACTCGTGTCAGTCCGCGTCCTCAAAACCGGCGAGCCAAGGCGGCCGATTCTGCTGCAACTCCTGAGAAAACAAAGACTTGCGCACATGCCGCGCCTGAGCCGCCGCGCTCGGCGTTGCCCCCGGCGGACCTTGGCGGGGTGAGGCTTGTTAGGAATGCCAGGCCTTGTAGAATAAGGCGGACGGAGTTCTCAGCACGGACAAGGAGCGACCTTATGCGT
>Ga0315280_10000882_pt1 | contig 54242 bp, 52 predicted proteins | sample YL17G06_40_MG_FD_203697 | JGI IMG/M metagenome (GOLD analysis project Ga0315280, IMG submission 203697) | Sediment microbial communities from Yellowstone Lake, YNP, Wyoming, USA - YL17G06_40 | ecosystem: Environmental > Aquatic > Freshwater > Lake > Sediment | place: USA: Wyoming | collected... | reverse complement strand
CTGCACAATCAAAAAAGGCGAAATAGAAAACAGCATCATAATGGACAACTGCACAATAGATGTTGGTGAAAGAATTACGGACAGTATAATCGGTCCTTACTCCGAATTGACCACCAACAAGTCCAAACCGCACGGGAAAAAATTCATTCTCGGAGAAAGAACGTGGATAGAACTGTGAAGTGAAAAACATGCTGAAAGGAATAACAATCAAACCCCTAAAACGCGTTTGTGACGAGAGAGGCTGTTTCACCGAAATCATGCGGCAGGACTGGAAAGACCTCTTGGGCCAGGATCAGCCTGTGCAAACAAACTTCTCCGCAACCTACCCAGGGATAATCCGTGCCTGGCACCGACACAACCGCGGACAGATCGACTACTTCATCGTTCTGAAGGGGACCCTAAAAATATGCGCTTACGATGAGGAGACAAAGGAGCTCGACGAAATAATCTCCACAGGACTAGATGTGCAGATACTGCGGATGCCTGGCCACTACTGGCATGGGTTCAAAGCCGTGGGCAATGAAACAGGACTCCTCATTTACTTCACGACCCGCCTCTATGATTATCAAAATCCGGATGAAGAAAGAAGACCGTGGAACGACCCGAAAATAGTTCCAAAAATGATAAACGGCAAGAAAGACGATTCGAGAACAGGGAAACCGTGGGACTGGGACCACCCACCGTACAAGTGAAAACCATGAAAATTCTCGTGACAGGCGGACTCGGCTTCATAGGAAGCAACTTCTGCCGGTACTTAATCGGGGCCAACCCAGAGGCTGAAGTCACAAACTTGGACAAAATAGGCATGGGCGCCAACCCGCTTAACCTCAAAGACATCGAAAAAGAGAAGCGATACAGATTCGTGAAAGGCGACATCCGCGACTCAGAGCTTCTGAACCGTCTAGTCAAAGAAGCAGACGCCGTCGTGAATTTTGCGGCTGAAACCCATGTTGATAGAAGCATAGCTGACCCAGACGAGTTTCTGCAGAACAACACGGTTGGAACCTTCACCGTTCTAGAGGCCTTGAGAAAACACAACAGCCAAGCAAAACTCGTCCAAGTGTCAACCGACGAAGCTTACGGCGAAATCCCAGAAGGCTCATTCAACGAAAATGACGCTCCCAAACCCTCCAACCCGTACTCCGCCTCAAAAGCAGCGGCTGACATGTTCGTACACGCGTACTTCAAAACCTACAAGCTTAGGGCAGCCATAACAAGATGTACAAACAACTACGGCCCCTACCAGCTTCCCGAGAAACTCATACCCAAAACAATCATCAGAGCCCTCAAAAACCTGAAAATCCCAGTGTACGGAACAGGCACGAACATAAGAGACTGGATATACGTGCAAGACCACTGCGAAGCCGTATATCTCGTCTTAACCAAGGGACAGCCAGGCCAAATCTACAACGTTGCGGCGGACAACGAAGTTCCCAACATCGAAATCGTCAAAAAAATCCTCAAACAGCTAGGCAAAGATCCGGACCTTTTAACTTTCGTGGAAGACAGACCCGGACACGACATACGGTACAGCTTGGACTCTTCAAGAATACGGAAGGAACTCGGCTGGAAACCCAGACACTCCTTCGAAAAAGCATTGAAAAAAACCATCGACTGGTACGTCCGCAACAAATCATGGTGGAAACCACTAGCCACAGAACAAATCCTAAATCCAACACCATGGAAGCAAAAGTGAACCACTTGAAGCTCCTAATCACAGGCGCAAGCGGCCTACTCGGCACAAAACTGTGCCAAATAGCCCTCAGAGAGGGCTATGAAGTTTACGCCGCTTACAGCCAACACAAACCATCGTACGGAACTCCGGTGGAACTCAATATCCTTGACGCAGAAGCCGGGCGGCAGACACTCAACAAGATAAAGCCTGATGCAGTAGTGCACGCCGCCGCGCTAACAGATGTAGACAAATGCGAGCTGGAAAAGGAGCTTGCATGGAAAACAAACGTTGAAGCAACGGCAAGTCTCGCTCAACTCTGCGAGAAACTTTATGCCTTTCTCGTTTATGTATCAACAGACTACGTTTTCAACGGAGAAAAAGGAATGTACAAAGAAACAGACATCCCTGCTCCAATCAATCATTACGGACTCACAAAATTGAAAGGCGAAAAAGCCGTCCAAGCCCTTCACAACTCCTGCATTGCCCGAGGCAGCGTCATCTACGGCTCAACGCCCGCAACTGGAAAAACCAACTTCGCATTGTGGTTACTCGACAAGCTCAGGAAAAAGGAAGAAGTCAAAATCATAACCGACCAGTGGAATTCACCAACACTGAACATCAACATGGCAGAAATGATAATGGAAATACTGGGAAAAAGAACAAACGGAATCTTCCACCTGGCTGGAGCAACCCGACTCAGCAGATACGAATTCGCCGAACGTCTCGCTGAAACCTTTAACCTCGACCCAAAAAACATAACACCAGTCCAATCAAAACACATTAAGTGGGTCGCCAAGAGGCCAAGAGACTCGTCACTAAACGTAGAAAAAGCCGAACAAACACTCACGAATAAACCATTAGGAATACGTGATGCACTCCAAAGAATGAAGGAAGAAGCTGCATAAAGAGACAACTGTTGCTTTGTGCGGTCGCGTCATTCTTCTCATAGTAAACCGCAAAGAACGTCTCCAAACACAATGCCTAACAAATTTAGCAGTGCCTTTTGTTTTTTGTCAATTGCTATCAAACGCGCCTAATGACTAGCATTTTCTTGGGTTTTCGTAGCTGATTAATTCTTTCTCTGATCATCTGTCGTAATTGATACATTCGTTTTCTGACCATTTGCAGTATTGTGCGTGCTAGTGTTCTAGTTTCTTTGTCGATAGCCATTAACACCACTATATAGATCAATCCTCCGATTCCGGTGAAGAGCAGTGTGGTAGTCCTCCGTGCAGGGTTGGCAAAAAACAGGACCAATCCCATGACCGCTGCTGAAGCAACATATTTCCCTATTCTTTTCCACGGAATCTTGACCTTCACATCTTTTCGCAAGACAAGATACAGTATCACAAATGACACCGCGTGGCCAACAAGAGTGATCGCTGTAACATACTCTGCAACTAGCACTGGATTGCTGCCTGCGAGATACGTTAACGCGTAAAACGCCATTGGAAGCGTTATGAATGAATGAACATACGGAAGAGAAAAGGAAACGAACAGCCGGCTTTTCGCGACTTGTCTGAAGGGTATTTCTGCTTTTTCGTCCACCTTTTCAACTCCGTAGAGAACATACGTGTATATCGTCGAAATTGTAGACACCAAAGCGTCGATGGCCAATATCATCAAAACCGGAGCCGCAACAGTGTATTCGCCAGTTTCTTTCAGGAACATGAGAAATGAACTCGGAATAGCTATGACTCCCACCGTCATTGGTACAGCAAACAAGAGAACGTTCTTCAGCGAAGTTGTCGCTTCCTCAAGGTTCGTATCGGCTAAGAGTTTTGGCGTCAATGCAAAAGCTAGAAAAGTCGAATATGAAATTATGTTTGCAATCTGCACGGAAGCGTAGTAGTAGCTGTATCCTATTGTCGTCCCGTAGTATAGCAACATAAAAAAAATGAATGCTGCGAGTCTGTCGCCACCAATGCTGTACAGGTTGAAGGGGGATCCCTTCAACCATTCTTTGATATAGCTTAGAGCGATCTTTTGTTTGAGTTCCTTCCATATTACGTCGAAGTAAAACACTATCTTGATAGCAAACGCCATTATTAGGCTGAGGATTGCACCAAAAATCGCCAGTTGCAATCTTATTACAAACAAATAAATGAATACAACCTTCAGTACTTCACCGACTAGTAGGCCGTATCCCACGAAGTGTGGCCTTTTGGCTTGCAAGCCAGCTTCGAAAGCTGTAATGAGATACGACTCAATTATCATCATTGCCGCGACTAGGTAGACCAGCACGTATTTCTCGAGTCCTTGGGAGGCTGTTATAAGAGGAAGCGCAGCAAAATAGACCAGCGTGGCGATAGCGCTTACAGCCAGGTTTCCAACTATGCCTGTTTTTATTGCACCTTTCTTGTCTCGAGCTGCGAAACGCATTGACCAGAATGCTATTGGTCCAGACAATATGGTAAAATACGGGATTATAGTATTCACAAGCGCTCCATAAGCTCCATAATCAGACTGTGAAAGCGAATTTGCTACTGTTAGCGTGAAAATGATGCCCGTGGCGACGCTCATCAATTTTGCTGCAAAAAGTATGGCTCCTGAATAATGTGTCTTTATTTCTTGCTTTTCCAACTGGTCACCTGTCGCGGTTCTAAGGAGATACAAACTCGACCAAAATATCTGTTTTGATTTCAGTCTTAACCTTGCCTATGCTTTGGCCCTGCCAAACCATCTGTAATCACGGCATAAAGGGTTTCGTTGCTCTTAGCGGCATCCTCTCCTCCACTTGCTTCTCGCGCGCCAGAGAACAAACTTCCAGTTCAGGTACAGCTGAAAGATACTACGACAGAAGCTGAGACAAAAGAGCATTCAGTTCTTGTTTGTCTTTCAAATCTCGGAAAATGGCCTTGCCACTTCCGTATAATCTGAAAGAGTATTTTTGGAAAGTCAGTTCGAAAACTATTCCAGCGATGGATTTCTTGAGAGTGGCCTTTGCCAAAATCTTCTTGACTGCCTCATCCTTTTTGTCGAACTTGAACATTACGATGATGTCTTGTTCTTTTCCGCATGTTCCCTCAGTTCTTGCCACGTAATCCTCTATTGCGGCCATTAGAATTGGCCAATCTCCTTCAACACTTCGGTGAACCGATCGATCTCTTCACGGGTGTTGTATATGTAGAAGCTCACCCTTGCGGTTGAGGTTAGCTTGAACACCTCATGTAGTGGTTGGGCGCAGTGGAAGCCGCTTCTAGCCATTATGCCGTAATTGTCAAGAAACATGGCGACGTCATGAGAACTGAGCCCGTCGATTCCGAACGGAATTATTCCGCATTTCACAGACGTGTCTTGCGTTCCAAAAATCTTGGCTTTCTCGCAGCTTTTCATGCGTGGAAGAGCATACTTCGTCAGCATCTCTTCATGTGCCTTCACGTTCTCCATTCCTACCCGCTTGAGATATCGCACGGCTTCCATCAAACCCACGCCGCCACAGACGTTAGGGGTTCCAGCCTCATACTTCCAAGGCAGGACGTTCCAAGAGATTGAGCAACGCTTTGTTTTCGGGTTGAAGGAGACTTCCCGTATCATCTCTCCTCCCCCGTGAAAAGGTTCCATGCTTTCAAGAACATCCTTCTTCCCGTAGAGCACACCAATTCCAGTGGGACCCAGCATTTTATGGCCTGAGAAGGCAAGGAAGTCCGCGTCTAACTCCTTTACGTTTACGGGCATGTGGGGAACGGATTGGGCTCCATCTATGAGTGCCAAAGCGCCGTTTTCGTGTGCAACTTTGATCACCCTCTTTACATCGTTCACGATTCCAGTAACGTTTGACACATGGGATAGGCAGACTATCCTGGTCTTTTTCGATATCAGGCTTTCAAAAGATTCATAATCCAGAGTTCCGTCGTCGTTAATTTTGCCGTACTTCACGCTTGTCATCGTCATCTTGGAGATTATTTCCCAAGGAACGATGTTGCTGTGGTGCTCCATCAACGACACGACGATTTCGTCGCCTTTTTTGAAGTTGTGAAGTCCCCACGCATAAGCCACAAGGTTTATGGCTTCAGTTGTTCCTCTCACAAAAACTGTTTCTTCCATCCCCTTTGCGTTTATGAATCTGGCGACTTCTTCATGTGCACTTTCGTAGAGTTCTGTGGCTTCCTGAGAGAGGGTATGAATGGCTCTGTGAACGTTCGCGTTGTGGTTCTCGTAGTAATCTTTTATGGCGTCGATAACCTGTTTTGGTTTCTGGGAGGTTGCCGCATTGTCAAAGTAGATTAGCGGGTTGTCGTTCACTTTTCGTTTGAGGATGGGAAAGTCTTCCCGTATCTTGTAGGGATCCAGCACTACTTCTTTCCTTCTGCCGCCTTCATTCTCTTTGCAAGCATCCTTGCCAGTTCTTCCTCTTCCAACGCTTGCTTTTCTTCAAAGCTTGGCTCTGTCTGCAACCAGCCGGGAGAGACCTTTTTTTCGTAGTATTTTCTTATCGCCCTCTTAAGCGCTCCAACAGCCAAGATACCACAGTGAAACTTGACACTGGGAAGCCCGCCGACCGCTTCCATCACATTTTTGTAGGAGATTTTCCAGGCGTCTTTAAGCTTCATTCCCTTAATCATTTCAGTGACTATACTCGAAGTGGCTATGTTTGCTGCGCACCCGTAGCTTTCGAAGGAGGCTTTTTCGACGACGTCCTGATCGCTGATTTTCAGATAGAAGGTTATCATGTCTCCGCACATTGGGTTTCCCGCAACTGAAACAACAGTGGCGTCTTCCATCTTTCCAAGGTTTTTAGGGTTCTTGAACAGTTCAAGTATCTTAGGATTGTACGGCAAAGGTGCACGTGACATACTATTCCGCTCCTGTAGAACCAGTTATCCCTCTTATCCTGTCAACAGCTCGTGGAATTACATCCAAAGCGTAGTTTATGTCTTCTTCGGTGTGATACCTAGTGACCTTCATCAAAATGCTACCGTGAGCCTGATCAAACTTCCTGCCTATCGCAACGAGAACGTGGCTCGGCTGCAACAGCCTCCTCGAACACGCGCTTCCGCTTGAAACGTAGACGCCGCTCAGGCTTAACTCGATTGTTAAGGCTTCTCCCTCACATCTCAAGAAACTTATGTTAGCGTTGTCAGGCACCCTCTTTTGGCCTTTCGGCCCGTTAAGCAACACATCAGGAACTCTACCGAAAATCCCTTCGATGAGCTTGTCCCGAAGCTTTCCCAAGCGATTCATGTTCTCTCCAAAATTCTCAAAAGTCAGCTCAGACGCCTTTGTGAAACCGACGATTAGCGGAGTGTTTTCAACCCCGGGCCAGAGCCTTTGTGTTCCTATCTGACCCTCCAAGATTTTCTCCACATTGACACGCTCTTTCACGTACAAAGCGCCTATTCCTCGCGGTCCTGAGATCTTGTAGCTGCTCAACGTTGCCAAGTCCACGTTCAGATCTTGCACGTTGAAGGGAATCTTTCCGTAGGCGTCTGAGGCGTCCGTGTGAAAAACTGTCGCAGGGTTTCTGTCCTTGACTATTTTTACTGCCTCTTTTATCGGCTGTATTGTTCCAATTTCGTTGTTCACTGTTGACAGGCTTACAAGTATCGTTTCCTTGTCTACTGTTTCCTTCAATCTCTCAAGGTTCACGAAACCTTCACTGTCTACGGGAATCTTCGTCAACGTGAACCCGCTTTTCTGAAGCATTTCTGCGACGTTCAACACGTTTATCGGCTCAATTTCTGAAATCACAATCTTCTTCCCCTTATCCTTCATTGAAAGCGCAGTTCCCAGGATCGCCAGGTTGTTTGCCTCTGTCTCTCCTGGTGTGAAGTTGATTTCCTCAAGCGTCTTGCATCCTAGGAATGAGCCGATCTTCTGCGCTGATTCCATTATCGTTTCGTAGGCTTCCCAACCAGGTTTGTGAGTTAGCGTCGGATTTCCATACGCACGTTGATTGAAATAGGGAAGCATCGCCTCTACAACTTCGCCAGGAACCCTGCTCGAATTCTCATTGTCCAAGTAGACTTCACATTCCAAGCCTTCGTGTGCTTTCAACAGCTCTTTTACGTTCTCAACCATCGTGAACCCAGGCCCTCTCCATGTGAATTCTTTTTTTCACTTTTACTATTCTTGTCCTCTTATAGAAAAGCCTAACCTAGAAAAGACGCAGTTCGAACTTGCGCAACGCTTTAAATGACCCGTGCGCTAAAACTGTTGTAATGGATGAGATGGGCGCGGTCAATTGAAAATAGCAGAGCTGTCTATGCCAGAAGTCGTCAAAGAATTGATTATCAGATCTGGAATTGTTGAGCTTTATCCGCCGCAGGAGGAGGCTATCAAGGCAGGGGCTCTTGAAGGAAAAAACCTCGTCTTGGCCAGTCCAACAGCTTCTGGAAAAACATTGGTGGCAGAATTTTGCGCCTTAAAACACATACTGGAAAAGAACGGAAAAGTCATTTATCTGACACCTCTAAGGGCGTTGGCAAGCGAGAAATTTGAAGAGTTCAAAAAGTACGCGACGATAACTAAGAAGAGCGGAAGAAAGGTAAGGGTTGGAATAAGCACAGGCGACTTTGACAGTACCGACCCCTGGTTGGAAAGATTTGACGTGATCATTACGACGAACGAGAAAGCCGATTCGCTTCTGAGACACAGGGCCAAGTGGATGGATGAGATTTCCTTGGTTGTCGCGGATGAGGTGCACTTGCTGAATGAAGCTGAACGTGGACCGACCCTCGAAGTGGTACTGGCGAGACTGATGCTCACTAACCCGGATGTACAGATCTTGGCGTTGAGCGCAACCATAAACAACGTGGACGAGATCGCCCAGTGGCTTAAGGCAGAGTATGTAACGACTGAATGGCGACCAGTCAACCTCAAGGAGGGTGTTCTTCTCCACGAAGAAATCCAGTACAGAGACGGGGACGCCCGCAAGATAGAGAAGAAAGCCGGCGATCCAACCTTAAACCTGGTTTTAAACACCGTCAAAACGGGAGGACAGGCCCTGGTTTTCGCATCAACACGGAAAAACGCGGCCGTTCTAGCCAAGAGAATTGCAGGAGAAATCGAATCGGTCCTATCCAAGCCTGCCAAGCGATCATTGGAACACGACGCCAACCGCATCTTGGCAGCTGGAGAAAGAACACGACTTGGCGAGTCGCTTGCCGAACTTGTCAGGTGCGGCACCGCTTTCCATCACGCTGGTCTAGGCGGAGGGCACCGCAGGCTGATAGAGGATGCGTTCAGACAAGGAAGAATCAAAGTTCTAACCGCGACGCCAACGTTGGCTTTCGGCGTGAACCTGCCGGCCAGAACGGTCGTCGTTCACGACTACAGGCGATATGAAGCAGGCTACGGTTATTACCCAATCAGCGTTTTGGAGTACAAACAGATGGCCGGTAGGGCTGGGAGACCAAAATACGACAAAACAGGCGAAGCCATACTTGTAGCCAAAACCAACGATGAAGCAGATTATCTGCTGGAAAGCTACATACTCGCGAAGCCTGAACGCATCTGGTCCCGGCTTGCAGTTGAAAGGATAATGAGAACTCACGTGCTGGCCACAGTCGCAGCGGACTACGCTCACACAGAGCGTGGAATCTACGAGTTCTTCGGTAAGACTTTCTATGCCTTCCAGTACGACGTCAACGCAATCAAGGGCATAGTAGCGAAGATTCTAAAGTATCTCTATGATGAAGACATGATCGAAGTTTTCGGCGATGACATCAACGCCACAAGATTCGGAAAGCGCGTCAGCGAACTTTACGTCGACCCATTCTCAGCCGTCATAATACGTGACGCCCTAAAACGAAAACCTGCGCTACTCACAGATTTCAGCTTATTACATATGATCGCTCACACTCCTGACATGGGTCCCGTAATGCGACCGTACGCACGAGAGCAGGATGCGATTTCGGTTTTCTTAGAGGAACACAAACAAGAGCTTCTCGTAACTCCACCAGACGAGTGGCAAGACAGCATAGCCTACGAACAGTTTCTTGGAGAAGTCAAAACAGCCGCGACCCTGGACGCGTGGATAGAAGAAATGAGCGAAGAGACGCTGATCGAAAAGTTCAGAGTGCAGCCAGGAGACCTCTACAGAACAATCGAAAACGCCAAGTGGCTACTCCACGCCACGCATGAACTTGCTCAGCTCTTCGGCAATAGGCCGATGCTTCCTCAAATTCTTGAAGTGAAGCAGAGAGTGGAGAAAGGAGTGAAGAAAGAGCTCTTGCCTCTGGTGAAGCTGGAAGGAGTCGGCAGGGTCCGTGGGCGCATAATCTACAACGCTGGGTACAAGATGGCAGAAGAGATAAAACGAGCATCCCTAAACGACTTGGCGAGTCTGCCACTGATAGGGCCCAAGCTTGCCAAGAGAATAAAGGAACAAGTCGGCGGCTTTGCTAAGAAAGAAACTTTGGACAAAATTGACGAAGAAGCTGAATGGAAACAAAAAGCACTAACAGAATACTAGACAGCAAAAGCTCCAAGCCATGACTGCTTCTTAATCAGCAACGCCCAGCAGTCACTGATAGTATTCATAGTCGTCGTCTGCGTTGACTAGCCTACTCTCTGATTCTTCGTTCATCCGTTGTTTTCTTGATCACAGAATCAATTTGACTCGCTGCCGTGCCCAGGTAATTCTTCGGATTCAGGGCCTTGTCTATTTCCTTCTTATCTAGCTTCTTACCCACAACCTTGTTTTCCCGAAGCGTTTCTTTGAACGGCCTCTTCTCCAGTTCGCTCTTCAAGGTCAGTTTCCTCATCAGTTCATGAGCTTCTTGTCGATTCATTCCCTTCCTCGTCAGAGCCATCATAACAGCTTCAGACATAAGGCGCCCTTGAGTTAATTCAAAATTCTCCAGCATCTTCTGCTCGTCAACACGCAAGCTATCGATTATGTTATTCATAAGAAAAAGCATGTAATCAACCAAGATGCATGTTTCTGGAAATATGAAACGTTCAGCAGATGACTGGGTCAAATCTCGTTCGTGCCAAGTTGTAACATCTTCTAATGCCGGAACAACTAGGCTTCTGGCAATTCTTGCCAAGCCGCAAATTCTTTCACAAATCTCGGGGTTCCGTTTGTGAGGCATCGTTGAACTGCCAACCTGCTTTTCCGTCTCGAAATACTCAGAAAGCTCGCCGATTTCAGGCCTTTGCAGCTCGCGGACTTCAGTAGCAAAATTCTCGAGCGTTGAAGCAATTCCCGCCAGCAAGCACACCATTTCAGCATGACGATCTCTTTGCACAATTTGGGTGGAGATGTCGGCAGGTTCAATGCCCAAACGTTGCATGACGAGGTTCTGAATCTTCCTAGCGTTTGTGCCTAAACCCGCCTGTGTACCCACAGCTCCGCTCATCTTTCCAACCACAACTCGCTGCTTGCATTGTCTCAGCCGCTCAATGTGCCTCGAGACTTCACGCATCCAAACAGCAAACTTGAAACCTAACGTTATCGGAAGCGCGTGTTGCCCATGCGTCCTCCCGACCATCAAAGTGTTCCTGTATTTCAAGGACTTCTCCATCAAACTCTTTTCAAGGTCGCCCAATCTCACGTCTATGAGTTCCAGCGCATCTTTCAACTGGAGAGCAGTCGCCGTGTCCACGATGTCGTAGCTTGTCGCCCCCAAATGAACATAGGCCCCACTGAGCCCGCAAGCCTCAGCCAGAGCCCTCACCAAAGAGGCGACATCATGCTTTATTTCACGCTCAATTTCCTTGATACGACGCAGTTCTACATGCTCCAGCAAACACACAGACGCAATTTTTTCTGCATCCCTTCGTGGTATATCCCCTACCTCAGCATGCGCCCAAGCCAATGCGGCCTCAACATCAAGCATTTTTTGGACTCGTGTTTCCTCCTCAAAAATCTTCTTCATTTCAGGCGTTCCATAACGGCCCGTGTCAATAGGCAGAATCGGCAACCTTCATGTCCCTCATTCAAAAGTAAGCCGACTAAAGATTAATGCTTTACCAAACAATACGTAAAGAATAATCTGAAGGTCCCCTTGACATGGGCGCACTGGTGGCAGTTTTGAACAAGAAAGGCGAAAACGTGGCAGGAGCAGCAGTTGTCATGATTGAAGCCCTAGAATCCAACGGTCCGAAAGCTTATGGAATAGCTTCCCCCACAACTATAAAGATAGAAGAGTCGCTTGAAGCCCTTAACAAGTTACGCATGGAGGCGCCGATTGCTCTGGGGTACTTGTTCTCAAAGATTCTTCCCAGAGACGAGCCTCAACCGCTGAAACTGAAGGATGCAACAATGGTTTTTGACGGAAGAATCTATCCAGTTGATGCGGAAAAACCCGATGTAGAGATTGCTGCGAAAGAACTGGAGCAAAATCCGGAACAAGCATCCACCGTGTTCCTTAAGAAGACTAATGGCGATTTTGCCTTTGCAATAGCCAAACCTGAAGCAATTGTCGCAGCCAGAGACATCATAGGGGTTCGACCGCTTTACTATGGCGAAAATGCAGATTTTGCAGCTTTAGCTTCTGAACACAAAGCATTGTGGAGCATCGGAATAAGGGAGACACGCTCGTTTCCGCCAGGATGCGTGTCAGTGGTTGGAATACACGGTTTCAAATTCACTGTAGCGAAAAGAATCGTTCATTCTAAGCCAAAACAGGTTACAATGCAAACCGCAGCTCATGAACTTCGAACACTCTTGGAACATTCAGTCAAAGAAAGAGTCTCAGGCTTGAAGGAAGTAACAGTTGCTTTTTCCGGCGGCCTCGACAGCAGCATCATCGCCTATTTGACAAAGAAAACCGGGGCTGACGCGACATTAATTCACGTGAGCTTGGAAAACGAGCCGGAAGTGGAGTTTGCAAGACAGGCAGCAGAAGGGTTGAAAATGTCTCTCCACATCTGCCAGTATGTTGAGCACGACGTGCAGAAGGCAATCCCGAAAGTCATCCACATCATCGAAGAAGCGGACCCAGTCAAAGTCAGCATAGGTGTCCCGATGTACTGGACCGCAGAGAAAACTGCTGAAATGGGTTGCAAGGTGATGCTGGCTGGACAAGGCGCAGATGAGCTTTTCGGCGGCTACCGACGGTACTTAGACGGGTACCTAGAAGGAAGCAAAGAAAAGGTTCAAACGACGATTTACAACGACATTACTGGAATACACGAGTCAAATCTGGAAAGGGACTTCAAAATATGTAACCACTTCAACGTCGAACTGAGACTGCCCTATGCAGCGCACAACATGGCAAAACTCGCGATAAGTCTGCCATTGGAGCTGAAGATGGAACGAACAGACAACACACTCAGGAAACTTGTCCTCAGACAGGTAGCCAGAGACCTAGGGCTACCACAACCCATCGTGGAGAGACCCAAAAGAGCCATCCAGTACACAACAGGTGCAAACAAAGCTATCAAAAAATTGGCCAAGCAAGAAGGTGCATCGACGAACGAATATTTGCGAAAGATTTTTCAGGCGACTTTCGGCGATTTTGAACAACCTAGAAGCTGCAATTTGTAAACTCTCAAGAAGCCAGCGCAGAAAAAGTTGAACCAGCCGACACGTCGATTACTCGAACACGCTGAAACATCTATGCCGGGCAGAACGACAAAGCCTTGGTTTCCAAAATTCACAATTGAACACAAGCCTAGTAGCTACAGAGAAGCAAAAAAGAGTCCAGAAAAGCTATGGAAGATGTGTTAGTGAGGCCTAGTGTTCAGAACAAAAGTTGCGATCTTACTCGACGACTTGGATTGCACTTTCTGAGCATTGGACTTCGCATGCTCTGCATACCAGACATTCTTCAGATTTAACCGGGACGGATTTCTTGTCCTTAACCTCAAAGACGCCAACCGGGCACGTATCAGCACACGTGCCGCATCCAGTGCATTTAGCATTATCTACGACTATTTTCACCATTTTTCATTTCTCCCAAAAGGAGAATTTGATTGAGAAATGAAAGTGGAATAAAAGCGTTTAGGTGGATTTAGCGGATTTCTTCACGTAGTCTTAAGAGGATTCCGTTAATCGTTGTTTTGGCTCTCTCTCTCCTGCGCTCGTAATCTCCCAGAAGCTTGCGGTAGGTTTCCAACGATATCTCTCCCCTGGTTTGGCGGGCTTCAATGCTTGCCATGTTGGTCTCCACTTCGTCGATTTCGGTTTCAACAACTTCAAGTTGCCGCATCAGGTCTGAGTAGTGGCCGCCCGCTGAATGCATTCTTCCTCCAATCTCTGCTAAGGTTCTGTCTAGCGTGCTGAGGCGAATTTCCAGAGTTTTCTTCTGCACCTTGTATCGGCGCCTCGGGATTCTTCCTTTCTGCACCCTGGCGTCAAGGGCGTCGATTTCCGACTCTATTTTGATTTTCTCGTCATACGCGTCGACAAAGGCCCTGACGTCTTCTTCACGGAGCCTCATGGTCGTTGTAGAAACAGTGACTTGGCTTGGGGCTCTGGGTCTTTTCCAAGCTATGACAAACACAGAACCAACTATCGCTAGGGCCCAAACCCACGTTGTGGGGCCGAAAGCCAGCCATAGGGGGTTGTAATCGTAGTTAAGGGTGACCGTGAAGCTGTCCAAAGAGATAATGTTCTGCTCGTTTAGAGTCATGGTTTCTTGGAAAACATCGCGGTTGACACCGTAGGAATTGCCGGCTAATGTAGTGTTGAAACTTGACAACCGTGCGCCCTGAGGCAAGACAAAGCTGACTGTCGCTTGGTCAATGTAGCTATTCGTGTCTTGGAAAAAGGCCATGTTAACTGCAAAGTTGTTACCTTGTTTAATAACGTAAACATCATCAGGCAGGTCGTAGTTCACTGTAAACTTTGTTGCCCTGCTAGGTGATACTGCGACTGTGAAGTTGATTAGGTAACGGGTGGGGTTAACATCCACAAGCAATGGTGCCGCCGACGGTGTTCCAACTTGTCCACCCACGCTCAGGTTCGAAGCGTTAGGAGGCACAACGACAACGATGGACTGCATCGTCTGCGTCGAATTGTTCGTTATATAATAAGCGTCGGAGACGCTTGCTTTACCAAACGCGTCTATACTTACCTGTCTGGCGAGCTGTTTTATCTCAAAAATCTGAACATTTTCCGGTGGCAACAAGAAGATCACTCGAGACGTATTATACGTGAAGGCGCTCAGATTCTCCGCGTTGTAAGCAAAGCTGCTAACGTTTCCGCTCTCATACTGCGCATCCGGCACAACAATCGATGAATTACAAATAGGAGCTGTTTCTGTCAAGCTTGGAAATGTTGGAAAAACAAGACCGAATTCGCTTGCATTCGAAGGGTTCTGTGCGAGAGTGTTTGAGAGCACGGTTACAACACTGAAGACCTGCGGTGTTCCCTTTGAAAAATCAACACTCATTCCGTAAAAACCAGGACGATTTTCCAGGGGCACGTTAAGCGCGACTGGAAACACATCGGAAGTATCATTGGCGTTGTAGGCAATCGCCTGGATTACGGTAGGACCAAACGCATGTGGAAAGCCCAACAAAAAGCTGCCGGTCTGCCCAGAAATTGCTATCGTATCATTTATCAGAACATAACCGTTGTACAAGACCTTCACTGTATGGCTGACGCTGTTTATAGTGTAGTTGGAGTTTGCTCTGGCAGATCCGATGCTGAAAGAAGCGAAGGCAAGAACAACCATAGCCAAGGCAAAGACAGTGGACATCACGGCTGTTTTTTTCACCCTTTTTCCTCCGACCAGACCAACATTCATTGAGGCTTGTATTTATGATAAGCTCATTTATTTACTTTTAGAATTAGACCATGTCTCTAACGTATATGCTTAGCTTTTCCTACGAGGGGTGTAGAACTGCGTATCCATACATTTCACTTATGGTCTGCCATGTCTGAGGTAATAATCGTGCTCTTTCTTGGTGCCGAAGCTTCGAACGCCCTTCTCTCTAAGCTGCCTCCTGAGCTTCTGGGCATATTTTCCGTCGATTTCGCCCATTTTCTCCGTGTAATCAATTATCTCTTCGGCCTGCTCGTTTGTGTCGCATCGTCGGATGAAGTCTATCACGTCGGGCATGTAGTGATCGAAGCCTTGCGAGGTTGCAGCTTTTTCCCCGTCTTCTTGGTTCGTCCGCACGGAGTTCACATGAACTTTGTTCCCGTTCGTCTGCAGCTCTTTGGAGAGGTTAGGGAACATCTTCTTCAAGGATTCTTTGTCCAAGTCCACGCTCGCACCTTCCTGTCCTGCGCCGGTTTACTAATATTGTTCTGTGCAAAAACCAATATTTAAGAATCGCCACAGTCTCGGGTAGGATAGTCAAGGATACTTAAGTCAGAGGCCGACACAAAATCTAATGCTTCACCATTTGCTCGTATAGTTCCAGTGTTTTCTCAGCTATTTTGTCCCAAGTGAACTCTTCCAACACTCGTCGTCTGCCGTTTTTTCCGAGCCATTTCATCTTCTCTGGGTTTTCTAGGGCGCTGGTGATGCCCCAAGCGATGTCCGTTGGGTTGCTTGGATCTATGTGGAATCCGCACTGGTCTTCCCCGCAACAGATTACTATCTCTCGCATTCCGCTAACTCCTGCTGCGCCAACGACAACGGGTTTTTCCATGCTCATGGCCTCTAGGACAACTATACCAAACGGTTCATAGTGACTTGGGAAGACGGCCACGTCGCAGGCTGCGTAATGAAGAATGCGTTCTTCTTCCGGAAGGAATTCGAAGCGGAATTTTACGTAGTTGTTCAGTCTCATGTAATTGACCAGATTCGTCAAGTAATCTTGCAGATCGCCCAGGCCTAAGATGACAAGTTTGGCTTTGGGTATTTTCTGCAGAATGTGAGGCATGGCCATTATGAGCTTGTCAACTCCCTTGACGCCGACAAGCCTGCCGATAAACAGGATCATGGTCTCGTCGTCTTTGACACCGTAGAGACTTCTAATCTTCTTTATCTGTTCGGCCGTTACGTCTTTGGGGTTGTATTTCTGTGCGTCAACTCCGTTATAGCACACTTGGATTCTGTCTTTTGGAAATCCGAGCTTCGTAAGCTCTTCTTTCATCGCATAAGAAACTGTAACAATCATGTCAGCTGCTCTTGCCGCGTGAAGTTCAATGTTGCTGACCACTTCGGAACCGTTTCCAAGCGTTCTGCCCTTCTCGGTGGAGTGCACGTGAAAAGCGAAGGGTAATCCGATTTCTTTCTTGACAGTGATACCGCCTATCGCTGACAGCCAGTCGTGTGCAACGACTAGGTCATACTTGATGTTCTCTTTTCTGATGAGTTCGTTGACGAGTTTTGATGCACTCAGATAGTTGTAGATTAGGATTTTGGAGAACAGATGAAGACCTCTGCCCCATTTTCTGATGTCTTCGGCAATCACGTCTGGCAAAGAGTCGGAGATGTCGATGTGCAATGGGCGATGTATCTCAATTCCGCGCCAGATTTCCCTTGTAGGAAGAGTTCCGGCGTCATCATTCATCGTAAAGACAGTGACATCATTGTCTGTCAGAACAAACTTCCTCGTAATCTCAGCAGCATACGTTCCTAAACCGCCGACAATCTTCGGGGGATACTCATAGACAAGTACAGCCATCTTCATCTTTCAGCGTTTCTCCTTTTTGCAAATGGCGTCTATTCATTACTGGGCCATTGTCTATTTACCTTCCTTATGGACTTTATGTACTTGGAATCTTTATCCAGCGGATCGAAGCTTTCCCTTGGCTCTGCGTTAGTGGGAGTGAAGTTGCGGGGGAAAAATGAAAAACCTTTTAGGCACATGCGACAAAATAAGAAGAGTGCAACAGTATGAGCATATCGCCTGTTAAACGTTTAGTTCTTGAAACCATGTGGCTCTTGGACAGACCTGCAAAGGCCACTGAGATAGCGAAAGAGGCTGGATTGGGCTTTCCGCCGGTTATGATGCACATTCTGGGCCTCGCCAAAAAGGGGCACGTTCAAATGCCTGAAAAAGGAATCTACATACTAACGGAAAGCGGCAAGAAAGTGCTCGGTCTTCCAGAGATTAGCAAGGAAAAAGCAACCGAGATCCTGGCGTACTTGCCAATGGAAAAATCTTTCCACTTCTACGCGGACATCAGCAAACCCCTGAGCATTCATGCGGCGAGTCTGGGTGATTTCTGCGACAAAATCCTTAAAGTCGACTTGTCTTCGATAGAGTTTCACATGAACCGCGGCGACTTCGAAGCTTGGTTTGCTGGGCTGGGCGACGTTGAACTCGCAAGGAAAACGCTGCTCGTCAGAGAAGAAAAAATAGCCCGAGAGAACCTGCGTAAAAAGCTCTTCGAAATAGTGAGAAACCGTTGCGACTCGCTTGCGAGAACAAGGACCACAGCGCTTCAACCAGTATCTTTGACCGATGTTAAGCCGGCTTAAACCGCCTCTTAAGTTTGTCAAGAACCTGCTGCAAGGTCGTATACTCCATCTCTTCGGGACCCAGACGGGCTGGCTCAAACTCGCCCATACGCCTAAGCATGGCCGCATATTCAACGGCCTCTCTCCTGGCCAAGGCGAACGCCGGGTCGTCGAACATATCTGCGATCATCGGTTGTCCATCATCGTCGCACGCGATTTTGCCGTTTGCAACTTGGAAGCCCAAAGCCACAAGCCTCGGAGGTCCGTCAAACACTGTGCACTTGGAATCTCGCAGCCTGACTGGCATTATCGGTCCCCAGTGGCTTCCCCGCATCCATCCTTCAACGAGATAACTGTGCATGAAGGGCACCAGGATTTCTCCAACGGCAGGCAAACCGTGCTGCGCACGCGTAATCATTACAGGATCATCCTTTCCGACATATTTTCCAGCAATCAAAGAAAGCCTCGTGACGCTTCCAGCGGCGCATATCAAGTCGTCGCTGGCTCGCCACACTCTTGAAACCATGTAACGCTGAACCGTTCCGATTAAAGCTATCAAATCGTACATTTCCTCCGGGCATTTGAGCACGACCTTCGTGTTGTTCACGGTGTCCATGACTTCGAACTTGAACCCCCCAGCCATGTGAGGGTCTATCACGAGCCCCGCTGTGTTCATAGGGTCGCCGAAGATGCGGAACAGTGGAAAATTAAACGCGCCAGCAGAAGTCTTGTCAGCCGCAAAAACCACAATCGGATCCGAACCTCTCTCTTCTATTTCCATCTCAGCCACGCCCGGACCCATACCGCAAATGTTGCCTGCAAACGCTGTCTTCAAAAGATCTTGGCCAGCCCCATAAAGCTTCAACTCTAGCGCCTTGTCCGCGGCTTCCTTGAAAGTGTCGAATGCAACTTTATGTATACCGTGGTTTGACTCACCTCTATCGTGAACCATCAGCAGTTGAAGGTCGTCTCCAGCGTTGAAAACGTAATGACTGTTTATCAAACCCTCTTTCTCAGCGTGCTCAAGTTTCTTTTCTGCAATGCTGAAAAGCGGTTTGGGAACTACATGATGGCCCACAAGAGAGCCAACGTCACACTTAATCAGGGAAATAGTGGTTCTTCGAGCCACATACCCACTCTCCAAATCAAACTCTAATCTATGGTTACGCCGCAGCTTTTAAAAGAGTTCCTGAAGAACCTGATCAAAGAAACCATGAAATAACACGAACTCATACTGAACTGTGAGGATGCGTTTATGGATGAGTTGAGAGTCATATCGGCGAAGATTCCTGACCAAGTCTACAAGGAAATGACACTGCGCATTCCAGAGGGAGATCGCAGCAATTTCATTCGCGACGCAATCATGGAGAAATTGCAGAAAACGCCCAAGCCTGACAAGATTCTAGAGCTGGAAGGCAGATTCTCCGAGATGGAGAAAGAGTTTTCGGAAATCAGGAAATACCTTGCAGACTTGGAACTCCTCACGTACGAACGCGGAAAAACCAACCCTCATGCTTTCGGAATCGATGAAACAGACCACAAAATAGTCGATTACCTAACCCACTACAAGGGGGCAACCACGCCTGAACTGGCAGATTACTTGAAAACAAACAGGTGGCTCGTCTTAAACAGGTTGAGAAGAATGCAGAAGACTTCGAAGAAACAGCTCGGAAAATCCATAATAGAATACTATCCCGGCGAAAAATCAGGCAAGAAAAAGGCCTGGTGGATGAACGAGGAATTAGCTGAAACGTAGTCTGGCACAGCAACAATTAACTCCAGTTACACCCATGTCTGTGTTGGGGCCCGTAGCCCAGTCAGGATTAAGGCGTCGAACCGCAGACCGGTGCGCAAGCCTCCGGGCACCAGAATGGAAGAAAGCCGGAGAACAGGGGTTCAAATCCCCTCGGGCCCGCCAATAGACCCGCCCCCATTTGATTGCGGAACCTGTCGGACGCGTGCGGCCAAGGTATTCTTTAGCGCGCGCTTATAGAGGATTCTTTCACAAGTCAGATAAATTGAACCCGTCAAGATTCTCATTGAGTTCTCGGAATAGGAGGTGAAAGGAATGATGAATAGGAACCTGTTGCTCGTGATGGCTATCGTGTTGGCAACTGCGTTGATATTAAGCAGTCTCGCATTCAGGGGCAGCGTCGGCACCGTAAGTTCTGAAGCGCAAACAACAGCCAGTCCTGATATCAACATCTTCTTGAACATAACGGGCATCTTAGGCGAATCGCAGGAGGTAAACCACAGGGACTGGATCGACATTGCTGCGTTCAACTGGAGTGAAGCTGCAGCGGCCATAGCCGCTGGTCGCGCATCAGGAGTGGCCACCATAAAAGACTTCATCTTTACCACGCAGACTAGCAGGGCTTCCCCAAAACTTTTCTTAGCCGGTGCCACTGGACAAATCTTCCCCAAGGCCACGCTTGAATGCTGGACAGGAAGTGGAGAACAAACCGGGGCAGAATTTCTTAAATTCCAATTCGACAATGTAATAATCACTTCCTACAACATAGCTGGCAGCACCACAGACTATAGACCACTCGATCAGTTCAGCATCACATTCAGCAAGATCAACATGACCTACTGGATGATTGATGAGAACGGAAATCAGGCAGGGTCGGTCAGTGCATGGTACGACCTGACCACTCACAGCGCGCGCGCAAGATCAGGGTTACAATGGCCATTCAGACGAGAATGGTGCACACAGTCTGATTCAGTACTTGGCATTTTGCTAGGAAAACAACTACTACCCATACAAGAAGAAAAAGAAAGCCGTGATCAAGATAAGTTCAGCATCGATTCACTGGCTAAAAAAAACTGACTGGCCTGCTGATAATTTGGTCTTCATTTCTTTTCTCGTGTCTCAATGCATGCGTCGTTCACAGCGTGAAGGTGACGTTTGATTTCTTCTATCGTGTAACTCCACTTAAGATATTCAACGAGAACTGCGGGCAACGTTACGTTTTGTCGTGCGAGATATGCCAGGAACTCGAATGTCTCATCTGGGATGTTAATGGTTTTCATTTTACTCCCCACATGTTCACTGATCTGTTAGACAATGTATGATATATTGATAAAGAATACTCTTGAACACGATACAATAAGTGTCAGAATCTGAAGTTGAATAATGAACGACCGATAGATCTTTGATGGCCAAACAAGGTTTCCGAGATAAAGGCGTTGAGGTTTGCTGAATATGGTTGACGATGTTTGTTAGCGGTCTATTACATAGCTTTCTCTTCCATTCGGGTTTGTTCTAGGTATCGCGCGCGCTAAGGGCGACGTCAAAAGGCAATTTCTCACAGATCTTGATCGCTTCCTTGCCATTTTCCACAGCTTCAACCAAATATTCCTCTTTGTTCAGAACTGAAGACAGCACATCTCTTACTCCTATGTCGTCGTCAACAATGGGAATGCTAGTTAACAGAATAGCAGCAGCTAGCTAGCTAGCGCTCGGATGGTCCAAGCGCGCGCGCTTAAACTCCTCATGTCCATCCCAAGCGAAAGCATATTCCTGTAGAAGTCTTCTCTGTTCTCGGCAAACGAAACATAGACTCCCTTCTCACCGTACTTCACAGCGCCGTTATAAAGAAACTGCGTCGAAAGAATAGTCTTGCCACTTCCTCCGTTCCCTGTCAACAGGATAAGGCTACGAGCTGGGAAGCCTCCTCCCAGAACCTCGTCAAGTTCAACGATTCCCACAGGAGACTTCTTCGATTCAGTCGGCTTCTCTGACAACGACGATCGCTTGGAAACAAGGTCAGCTTTTTTTCTCGGCTTACTTTCTGGCCATTTCACCGAAACTGCGGAGGGGGTCTCAAGCTTCAAACTCATAACAGATCCCTACATTTTTCAACTTTAACCAAATGGTTCACCGCCTGAACATAAGTCATTTATGAAAACTAGATACGGATTACTAAGATTTGAAATTCAGATTCCGAATACGCATAAGAATGCCCGGAAACCAGCCAACACACCAGCCCCATTAAAGAGAGAGGATGATATGGAAATCCCCTGTTTGGCTTTTTCGGTTTATTGTTGTTCAAAGAGAGATTTCCGTTTAACATTATTTCGATCAAAGTGAGATTTCCGTGCGTCATCATGATCAAATTCCATCCAATTGCTAATATGTTCAGCAGTCTTCTTGGTCAGATGCTTTTTGATCATCTCCAGTAACTTCTCTATGTCGAAAGGTCTCAGAATATATCCATCGGCACCTTCGTTAACCGTGTTCATAGCATTCTCTAAGGTCGGAAAGCCCGTAATGATTATCTTAACCATATGAGGCTGCTTTTCATCCAACCTGTGGAGGAGCTCAGTTCCATCCATGTCAGGAAGCTTAATGTCAATCAGGGCTACTTCAAAACGCGATTTTTCAGAGGCTCTAAGCGCCTGCTTGCCATTTTCCGCAGTCTCAACCAGGTATCCCTCTTTGAGTAGGATTGAAGAAAGGGTCTTTCTCACCTCAGCGTCGTCGTCAACAACCAGGATGTTTTCATTCAATCACAACATCTCCGCTTTCTCTTCTGTTGCAATCTTACATTAGCGCGCGCGTTTGGGTTTGTCTTAGGTATCGTTATGACGAATTTGACCCCTTTCCCTTGTTTGCCCGTTTCTCGGATGGTCCAGTCGTAGACTTCGCATATTCGTTTTATCATGAATAGGCCGTAGCCTGTGCCTTTCCCTGAGGTGAAGCCTTCCTTGAATAGGTTGCTTCGCATGTTGTCAGGTATGCCCACGCCGTCGTCTTCGTAAACGAGTTCAAGCTGGTTCGAGCTTGACGTTTTGTAGTATACCCTGATCTGCTGGGTTTTTTCGCCATGCTTCAGCGAGTTATCGATTAGATTGTAGAAGAGTTGGCTCAGTAGCGAATCAGCTAAAACAGTCAACCCGCGACACTCGTTCACCATTTTGACGCCTTTCAAGCCTGAGAAAAGCGACACTGCCCCGTCAACAGCTTTACCAACGTCCATTCTGGCTAGTTGTTCGACGCCAAGCTTCTCGTAGATTCTTGCAAACTCGAAAATCTCTTCCACCAGCCGAACCGCTGCTTCCATCTCGTTAAGCTGTCCCAACGCTTTAGCATCTCCACTCAGCCTTCGCTTTAACAGATAGGCGTTTCCAGCCACAGCGGTAAGTTTGTTTCGCACGTCATGCCTCGTCAGGCCACCTATGACGTGAAGCTTCTCGTTTGTAACCTCGAGTTTCTTGTTCATTTCTTTCAGACGCTTCTCTGTGTCTTTCAGGTTTGTGATGTCTTTGTATACTCCAACATAGCCCAATAGCTTGCCTTCAATGGTTACTGGAGCAGCAGAAACGGATACTTGCACCAGCGATCCGTCTTTTCTTTTTCTAACAGTGTCATTACCGGCATATCCTTTCTTTGCATTTTTGTTCAACCTCTCTGCTTCTTCCATCATGTCTTCTAGCGCCACTATTTCATCGATGTGTTTGCCCTCAATTTCCTTTGCAGAGTAACCGAACAGCTGACAGAAACGAGGACTCGCATCCAAGATTCGGAATTCCGAGTCTAAGTAGACCGTTGCTTCAGGATTATGTTTGAACAATCCTTCAAACTTCTGTTGACTCTCTTTGGCTGCTTGCTCGTTTTTCTTTCTTATGGTGATGTCGCGAGCAATGCCCAAGACCAAGGTTTTGTCCTTGATTTTCACCGGGTATGTTCTTATTTCCACTGGTATCTGAGTGCCATCTTTTCTGTTCAAGACAAACTCGTCTGGGCCAGTGGGTTTGCCGAAAGCGTTCATAGCCAGAAGCTTGGCTGCTTTCAGAGCCTGATTTCGAGGTAGCAGTTTCAGTTTTAAGAAGCTCTTTCCAATTAACTCGTTTTTCGTGTAGCCTGTTACTTCTTCTGCAGCTTTGTTTCCGTCTACAAAGTTGCCTTTCAAGTCATTCAGGTAGTAAGCGTCAGGCGCCAGTTCAAACAGAATGCTTAGCTGCTCTTCCGAATCTCTCAAGACTGTCTCTATCTTCTTTCGTTCAGTGACATCTCTCATGATTACTTGAGCTCCCACGGGATTGCCATCTTTCACCAATAAACTAGGATGCACTTCTGCCCATCGACTCGTTCCATCTCTCCGAGCATAAAGAAACTCAACTGGTAAACGCGATTCTCCCTTCATAAGAGACATGAACAGCTCCTGCATTCTCGGAATGTCCTCCACTCGACTACTCTTCAACTCCATGAATGGTTTGCCAATGATTTCTTCTTCAGAATCATAGCCTACAAGCGTCAGGAAACTGCGGTTGGCCGATGTGATTATGCCTTCTGCATTCACAGCCATTATGCCGTCCGGGGCCAGCTCAACCAGACTTCTATATTTTTCCTCAGATTCTCTCAACTTGTCTTCTGCGTTCTTGCGTTCAGAGACATCTCTAAAGAAGCCTACCAAGTATTCCCGGCTTCCAATTTTTACGGGTTTAGAATTAACATCGCAATAAACCACTCTTTCATCTTTTCTCAGAACAGGAATGTCCTTCGAAAGAGTTAGTTTCCCTTGCATTTGCTTTGTAAAACTGTCAATTACATAAGGCAAATCTTTCTTAGCATGAAGGTCGCCTACACCTAGTTTGAGCAATTCTTCTAATGAATAACCTGTTATTTCACAAATTCGGGGATTAGCAAAAAAGAATCTTTTTGTTTTAACATCAGCACCAATAATGCCATCGCCAGCGCCCTCAAAAATTGCCCTAAAGCTTTCTTCGCTCTCCTGCAGCGTCTTTTCTGTTTTCCTGCGTTCCGTGATGTCCATGACTCCAGCGAGAGCTCCTATGTAGCTTCCATCACTGTCATTAATCGGTGACGTCTCTAAGGTTGCATAGATTCTACTGCCGTCTTTCTTGACGAACTCAAAATCATGCTGCTCTCTTATGCCCTGTGCACGGCCTTCAAGCAACCGCTTGGCGATTTCTATGCCACGTTTATCCATGAATGCGAATAGGGGTTTTCCCAGCATTTCGTCAACAGTGTACCCTAATATTTCTGCCATTCGAGAATTAACGAATGTTGTACAGGAGTCCTTATCAATGGCCCAAACACCTTCCTGTAGCTGCTCAACAAGCCGGCGATATTTTTCCTCGCTTTCCCGCAGAATTTTCTCAGTCCGACTTCGTTCGGTAATGTCAACCATATAAATCCGCAATGCAGGATTCTCAGGGAGGTAGTAGATTGACTGCTGATAATACCTGTCAGCGATCTTGACATTCTCACGCATAAAGTGACCAGTCCGATGAGTATTGAATTCACCGATGATTGCTTTGAGGTCTTCTTCAAAACCGTCAGAAAGCTTTGAGTCATGCAATTGCGACAACATCTTTCGTGCTGCTGGATTGAGATAAGTCGTTTTGCCAGTCAAATCGATCTCCAAAACCGGATTAGGGTTCTCTTCTGGGAAAGAAGCGAGTCGCTTAACCTCAGCCTCAGATCCCTTTCGTTCAGTGCGATCCCTTATCACACCTACAAAGCACACAGGGTTGCCGATGGAGTCTCTGAGGATGCTTGTGGATAGTTCTCCTAGGTATTCTTCCCCATTCTTCTTCAAGAACGTATGCTCAACACTCTTTGCTATTCCCTGGTCAACTGTCATCTTCAAACATTTCAAGGCGCTCTCTCGGTCTTTCTCTGCAATGAGTTCAAGATGGTTCCTGCCAACAATTTCTTCCTTAGATGAATATCCCATCAGCCTTAGTGCTGCTTCGTTACAATCAACGATGTTCCCATTCAAGTCAATAATCAGTATGGCATCTGGAGAGCAGGCAAATACGTCACGCAAAATTTCGTCAGACCTTCTTGCTTCTTCCCTAGCATTTTTGTACTCAGCGCTTGTGATAATCTTCCATTCGCCACTTTTTCTAATCAGAGCGAATTGATGGTTGCTTACCACGTCAATGACTTCGCTTGCCTGGCATTTGTCAAGAGAGTAAGTGCAAATCGCTATCATCTTATACTGTTCGATGACACTGTTCACCGCTTTTTCATAGTTGACAAAATCGTTCCAGTTTTCCTTTTCAAGCCAAAATGTATTGCCTGTCAATCTTAAACCATCATATCCCTTCGCCAAGGCTTCATTGAGTCTACTGATCCAACCGTCAAGAACCCTTTTTGAGTTGAAAACACCGTGTTCGAGATACCATTTGGTGTGAGGGAGTATCTCTATCTGTCCTCTTTCTAGACATCGGTCAAAGTCAGGCACAGCCTTTCTCATTGCTTCCTTTGCTTCTTCTGTACCAAGGGGCTCTGAAGTAACCCACATACAATACTCGTTGTTTCTCAAGCCTTCAGCAAAGTATGGAACCAAAGTTTCCAGCAAATCGTCTTTGGTTTTATAGAATTGGCAAAGATGAGTCCCCCAAGGAAAGCTGCCGACCACTTCGATTCCCGACTTTCGAAATCCATTTGACTCCCTCATAGCCTTCGAAAGCGTTTTCTCTGTCTTCTTGCGTGCTGTGATATCTCTTATTATGCCCACAAAACCTGAAGGATTGCCCAAGGAATCCTTGAGAATGCTTGCAGAAAGCTCTCCCCAGAACTCGTCGCCATCCTTATTCAACAGAGTATATTCCAAGTTCCTTGTTGTTCCTTGTTCTAACGTTTTCTTCAGATTCTCATATGCTTTTTGACGGTCTTTTTCCGCAATAAAATCGAAACTGCTTCTGCCAATCACTTCTTCCTTGGATGAGAATCCAAACATTTTCCATGCTGCTTCACTGCAATCAAGGATATTTCCATGCAAATCACTCACAATTATGGCATCAGGTGACGAACCAAATATTGCTCTCAGTCTCTCCTCTCTTTCGCATATCTTCATTTCCACCGTTTTCCTTTCTACGACTAGGCGTATGCCATGTGCCAATTCACCATAGACTGTTTCTGGTTCACCATGTTTGCTGAAGTATCCGTCAGCACCCAGGTTGAGCGCTTTGACAGCGATTTCTTCCCTCCCTTTCCCGGTGAAAATGAAGAAAGGAGTTCTGCTGTCTTTCGTTCTCAGTTCCTGCAAAAACTCCAGACCATCTTTCCTAGGCATCACAAAATCTGAGACAATGGCAGCAAAGGCTTCTTTTTTAATTCTTTCAATAGCTTCTTCAACAGACGATGCTGTCTCAACCTGGAATTCACCCTGCATTTCCAAACACTGCTTGGCAACTTTCAGAAAGCCGGGGTCATCGTCAACATGCAAGATCTTTATGCTTTTTTTCATAGTCGAGTTTGAGAGAATTGTGGCTGAAGATTCTGAAACGGATTCTGTCATATGGATCAACTTCCCATGCGTACGTCTGAGCATTTGTCGTACGGTGATGCTGGGCACTTGTTTCTAATTCCATGCTCGAAAGTTAAGTCTTCTGAACCGGATGTACGAATCAGCGAGCTTTGAAATTCGGATTCAGAATGCAAAGACTCGCTCTCATTGTAGCCGAACGCGCTAATGCAAGCACATGTCGAGAATTCAAATATGGGCACCACGTTCACCTTCCGAAGTAGCACTTGTCTTGTTTTCACCAATGAACAAATTCAAGTTCTCGTCGACTTTCTGCGATTGCTCCCACAAATTATTGAAGGCCATTTTCACCAAACTAATCTGCGTTTGGTTATTTGTCAGAAAAATCTTGGAGCCTGCATTTCTGGGTTGGAACTCTCCCCAAATTGCTTCTTCTTCATCAACTATTAGCAGATTGAAGGGTAACATTTCCACGTGTCTCAGTTCAATCTGTTTGTCAGCTATCTTAGACCACATTAGCTTCAAAGTGTGCGTTTCGTTCAGCCAAGAGTCATCGATAATTATCTGTGTGCTGATCTGATTTTTGCCCATTTTTATGGTCTTCTCTATTTTTCTCCCGAGCACCGTTCCTACTTGGTCAAGTGAGCTTACCAACATGATCCGCCGTTTAGCTTTCTTTATCATCTGAACGAGTTTCGCCAGTACGCTTATGTGTTCAGAAAAAACCTCAGTTGAACTGTCTTCTTCTTCCGTTTTCAACCTAGTTGTTGTTTTCAGTTGGGCGATCAACTCAACCTTCTTCTGTCTAAGGTTGGTGATCTCTTTTTCCATGGCTTTGCGTTTGGTCTTGGTCAAGGTTTCGAGGGCCGTCTTCACTTCGATTGCTAAGAACCTTCTTGGCGTCTCCAATTTTCTTGTTACTAAGCCGAGTTTTTCAAGTTTCGGCATCACTCTGTAAACTTCCTCTCTGCGGACTTCTGACAGAGAAGAAATTTCTGAGGCTGAAGCCACACCCAAAGCATTTAGTCCAATGTAGATTTTTGCCTGGGTATTTGTCACCCCGAAAAGAGCTAGCTCTTTTGCAGTTTTCTCCAAAAATCCCTGGAAGTCAGATGATTGGGTCTTGAGCACACGTAGCTTAACCCAATCTGCCAATCTCTTCGCTGTAATCTTTTCGTTTTGTTCGCGTTCTTGCAGCTTGTCTCTTGTCGTTTTCAGCAGGCTACCCGGATCAAGTGGTTTCGTCAAGTATGAATCAGCACCAATGTTGAGCGCTTGGGTAGCATTCTCAATTGAAGGGTAGCCGGTGATTACGATCTTTATTGTTTCTGGAGCGACTTTTTGAAAATACGACAGTAGCTGCGTCCCGTCTGTGTCCGGCAGTCTAATGTCAAGCAACACAACGTCAAAAAACCTAGTCCTTGCCTTTTCCATGGCTTCTTCTGCGCCTGCCACGCTTGTCGTCACATATCCTTCCGATTGCAGTATGGCTGAGAGAGAGTCGCGTGTGCCTATTTCATCATCGACTATCAGTACAGCGGGCGAAGCTCGGTTCATCACCATCGCATCCTATTAGTTTTGGTATATCCATTTCGGTCGATGGTTTTCGGCGCTTTCACTACGGAGTGTAGCTGTATCGTCACAGTCACACAACCATTATGAGTTGGACTGTATTATCAGTCAAGCTATATACGACTTTCGTAGAGGTGTCAGGTTTCAAGTCAGACTTGGTAACCGACCTTGATGCTAGGCTGATTCAGAGCTTTATGGACATAATAATCCTCAGAATACTTAAGAACAATCATCTTGGAAGTGGATACGAGTTGATCAAATATTTCCATCAGCGATTCCACATACTTGTGAGTTCAGGCACAGTATACTCGACACTGTACTCCTTGGAAAGGCAAGGCTTCACAGAAGGGAATTTTGATGGGAGGAGAAGGGTCTACAGACTAACGGGGCAAGGCGAAGAATTCTTGAAAAAGATATGCATGTCCCACGAACGCAGTTATGCCGTTTTTTCGTCAATCTTTTCCGGCGCTTGAGGTTGAATGACTCTGGCGGTTCCTGCCCATTTCAAGCTCAAAATTCTTAAATCGTGTCTCAATGTATTGCAGAACTTTCTTCTCATTATACTCAAGATCTTCGCGCTACTTCTTCAGTTGTTTCTCAATCATCCCGAGTAACTCTTGCACATCAAGTGGCTTCAAAATGTAACCATTGGCGTTTCTGTTCACGGCTTCGATGGCACTGTCCATTGATGGATGCCCCGTGACAATTATCCTCATCATTCTTGGTTCCGTTTCCTTCAACTTGTCTCTCAGGGCAGTTCCCTCCATATCCTCCAGTCGCGCGTCAATCAAGGCCACATTGAAAAACCGGTTCTTTGAAGCTGCAATTGCCTGCTTGCCAGTCTCCATCGTCTCAACCATGTAACCCTTTGTCTTCAGAATCTGCGAAAGGGTTTTCCTTATCACGGCCTCGTCGTCTACAACGAGCACGGCAGGTCTTTGTCTCAAGTCTTCACCTCCTTGTTTTCTTCGCTGTTGAAGTGATTTCATTGAACCCTAGAACCAAAGCCACGCTGGATGAAGAAATGTTCCTGATACTGGAAATCGACTCAACAAAATCAGGGGCATCATCCTCGACAACCTTCACTTCCAACATTTCGCACAGTTCTCTCAAGATCAGTTTCTCCAGAAACGTTGCGCCACTTCTGAAGATTGCTCTTAAGGCTTTATCAAACTCTTCAAGTCTTTCCGGAATCTGCCGTCTAGGCAAGAGGAAAGTCTTTTCTAAATGAAAGTATAGGGCCCTTCGACATGATTTGCCGAGAGAACAAAATGCAAAATCGACTGCCTCGAGCAAGGCCTCGTCGAATTCTTGGAAAGTCATGTTCGGTCAGTCTCTAAAGGGGAAGACCCTTGTCACATGGTTTGCTAGGCAGTGTGTATCATTTGTGAAAGGCGGATTTGGATTGTCAGCGTTGTAGATTCGGATTTGGAATTTGAACTTTCTCGTGTCGAAGCTTGGCTAATGTTTTCTGGTTTTAGACCTTTTTCATATGATTTTTGTATCTCTGTGGAACCTGTCCTTTCTCTAATACGTGCGCTGTTGTCAATATTCCGAATCTGAATGCGCACTAAACTATTTCTAGACTCCATAGAAAAAATACCGTAAGCGGGGAGGGACTTGGAAACGGAAGTTGTAAACACAATACATGAGCGGTTTTTGAAAGAGTTCATGGACATATTAATATTGGTGAGAATGAGAGAAGGAGAAAGCAGCGGCTACGACATAATTATGTATTTTCATAGAAAGTTTGATTTCTTGGTTAGCCCAGGTACGGTTTACTCTGTATTGTATTCCATGGAAAGAGATGGATTAATTAAAGCTCGAGAGGTTGATAGAAAGAGGATATATGCTCTAACCTCGAAGGGCGAGGCAACAATAAAGGCCATTTCTGAATCAAGTGCAGTTCTAGAGAGTTTCTTCTCGAACCTTCTAAAAGGCAAGTGGGTACGCGCAGAGGATTTGGTCAAGTGACTGTGACTTTTTCGACCTTTTTACACCAGGGAATCGTTGTCCAGCCTTTTGAAAGTTCTTGGAATATTTCTTTTTGAATCTGTTCATTTGTTTCTTCGCAACTCTCGTCTACGAGCAAAATAACAATAGTTGCCTTCTTGGCCATCCTTTCACCAACGCCCGACTCATAAGCATATCTGTTTAATCTGTTTTGTGGAGAAGAACTATAGAACTTTGTTCGCCATATTCAGATTTGGAATTGAAATTTGACGAGTGCGGCGCGAACAATTGCATTCATGCTTTTTCTAATGTTTCTTTTGCGCCTTCAGCACTTACTGTAGCATATTCTTGTGACTGCAATATTGATTCACCGTTTGTTCTGGAGCATAGGACCGAACAAGGCTATAGGCTTGCTTCAAATTCAGTTTCGGAATTCGAATCCTCATTAAATCTTAAGTATTCACCAAGATGAGTCAGTCAGCTTATGGTGTAGAGGTGCGTTAGGGATGGTGTACGGATGGTGTACGGATGGTGTACGGATGGTGTACAGTTCACTGAGTCTGGGCTATGCTGAGCTCAGAAGTGCTTTGCGGGAGACTTACAGGAGCCGGAGAAGATGGTATTGGCGCAATCGTATTCATAAGGGGCTATTGGAGGCTTGTGTGCATTTCACGAGGAATGGGCTTAGAATTGTCAACAAAATGGTTATTGCTAGGCTACATGTAGCTTTGAAGGAGTTAGGAATCATCAATAGGCGACTTAGCTTCTTCTTGGATGGAGAGGCTAAAGCAATGGAAATGAAGGTCAAGTACAATGAATGCGGTGTGTTCAGATGGGCGCCAAGGCTCAAGCAATGGCTTGATAGCGATGCCTACAAGTTTTGGCTCGGCACCATCCAGCGCTCTCTAGAAAACTTTGCTTATCCATTAGTTGAAGTTGGTTCATGTCAACCCCGTGGATAGTGAGAAAGATCTCGTCAGTCGAATTGAGTGCCAGCGCCGACAAAACGAGAAAGAGAAAGCAGCGAGCTTTCTCCTCAGTTTCACTTCCAACAGCTTTGTTGGAGAGAATTGAAGACGTTGTCAATGAGCTTCGGTACTGGCCCACCAAAACTGCGTTTGTGCGGGAAGCAAGTTTAGAAAAACTGAGCAAGTACAGGGAAGAAAAGCTGGATAAAAGGAAATGAAATCTTTAAAAGAAGCCAGTTAGCGCGCGTCTTTGCGATGTTCTTGGTAATAATGCATATCAACAATCGAAATGTGTTCAGGCTTCAGCGGGCATCTTGTCCAATGCTAGTCGTGACGGGCACAAGGTGTTTAATGACAGTTGAGCTCGAGTTGGAAGAATGACCGGTTTGATCATCAGTAAGACTCCTCTTCGTCTGACTTTGGGCGGCGGTGGAACAGACTTGCCCTCTTACAGCTCTAAGTATGGGGGCTTTGTTGTCACGTCCGCTCTGAACAAGTACATCTACGTGCTCGTCAAGGACAGGTTTGAGGAGGAGGTCAGAGTGAGCTACTCTACTACTGAGATAGTTAGGTCTGTTGATGATATTAGGCATCCTGTGGTCAGGGAGGGTTTGAGGCTTTTAGGGTTGAAGGAGCACGTTGAGATTGTCTCTGCGGCGGATGTGCCTGCTGAGACGGGTTTGGGTTCTTCGGGAAGCTTCACAGTAGGCCTTCTGCACGCTCTTCACGCCTTTAAAGATGAGCACCCGTCGCGTGCAAGCCTTGCTGAAGAAGCAGGCCGTCTGGAGATGGGAGTTCTGAAAGAGCCTTGTGGCGTACAGGATACTTACATCGCCGCTTTCGGAGGCTTCACTTGTCTTGACATAGCCAAGAGCGGCAGGGTTGAGGTTTCACCTCTAAACATAAAGGATGACACTGCCCGAGAGCTCGAGAACAATCTGTTGTTCTTCTACACTGGCATCAAGAGGAGCGCCCCCTCAGTTCTCAAAGATCAAGCCAAGCACATAGAGAAAGACAATTCGGAGGCTGTAGAGGCTATGCATTACATCAAGGAGATCGGTTTCAGAGTGAAACACGCCCTTGAAAGAGGGGACTTGACCGAGTTCGGAAAGCTCCAGCATGAGCATTGGACGGCTAAGAAGAATACTTCCCTGGAGATTTCAAGCAGCCCAATTGATAGGTGGTATATGAAAGCCCTGCAGAATGGAGCCTCAGGGGGCAAGATTATGGGTGCTGGCGGCGGGGGTTTCCTGATGCTCTACTGCGAGAATGGAAAGGATAAGGTGAGGAAGGCCATGAACTTGGAAGGGCTGTCCGAGGTCAGGTTTCAGTTTCAGAGCGAAGGCTCCAAGATAATCATAGACATCTAGGTGTTTCCGTGTCAAGCAGAGAGTTTATCAACAATTACCTTCAGGAGTTGCGGTCAATAGCCAAGCGTGTGTCGCAAGACGATATTGACAGAGTTGTGGAGTTGCTGTTTGACGCTTGGGTGAATGATAGGCAGGTTTTTTTGGCTGGAAACGGCGGTTCGGCTTCGACGGCCACGCATTTTGCGTGTGACTTGGCGAAGTTCACCTCGGTTGAGGGAAAGAGGAGGTTTCGCGTCGTGGCCTTGAACGATAACGTGCCTTTGGTTTCGGCGCTCACGAATGACTTGGGCTGGGAGAACGTTTACGTTGAACAGCTGAAGAACCTGATGGACAGCGGTGACGTTTTCGTCGTAATAAGTGTTCACGGAGGCTCCGGAGCAGACAAGGCCGGCGCCTGGTCTCAGAACCTTCTGAAGGCGGCTAAGCTTGTCAAGGATAACGGGGGCAGAGTCGTCGGGTTGGCGGGTTTCGACGGAGGCCTCTTAAAACAAGCCGCTGACGCTTGCGTGGTAGTGCCTGCAGATTCGACACCGCAGGTCGAGGGTTTTCATGTTGTGCTGACACATCTCATGTGTGCGAGGCTTCGCGGGCTGATAGCACAGTGTGAAGCAGTTGGCGTTTGTGAAAAATATTTGCCTGTGATAGAATGAAACGCGTCGTTGTTTGGATAGACGTTAGGGACGAGGATGCTGAACATGTGAGCAGGAACCTTGAGGAGTACTTGGATTCCGTGAAGGTTTCGCACAGGGTGGTCGATGTTTCCCAGATCAGAACAGTGGAGGATAAGCGTTGAAGAGGGCGGTCTTTCTGGACAGGGACGGCACGATAAACGAGATAGTTTCTTTTCCCGAACTCGGATTGCTGGATTCGCCTCTGAGTCCAGAGCAGTTCAGCCTGTTGCCCGGCGCGGCAAAAGCCATCAGCATCTTCAATCGTCTGGGTTTGGAAGTTGTTGTTGCCTCCAACCAGCCTAGCATAGCGAAGATGAAGATGACTGAGGAAGCATTTGAAAGAGTGCGATCAAAGATGAGGAAAGAGCTTGCAGAAAACGGTGCACGCGTAGATGCTGAGTACTACTGTCTCCATCATCCTTTGGCGAAGGATGAACGATACAAAGCTGATTGTGAGTGCAGGAAACCCAAACCAGGTTTGCTCTTGAAGGCCGCGAAGGATCATGATCTGAACCTTTCGAGAAGTTATGTTGTTGGTGACAGTCTAACGGATATTAAAGCAGGCAAGGCCGTCGGTTGCAGAACGTTCTTGATCGGAAACCTGAAGTGCGACTTGTGTAGGCTCATGGAAGATGAATGTATCAAACCTGACTTAATAGTTCCCAACCTACTTGCAGCAGCTGAAATAATCGAGAAAGAGACGACCAACGAGCTTGAGCCAAGCCTTGAAATGGTGCAAATGCCGCACACACAGAATTACTCAGAGCAAAGGTGACTGAAAAAATGGAGATATTTCTTGACACTGCGAGTGCAAAGGAAATTAAAGAGATACTTCAATGGGGAATCATCACAGGCGTTACGACGAACCAGAAGATATTTTCAGTGGAGAAAGGAATCAATTTCAAGGACAGGGTTTTCGAGATTCTGTCTCTTGTGGATGGTCCGTTGAGCGTGGAGCTCACGAACACGGCTGGCAGTGATGATGATTTGGTTGAGGAAGCTGTTGAATACTCGAGTTGGAATCCTAAGAACATTGTCATCAAGGTGCCTATGTTTGGGGATGGACGGGGACTTCGGATCGTTAACAGGCTTAGGAAGAAGAATATCAAGACGAACGTGACTTGTCTGATAACGGTAAATCAAGTTCTGTTGGCAGCTAATGCTGGAGCCACTTATGCAAGCATATTCTTTAACCGTGTGCGGGACGCAGGGTTAGACGCTGTCAAAACGATACAGGAGTCGATGCAAATCATTCGAGAGGGCGGCTTGTCAACGGAGATCATCGTGGGCAGCATCAGAAAGCCTGAAGACGTGCACGAGATCACCGTAGCAGGACCACACGTGATCACTATCCCCTACAAGATTCTAGCGCAAATGCCCTTCCACGAGAAAACTGAAGCCACCATCAGGGAATTTGACGTTGCTTGGCTGGAGTTCAAGAAAGCTGAAGCCTCAGCAGCGCATGTGTAATGTTTGCGGTTGTTCTTGCGGGCGGATATGCTAAGAGGCTTTGGCCGCTGACCGTGAACAGGCCTAAGGCTTTGCTGCCCGTTGCTGGCAAGCCTGTGATTGACTATGTCATTGAGAAGCTTGCTCGTTTGAATCTCAAGATAGGCAGAATTGTTGTGTCGACGAACTTGAGGTTTCAGCCGCAATTCGAAGATTGGCTGGGAGCAAGAATAGGCAGGACCCAAGGGGTGGAGTTGATGGTGGAGAGTTCGGTCAAGGAGGAGGACAAGCTGGGGGCTGTGAGGGCTCTCGCTGAGGTTGTGGAGGAAGTGGGGGAAGAGGATGTTTTGGTTTTGCCTGCGGACAACCTTTTTGCCGATGATCTTGAGGGTTTTGTCCGCTTCTTTCGTGAAAAGCATGCGTCAATCGTTGCCCTGTTTGATGCCAGGAGTGTTGATGAGGCGAGGAAGGGTTCTAGCGTGGCTGTGGATGAGGAAGGTAGGGTTGTGGAGTTTGTTGAGAAGCCTGTTCACCCGAAAACAACGCTTGTTGGAGCTGCCATCTACGCTTTTCCTGCTGGCATACATAGAAGGCTTAAGCAGTACTTGGGGCTTGGGCTAAGTGTTAATGAGCCTGGAAGGTTTGTTGAGTGGCTTTACGAGCAAGAGCCCGTCTACGGGTACATGTTCAAGGATTATGTTTGGGATATAGGAACCATGGAATCGTACTGGGCTGCTGACGAGTTCTTCTCCAATGTTAAGTAGGGTGTTTTTCAATTCATGAAGCTGAGTCAGGAGAGCCTCTTCGTCCAGGAGTGGAGTGTGTGCGTGCAACGGTAGTAGGCCCCTCTATTTGGAGGCAAATGTGTCCTGGTTGTGCCAGGATACACTTGTACACGGACAAGGGCATTGAGGAGATTGCGGCGGTCGGAATAGTCTTCTTGGGCATGCTGTGACGACGATGTTGCTGTTCAGCGCTTGTTGGTGAGAGAAATCCTCAAACGTTGTTCGATGTTTGTGGATGGACATTGTGGACAATTGAAGTGAATTTGGCTTGAAGGCCGTTGTGACTGGTGGTGCGGGCTTCATCGGAAGCCACTTGGTTGACCGGCTGCTGGATGAAGGATATTCTGTGACTGTTGTGGATAACATGTCGTGCGGTTGCATGAATAACCTTAGGCAGCACTCTGGCAACAGCCGGCTTGCTGTGAAAGAGGTTGACATCAGGGAGGCAGACGAGCTTAGGCGGGTGTTTGCTGGGTATGATGTGGTTTTTCATTTGGCTGCGCACGCGAACATAAGATCCAGTTTGGCTGATCACAGGGCTGATCTTGAGAACAACTTGATTGGGACACTGAACATTTTGGAGGCGATGGAATGGAACAAGATTCGGGATCTTGTATTTGCTTCTTCGTCATCGTTGTATGGAGAGGCTGCTCTTAGGCCGACTCCTGAGGATTACTTGTCTGTTCAAACGTCTCTGTACGGGGCTTCTAAACTGGCTTGCGAGGCGTTTGTCGAGGGATACACGGAGTTTGCGCCTGTGAGGTTCTGGGCGTTCAGGTTCGCGAACGTTGTAGGTCAAAGATGTTCAAGGGGGGTTGTCGGAGATTTTGTGCGCAAACTGCTCAAAAATCCGTGTGAGCTTGAGATTCTGGGCGATGGCAAACAGAGTAAGGAGTATCTGTACGTGAAAGACTGTGTGGAGGGCATACTGCTTGGCTATCGAAAGTCGTCGGGGAAGGTTAACATTTTCAACCTGGGCATGGAAGAACAGACCCTCGTGGACAGGGTTGCAGATATTGTGATTGAAGAGATGAAGCTAAGCAAGGTTAAGAGAAAGTATACGGGTGGGTCGAGAGGCTGGATTGGCGACAACCCTGTGGTCGAGCTTTCTTTGGAGAGAATAATGAAGCTTGGTTGGAAGCCGAAAGTTTCGTCAGAAGAAGCGATTAGACGCACTGCAAGATGGAACTTGGGACGTGAGTCGGGTCAGAGACTAACATGAATCTTTGAAGCATTTAGGGTTCTTAGAAGAATGTCAAAAGATGCCGAAGTTTCGGTCATAATTGCTTCATTGAACGAAGAAAAGAGCATCGGGCGGTGCATAGAAAAGGTCAAAATGGCGTTGCGAAGGTTGGGCAATCGAGGAGAGATTATTGTAGCGGATAATTCTACCGATAGGACAGCTGACATTGCAAGAGCTGCTGGAGCGAAAGTTGTGATGCCGGATGAACTTGGGTACGGGAATGCACTTGCATTTGGTATCGACCACTCTGTAGGTCAGTATATCATTATAGGAGATGCCGATGGCACTTATGATTTCGCTGATGCGCCCAAATTTTTTCAACCGCTACGGTCAGGAGAGGCTGAATTCGTCATAGGTAGCCGATTCAAAGGTGAAATTAAAAGTGGATCCATGCCTTGGCTTCATCGCTACATTGGAAACCCAGTGTTAACCCTAACTCTAAATATGCTATTAGGCACCAATGTTTCAGATGCTCACTGCGGTATCCGCGGTTTTACTAGGGCTGTGTGGGATAAGATGGATCGACAGCTTGTAGCTGAGGATCTATGTTCTGAAATGCTTAGATACATTTCAAGAAATGGATTGAGAGTCAAAGAGGTGCCTGTTGTCTATTATCCGAGAACTGAACGCCCAAAGGCTGGAACGCTTCTACATGGATGTAGATGTTTTAGGTTCTTGGTATTGCGAATCCTCTTCAACAGTCAGACATGGACTATTCTGCCGATCCGAAGACGATCAAACGCTGCCTGCCATAATTGAATTTTGATTGATATCTAGAACTATGATTAAGTCTATTTTTGCCTCAATGTTAGATGGAATACTGAGAGTCGGCGGCACATTCGAAGAAAGGGCAGAAGGATACTTTCCTTTCACGCCACTTAATATTCTCTATATGATGCTGGAAAAGAAATCCCTAAGCATTCTTGATGTCGGTTGTGGAAAAGGTCACCCGATGAGGTTTATCAACAGAAGCAGGCGATTTTCTACAGTTGGCATAGACCTCTTTGCTCCTTACATTAGAGATTGCAAGATGAACCGAACTCATGACGATTATGTTCTGTGCGACATGAGAGCACTGCCTTTCAAGAAAAGAAGTTTTGACTTAGTCTTAGGGCTGCGCGTTTGCGAACACCTAACTGCGAATGAAGCTGAGAGATTGTTGGCTGATATGGAATGCATAGCTCGACGACAAGTAGTCATAATTGTGCCAGCTGGAACATTTGAGCAATCGCCATTTGAAAACAATCCGTATCAGCGTCATAGATCGTACTTGACCCAGGCCCAACTAAAACAGCGCGGTTACAAGGTGCAGGTGAATGGCTTGCGCGGGGTCCAAGGCGACACTGCAAAAATAGGGAGATTTAGAACACTGGTCGCTCTGTCCGGCCACATGTTATGGGTCATCAGCGGTCCTATAATCTTTCTGATGCCCTCACTTGGGGCCAATCTAGTTGCCGCAAAAAACGTTCGTAATGGGTGTTCTTCAAGATGATCACATGTTCTTTAAACAGGCAGAATATTAAGTGCTTTGAGTCTGAGTCCAGGGTTATTGCATACTTGCAGTACAACTATCGTTGCTGATGGAAAAACCAAAGAGAAGGAAAGGCTAGCCCTGAAAGTCCTATTGCTTGTGCCCCCGTACGTACGAGGTTTCATGCGAAACGCGCGTTGGGACGGCATGACGATCAGCGGCAGCAATTGGTACCCCATTTTCATGGCCTATTGTACAGGGTTACTGGCAAGAGAGGGGCACCAGACAAAGCTCGTAGATGCACAGGTTGATCGGCTAAGTCCTGATCAAGTCTATGAGGTGGCTCTGAGGTTCTCGCCTGACCTAACGGTAATATACTTCTCGTTGAAAAGCTTGCAAAATGATTTGGGAGTTGCGAACCAGATTTCCAGGCTAACTAAGAGTGAGATCGTTCTTGTAGGTCATGCGGCATCTTTTGATCCATCGGGAACACTGCGTGCATCCTCAGCGATTAACATGTTGGTTTTAGGCGAATTCGATTTTACTGTGCTCGACATAGCCAACAGAGTGCCAAAGGAACGAGTTCAAGGTCTCGTATGGAAAGATAACGAAGGCGAAGTGCATAGAAATCCTCCTCGCGAGCCCATACCGAGCAAAGAGCTGGATGGCTACCCCTTCGTTACAGATGTCTACAAGAGGCACTTAAAAATTAAGAATTATCGACTGAGTGGTCATCGATGGCCTTACGTGGACTTGTTCACAGGTAGAGGATGCAGTTGGGGATATTGTTCTTTCTGTCTATGGCCTCACACTATGTACGGTGGACCCGGCTCCTCTTACAGGACCAGATCCATCGAAAACGTAATTGAAGAGTTGAAGTTCATCAAACGAGAATTGCCCTATGTTAAGGAAGTGTACTTCCAAGATGATAACATGCCAAAGGAAAGAGCAATTGCACTATCTGAGGCTATTCGAAAGAACGGGATAAAATTGCGTTGGAGTTGCTACTCAAGGGCAACCCTAGACCTCGAGACCATGCGATTGATGAAAGAAGCAGGATGCTACATACTCGAAACAGGATTTGAAAGCTCGAACCCCGAAATCCTCAAAAACATAAAAAAGGGCGTCACCATAGCACAAATGGAAGAGTACGCACGGAATGCTAGAAAGGCTGGGCTAACTGTCATTGGGGCTTTCATCACGGGGTTGCCAGGGGAGACTGAAGATACTATTCGTGCAACAACTGAATGGCTTAACAAGCTTCCGATTTTGCGATATACAATTACACTGCCGAAACCTTACCCAGGCACGCCTTTTTACTCCTGGTTAGTAGAACATAACTGCTTGAAAGATGGAAGGCCCAACTATCCGGGTCTTTCGACAGAGGACATTTATTCTTGGAACAAGTGGTCGCTGAAACGTTCCTACTTAAATCGCCGCTTTCTCTTTAAAATTCTCAGAAGGCCCTCTGAATGGGGTAACGTGGCAAGATCAGCAAAATATTTCCTTCCATATGTGTTTTCAAGAGAAAAAGAGGACACTGTTGACCTAGAATGGTAGACCTCAAAATACCTATTGGAGTTGAAGCACGCATGTCAACACTTAGTAACGATTCGGAGATAGTCTCTTATGCAGGTCCTGCTCTACGCAAACGTTCCGCCTTCATAGTCAAACAAGCTGAGAGGTATGTCGAACAAACATTAAGGAGTCAACCAAAGGTTTTGGACATTGGTTGCGGTCTCGGGAGCATTAGTTTGGCAATGGGACAAAAAGGGTACAAAGTTGTAGGCGTTGATATGGACCCCAACACGGTATCGTTCTGCAACAAAAGAAATCAATTGCCCAATATTGATTTTAAGGTTGGTGATGGGGAAAATCTGGACCTTGGAGACACATTCGATATAGTGATAGCTTCAGAGGTCCTAGAACATTCTCCACACCCAGAATCAGTAATACGAAGCATGAGCAAACATCTTAGGGAGAACGGAATCGGACTACTAAGTGTCCCCAATGGTTACTGTCCTTGGGAACTTGTCGTTAGCAGGTGTATCCAGAAGAGTAAACTCGGAAGATTGCTATATGGATCCACAAAAGCATATATGGCCTTAACTGGTTCCAAGGTTCCTTTTTATAGCATGAACGTCGATTGCTTTCATGTATGGTTTTTTTCTTTTGACAAGCTTGAAAGAATGCTTATACGTAACGGCTTTAAGCTAATATTAGTTTGTCATTCTGATCTTGGAATACTGCCTGAATGGTCTTCTTTCCAACCTCTCAAACGAATAGAGTGTAGTTTGGCTGATATTGTTCCGCGGCGTCTTGCTGGCGGATGGCTAGTAGTTATTCGAAAGAACTGAAATTATTTGTCGACTTTCTTTCCGTCTGTATACCTTATTTAAAGGTCATACTTGATGCGGGTCGCAATTATTGCTTTTCGCGGCGATAGTTACTATCTCTCTTCTTTGTGTCAAGGGCTTTCTGAGTTAAGCACTGTTTTTGTGATTTGCCCCAAAAACCTTATTGACTCACATATTTGCACTAACGCCAGACTAATCGAACTTCCAACTACCAATTCAGTTGGCCTTAAGTCTGCGTCAATTAATATTGATCCATCTTTAGTCCGAACCGTTCAAGCTCTAGTGAAAAAAACGAAAGCTGACGTAGTGCATGTGGCATTCGAGACTGCTTTTTTAGCCCTTTGGGGTTGGGTTCTCCACAAATTTCGTCCATTAATATCCACTATTCATGAACCTGAGCCATTTTTGCTGTTTTTTTCGCCTTCTATGATTCGGCCCATGAATACCGCGGTTGCATCTAACAATAATAAACTGCTTGTTCAATGGTCAGACCGTGTTATAGTTCACGGGACTCATCACAAGAGCGTGTTGATAAATCGAGGGGTAAACGGAAAAAAAATCAAAGTCATTCCCCATGGGGATCAGTCTTTCCTTGATTGGTGGAAGACACCAAATAGTCCGCAGTCAATTAGGCCTAACATCCTATTCTTGGGGAGGATATGGCCATATAAGGGAGTCGAATATTTCCTTCAGGCTGCTTCAATTGCCGAAAGGGTAAATCCTAACGTCACTTTTACAATTGCAGGCGAAGGTGATTTCGGTCCCTACGAAATATTTGCTCGCAAAGTAAAAAACCTGAACCTAATAAACAAGTTTCTTAATGAGCGAGAAATAGCAGACTTGTTGCAGAACACCTCAGTTGTAGTTTTTCCTAATGTGAGTGGTTCTCAAACGGGGTGGATAACATCCGCTTATGCGTTCAAAAAGCCAGTCATCGTGACTGACACAGGTAATTTTTCTGAAATGGTTATTGATGGAGAAACAGGGTTAATTGTTCCTCCTTGCAATGTTAATGCACTATGTAGGGCAATCTTGAAGTTACTCTCCAGTCCTTTAGTATGTCAAGAAATGGGCTGTCATGGTTACGAGTTTATGCGGAAAGAAACGTCTTGGAAGGTGGTTGCGCAAAAAACAATTTCTGTCTACGAAGATGCAATTAACGAACGGTATAAGAGATAAGGAATGGTCAACTTAGAAAGTCAAATGCCTCCAAAGGTTACGTTTTCCAGCACTTGGACTATGAAGAAGCTTCTATTGTTCATTGGAGTTGTTCAGATAGCCATCATAGGCCTCGAGTTTTCACGTTCATCGGATATTTTTGTGTCTTACTATATGTCCTTATTGCAAATTTCTTTAGGCTGTATATACTTGGTCGTAATTCCTGGTATGCTCATTCTTCGCATACTAAGAGTGCGAGGCTCAAGTTTCCTGAGAACTTTTATTTATACGCTTATGTTGAGTCTTGCTTTCGATATTCTTATTGGTTTTCTTGTGGTGTCAGTTTATCCTATTTTTGGCATTTCGCGCCCGCTTTCTATATCGCCTGTTGTTATTACATATGCTGTTGCCATAACCTTTCTTTGTCTTGTCGCTTGGCGCAGAAGCCATGACTACAGTTTTCCGATTCGCTTTTGCTCAAATCGTTTTTATTTGTTTAAAATCGGTTTATTGCTGTCATTGCCTATTATTGCAGCTCTAGGCGCAGAATTTGTCAACTTCCGTGCTAATAATATCTTTCTATTGATGTTTACATTAATAATCGCAATTCTTCCGCTTTTAGCGATGTGGAGGAAGTTTATTCCTAGCAGTTTGTATCCGCTTGCAATATTTATGATTTCGATTTCTATTCTTCTTTCCGTGTCACTTGTTTCAAATTATCTTTGGGGATGGGATATACAAAGAGAATACCAGATGTATAGGTCGACAGAAGCATTTTCTGTTTGGCCTCCAATCAATGTTGCAACAACTTACGACGCTACTCTTAGCATAACCATTTTGCCAGCAATAATTACGCGATTTACTGGGCTTGGAGGTTTGCCCATTTTCAAAGTGGTATTCCCTGTGCTATCTGGTCTTTTTCCCTTAATTACATATGAACTATTTCAGAAATACATAAGTAAGAAAGCAGCTTTTCTATCAGCTCTCATTGTTGCATTTCAATTCACATATCTAAGTATGCCTCAGATGGCTAAACAAGAACTCGGCAGTATTTTTCTGGCTGCAGTAGTTATGTCCTTTGTTTTAGAAGATAATGCTCTTCTGGTGAAACTGTGTCCAATTTTCATTATGGCAGCAGTATTATCCCACTATGGTACTGCTTACTTGTTAGTTATTGTCCTTCCAATCGCCGGGGTCATTCTAGCATTGCGGAAAGAAAGAAATTGGCGTTCCACCATTAGCCTGTCACTACTTACTTTTATATCTACAATCGGCTGGTACATGTATGCTAGTGGTTCCATAGTTTTCAGCACGCTTGTGAAAATGGTTAGCGATTTTGCTAATAGTTTCCTTATGGGTTTCAGTGGTTTTGGCGCTACGTATGCGTTAGATTTGGTTAACCGTGGAGAGCTAACGTTCGCGAGGTCTGCCTTGAAATATCAATATATTGCTCTGCAATTATTCATTGTCATAGGTTTTCTCATTTGTTTCGCAGGTTTCCTGCGGCGGAAGAGAATTGTATTTCCCGATAAGTTTATGGCTATATCAACAGCCTTTATGGGATTATTCGTTGCTGAAATAATCATCCCTCAGTTTGGAGTGTACGCTGACATTAATCGGATGTTTTTCCTTTCAACATTGGTCCTTTCTTCTTTCTGTTTAATAGGAGTATTTGCCATTTTCAATTCGGTTAACAAAGTCAAATCTTACATACCTATAAAATCTTCAAACATAAGTCATCTTAGGATAAAAAAAATGCCTGCTAAATTGAAAGGATTTGAATTGACGCTCTTGGCCGTATTCCTTTGTATCTTTTTCCTCTTAAGTTCTGGTTTCATTTCAGAAGTAACTAAAGACGCATATCCTCTGTCTTTTGCCTTGAGTGGTGAAAGAATGCATTTTCCTGCTTACGATATGGAGGAAGTCAGAGGCGCGGCCTGGTTAATTAATGGTGTCCCAGAACGTTCATTAGTGTACTGCGACAAGATAGCTGCCCAAGTTTTTATAGGCCTATCTCCTGTAGGGCAAAAATATGATATACAATCATTTGCGACGGATAATACTGGTCAATTGACGATACCGAGTCAGTCGATCACCGGCTCATACATATATCTTAGGCACATAAATCTTGAATCTGGCGAATATGATGTAGCTATTTCAGTCTCTAGGACTCTTTTCGTGACTAAAACTATATCATTGTCAAACATGACTATTATTCAGCACGCTTTCATTATTGGTAACATAATATTTGAAAATGGACAAAGCGAAATAATATTGATTCCTTAAAAACTCATGTGTGATGAAGCCATTAAAAAAACCTATTGCTTCGGCGAAAATATGAAATCCTTTGTTAGTGTTATAGTTCCTACGTTCAATAGCGAGAAGACGATTAGGGACTGTTTGAGAAGCTTATCTCAACAGACGATTCCTCATGAAATAATAGTTGTTGACGGTGGTAGCCGTGATCGAACCTTATCATTTATTCCAAACAATGTCCTAGTTGTTTTAGCTCCAGGAAATCAGGCTCATGCAATGAATGCTGGACTCAATGAGGCAAGAGGAAGCTTGGTAGCTTTTCTTGATTCTGACTGCGTAGCCCCTCCAAAATGGCTTGAGACAATGGTTAAGTATAGCAAATCCGAAGTAGCCGTGGGAAGCGGGAACATTGTCAATCCCAAAGATTCTCTGTTTTCACGATTGACTTGGCGTGCAATGGGCTCTCTCGTAGGTTGTGGAGGGACAACACACGCCCGCAATTTTAGCCATCCTCGACCTTTAAGGCTTGCTCCAAGTTACAATAGCTTATACTTTAAAGAGGTTTTGCTAGAATTGGGTGGATTCGATGCAACGCTCGGCGGAGGCGAGGATGTCGATATGGGTGAACGGCTCCTCAAAAAAGGTTATGCGATAGTTTACGTTCCAGGAGCCGAAGTTTGGCATCGGGGAAAAGAATCTGTTGCTTCTTTCTTCAGGCAAATGCGAGGCTTCGGCTGGAGCCGAGGAAGTCTCTGCAAAAAAAACCCCCGCAATCTCCACTTGGTTCACGTACTCCCATTCTTTTTGTATGCACTAATAGTTTTCTTGGTAGTGTGGTATCCAATTGCTACAATTCCCATCCTACTGGTTTTTCTTTATTACGGTGTAAAGTTTAGTATCCTTGAACGCAGTATTAGGGCTTTGCCATTAGTTTTCATTGTCTTCCCTATTCTTTTCATTGGCTGGCCTTTAGGCCTTGTGGAATCCATTTGGCGGAAGACAAACAGAGCAACCGATTGGACAAGAAAACGACATACTAAATGATCAACAGTCATATTCGCAAGACGCAATATGAGGCAATTCGTTCGTGTTTTCATTTCCGATTTGAGAAAACCACTCTAACATGAGTTTAACGGAATTTGATTTTTCTCACTATTTATTTGAAGGCAGGAAGGTTCTTGCAATCCACACATGCATCCGACCAAAACCGAGCTGGTCATGCAGTAGAACCTCTAAGAGACTACTGATAAGAACAAGAGTTTGCGAAAATCCTGCAATCTTGTATGCAAAGACCAATAATATTCTTCAACGATATAGAGAAGCGCGAATCCACATGACCCTCCATTCTTTAGTTACTGAAAGAGAGCGCGCTATGCTTCTCAGAACTAATAGGGTTTGTGCACGCGTTAAGGGACATATCCATTACACTCTGGATTATCTTCATAAACACTACCAATTTTCCAAAATACTAAAAGGCCTGTTGATTTATGGCTACAAGCAATTCATAAGTCTGTCGGTGGATAGCGCGCGCGATCGATCGAAAATATCGATATCAGACTGTAACCGAGTCTCATCCATGATTGAAATGCTGAAATCTTCACGTCCCATGTTAGGAAGTGCCTCTGATGTTTGCTAAGACTTCGAGCGCTATACTGGGTTTGGGACTAGCCTTAGCAGGCTCCATGCTCTTCTCAATATCTCATATCATTTTGCGTTCCATACCCCTAACAACCCTTGGCATCTCCACAATAATTCTTGGAGTCACATCTTTAGCGCTTGGGAGAAGTCAAACAAAAACTCCGCCTCAAGCGAGCGAGATCCTTCAGGAACTCGGTTTTGCGCGCCCGAGAGAGATGGCCTTATTGACAAAGCTGAAGACATACCTTAACGGAATAATATGTAGCTCCACGATTGGTCAAAGATTTTATGCGTTCAACTTTGTAAAGGTAGTCGAAGCTGAGCTTGCATTCAAGTTCCTTGACCCTGCTGGAGGAGAAGAAATCTGTGATATTGCTTGTGGCATCGGTTTGCACTGTATTGAATTAGCAAAGCGTGGTTGCAATGTATATGGTCTTGACATAAAGAAAGAGAGCGTCCGATCTGCAAAGCTAATAACCGCTAAACACAAACCATGTCTTGTAGTTGGAAGTGGAGAGAGTTTGCCTTACAGAGACGAAGCTTTTGACAAACTGCTTTGTGTTTCCTCCCTTGAGCATTTCATAGATGATGAATCTGCCCTTACCGAGTTTGGAAGGGTACTCAAGAAGAATGGTGCACTGGTAATGACTGTGGACAGCTTTGGGGATACTGTAGAACGATTACAATTGAAAAAGCATAGAAAAGATCATAATGTAGTCAATTACTATGCACTGCCAGAGCTAAGGGTCAAGATAGAGCAAGCAGGATTTACGATGACTGATGCCAAGTATTTTATGAATTCGCGAATCTGTAGCTTTTTTTTCGAGGTAGGAATCAGATTTAGATTTGGGATCTTGTCAAGAGTGCTGTTTCCTTTTGCTCTTGTTCTAAGTGTGGTTTCCGGTAGATTATCGAGTGACTCCAAGAGAGGTTATCAACTAGCTGTAAGGGCTGAAAAAGGCTTAGACCAGAAACGTGTGCCAGAAAGTTGTCAGACACAAATTTCCTGTTTTCCGTTTGTATCCTCTGAATAGTATATGCCTTACCGCGCGCTTTGAGTCAAAAATAGTACTTTTTGCGATCAAAATCATCTACAATTGGATACTACTCTAGACAGACATCAGCGGAAATATGAGTAGGCTATTGATCGTAAGTTGCTCTGGTGAGTATAATAGAGGATATGATACTAACAAAGGAGGCGAGGCAATTATGGTCGGCACCATTAGGATATTGAAGCAGTTTATGCCCTGTGCAGATCTGATCACCACAATTCAGTGTGGAGAATATCTCTCCCGTACTTTCGGCTTAAGAGTAGTTCGCAATAAAGTCTTTTCTTTTAAATCCTATTCGCTTTATTATTCTATGAAATCTTCATTAGATCTCATCCGCTGCGTTATCTACAGAGTAATGAAGCATCACTTGAGCCTTAACCTGAGATGGCTTATTGAAAACAGAAAATTGAAGGAATGGGCGAACGCGGATGTCATTATTCACCTTGGAGGGGACGTATTGTCGGATTACCTTGGACAAACTAATCTTCTAGAACACTTGAAGGACTTATTGCTTGGTGTAGTACTGGAAAAACCTGTAGTGATTTGGGGAGAAAGTGTTGGACCTATTAGAAGCAGGTTCTGTAGATTTCTAGCAAAGTTCGTACTTAATAAAGTGGCCATGATAACCTTAAGGGAAGAAGCATCTAAGGTATACCTATGTAACATTGGGATTCACAAACCACCGATATACGTAACAGCCGACCCTGCTTTTCTTTGTCAGGCGGCACCAAAGGTGAGAGTAAAGGAGATACTAGACATGGAGGGATTGGATGATATGGCCGGTCCTTTGATTGGAATCACTCCCTCAGTATTGTCCTTGTTAAGGAGGATGTCAAACTTTTCCGCCTGTATGTTCTCACTGTATTCGACATTTCAATATTTTTTGCCTGAGGAGCTATTCAGACTAATCGTAGGGAAAGTAAAGCGTTTGCCAATTTTCCAAAGGGAAAAAGTTGAACTGAATAACATGTTGAAGGTTTTAGCGGAAGTAGCTGACGGTTGCATAGAGAATTTGAATGCAAATGTAGTTCTTATCCCCCATGTTCAAGCAGGAGGACCATACGCTAATGACAAAGAGCTTGCGATGAAAGTGGTTCACTTAATGAAGCATGGAAATAGAGCCCAAGTAATCAGACATAACTACACAGCAGAAGAAATAGGCGGAATAATCGGGTGCCTTCATTTGCTTATTGGATCAAGGATGCACGCTAACATCGCCGCCCTCTCACAATGCATTCCCGTGATAGCTTTGCCTTATCACGGTAAATTTCACAACGTTATGGTAATGGTCGGTCAAGAAAGATATGTGTGCGATGAAGTAACAACCGAAGCTATAATGGCAAAACTCTCTGAGGTTTGGAATAGAAGGCAGGCGATAAGAGAACAGTTAGAATATCGGGTAAGAAATATGAAAGAGTTGGCGCTTTCTCAAGGTAAACTAGTCAGAGAAATGCTATATAACATTTCTAATTGCTAAACTTTGCCGTTTTAAGCTTTAAGAGACTAACCTCATGAAGTCTAGAGAGAGCAAGAATATCATATCCGTAGTAAAAGATGGGCTGTGTACTGGTTGCGGCACCTGTGTAGGAGTATGTTCCCTCTCCGCAATAAAAATGGTCAAAAACGAGCCTAGAGGGATCTATATCCCACGACTAGATGAAGAGCGCGCGCGCACCAAATGTAACCAATGCGGAATCTGTTTTCGTGTCTGTCCTGGACACTCTGTCGATTTTAGACAACTCAATTCTTGCATCTTCGGCCACGAGCCTCAAAATGCTTTGCTGGGAAATTATCTTACTTGCTACATTGGTCATGCTACTGATCACGAAGTAAGATATAATTCCGCTTCCGGTGGCTTAGTAACCGCTTTGCTCATCTTTGCTCTAGAGGAAGGGCTTATTGATGGTGCGTTAGTTACCAAAATGAACAGAGATAGCCCTTTAGAAGCTCAACCCTTCATAGCTCGAACCAAAGAGGAAATCATGTCTGCATCCAAATCGAAATATTGCCCTGTGCCAGTCAATGTTGCCATTAAAGAAATCTTGGATACAGAGAAGGAACAGTTTGCTGTCGTCGGACTCCCCTGTCACATTTGGGGCTTTAGGAAGGCTGAATTGATTAGCAAGGAACTTAGAGACAAGATATCGTTGCATTTTGGACTCTTTTGTACTCATGTCCCCTCCTTTCTAGCTACTGAATACATTCTCAAAAGAATGAAAGTCGAAAAAGAGGACGTTAGTAGGCTCAATTATAGGGGTGAAGGATGGCCAGGAAAGATGAGCATTGTTACAAAGCAAACGTCGATACGCCTCAAAGTAGAGGATTATTATGGCAGCGGCTTCGGCTCTTTTCTCTTCTGTCCAGTACGTTGCACTCTATGCCCTGACGCCCTTGCTGAATTAGCAGATATTTCTTTTGGAGATGCTTGGTTAAGTGAGCTTAGGACAGATAAAATCGGCAAATCGATGGTGATTTCTCGAAGCGTAACAAGCGGCTGCCTGCTAGATAGTGCACAGAAAAAAGGGAAAATAAAGCTAAACGCAGTAAATGAGGAACAGGTCGTTCAGGCTCAACAAGGCCCCTTGAGTTTTAAGAAGAGATTGTTGCCAGCACGCGTCCGCCTATGCAAATCAACGGGTAAAAAAGTCCCAAACTACAATATGAAATTATCAAAAACATCGCTTGCGACTTACTTAAGCGCTATGCGGTGTTACGCCATATTATACCTTGGTCTACAAAAGCATCTACGAGATTCTCTTATATACAGAATGCTCGTTGGATTATTTCCCCTCACTCAAAGTAGTAATGGGCAGATCCCTAAATCTTGCCGACCTTACTAATCCTAGCCCTTAAGAGAACACAACCCGCCACAACAATTAAACCACAGTCTAGGAGAAGTGAAACACATCAAAAGAATCATGATTTGGGTGGACTGCAGAGACGAAAAGCGCGCGCTAGAGACGAAAAGGCTGAAGCCGTCCGTCACCGAATAGAAAACTTTCTCAAAACCCAAAAACTAACATACAAAATAGTGGAACCATGCCAACTCATCTCCTCAAAGCGGGCTCAAAACTAAAGAACCAACCTACAAGCGAGCGACTTAGTAAGCGCGCGCGCGCTAAGGTAACGCTTGCTCATTACCCAAAGGTTGAATAATTTGAGTGAAGATGTGGAGAGGCTCGTCATCCAGACATTGGGCTCCATGGGGAACCCTAGGCTTCCAGAACTCGTGGAGAGGCTCGTCAGGGATGAGAGATTAAAGTCTAGAGATGCAGCCAAAACGGTCTATGTGCTGCGGAAGCAGGGCGCCCTTCAACTTTTAGAGCCCAAGCCACCCTCAACCCTCATGAGGTACGCTCTAAGCCTGTACAGTCTATGGTTTTGGTCCTTAACCGCGCTGGTCACGTCAACCGCCCTCATCGTGTTCTACGTGGCTACCCCCTCGCTTCTCTATATACGGTACGCCCTAGGCTCGCTCTTTTTCCTATACCTACCCGGCTCTATGCTCATAGAAGCCCTCTACCCAAGAACTGAGGACTTGGACAGCCTCGAGAGGCTCGCCCTATCCATCGGCCTAAGCCTCGCAATCATACCCCTAATAGGCCTACTCCTAAACTACACTCCATGGGGAATAAGACTAACACCAATCACCATGTCCTTGGCGACCTTAACCGAAGCTATGGCCTTCACAGCCTTAATAAGAAAGTATCGATATTACGCGCTGACTAGGTCTCGTTCATGAGTGAGATACTGAGCTCTTGGGGTATCAAGCTGGGAGGTGCAGTTGACGCTTACTAAAAATCCGCACACCGTGCTGGGTCTAGGACTAACCCTAGCAGGTTTCATGCTCTCTTCAGCATCCTATCTCATTATGCGCTCCGTACCCCTAACAGCCCTCGGCTTCTCCACTGTAATCCTTGGAGTCACATCTTTGGCGCTTGGAAAAGGTCAACCTTCATCTGAAGCGAGCGGGCTTCTTCAGGAACCCGGCTCAGAAAACATTGCTAAGCTCATAGAAGAGCTCGGCTTAACCTCGAAAGCCGTGTACCTTCCATCCTCGCTGACTGGTGGAAAAACCCAAGCACTCATACCCCTACACGCAAACCCGCATCCACCCAAGCCTCAGTCCCTCCTTCCCAAAAGATTCATAGTAAAGTACGGTCCCAACCCCGAAGACATAGGCCTACTAATCACCACCCCAGGCTCAACCATCGCCAGCAAGTCAACATCCAAACCCACTCCCGCGCCAGCAGATTTGGAAGCAACGCTATCATCCGTCCTCACAGGCACCATCGACCTAGCAGACGCCGTAAAAGTCAGCACGACAGGCGAAAAAATCATCGTTGAAGTCTCCAACCCCCGTCTAAAACATAAGAGCACCCAGGCTTACGAGAGCCTAGGAAGCCCCCTAGCCTCAATAGTCGCTTCAATAGCCGCTGAAGCCCTAGACAAACCTATAATCATAGACAGCGAAACTCATGAGAAACACAAAAGCATAATCGAGCTAAAACCCCCGCAGTGAAAGCCTCTTGAGAGTCTCTGAAAGATACATAATCTCATTAACTCTCATTTACATGCTAACTACGGTAACTCTCTCAACGTACGGCCCAAGCGGCTTAGACCTTTACGTATCGCTCTACATTCTAGAATATTTTATACTCACGCTTCTCCACTCACCCTTCAACCCCAGAGCGCGAAAAATCATAGATGTTACAGGCTACGTCCTGTTCGCAACATTCTTGATAATCGTAGCGCTTAAGGTGTTGGAAATACTCATCGGCGTCAGGATATTATGAGAAGTCTTGCAGTAGTTTTCTTAATCACAATTCTTTTTGCGGCAACGATTTCCAGCATACTTGTCGTAGCAGAGCCTGTTTACACTCCTCATGAAGATCCTGCCACGGCTGAGAGCGCTATGGACGCATATTCCTTCTTCACCTATTATTCGGACATTTTCACGCTCATATCATCCAAAATGTATGCGAATGCCACTTTGCTAGTGGAGCACCTGAAATTCGTCTACATCTCCGCAGATCTGACGTACATCATACAAAGATACAACAACTTGACTCTTGAACTAACGCAGACTCTGGACAACCTTGAGAGTCTCCTCAGCAAAGCCTCAGCACTGCTAAGTCAGTATCGACTAGACGAAGCTTCCCAGACGCTTAGCGAAGCCGGAATAATCGTTGGCAGAGCAGAAATCCTCATGAAAGACCTCACCGATGCCACGCAAACGCTCAGCTCAAGCTTCGGGGTATTGGCAGCCCCTGCAGGAAGCAAGCTGAAGCAAGCCTACGACACTCTTCAAAACCTTCTTCAAAGGCTAAGGCAACTCATTAACGACTATCTAGAACGCCTGAACAGCATCAAGAACGAAAAAACGACAATCGAAAACAAAAACCTCAACCCGACCGAGATAACCCTGAGCCTGAACACCACAGAAGCCTTCGTCGGAGAACCCATCGAAGCCACAGGAACCCTAACAACCAACGGAACAAGCCTCCCAAACAGAACAATAACCTTCCTTTTCGACAACAGTCCCATTGCCGCGACCACAACAGGCTCAGACGGTTCATACAACACTACCGCAACGATACCTTACCGGTACGTTCACAACATGACCGCAACAGCCCTGTACACCCCCTCGGACACAGATGTGGGAGTATACCTCGCCTGCATAAGCCCCCCAGTATACGTCGAAACAATGTTTAACGAAACCCGACTTGAAACCACAACCCCAAGCGAAGCCTATCCAGGATTACCGATAACAGTCAAGGCCAACGTAACCTCAGAAGACACAACCCCCCTGGACCAACGAGGAGTCAGCGTGTTCCTAGACAACAACCTCCTGGCTAACGTGGAAACTGACCCCCAAGGCTACGTCAACGTAGATACCATTCTTAGCCCAGAGACGCCAACCGGAAGCCACACCATGACAGTTGCAGTCGATCCTCAGGGCATCTATGCCGGAGTCTCTCAAACCAAAGCATTGAATGTCGTGAAAAACCCGTCCGAACTTACCGTTCAAGTTCCCTCATTCGTAATCCTGCCGACGAAAGTGGGTATCGAAGGGAATGCTAGCTCGACCTTCGGACCACTTCAAGATGCTACGATAACTTTGACGCTAGCAAACAACGTGACCACAGTGAAAACCTCCAAAAACGGCGAGTTCAACGCCACCATCGACTTGCCATCAAATCTAATACTCAGCGCTGGGTTCCAAGGACTCAAAATCACCGTCGAACCAGCTGAACCTTGGAACGCTCCAACTCAAAGAGAAATGAACATCTTTGTCGTAAACCCCGCAAACATTGCACTGGCCTCAGTCGCATTCGTCTGCGTGGGAACGGTCATATACACAACTAAGTCAAAGAGCACCAAACGCAAAGAAGGCGAAACCCTGAGAGTCGTGTCTCTTCCGCCAAGAATTGTTCTTCCAAAAATCACTCCGTTCCCAACCCAAACAAAGTTGGAAGGCACGAAAGGCCGGATAGTCGCGGCTTATGTTAAGGCTTTGCAGATTGTCCAGAGAGCAACTTCAATCTCTTTTGCGCCTCAAATGACCTTGCGTGAATTCCTGCAAGCAGCTAAACCAAAACTGAACGGCGTAGCTGACTCCTTCGCTGACCTGACATTCATGGCGGAAAGAACTCTTTACTCTCTCTACATGCCGACCCAGACCGATGTAGCAAAAGCTGAAGGCCTAACAATGAACATACAGGGGAAGCCAAAACTTGAGCCCGCGTAAAACGCTGCCAATCCTTGCTCTGCTGATAGTGCTTGCGTTGACAGCACTTATCTGGTTCTACCCTCCAAACGGAGACTTCATAACCAGCAACCCATTCTGGAACGGACTCTCAACATTCACTACAGACTCCAAGGTTACCCCAATAAGGTCCTTCGACAACCTACCTTCTCCCTCCAAAGAAACAGTGCTGATAGTCACACCTTATACGCAATTCACAGAAACGGAGCTTGACAACCTCTCTCAATACGTCTCACGAGGAGGAGCCCTGATAGTTCTAGACGACTATGGCTACGGCAATCAAATCCTCAACCGATTGGGATTGGACATGAGGTTCACGGGCAAACCGTTGCTGGACCCACTTTTTGACTACAA
>Ga0315280_10000881_pt1 | contig 54256 bp, 42 predicted proteins | sample YL17G06_40_MG_FD_203697 | JGI IMG/M metagenome (GOLD analysis project Ga0315280, IMG submission 203697) | Sediment microbial communities from Yellowstone Lake, YNP, Wyoming, USA - YL17G06_40 | ecosystem: Environmental > Aquatic > Freshwater > Lake > Sediment | place: USA: Wyoming | collected... | reverse complement strand
CGGGTTTGAAACCCGCCCCTACACCCATGTGGGACCCCGATACCATCGGGGTCCATTGCACACAGCCGACGCGGCTGTGCCACATCCTCACCGCGCGTCGAAGGGCGCGCTCTCGATCTGCGAGCCCTGCCAGTTGACGAAGAAATAGCGCAAGGAGTCCATCGCGTGATTGTCGAACGGCAGCGGCTCCTCGGAAGCGGCACGCGAATCATGCGAGCCGCCGCCGAGCAGGCGCGCGGGCTGATTGTAGATCACGTCTGCGTAGCGATAGGAATTGAACTCGCGGATCGTATTCGCGCACCTGCGATCAACCAGCAATCCGGGTTTCCCATCCGCCCGCTTCTTCAAAGCGCGCCGCACGAGTTCAAGCCCGGTTGTTATCGGCCATCTCCTGTCGGCCATCGTCGCGATCCCATAGCGCGCAAACGCCGCCCTCGATCCGGCCGCAGCAGCATCTGCAAAAGACGCCTGCACTGCTGCATATCCCTTCGCGCGCTCCCGCGCGAGGATCGCGGCCGCATTCTCCTCGTCGGTGCGCAGCGCCTGGTAATACTCGTCAACCACACAGGCCCGACCATCTGCGTCGGTTTGAATCCACAGGCAGACCGTTGGGTTGCTGAACCCGAAATCCAGCGCGCGATAAAGCGGCCACTCCGCGCGATAACTCAAATCGCGCACGTGTTCATCAATGCGAAAGTCCGCATAGACCTTGCCCGCGAACCCCTCGAACGAGGCCTCCAACTCCTGCCGCGCGAACTGCAGTGAATACTGCGAATACAGCCGCTCCAGTTCCTCCGGCCGCAGGTACGGGTTCTCCCCGCTCTTGAAGATCACGAAGAAGTAGTCCGCATTCCCAGACATCACAAGGTCATAAACCCAGTTAAACCCCTTCGGCGTGGTCGTCATGATCCCGCGCCCGCCCGTTGAAAGGACTCTCCCCAGCAGGATGTCCCACACCGCCTTGCGGCACAAGGCCGCCTCATCGAGCCAGAACCACTTTAGCGTCGCCCCCCGCAGCGAGTCCGGCTCGCTCGCCGACTTGAACTGGATCTCGTTGCCATCCTTCAGCGTGAGAATGCGATCCGTCTTGTGCCAGTTCGCAATCAGCCCGCGCGGACACCAGCGAAAAAAGTCCCGCATCGTGCTGTCCTGAAGCATCGGATAATCCGGCGCCACCACCCAACCAAGACCTGGCTCGCTCTCTGGGCAAGTAGCCAGCCGAAGGCTCTCGATGCACCCCGCGATGGTCTTGCCCCCACGTATCCCAGAGATCAGCCCGCGATAGCGCGCCCGGCTCAGGTGGAATTCCATCTGCTTCGAATGCGGCCGATAATCCACCCGCACAAGTTGTCTGTGTCCCGCAACCATCCCATTCCCCCCAAACCGCTCGCCCAAAATGTAGGGCGGGCGTGTCCCTGCGCCCCGACGAAGTCGGGGCCGGGATGGCGGCCCTTCGGGCTCAGCCACCTACGCCCGCCGCAAACGTAGGGGCGGGTCTCAGACCCGCCCCTACGATCCTCACCCCCACCACAGCCTCCCCCATCAAGGGGGAGGCGAAGATCCATGATCCACTATTTCGGGCAGGAGCAGGCCTCGATGCGTGCGCCGCACTTGGCGCAGCCGGGGACGTTATCGCGGCACGGATAGCCCCTCGCCTCGCCCGGCCCCAGCATCACGAAATCCGCGCTAGGCGGTTTCCGGGAGGCACTCGAAGCCCTGCTCACGGAAATGTGCGTCCACCGTCAGCGCCCGCCGCAGGCCTAGTTGCCTCATCAAGCAAAAAGAAACGCAGTCCACTAGGCTCAGACCCGTTCTGCCAAGAGCCAACAATTCGGCGACACCCGCGTCATGGAGGTCTTGATCAACCCAGTTCACCTCAAGACGTGGGACGAAGTCGCCAGCGAATGCTCTCACACCTTGAAGGCCTACTCGGCTCTGCAAAAGCACGAACGTCTCCAGAAGCACATAGCTCGTGGTTACCAGGCGCGTGCGGTCTTGCTCCAAGGCATCCCATACCTGCATCACCGGCACGTGCCAGTGATCGTTCCCCACCAACAAAGCGTACAGACTCGAAGTGTCCGCGAAAACGCCTATGGGCCCATCTCCTGAGCAAGATAGTGATCGTGGCGTTCCGCTACATCCGCCCGGTCGGCTACGAACTTCCCGATTACCTCACGCGCGCGTCGCCACAGCACGGCCTCTGTGTCCTCAGCAAAGGCGTCTCTCATCCACTCCAGGTCAGACGCCACGAAACGCACCTCGCCGCGTGCCTGACGCTCCACGTCGAGCAGATAGCCCAACCCTGTGGCGTGCGCGGGGACCACACCTTGCCTCTTGGCCCCGACTGCCCCCTCATCGCCCTCCTGCAATTCCTGCAGTCGGGCTATGTCGGGCACAAACATTTCCCATCCTGGCGTGCGCAGCGGACCACAGGCTCCGCTATTCACCGCAGTCTTCAGCAGTGTCATTTTTTGCTCCGGAAAATACAGTTGCAACCTCACGCGAATCAACACCATGCGACTCGAACATCCCAATCCCCTCAAGCGCTTCGTTCGCTCCCCGAACTTCACGATGGAAGTTGAAGTCGAGACTGATGCCCTCCGATGGCTCTGCGGTCGGCTCAACCATAAGCCTCACGACGAAGGCATCGGCCCTCCAGCGCAAGATACCCCCAATCGTCCACTCCTTCCCATCCGTTACAAGCCCTAGCCTGCGCGCATCGCCCACAAACAGGCTCTTGAGGTGGTGCACAGGGCTTTCCCCCTCCTCCTTGGCTGCATGCCACGCGTAGTTAAGCCCCACAGCGCGATACGGCGTCTGCGGTAGCCTCTCCACGTACCGCTTCACGATTTCCGGCAGTTCCTTCAGCGCTTCCACCTTTGGCTGCTTCAAAGTCACCTGCAGGCGCTGCGGGTCTACCGTTAGTATGAATCGCGCGGACTCGTAAAGCGCCAGCACAGGCGAGTGCATGAACTTTTCAGGTTCTTCGACGAATATACCGTTACTCAGCAGCCAGTCCTTCGAGGCGATCGAAGGATTGTGGCTATCCGCCAGCACAACGATATTCGCGCCCGTCAGCGTAAGTTTCATTCTAGCCCTGTCACTTACAGTATACCATAAGAGCCCACGCCGCCTCCACGCCTACCTGGGACACATGCAGGCCTCGATGCGTGCGCCGCATTTCGTGCAGCCGGGGACGTTATCGCGGCACGGATAGCCCTTCGCCTCGTCCGGCCCCAGCATCACGAAATCCGCCCGGTACGCCTTGCCGTCAACCTTGGCCCACACGCCAATCGTATTCCGGTCCGAAACCTGCCCGGCGCGCAGCGCAAACCGCGCCTGCCCAAGCCTGGTGTAGGGCAAGCCGCCGGCTGTCGGATTGTCCCTAGCCAGCCCATGTAGGGGAGCAGCGCCGCTGCTCCCGCGGGCGGAGCAACGCTCCGCCCCTACGTCTCGCCGGCAAGCCGTGAAGGCTTGCCCTACGCTCTCGGCATTCCATCCGGGAGGGCAGGCCAACTCGACGCTCGCCTCAACTGGCATCTCGCGTCTCTCGACCGTGACACCGATTGTCTTCGCCACGCCCGGTCGCACCACCGGCTCCCCGCCATAATGCAGCGTGATCTCCACATCCTCGCCCGCCCGTTCGGGCGACCCTGAAGGGCCGCCCTCACGGTGGCCCTGAAGCGCTGCCGGAACGGTCGCCGCCTGAATGTCGCGCTCGAGCATCGCGACGGCGCGCTCGTTGCGCGACAGCAGCGAAATCAGATCATCCGGCACCTGCTCCATCTTGCCGATCTCCGCGCAGTCGGAATGAGCGCGCAGGAACTTCTTTCCGAGCGTCACCGTCTGTTCTGTCAATTCGCTCAGCGTCTTCGGCGCGGGCAGATTGCGCGTCAGCGGGTGCAGCACAATCTCCTCGCCGATCGGGTCGCGCCACTTGGCAGGCACTCCGGCAGTTCCGCCGAGAATGCCCAGTAAGGAACCAAGCGTTGCCCCCGAGCAATCCGTGTCATAGCCGCAGTTCACCGCGGCGCACAGCTTGTCGCCGTAATCCTTGCCGTAAAGCCACCCGATCACCGTGAACCCGATGCTCTGCACCGCGTGGCACGGCTGCGAATGCCCGAACCCAGCAAGCAACCGCTCCCTCGCATCGCCCCAACTCACTCCGTTCTGCCAGCACCAGGCCGCCTCGCCCACCGCGCGGCTCACCTGCGATGAGAGCGGTATCATCTTAAGCCCGATGCGGATCAACGCCAGCGGGTCAGCGACCACGAACGCCGCGCTCTCGACCGCACTCCAGAACATCTCCCCGTGCATCCCTTCCCCGCCCGCGTGATCGAGCACCGAATCCTTCCATGCGAACGCCGCCGCTGTCTGCGGGTCGCCGGGAGCGAGGCAGGCCCAGATCTCGCTGCGGATAGGCGAGCCCATCTCATCCACGAAGTAGTTCTCAAAGCAGCCCGTGATCGGCGGCATCAGCCCGCGCGCGAGGTTGCGCTGGCAGAACCCGTATTCATTCCACGGGTAGGCGAGGAGGTATTTCCTCCAGTAGTCCGCAAAATCAGCAACGCGAATGTGCGGCCCGCGCTCCTTCACCATCTGCAGCCAGACCAACTGGAAGTCCAGGTCATCGTTCGGCGCGGACTTGTCCGGGAACGGGTCGTAGAAGATGAATTCGTGAACCTTCTTCCGCCCCTCGACCGGCGCGCCCAGCGTTCCGCCGATGTTCTTTCCCAGCCAGCAGGCATAGACCTTGTCGCGGTACTTTTCCTCCGAAATCACGATTGCGGCCACGTTCGCACCACCTCCGTCGCGTTGATGCCGCAACCTTCGCCGCCGCCTGTGTCCCTCCTTCGCCGCACACCCTTGTAGGGGCAGAACCTTGTGCCTGCCCTGGACGTAGGGGCGGGTTTGAAACCCGCCCCCACATTCGTGCCCTTTCTTGTAGGGGCGGACGGCCGTCCGCCCGTCCCCCCGTGGGCGCACGCCCCTCGAAGAGGGACCCTGAAGGCCCCCTCTTCTCGAGGCCCTGAACGGGCCGTGCGCCCCTACTCTTCGCCTTGCTTGCCTTCCGGGAACAGCCATTCGATCGCGATTCGCTTGGGGTCCTGATCCCCGGGCTCGTCCAGCCCCAGGGCCACACGCTCACCGTCGGTCGCGAGTTTGAATGTCTTGCCGATCATCTCCAGGGTGCGCACGTCCTCGAATTTCTCTTTCTGCTTGCTCTTCCTGATGCAGCGATGCACCGCCCTGCCCAGGTCCGACCACCAGACCCGGTGCCTGCGCTTCACATCATCTGTCCCCTCCACCAATTGCAAGCCTGCGGCATCGCTGGCCTTGCCGTCTCCGCCCTTGCTGCGGTGAAGATCGCGCTGCTCAACCCAGCGCTCTCTCGTGCAACGTCTCCGCATTTGCCACAATGGCACCTCATATTTTTCGGCTAGCTGCCGCAGCGAAAGCCCCGGCTCGGGTGCCGTTATGTATTCAACCATCGGATCTGTGCCCATCTCATCCATCTCACTCTCCCAAAATGTAGGGCGGGCCTGCATAGGCCCGCCGATGGCGGGCGCAGGGGCCCGCCCCTACGATCCTCACCCCCACGGCAGCCTCCCCCATCAAGGGGGAGGAAGATCCTGCCAGCCCAATCCTGTACGGCGGGCTCAGGCGCGCGTGGGACCGTCCCCCCGCAGGCCGGGACTCGTGGTATAATGACCGTGGCGCCCACCCCCGCGCGGCGTGCGCCCAAGGAACGACGCCATGGAACTATCGGTAGTCACAAGACCCGACGAGATTGACGGCGGCTTCATCGCCGAGTGTCCCGAAATCCCCGGCTGCATGAGCGAAGGCAAGACGGAGGAAGAAGCCCTTCGGAATCTCCACGAGGCCATCCAACTCTGCCTCGAAGTCCGCCGCGAAAAAGGCCTTCCGCTCACCATACCGCTGCGCAAGCTGGAGGTCTCTGTTCCTTGACCCAACTGCCGCTTGTAAGCGACGAGCGCGTCGCTCGGGCTTTCCAGCGCGCCGGCTGGGAGCGCGCACGCCAGCGCGGCAGTCACGTCGTCCTCACTAAGCAAGGCAGCATCGTTTCACTTTCTGTTCCCCTGCATAATCCGGTCGGCCGTGGCCTGCTGCACGACCTTATCCGCAAGGCCGGCCTCACCGATGATGAGTTCATCGAATTCCTCAAGTAATCCCGGGCCGGGGTAGGAAACCCCCGATCCACAGCTGTCCCCCCATAGACATATAGACGCTCGCCCGCCCGAAAGCGCTCGCCCAAATTGTGGCACAGCCGTTTACCCTGAGCGCACGCGAAGGGCCCTCGGCTGTGCATGTCTCGCAGGCCCGCCCCTACGATTCTCACCCCCACCTTATTCCTCCCCCATCAAGGGGGAGGCGAAAACATGTAACCCGCCACTTCGCGCAGACGCGCGCCTCGATGCGCACCCCTCAAAACGAAAGGGCGCCTTCTTGGGCGCGGCTTCTCCGGCTAGGCCCACAGGGCCGCCGTGGCGGCTCCGACCAAAGTCGGAGCCTAGCCACCGAAGCCGCGCATGCGCAGGCTCAGGAGAGCCCGCGCCTCAGAAGCTCTATTGTTTGCGGATTCCGACTAAACTGCAGGAGCTGTGTTTTTCCCTCTCCTGTCAAGATATACGCAACGAGAGGCCGAAATGTCAACAGTTTCCCGAAAACTTTTTTCGACCCACTATATCTAGTATGCCCTCCTTCGCCACACCACTAGATATAGTGGTGCCGCCCATCGCCGCCCTGACGCCCATCCCGGCGGCGCGATTCGACTCGCGGGCGCAGGAGGTGAGGCGCGATGCGGGGAACCAGGCGAGCAGCAAGCGTGTCTGAGCGAAATGACAAGCCGCTTCTGCTGCGGGCGCGGCCGGTCCCAGCAGCTAGGTGGTGATCACACGCGCAGGAGGTGACGCACAATGGAACTGGGCTTGCGCGGACTGGGGCGCATGGGCATGGGCATCGCGCGGCGGCTCGCGAGGGCCGGCCACCGCGTGGTGGCCTTCGACCGCAAGGCCGAGTGGATGGCAGAGGCGCGCGAAGCAGGCGTTGTCACCGCCGCTTCCGTGGAGGAGATCGCGACCAGCCTCTCGCCGCCGCGCGCGGTCTGGCTGATGGTGCCGGAGGGCAAGCCGGTTGAGGACATGATAGCCTTGCTACTTCCCCGCCTGGCGAGCGGCGACATACTGATTGACGGCGGCAATTCTTATTACAAGGACTCGATGCGCCGCGCGCAAGGACTCGAGCCGCGCGGTATTTCTTTCGTTGACGTGGGCACCAGCGGCGGGATCTGGGGGGAGCGCGAGGGCTTCTGCCTGATGATCGGCGGCGAAAAGGAGGCGGTCGAGAGGCTGCGTCCGATCTTCGACAGCCTGGCTCCGCGCGAGGGCTGGCTGCACGCGGGGCCGAGCGGCGCCGGCCATTTCGTCAAAATGGTGCACAACGGCGTCGAGTACGGGATGATGCAGGCCTACGCCGAGGGCTTCGAACTGATGGCCGCCTCCGAGTTCGGCCTCGATCTCGCGCGCGTCGCGCACTTGTGGGATCACGGCGGCGTTGTGCGCTCGTGGCTGCTCGAGTTGGCCGAAGCCGCGCTCAAGAAGAACCCGGACCTGTCGGGCATTGTCCCCTATGTCGAGGATTCGGGCGAGGGGCGCTGGACGGTGCACGAATGCGTTGACAGGGGGGTGCCGGCGGGCGTGATCGCGCTGTCGCTTTTCAACAGGTTCCGCTCGCGGCAGGAGAACTCGTTCGCCGACCGGCTGCTGGCGGCCTTGCGCAACGAGTTCGGCGGCCACGCGATCAAGACAAAGCCATGACCAAGATATATGATGTCTCGATGCCGCTGCGCGAGGGCATGATCATCTACCCCGGCGATGCGCCCTTCCAGCGCGAGGAATACCGGCGCATGGCCGAGGGCGCTTCCTCCAACAACTCGCGCCTGATGATGGGCGCGCACACGGGCACCCACATTGACGCCCCGCGCCACTTCATTGACGGGGCGGCAAGCATCGAGGCCATCCCGCCGGAGGTGCTCGTCGGGCCGTGCCGCGTCTTCAAGGCCGAGGCCGGCGAGGCGATCGAGGCGTCGGAATTGGAGCGCTTCGATTGGACGGGCGTCGCGCGCGCGCTTTTCAAGACGCGCAACTCGGCGCTTCTTTCGCTGGACCGCTTCGATGAGCGGTTCGTTTACCTGGCGCGCTCGGCGGCGGAGTTGCTCGTCGCGCGCGGCATCAAGCTGGTGGGCGTGGATTACCTCTCGATAGACAGGTTCCACAGCTCAGACCATCCCGCCCACCTGATCCTGCTCGGCGCGGGGATGGTGGCAATCGAGGGGCTGAACCTCTCGGCAATCGAGCCCGGCGATTACGAACTGATCTGCGCTCCATTGCTCGTTGTCGGCAGCGAGGCAGCGCCCGCGCGCGTCTTCCTGCGCCAGGCGTAAGGGCGACCGTTGGCCCACCTGTAGGCCGGGGCCTCCGCGCCCTGCCGTAGCCACCCGGCGGGGGGGGAACCCCTGCCCTGCAATTGCCCGCGTTCGGAAGGCTGCTGTAACGCCGCCGTCCCGGCGGCATGCCAGCGGGACGCTGGCGGTACGGGATGCGCGGCCGGCACCCCCGAGTCGAGGGCAGGTATTGGCCCTGGGCACGCAGAACCAATGCCGCACCTGGGCTGACATCGAGACGAACCGTTGAAAGGACAGGAGATGAGCAGAGGAGTGAAGGCACTGGTGCTGCTGCTCGTGCTGCCAGCCGGGTGCGCGAGCGGGCCGCGCGGGCTGAGCCTGGGGGATTTCTATTTCAACCGCGGATGGTATTGGACCGCGCAGAAACAGTATCTGGCGGTAGCGCGGAAGGACCCGAAGAATATCCTGGCCTGGGCGTCGGCTGGCCTTGCGGCCTCAGCGCGCGAGAAGGATGTGCAGTCGTATCAGATTCTGCGCGAGGGGGCGCTGGCAAACCGCGACAACCTGCTGCTGCCGCTGCTGGCGAGCGAGGCGATCGGCTACGGCGAAGGGATACCAATCCTCATGGAACAGATTGCGGACGAGCAGGGGCGTTTCGCGTCTCTGGCCTATGACCATGCTCTGCCGGGCGAGATTCTGGATCCGCTGCTGCCGACGGAGAGATCGAAGGCCGTGCTGGAACTGGAGTCGGCGCCGCGGCGCCTCGAGATCATGGACAAACTGCAGCCCAAGGCAGATGCGGGCACCGCCACTGCCGAGGAATTGCTGATACTGGGGATGGCGCACGGCACGGGGAAGACACCTGACCGCGCGAGAGCGGCGGAATACCTCGACCGGGCGCTCAAGAGGCTGCCGCACAGCGTCGCGGGCCAGTATCAGCGAATCTTCGTGAAGAGGCTACTGGCGCACCGGCGGCTGTGGGAGATCTTGAAGGAGAAGAACCCCGACCGCAAGGCGGCCCAGGAAGTGCTGAAGCCGGTGCTTGCCGCGGTTCACGAGGCGCTGGTGGAGGTGCCGGACAGCTACGTGCCATTGCTGGCACTGCGCACTGGGCTGCATGGCCCTTACTTCTATGAGTTCTACGCACCGTGGGCCCGCGCGGCTGCAAAGCAACACCCCAACTCGGCCTGCGCCCAATTCCTGGCTGCCTACGCCATGGCTTCCTATAGCCGGCTGGAGGGGATGTCTCCCAAGGGCTGGGACGCCCGCGCCGCGCCCTACCTGAAGAAGGCCATCAAACTTTCCCGCGGCTGGAAGAGGCCGCAGGAAATCCTGGAACAGCTTCAGCGCTTCGAGAAATTGCGCCCGCGCATGCATTCCACTGCTCGCGACTTCGAGCGCGAGTGACCGCCGGGCTTCTTATGGAGCGCCCCGATGAGTCGGGGCACTCCACATCCATTACTCGTGGCGCAGGGCGAGGATGGGGTCGAGCTTGGCGGCGCGCACCGCGGGATACATGCCGAAGAACACGCCCACAGCGCACGAGAAGAAGAAGCCCATCGCGCAAGACCAGGGCACGACGCGGGTGGGCAATTGGTCGTGCGCAAAGTACCCCACCAGCGCGCTGAGCGCAATGCCCATCGCGATCCCGAACAGGCCTCCCACCGCGCTCAGCGTGGTGCTCTCGGTGAGGAACTGAACCCAGATGTGACGCCTGCGGGCCCCGACGGCCTTGCGCAGGCCGATCTCGCGCGTGCGCTCGGTCACCGAGACGAGCATGATGTTCATGATCCCGATTCCGCCCACCAACAGCGAAAGGCCGCCCACGCAGCCCAGCACGATCTTGAATACGTTCACCACCTTGGTGATCGCCGCGAGCAGCCGGTCCTGCGTGTCAACGGTAAAGTCGGGCTGGTTGTTGTGCAGCTTCATCAGGATTTCCCAGACCTGGTCGGCGGCCTCTTCGATGTGGTCCGGGTCTGCCGCCTTGGCGAAGATGAAGGCCAGCCTGGTATCGCCGGTGATGCGCTTCTGGACCGTGTTCAGCGGCACATACACGCGCCGGTCAATGTCCTCGCCGAAGGCCTGGCCCTTCTTGGCCAGCACGCCCACGACCGTAACGCGCTGGCCCACCACCGATACCTGCTTGCCGAGCGGATCGGCGCTGCCGAACAACTTGGCGGGCAGTTCGCTGCCGAGCACGCAGACCTTGGCCCACGTATCGTCGTCGCGCGCTTCGATGAAGCGCCCGCGCGCGATGCGAATGTCGCGCACCTGGGGGCAGGTGCTCTGCACGCCGTAGGGGACGGCCTCGACCTCGCGGTCGCGGTATTCGATGAGTTCGGTGCCGCTGGGGCGGGTCTCCGGCGAGATAGCCTTGACCAGGTAGGCGCGCTGCGCGATGGCGCGCGCGTCGTCCATCGTCAGGCCCTCCAGGTGCGTGCGGCGCATCCTTGAGCGCTCGGGCTGGTACCAGACCATGATCAGGTCCGTGCCCAGTTGCTGGAACTGGCTCAGGACTTCGGCCCTCGCGCCCTCGACGATGGAGACCATCACGATCACCGCCGCGACGCCGAAGATCACGCCCAGCATGGTGAGCAGCGAGCGCATCAGGTTGGCGCGCAGGCAGGACAGCGCAACCTTCAGACTCTCAATCCAGACCACTCAAATCCCTCAAGGTTCAGCATCGTAGGGCAGTCCGCCGGCCGGCGGATTGCCTCCTGCCCGATCCCTGTGCCCCGGGGCAGAACGCGAGGTTCTGCCCTACGGAGCGTTCAGTCCGGGCTGTGCTAGCGGCCCGCGCGCTCGGAAATGTGCCTGCCCGCGCTGCCGCCTTGCATCTCTACCACGCGGCGCTTGACGGCGACCTTGATGTGCAGCGCGACCTTGTCGCCCGCCTTAAGGCCGCTCTTTATCTGGGTGTAGGTTTCGTTGGCAATGCCCGTTTCTACCGGCTGCTCGCGCAACCCCTCGGAGGTCATCAGCCAGACTTGCCGCTGGGGCGAACCGTGCACTGCGTCATTGGGCACGTACAGCGCGCGATCGGCGCGCTCGATGATCAGGTCAATGTTCGCGGTCATGCCGGGGCGCATCTCCGGGCACGGGTCGGAGATTTCGACCTCGACGGGAAAGCGAACGATCGCCTGCCGCCCGGGGGCCTGGTCCACGGCAGCCAACCCCTCGGTAGATGAGGGAGCGATCTTGCTCACGCGCCCGTGGAATTTCCTGCCGTGCAGGGCGTCGAGAGTGATCTCGGCCGTGGTCCCGAGGTGCACGCGCGCGATGTCAACTTCATTGAGGTTGACCTTCACCAGCATCTTGGACAGGTCGGCGATCGTGACTATCGGCATGCCGGCGGTGAAGGTCGCCACGCCCGAGGTTATCAGTTCCCCCTCCCTGATGCTGCGGCGGATGACCTTGCCCGAGCGCGGGGCGAAGATCACGGCGTCGTGCAGCCTGGTTTCCACCTCCTCCAGCACCTTCTCGATCTGCCGCGCGGCGGCAAGGGCCTGGGCGATGGTCGCCTTCCGCAAGGCCATTTGCTGGAGATTGGCGTTGGCCACGCCGAGCAATGCCCGCGAGCGAGCGACCTCCTGTTCGGCAGCCCGCACCTCTTCGGGCCGCGAGCCCGCCAGCAGCAAGTTGAGGCTTTCCTGCGCCTGATCAAGCGCTTGCTTGGTTACATCATTCTCGGTTTGCGCGGCGTCAACCTCTTGCTGGGAGACGAACCCCTTCGCCAGCAGGTCGCGCTTGCGCTCCAGCGTACGGCGCGCGTCGGCAACGCGCACCTGGGCCTCGCCCACGGCCGCCTTGGCGCGCGCTATCTCCTGCTGTCGGGGCCCGGCGCGCACCTGCTCGAGCCGCGCCTGCGCTCCCGCCAGCGCCGCCTTTGCCTGGTCGAGTTCCGCGGCCGTCTGACCCTCAGCGAGCGTGAGCGCAGCGCGCTCCTCGTTCACCCGCGCCCTGGCAGCGTCGAGCTGCGCGCGCGTCTGGTCGGCCTGGCGCTCGATCTCGGGCACCTCCAATTCCGCCACTATCTGGCCCGCTTTCACCCAGTCGCCCTCGTCAACGTACATGCGCTTGATGCGGCCGCCGACCTTGGACTTGACCTCCACCTGCAGCAGCGGCTGCACCGTGCCCGTCTCCGAGACCTTCAGCGCAAGCGGCCCCTCGCGAACGGTGACCAGCGGCGGAATGTCCTTATTGTTGCCCCGGCTTCGCACCAGCCCGAAGCCGCCGCCCCCCAGGGCGACCACCAGCACGGCCAACAGCAGCCATTTCTTTCGCTTCATGGTATTCGCTTTATGGTATTGGCTTCATAGTATCGGCAGGTAGCGCTCCAACTCGCACCCCGTCACCTGGGCGCGCGACATCCGCCAGCTGGCGGACGCGCCCTACAGTCCCATAGTCCTATTGGCGGCGCACTACTTGTCATTCCGAGTCCCGACCCGGTCGGGACTCAGAATGACATCATTGGCACGCGCCTTCTTCTCCGGCCGGTCGCAAGCCATGTTACACTATTGTGATTCCCCTGGCAACTCGAACCGGTAACCAACTCCCCTCACGGTAACGAGCATCTCGCGCTCGCAGGCGGCGAGTTTCTCGCGGATGCGCCGCACGTGCACGTCAACGGTGCGCGTGCCGCCCAAGTAGTCCGCTCCCCAGACGCGCTCCAGCAGCTCCGCGCGCGTGAAAGCGCGCCCCGGGTTGGAGGCGAGGAAGGCGAGCAGTTGATATTCCCTCAGCGCCAGCTCCACCGCTCGCCCCCTGACGAAAACCTGGAAGGTGGCGCGGTTGATCTCCAGTTCGCCGGCGCGAATGACCTGCCCCGGGGCCGCGGGCTCCGGGGTGGCGGGCGCCGCTTCGGCCTTCTTCTTCATTAGTCGCTGCAGCCTGGCATTTAGTTCCCCGGGCGCGTGAGCCGGAAGGATGAAATCGTCGGGCCGATCGTCGCCGCTGAGTGTCAGGGCGACGTGTGGCGTCGTCACGGCGAGCACGGGGACCTGCCCCAGCGACTGCCGCAGTGAGGCGATCTGCCCGCGTGCTGCGAAGGGCCTCATCACGACGATGACCACATCCGGCTGCCTGGGCCCCGGGGAGACAGATCCCTCGGCCTCAGTGCACTGGTAGCCCAATTGCTGGAGCACGACGCGGATCGTGCCGGTGAACGAAGGCGACCCGATTATCAGTATCTTCTCGCCCATCGCTTTCGCTATTTCGCGACTCCGCCGATACATGCCTGCCGCAATAGGCGCGCCATGGGAGCGGCTTCTGGAGAGGGGGCTGTCTCACAATTCCTGTTCCCGCTCGAATCGCTCTCCTCCCCCTTGATGGGGCCCGTCAGGATCCCGATGGGATCCCTCAGAGTCCCAGAGGGAGAGGATAAAGGTGGAACTGAAAGCAATATGGCAGGGGCGCCCTCAACGTTTGACAGGGCAAGAGGCTGCTGGTACAATCGCGGTGGCGCCGGCGCGCAAGGGGCGCCGGCCTGCGGAGGCTTCGATGACAGGACCGCTCGACAGACTGCCCGAATCGCACGAGGGTGAGGCCTATCCCGTTACCTGGGTGAGCGCGCCCCTGGCCGAGCCGCAGCCCGACGTGCTGCGCTGGGCGCGGCTGGTGCGGGTGAGGCGCAAGACGATCCTGTGGACTTTTCTGGCGGTGGTTGGGATCGCACTGGTGGGGGTGATCGTCGCCCCGCGGGTTTACATGGCCAAGGCGAGCGTCGTAGTTGAGCAGCGCCAGAGCAGCATGGCGATCATGCAGAACATGCCGCTGCTCAATGAACTGTTTACGCTCGGGGGAGGGTCGTCGGTTGACACGCAGGTTGCGGTTCTCAGCAGCCGCGACCTTCAAACCGGCGCGCTGAAGAAGTGCGGGCTGGAGGGTGAGAGCCCGACGAGATACTTCGAGGTCGAGGCGGTACCGAATACCGACGTGATCGAGGTGCGCGCGCGCGCACACACCCGGAACCTGGCCACAAAGTTGGCGCGCACGCTGGTGCGCGACTACCGCAGCCTGACCGCGAAGATGGCCTCCAACGCCGCGGGCGAGGCGGCGCATTTCGTGGGCGACCAGTTGGACCAGGTGCAAAAGAAACTCGACCAGGCGCTCGGCGACCTGAAGGACTTCCAGGAGAAGAGCAAACTCGTCGCGCCCGACCCGCAGACCCAGACGATGGTCGAGAAATACGCCGACATGATGAAGGATTACCTGGCCGCGGTCGCAGACGGCGAGGCCACCGCCAGGCAGCTGAAGGAACAGGAGCGCCAGTTGGGGCGGACGGAGCGCACCGTGGTCGCCTCGGTGAACACCGCCCCCAGTCCGGTGCTGGATTACTGGGAGGGGAAACTGGCCGATCTGGAGGCGCAGCGCGCGCAGTATCTGCAGGACTACACCCCAGAAAGCGACAAGGTGCGTGCGCTCGACGAGCAGATAACGAATGCGACAAAGAAGACGGCCGAGTTGAGGCGGCAGCAGATGCAGTCGGTGATCCGCCAGAAGCAAGAGACCATCAACCCGCTGCACGAGCAACTGTTGGAGCAATCGGCGCTGCTGCGCGCGCAGAACAAGGCGGCGCTCACGCGCCAGAAGGTGATGAAGCAGGCGCTGAGGGTAGCGGACGCTGAACTTAGCACGCTGCCCAAGAAGCAACTGCGCTTCGCGGAGTTGATGCGCGATGTCAGCGCTTACAAGCAGTTGTACGGCGACCTGATGGCCAAGCGCGAGGAATTGCGCATCGGCGCCGAGGCCAGCCAGCCAAGCGCCCGGTTGCTGGATGAGCCGAAGAGCGAACGCAGGCCTGTCAGCCCCAGGCGCGGCCTGACACTGGCGGTGGCCGGGGTGCTCGGGCTGATCCTGGGCTTGCTCGTGGCGGCTGGGCAGGAGCATCTCGATACCAGCGTCAAGACCACGGGGGAAGTGGAGCGCAGCCTGGGCGCACCCGTCCTGGGCCACATTCCGCAAGTTACACAGACGGCAGGCATGCTCACGGGCAGCGATGCGCCCGCTCCCTTCATCGAGGCCTACCGGCTCGTGCGCTCGAACATGGAGCGCGGCGGGGAGCAGGCGCCGGTGCGCAGCGTGATGCTGACCAGCGCGGGGCCCGACGAGGGCAAGTCGCTCACCGCCGTGAACCTTGCCGCAGCAGTGGCGAAGCGCGGCCGCTCGGTGATACTGGTGGACGCCGACCTGCGCAAGCCGGCGATACACGAGCGCCTGGGGCTGGACAACCAGCAGGGGCTGGCGCAGATCCTGGTAGGCGAAGCCACCCTGGCGCAGTGCCTGCGCGAGAGCGGAGTGCCCGGGATGCGCGTGCTGACGAGCGGAGGGCCGCGCCCGGATGCCGCCGACCTGCTGTCATCGCCGCGGCTGGCGGAGACGCTCACCGCGCTGAGGGGGATGGCAGATGTCGTCGTGATTGACACCCCGCCGGCGCTGGCCCTGGCTGATGCGATGCTGGTGGCGCCTCACGTTGACGGTGTGGTGGTGGTTGTCGGCTCGCACGCCGCGACGCGGCAGGCGCTGGTGCGGGTGAGGCAGGTGATGGACGGGGTGCGCGCGCACGTCGTGGGCGCGGTGGTGAACAAGGTGGATTTCCAGCGCGACGGCCTTTACGACGAGCAGCTGCACTACCTTGCGGATTACTACTACGGCCGCAAGAGCCGCGGCACCCAGCCGCCCGAGCAGTTCCCGCCAGCGTGATAAGCAGGGGCGGTTCGCGAGCCGCCCCCACGGATTGCGCCTTCGGGATTTTCTGGTAGGGGCAGGTTTGAAACCTGCCCCTACAGAAGGCGGCCACGGGGGGCCGCCCCTACAACTGGATGCCCCTCGGCATGCTCCCCTCGACTTCGCTCAGAGCTGGCAGGACAGGCGAGGTTCGCCCCTACGGGTCCGACATCCACGCAGACGCCGCGCTATCGCAGCAGGAGTTGCCCGAAGCGAACGGCCAGGTCCTCGTTGTCAACAGTCAGTTTGCCGGAATAATAAGCCTGCACCGCATCCAGCTTGCGGTTGAGGATGGCAAGCCAGTCCGCTGCGGACACGGCGAGCGTGCAGTCGGGCTTCTCCGCCTTTCCTTCTTGCACGGTCAGGGCCCTGTCCTTCACGGTTACGATCCAGTTGCCGCCGCCCTCGCCGGAGGCGTTGAACTGGTAAACCGCGGAGAGGTCGCCGATCTTGTCAGCCTTGACGGTCTTGGGCAGGGATGTGATCCAGTCTTTCAATGATGTCACTTCAGGCTTTACCTCCAGCAGCAGTGCCTTGAGCGCGTCAACCACGGCAGGCGCGATGCTCTTGCCGACGGACATGGTGGTCTCATAGTTGTACTTCTCGGTGCCGTAATCCTCGGGCACCATGATGTAGCCCAGTTCGTCCTGGCAGAGGCCGAAGACAAACTTGGGCTGGCCATTCATCATGTCCTTGAGTGTGAAGTTGATCTTCGGCTCGGCCTCGCCCGGGATGGTAACAATCTGGGCCGGCCCGATGGTGGCGACCGCGACCTCGGTGTTGACATTCCCCTGGCTCACGATATCGGGCAGGACGCCTGCCTGTATAGCCTTGAGGAAGCCCTGGTTCTCCATCGCAGCGATAACGGGAGAGGACTTCAAGGCGATGGGAGCCTCGGTCACCGGGGCAGCGGCCTGGAGCAACTCCGCGGCCCGGTCGGCCATCGTGTTTCCCATGGTCTCGGCAATCGCCCAGTTGTCCTTGCCCGCCTTGTGGGCGTCATCGTAGGCGGGAGAGACCATCGCACCGAGGGCGCCGTTGACGAAAATGGCGACCCCGCCGAGTTTCTGCTCCAGGCGCTTGTAGAGATAGCCCGGCCAGTCGGCGGTAATCATCCCCACGTTCATCACCTCGGGGTGGCAGGCGTAGTTCACGAGCGTGGCGATGGTCTTGCTGCCGTCGCTGGCCTCGACCTGCATCACGGCCAGAGTCTCGTCAATGCTGTTCGCCTCCTGCCAGTTCTTGGCGATGCCCTTCAGTTCGCCGCTGGCGAACTTGATGCGCGCGGGAGCCAGGTTCTTCGCGGCCGTCTCGATGCAGTCAGCGATCTTCTGCTTGACCGAGGCCAGGTATCCCTTGTCCACGCCGGACTGCCCCTCCGGCCCCCACAGGCCGATGACATCGGGGGCCGAGTGGTCGTGAGTCGCGGCCAGAAGCAGCCGGTCGCCAGGCACCGACTTCAGGCTCTTGCGCACCTCTTGCGCGTAAGCATTAATGAAGCCCATCAGGTCAACGCTGGCGATGGCGAGCATTTCGCTGTCGCTCTTGAGAACCAGTGCGCGGCAGAATATGTCGTCGTGCACGCCCTTGCTCTGCCCGTGCTCGCCGCCTGCCATCCACACCGTTCCCGTCGGCGTGATGCTCACCGAGCAAGCACCTGCCATGATCCCCTTGGTGTCCTGCGCGCCCGCCGGCGGCACGGCAACCACCAAGGCGGCCATCAGCAGACATCCTAGCACTAACATCCCCGTCCTCATTCTACTGCCTCCTTCCTCTCTTCCTTGATGCCGCCCCCAACGTCAAGTTCGACGCTCTGGGCGGCTCTCCTTGCGTAGCAAGATGCCCAGGATACAGGCCAGCACGCACTCCCTGTTTGTGCGCGTGAGCGTGATCTCCTTCACGTCGGCGCCCGCCTTGACAGCGTCGGCGAATGAATTGGGCCTGCTCATGATGGTGGCGACAACTGTAAGTTGGCTGTCGAGCACGGTCGTTACAAGGCGCTTGAATTCACCCGAGAAGAGTTCCATCTTCCCGATCTCGTCTATCATCAGCACCGCAGGCGCAGGGCAATCGAGTGCGCGCTGCAGTTCAGGCAGGACAAGGGCCTCGAATGCCTTGACATCCACCCGGTAGCGCGAGACTTGGGGCCCTTCGCGCAGGCCCTCGCCGGCGAGCGTGCCGCGAGCGCCGCCCACCAGTTCGATTGCAAACCCGAGGCGTCGCCCACCCTCCCTGGTCTCCTCGGTCCAGAAACCGAAAAGCGGGACCCCCGCTTCCTTCAGCCGGCGCGCGACATTCTGCACGAGCGTCGTCTTCCCGCACCCCGGCAGGCCACTGATAAGAATGTGGCGCACGCCTTCTTTCATCCCGCGCCCGGCTTCGCCGCATCCTCACTGGCCCCTGCCCGCCGGACAAGGCAGAGAGATCTCTGGCCTTTGTAGACGTAGGGGCGAAGCGCTGCTTCGCCCGGTTCGGGAGCAGCAACGCTGCTCCCCTACGGGTTAACGCGGGAGGCCCGGGCGATGGGGGCGGGCAAAGGGCGCTGAGGAATGGTATGCAGAACGCGCATCGGAGAATATAATGTGGCGGGCGTTGGCGATGCCGTTCTGCCCCGAATGCAAGTACGAGTATAAGGTGGGCGTTGAGCGCTGCCCCGACTGCGGCTCGCCGCTGGTCGAGCGCCTCGAAGAAGAACATGCGCCCCTGCGGCCCGAGGCGCCGCTCGTCAAGATCGCGGAGGGCATAAGGCCGATGGTCGAGATGCTCCGCGATATCCTGCGAGAGCGCGGAATCCATTCGATGGTCAGGATAGCAGGACCAGCATGGGTGCTGGAATGGCCTGGAGGCGCCCCCCGTGCCGAGATCCTCGTGCGCGCCGACGACCTGGAGCAGAACCGGGAGTTCATCCAGGAAGAAGCAAAGCGGTTCGGGGACCACGTCATCTGGTTCCCCTCGCTGCGCGAGTGACCGGGCGTTGCACCCCCAGGGGAGCCCCTGTAGGGCGGGCCTGTCCCTAGGCCCCCGTGCGACCGGGGGCCGGGATGGCGGCCGCCTTACGGCCTAGCCACCCAGGCCCGCTATCGGCGCGCGTGGGCACGCGCGCCCTACAGTGCAGGCATCGTGGCGCGAAGGGTCGCGACGGTGCGTGGGGTGGGGCGCAGGCCGGCCTCGCGCATCGCCAGAAGGACAGCCGCAAGAACGGGCGGCAGGACAGGCCATCGTATTTGCGCCCCGGGCGCGCGCCGCATCAACTCGCGGCGGAACGGCCCCAGCAGCGGTTCCCCTGACTTGAAGACGCCGCCGACGAGTCCCACGATCACTTCTCTTTTCTCCAGCCCCAATTTCTTGACCACGGTCGCCGCGGCAAGCGCCAGCTCGCGGCCGGCCTGCGCCAGAATCGCGCGCCTCATGCGCGCCTCTCCTCCGCGCTGGTGCACGTGATTCGCGGGACCGGCCACGCCCACTCCGATCACCTCCCCCCGCTCGGTGGCGATGGCGGCGACAGTCTTCGTCTGCCCGCCATCCACCCCGAGAAACAGCATCCTCCCTCGCGGTGCTGGTGGTCCCATCGCTACGCGACCTGCCATGAACAGAGAGATTCTTCGCCCCTAGGCCCGCGCCTTGCGGGCCGGGGTGGCGGCGCTTAGCGCCTAGCCGCTGCGCTCAGAATGACAGTTTGTGTGGGATTCTGGGCGTCAATCGCGCCTCCCTCTCGCAGGGCTCGCGCTTCCTGGCGTAGAATTGGTCGGCGTTATGGGCTCTTTGCAGTCGCCAGCGAAATGGGCGAGTTACGCCGCAGGAGCATTGATTATTGCGTCGGTCGCGCTGCCCTCGTTCTGCGCAGAAGGCAACGTGGGCCCATGCGGTTCCGCGCAGATGCCGGAGGGGGTTGAGGTTTGCAGGATCAGGATCGTGAACCAGGCGGGCGGCGAGATCGCGGTAAGCCGGGACGAGGCGAAAACGTGGGAGCGCATAGGGACGGTGACGCGCCCCGCCGGCCAGGTTGACCGCAAGGCCTACACGGCCGCGAAATGGGCCAAGATCGGGACCGTCGCCGCCACCGCGGTGAACGCGATTCACATCAAGACCGATGAGAACGTCCCGGAGGACCGCGGGGTCGTTTTCTCCCTTCTGCCGAAGGAATTCGCCCAGGAGGCCGGCGCTCCGAGTTATGTGAGCCTTTCTTCCTCAATCGTTACCGATCTCGCGGCGGGGACCGCAATCTTCGGCGGGCGGTATTCGCCTTTCGTGGGCAGCCCGGTGATGATCGAGAAGGAAGGCAGCCTCACGCAAATACCCGCAGGCTACGTTCCCGCCGCCGGCGACCACCTGGTTGTCATTGCGCAGCGCCCGAAAGCATACCCTTGCTTCCTGGAATTCGAGAACCGGTTCGGCGGGCTGATAACGATGATTTATTGCGATGGAACAAAGAAGCTGGTAGGCCAGGTGCTGAGGCCTGTCGAGGGAGTGGGCAGGTTCTCCGGCGCGCTCTACACGGGCATCGGCAGGATTCGCGCGAACCACACGGGTGTGATTGATGTTTCCGTTTCGCCGCTCGGCAGCATCGCCGGCTTTCAGATCATCCCCTCCAACCACGCGATGAGCCCCGAGATGATCAAGGCTCGCACCTCAACACAGTGGATGGTGGTCGGGCCGGTGTGCGCAACCGATGCGCCATCCGAGGGGATGGCGCCCCTGTTCTTCGGTTACTTGAGGCCGGTTTACGACACGGCTGACCTTTACGCCGATGACTGGGGAACGCGCTTGCTCTCCCGTTTCCTGGTGGAGGCGAAGCGCGAGGGGCAGGACTGGGGGCCGGTTCCGGTTCTCGAACTCGACCCGAACATGAACAAGCCCTTGCCTGAATGGGCGAACACCGCCTTGACGGACATCACTGCGTTCAGGATTCTGTTCCCGCAGGAAACTGCTATACAGGCGCAGGCTGAAGCCTGCGGCTGCACAACTAGCGTGCCGGGGGAGGCCGGGCGTTGAAGTGGGCGAAGGTTACGGTTCGCGCCACGACAGAGGCCGCTGAAGGCATGATGGAGGTTCTCCGCCGGCTGGCCGGCGGCGCGCAGCACGAGCGACGGGGCGGTGCGCTTGTGCTTCAGGCTCACGTTTCGGTGCGCAGCGGCCCTCGGGTTGTCAAAGCCCTGCGCGAGCGCCTGCAAGCCCTGCGCAGGGCGGGAATCCAGACCACGGGCACGCGCATTGGTTGCAGGATTGTCGGCGGCGAGAAGTGGGAGGACGCCTGGAGAAAGGGTTGGGGCCCGCAGCGCTTCGAGGGCGGAATCGTGGTCGCCCCCTCGTGGGCGCAATATCGCCCCCGGCTGAGCGAGAAGGTGCTCGTTCTCGATCCCGGGCTCGCTTTCGGGACCGGGCAGCACCCGACCACGCGCATGTGCCTCAACGCGCTTGCTCAACTTGTGAAGCCGGGCGACCGCGTTGCCGATGTCGGCTGCGGCAGCGGGATACTGGCACTGGCTGCCGCAAGGTTAGGCGCGCGGCGCGTTCTGGCGAGCGACAGCGATCCTCAGGCGCTGCGCGTTGCCCGGCAGAACGTGGCGCGCAACCGCCTGGGCGGGCGCGTGGTAGTGCGCGAGGGGGACCTGCTTGATGGGGTGCGTGGTATGTTTGATGTGATCGTCGTGAACATTACGCCCCCTGAGATAGCAAGGATGGCGCCGTCCGTCGAGCGCAGCCTCAGCGATGCCGGAGCCTTTGTGGCCTCCGGAATTCCGCGCACCGGGCTGCGCGCGGTGCGACTGGCTTTGACCGAAGCCGGACTATCTACGACCCAAGTGCTGCGCGAGGGAGAATGGGTTACGGTTATTTGTCGTAAGCAGTGTGGTGCGTGACGAGATGAGCAGGGCGAGGCGGCGATTCCTGATCGAGGAGGGACAGCTGCGCGAGGGGCGCGCCATCTTGGCCGGCGCGCAGTTTCACCACGCGGCCAACGTTCTGCGCCTGAAGGCCGGCGATAATGTGAGCCTGTTCACCCGCAGCGGCTCGGAATACAAGGCCCGCATCGAGGCCGTGCGCAGCGGGAGCATGATTCTCGAAGTGATGTCTGAATCCCGGCCGCGCGCTCAGGGCAACTTCGAACTGACGCTGCTGCAGGGCCTGGTGAGGGGTCCGGCGATGGACCTTATCGTGCAGAAATGCGCCGAGCTGGGGGCGGCGCGGCTGGTCGCGGTGGAAATGATGCGCTCGACAGTGCGCCTGCCTGCAAAGCAGCACACGGGCTGGCGGGCGAAGCAGCAGCGGTGGCAGAAAATCGCGGACCGCGCAGCGGAACAGTGCGGAGCGCCGCGCCCGATGCAGGTAACCATCGCGCGCGACCTTGAGCAGGCCGTCCGCCAGCAAGAGCCGCAGGCGCTGGTGGCCCTGCACGAAGAAGAAAGCGGGGCTGGCCTGCGCCAGGTGCTCAAACGATTGCGCGGCGCACGCTCCCTGGCGCTCCTGATCGGGCCAGAAGGGGGGCTCGACCCGCGCGAGGTCGAGATGCTCGACAAGCTTGGCGCGCAGTTCGCCAGCCTCGGGCCGCGCATCCTGCGCGCCGAAACCGCCGCCCTCGCCGCGTGCTCAATCGTCATGTACGAGTGCGGCGCCCTCGACACGTCGTAGGGGCGACCGGCCCCTCGAAGAGGGACCCTGAGGGGCCGCTCTTCTCGGGGTCCTGAACGGGCCGGTCGCCCCTACAATGAGTCCTCGACCTTCTCGATGGCGGTGGGGCGCCACGGGAAGATGCGCAGGCTACCGAACATCCAGCCCACCGTGAACCCGGCGAAGATGGCATTCGCGCCCAGGACAAGAAATTGCGTATAGGTTTCAGGGTACAGCGGCGCCATTACGGCAGTCAGAAAGGCCACGCAGAGGAATGAGGCCACCACCGAGCCCGAGAGGTGCTCGTCGAGCAAGCAGATTATCACGTAGAAAACGATGGCCAGCCAAAAGAAGATTACCCCGGCGGGGATCAGGTAAAGGCCGAGCGGAACCATCGCCACTCCGGCAAAGGGAACCGAATAGGAGATCAATTCGTCGTCGAACGAACGCAAGAGGTCGGTTGAGGCGAGCGCGGCTGCGAGCAGGAAGCCGTTGACGACCGCAAAGGCAAGCAGATTCTTCGGCAGGCCGAATACCCAGGGGTCGCCCGGGTGCATCCAGACCCACAGCATGGACAGCTCGATGAACAGCAGCGCGCCGCCGAGGACCAGCCACACGCGCGCGGGGCGGGCCAGGGTTTCCTCGTCGCGGGCGGCAGCCCTGGGCGCCTCGCGGCCCTCCTTGCGGGCGGTCGCCTCGCTGAGCAGTTCCCAGTATTTCTGGTTGCCGGGGTCGAATTGGATGGCGTAGTTATACAGCGCGATGGCCTCCTCGTACTTGCGCTCGGCCATCATGATATTGCCCATCATCATCCAGGCCCTGGATTCCTTCGGGTTGGCGTCGAGCACTGTCTTGACACACTGGCCCGCCTCGCGATAGAGCGCTCCCCAGAAGGCAATCTCCGCTTGCAGCAGAGCGCGTTCGCCTTCGCTCTGCGCGGCGAGCAGGTCAGAGAGCGGCACCGGGTTGCCGCGCGCGGCCCTCAGTTCGCGATCGTATTCGCGCCGCTGATGCGACGTGAGCAGAAGGTAAGCGCGCGTGATTTCGAGAAACCGCGGATCCTGGAACATTTGCGCCACCGAGGTGTCGTGCGCCTGGCGGCGCACCAGCTGGCGGTAGCGCGAGCGGATCGCCGATGCCAATGAATCTCGCGGAAGGCCGAGGATCTCGTAAGCGTCTCGTGCGGGCAACTCGCGGTGCCTCGCGTTCCAGTATAATGTCGGGCGACATGCGCGTCAATCGCGGTGGGCGAAATACATTTCGTAGGGGCTGCCCTCTGTGGCCGCCCGTTTGCATCGCAGGGGAGCAGCCCGCCGGCTGGCGGACTGCTCCCGGTCGTCGTAGGGGCGGTTCGCAAACCGCCCCTACAGAATAGCGTGCGGGACTGGGCATGAGCAGTGTTACTTTTCTGGGAACGGGCGGGGCGAGGGTCATCGTCTTCAAGCAGCTCCTCGCATCGGGAGGGCTTTGGCTCGACATTGAGGGCACACTGCTGCTCGTTGATCCCGGGCCGGGCAGCATCGTGCAGTGCACGAAGCGCAAACTTCATCCCACCAAGCTAAGCGCGGTGATCATCACCCACCGCCATCTCGACCACTGCGCGGACGTGAATTCGATCATCGAGGGCATGAGCACCGGCGGGCTGGAACGGCGTGGCATCCTTTTCGCTCCGCGCGACGCGCTCGAGGATGACCCGGTGGTTCTCCGCTACCTGCGGGCCTACCTCGACGAGGTGCGGCTGCTTACGGAAGGCGGGGAATACCAGGTCGGAAATGCAAGGTTCTCGACTCCCGTCCGCCATCGCCATCCTGCAGAGACCTATGGGCTGATGTTCGACACCCCTCAAGGCCGCCTCGGCCTGATCGCGGACACGGCTTACTTCCCCGAACTCGCGGACCACTACCGCTGCGACTACCTGATTATCAACACCGTGCTCCTTGAACCGCGGCCGGGCGTTGACCACCTCTGCATCGCCGAGGCCCAGGCGATCATCGAGGCCGTGAGCCCAAAGGTCGCCGTTCTCACGCACTTCGGGATGAACGTCTGGCGCTCGAAGCCCTGGGAGATAGCCGCGCGCATCACGGAGCAAACCGGCGTCAAGGTGATCGCCGCGCGCGACGGCATGCACCTGGAACTGGAATGACCCTGCCAGTCAATGCCGTGCCAGCGAGGGCTCGGCGCGCGTGGGCACGCGCGCCCTACAGGAGCCTGCGATTGTAGGGCGGTCCTGCTCAGGCCCGCCGCTGGCTGGGAATCAGGGAAAGGGAGCCGCGGTCAGGCGCGGCTGTCGAGAGCCTGCTTGAGGGTCTCGAATGGCAGCAGGGCGCACTTCACGCGCACGGGGAAGTGCCTTACGCCCTCGAGCGCGATCAGGTCGCCCATCTTCTCCTCATCAATGGGCTGCCCGTGCATCATGGCCTTGAAGGTCTCGGAGAGCGCCTCGGCCTCCGCGATGGTCTTCCCCTCGAGCAGCCCGGACATCATGCTTGCGGAAGCCTGGCTGATAGAGCATCCCGCCGCGCTGAAGCGCACGGCGCGGATGCGCTCGCCGTCCATCGCGAGTTGGATGGTAACCTCGTCCCCGCAGAGAGGGTTATAACCCTCCGCTTGGAGATCCGGGTTCGGAAGGGGGCCTCGGTTCCTGGGGCTGCGATAGTGGTCGAGGATCACCTCGCGATAGAGGCTATCGAGTTTGATCTCGGTATCGTCCGGCATCACAGCGCCCTTGGCTACCTGGAAAACATGCGCGCGGCCTTCGGCAGCGCGGCGCAGAGAGCGTCAATCTCCTCGCTCGTGTTGTAGAAATAGAGGCTGGCGCGCGCGGTGGCGGTGACCCCCAGGCGCTTCATCAGCGGCATGCAGCAGTGATGGCCCGCGCGGATGGCAATCCCCTCGGCATCGAGGACCTGGGCGATGTCGTGGGGATGTATATCGCCGTAGTTGAAGGCGATGGCGCCGGTGCGATCCCTAGGCTGCTGCGGGCCGTAGATCACGGCGCCGGTCGCTTTTATCGCCTGCATCGCATAGCCAGCCAGGGCGATCTCGTGCTCCCTGATGTTCTCCATTCCGACGGTTTCCAAGTAATCAATGGCCGCCCCGAGGCCGATGGCCCCGGCGATGTTGGGCGTGCCCGCCTCGAACTTGTAGGGCAGGTCATTCCAGTCGGCGCCCTCGATTGTGACCTTGCGTATCATCTCCCCGCCCGCGTTGAACGGTGGCATGGAGTCGAGTATCCCCTCATCGGCCCAGAGCACCCCGATGCCCGTGGGGCCGAGCATCTTGTGGCCCGAGAATGCGAAGAAGTCGCAGCCCAGTTCGCGCACATTGATGCGCAGGTGCGGGACGCTCTGCGCGCCGTCGAGCAGCACCCTCGCGCCGGCGCGGTGGGCCATGTCGGCAATCGCGCGCGCGGGCGTTATCGTTCCCAGGACATTGGAGGCGTGCGTGAAGGCAACGAGTTTCGTGCGCTGCGAAAGCATGCGCTCGAACCGGTCGAGCGGCAGGAAGCCGTTCTCGTCAATGTCGGCGTAGCGCAGGGTGGCCCCGATTTCCTGGGCGAGTTGCTGCCAGGGGACCAGGTTGCTGTGATGTTCCATGATGGTGATCAGGATTTCGTCGCCGGCCTGCACATTGGCGCGCCCCCAGGAATAGCGCACCAGGTTGATGGCCTCCGTGGCGCTGCGCGTGAAAACCACTCCGCGCGCGCTCGGCGCGCCGATGAACGCCGCCACTTTCTCGCGCGCGCCCTCGTATGCGGCGGTGGCCGCCTCCGCAAGGGCGTGAATGCCCCGGTGGACATTAGCGTTCTGCTCCTGGTAGTAGCGCACCAGGGCCTCGATGACAGCGGAAGGCTTCTGCGAGGTGGCGGCGTTGTCGAGATAGATCAGCGGCTTGCCGTGCACGATGGCGCCCAGGATCGGGAAATCGCGGCGAATGGCTTCGACATCCAAAGCGGTTTTGCGCGTCATTGCGCGTTCTCCCTGAAAGCCTCATAGCCGGTGCGTTCGAGTTCCGAGGCAAGTTCCTTGCCGCCGCTCTTGACGATGCGGCCGTCCGCCATCACGTGAACGAACTGCGGCTCAATGTAATCGAGGATGCGCTGGTAATGAGTGATGAGCAGGATGCCCATCTCGGGCCCGGCGAGCGAATTGATCCCGTTGGCCACTGCCTTGAGAGCATCAATGTCGAGGCCGGAATCGGTCTCGTCCAGCACCGCGATGCGCGGCTCCAGCACCGCCATTTGCAGCACCTCGTTGCGCTTTTTCTCGCCGCCCGAGAAGCCCTGGTTCAGGTAGCGGTCCGCAAAAGACGGCTCGATCTCGAGCAGCTGCATGCGCTTGCGCAGCAGCATGCGGAACTCGAGCGCGGTGACGTTCCTGCCCTTCACCTGGTTGTAGGCCGTGCGCAAGAAGTTCGCCACGTTCACCCCGGGAATCTCGACCGGGTATTGCATGGCGAGGAAAAGCCCGCGCCGGGCGCGCTCGTCCGTGGGCACGTGGGTGATGTCCTCACCATCGAGCAGCAGCCGCCCCCGCGTGACTTCGTAGCCTGGCTTGCCCATGATGGCGTGGGCCAGGGTGCTCTTGCCCGATGCATTGGGCCCCATGATGGCGTGCACTTCTCCCTGCGCGACCGCGAGATTCAGGCCGCGCACGATGTCCCTGTCTGGCGCGCCTGCCACGCGCACGTGCAGATTTTCGATCTTCAACGTCATGCCACGTCCTCTTGCATATCGTAGGGGCGGCCCCCCGTGGCCGCCCTCACCTTCGGGCAGCCGCAGGGGGCTGCCCCTACATTGATGTGGACGTGAGTTTCGCCTCCACCGCGCCCTCGATGCGCGCGCGCAGGCTCTCATCGCTTACGCGCACCATGATGTCGTCGAGAAACGCGCGCACCAGCAGGCGCTCCGCCTGTTCGCGGTCAATGCCGCGGCTGGCGAGGTAGAACACCTGCTCGTCATCGAGCCGGCCCGCGGTCGCGCCGTGCGTGCACCTCACGTCATTCGCGAGTATTTCAAGCGTCGGGATGGAATGCGCCCGCGCTCCCTCGTCAAGTATCAGGTTGCGGCTGGCCTGGTAGGCGTCGGCATTCTGGGCGCTGGCGTCAATGCGGATATTGCCGCCGTAAACCGAGCGGCTGCTGCCCCCGACGGCGGCCTTGTAAAGAAGGTCGCTGCGCGTGTGCCGCGCTGCGTGATGCTGCAGCGTGCGGTTGTCCAGCCGCTGTTCGCCCGATGCCAGAGTAAGCCCGAACATTTCGCTCTTGCCGCCCTCGCCGCCGAGAACTGCCTCGGCCTCGCTGCGCGAGAGTTTGCTTCCCAGCGATACGACCAGGCTCTCGAACTCGCTCTCTCTACCGAGGAGCACGCGCATGGTGCAGAAATGGTAGGCCTGCGAGCCCAGCCCCTGGACGCTGGCATAGCGCAGCCGCGCGCCGTCGCCGACGAAGATCTCGACCGCCGCAGCGCACAGCCCGGAGCCATTGCCGCCGTAGTATTCATCAACGAAAGTCAACTCGGAGCCAGCCTCGGCCACGATCAGCGTGTGCGGGAAAATCGCCACTCCCCCGCCCGCCAGCCCGTGCACAGCGCGCAGAGGCACTTTCACCGAGAAACCAGCGGGCACATAGACAAAAGCGCCCGCAGCGGAGAACGCGCCGTGCAAGGCCACAAACTTGCCCGCCTCAGGAGGCAGGCAGTCGGTCATGAAGCGGTCGCGCACGAACTCGCAGCCCAGGGCTGTGTGCAGGTCCGTAAAGACAAAGCCCCTGCAATCGGGCACCTCCTGCGAGGGGCGGTGCAGTGGCCTGTCATTCCACTCGATGAGCACGGCCTGCGATTGCTCCGGATCGGCGAATGCGCCCGCGAGGTCGCGCGGCAGGGCCTCCAGCGTTTGCACAGCGGGGCCTCCATTGGCCGGAGAGAAAGCGTTCAGGTCGAGGTCGCGGACATCGGTGTGCTGCCAGTAGCCGCTTCGCGGGTCGGGCATTGGCATTCGCTCGAAGGCCCGCCAGGCCCTTATGCGCCGTTCGCGCAGCCAGGGCTGCTCGCCCTGCGCTTCGGAAAGCGCCACTACCTTGCGCTCGTTGAGCGGCTCGGCCATGCTATCCCACCGATCCCTCGAGTTGCAGTTCGATCAGGCGGTTCAACTCCACGGCGTATTCCATCGGCAGTTCCTTGGCCACCGGCTCGATGAAGCCGCGCACGATCATGCTCATCGCCTCGCGCTCGGGAAGGCCGCGGCTCATCAGGTAGAACAACTGCTCCTCGCCCACCTTGCTCACGGTGGCCTCGTGGCTGACCGATGAATCCTGCTCCTCGATATCCATGTGAGGGTAGGTGTCGGAGCGCGAATGGTCGTCGAGCAGCAGCGCGTCGCAGCGCACGGTGGAGGCTGCGTGGTCCGCCCCCTCGCGAATCCTGACCAGCCCCCTGTAACTCGCGCGGCCGCCATCCATGCTGACGGACTTGGAGGTGATCACCGAGGTGGTGTGCGGGGCGGCGTGAATCGCTTTCGCTCCGGTGTCCTGATGCTGGCCCTTTCCGGCAAACGCGATCGAGAGCACCTCGCCCCTCGCGCCCGGCCCAAGCAGATAAAGGCCGGGGTATTTCATGTTGATCTTGCTGCCCAGGTTGCCGTCCACCCACTCGATGATGCCGTCCTCGTGCACAAAGGAGCGCTTGGTTACCAGGTTATAGACGTTCGTTGACCAGTTCTGGATGGTGGTGTAGCGCACGCGCGCGCCAGGCTTCACGATGATCTCGACGATCGCGGCGTGCAGCGAGTCGCTCGAGTAGATGGGGGCGGTGCATCCCTCGACATAGTGAACGAAACTGCCCGGCTCGGCGATGATCAGCGTGCGCTCGAACTGCCCCATGTTCTCCATGTTGATGCGGAAGTAGGCCTGCAGGGGGATGTCACATTTCACCCCCTCGGGCACGTGGATGAAACTGCCCCCGCTCCAGACGGCCGAGTTGAGCGCAGCGAACTTGTTGTCCGCGGCGGGCACGACGGTCGCGAAGTACTGCCTGAACAGGTCCGGGTGCTCGCGCAGGCCGGAGTCGGTGTCGCAGAATATGACGCCCTTGTCCGTCAGTTCTTGGCGTATCTTGTGGTAAACGACCTCGCTCTCGTACTGCGCCGAAACGCCGGCCAGGAACTTGCGCTCCGCCTGGGGGATGCCAAGGCGCTCGAAGGTGTCCTTGATCTGCTCTGGCACCTCGTCCCAGTTGTGGCGGGGCCGATCGGAGGGCCTGAGATAGTAGTAAGTGTTGTCGAAATCAATGCCGGAGAGGTCGGGCCCCCAGGCCGGCATCGGTTTTGTCTGGAAAATCTTGAGGGCGTTCAGGCGAAAGTCGCGCATCCAGTTCGGCTCGGACTTGATGCCGGAGATCTCGGCGACCACCCCCTCGGAAAGCCCCCTCTCGGCCCGGAAGACGTATTCTACCGGGTCGCGCCAGCCGTACTTGTAAGACCGCCCTGCCAGCCCTGTTGTGGCCACCTCGTCGCCTTTTCCCTGCGCTGCCATCTGGACCTCGCCAGCCGGATTATATGGGAATCGAACGTTAACGTCAACGTTAAGAACCGGCCAGTATGCGCCCAAGTTCCCCACGCCCTATACAATGCTGGACAAGAGTGGGAGCAACCCCGATTGCATCGGGGCTGCTCCCGAAAGCCGAAACTCGCTAATTCAGCCGCCAGGACTGGCCGGCCTGCCTGCTACCTGCCATACGCCTCCCCGCCCACGAAGTCCAGGAAAACCGCCGGCTCGCTCCCGAGGACCCAGCCGTCGTGTCCCGGAGGCAGGTCAACAAAGTCTCCGGGCTCGAGTATCTCCCTGGTGCCGTCGCGCATCACCACCTGCATTCGCCCCGAAATCAGGTAGCCGATGTGGCCGACCTCGCACCAATCGGTCCCAGCCGTTGGCTTCACGCATTCCGACCACTTCCATCCCGGCTCGAACGTGGCCCTCATCAGCGTGTACTCCCCCAGCCTGAAAATCTCCACTCTCGTCTTGGGAAGGGAGCGGACCTCGTCAGGCGAACTGATACTCCTCTTCAGAAGACGGGTCATTACCGTTGCCATTTTCGTAACCTCCCTTCAGTCAATCTTCAAGCGCTCCCCCCCACAGCCGCTTTCATATCACCCTTCCAGACCCTCTGACAAGCGAAAGAGTTCCCGCCAAATCGCAGTCCGCCCCCACTCCTCCCGCGCGGCAGGAGGTTCGCCCCAAGGCGCAGTATTGATGGGGGCGATGATGCACCTCGGGAGGGATTCATGACATCGAGAGAACGGGTTCTGCTCGCGCTGCGGCACAAGGAAGCGGATCGGGTTGCGATCAGCGACGGGCCGTGGGGCACCACGGTGGAAAGATGGCGCAAGGAAGGCCTGCCGCAGGACAAGTCGCCGGGCGAATACTTCGGCTACGAGTTCGGCGGCGTGGGGTTCGATGGCTCGATGCGCATGACGGGCGAAACGATCGAGGAAACGGAGAGATACAAGATTTACACCACCGCCGACGGCGCGATCCGCAAATCATTCAAGGATCACGAGTCAACCCCCGAGCTGGTCGGTTTCACCATAACCACGCGCGAGAAATGGAACGAGCACAAGGAGCGGCTCGCCTGGGACCGGTCGCGCGTTGACTGGGAGAACGGCCCCAAGTCCTGCCGCGAGCAGCGCGAGAGGGGCCTGTTCGTAACGATTTCCGGCGTCATAGGTTACGACCGCGTGCAGGCCATCCTCGGCTCGCCGAACTTGCTAATGGCCATGGTTGACGACCCCGAATGGGTGAAAGAAATGTTCGACACGGTGGCCGACCTGTTCGTCGCCGGCCTGGAGGAGATGATCGCGGGCGGGTTCGAGTTCGACGGTGCTTTCCTCTACGATGATATGGGGTATCGCAATGCGACGCTTTTCTCGCCGGCTGCCTTCAGGGAGTTGAGCATGCCCGGGCACAGGCGCTGTTACGAGGCGGCCCACGCGCACGGCCTGCCGACCCTGCTGCACAGCTGCGGGAATGTCAAGGCCCACATCCCCGCGCTCATCGAGGCGGGCCTCGACTGCCTTCAGCCGCTCGAGGTCAAGGCGGGCATGGACCTCATCGAACTAAAGAAGAACTACGGCGAGAAACTCGCATTCATGGGCGGGATTGATGTGCGCGCGATGGCCAACCCCGACCCTTCGGTGATCGAGAAGGAAATCAGCACGAAAATCCCGGTAGCGAAAAAGGGCGGCGGATACATCTACCACTCCGACCATTCCGTTCCCGACAACGTGAGTTTCCAGCAATACTGCCGCGTGATGGACCTAGTGAAGCAATACGGGAGTTATCAGTGATTCCTTCATGCCGTCTGGGTGGGGGGCGGTTCGAGAACCGCCCCTACAGGGGAGGGCGAACGCGAGGTTCCCCCCGACAGGATCGCGGCGGGCGCGGGAGCGCCCGCCCTACAGGGGAGAGGAGGTTGAGGTGTGGTTTGCGGTGATTGCGGTGAGTGCGATGCCGATAAATGTGGGATGTGAGAAGCAGTTGTTCATTGACCGGCGGTTCATCGAGCGCGAGAAGAATATCGCGCTGGTGGTCAACCGCCCGCGCAAGACGGGCGAACGCATCATCATCGCCGATAAGCCCTGGGAGTCTTTCATCGTCAACGCGTGGGTCACGGTGATGGAGGACGAGGGCCGCGTGCGCATGTGGTATGAGGCCTATGCGGGGGACGAAGCAAGCGATGTTGATGCGCGCCTCTGCTACGCGGAATCGCCCGATGGCATTCACTTCACGAAGCCGGAACTGGGCCTGATCGAGTTCCGCGGCTCGAAGAAGAACAACATCGTGTTCGACGGCAAGCCGGGCTGGTATCACGGCGGGACGGTGTTCAAGGACCCGACCGCTGCGCCGGGCAGGCGCTACAAACTCATCTACCTTGGTCCGAGCAGTGTGGCGGGCAAACATGCAGTGCGGGGGGCCTATTCGCCCGACGGCCTGCGCTGGACGCAATACCCCGATCCGATTCTCAATGTCTCGAGCGACACGCAGAGCGTTGCTTTCTGGGATGAGGTTCTCAAGAAGTACGTGGCCTACGTGCGCCTCTGGAAACCGATGCGAACTGCCGGGCGGTCCGAGTCCGATGATTTCGCAAAGTTTCCCGCTGCGCAGGAGGTGATGCGCTACGATGACCAGGACCCGCCGGACAGCGACCTGTATAACAACGCCGCGATCAAGTATCCCTACGCGGCGGACGTGTACCTGGCCTTTCCGAGCCGGTTCTATCACAAGGCGGACACGCTCGATGTGCAACTGGCGGTGAGCCACGACGGGATAAACTGGACGCGCCCGGACCGCGGCAGCGCGTTCATTCCGCTGGGCGATGACGGCGATTTCGACAGCATGACGATTTACGCCAGCGTCGGCCTGCTGCGGCGCGGCGACGAGTTGTGGATGTACTACAACGGCGGCGATGTGGGCCACAACGCAAATGACGCCAAGCGCGTGAAATACGGCCGCGCGACCAGCCGCGCGGCGCTCAGGCTGGACGGGTACATGTCTGTTGACACAACCGAGACGGGCGGGGAGTTCACGACCCCGCCGCTCGTCTTCAGCGGCGACCATTTCGAACTGAACATTGACACCGGCGCGAGAGGCGTTTGCGCGGTCGAGTTGCGCGACGAGGCGAACATTCCGATAAAGGCCTTCAGCGCGGAGCGGTGCAACGTGATCCAGGCGAACGCCACGGCCTACAAGGTTACATGGAAGAACTCCGGAGCGCTCGGCCAGTTGGCGGGCAAGCCGATCCGGCTGCGCTTCCTGATGAAGGACTGCAAATTGTACGCCTTCCACTTTCCGAAGGGCGAGTGATTGCCGCTCGCGCTACAGGGGATCGTGTTGGACGCGACACGAGGCTGTCGAAAAGAGAGATTCTTCGCTTCGCTCAGAATGACAGAAGGCGAAGGGCTCAGAATGACATCAGGCGGTGGGGCTCAGCGGGCGAAGCGCGGGTCTTCGCTGCTGTGCACGGCGGGCGGTTTCGCAGCGGGGTCCAGGTAGTATCTCGCCGCAGTGACAGCCGCCACCGCCTCGGCGGCTCCGGTGGCGATGAGTTTCACCTTGCCAGGGTAGGTCACGATGTCGCCGGCGGCAAAAACCCCTGGCAGGTTGGTCTCCCCCTGGGTGTCAACCTTGATCGAATTCTCCTCGATATCCAGCCCCCACTTCTTGAAGGTCCCCACATCGGCGACGAAGCCCAGGCCGAGCAGCAGCACATCGCAGGGCAGTTGCGTCTCCTGCTTGGTGCGGCTATCGTAAACGACGACGCAGTGCAGGCCGGGCCCGGAGTCGCAGAGGCCCTTGATTTCTTGGTTGACGAACACCTTGATCTTGGAGGACAGCAGCAGCCTGCGCACCGATTCCTCGTGCGCGCGGAAGCGGTCCCGCCGGTGCACGAGGATCACGCTCCTTGCGATCCCCTCGGACAGCTCCAGGGCCCACTCCACGGCAGAGTCCCCGCCCCCCACTATCAGTACGTCTTTCCCCTGAACCACGTCGCGCGGAGGCATGTTGTGGTAAGCGCCCTTGCCCACGAGATCGTCAATGTCCGGCACCCCGAGCTTGCGCGGCGCAAAGGCCCCTACCCCCGCGCAAATGAGAACTGTCTTCGTCAAGTGCACGGCCTTCTCCGTCACGATTTCCCACAGCTTGTCATCGCGAGCCTTGAGGTCGAGCACTTTCTCGCCGAGGCACACCGTGGCCCCCCACTGCAGGGCCTGCTTCTCCATGTCGCGCGCCAGGTCGCGGCCAAGAACCTTGGGGAACCCGGGCATGTCATAAATGTGCTTCTCAGGGTAAAGGGCCGTCAGCTGGCCACCGAGGTAGTTCATGGCCTCGATGATCTTGGCCTTCATCTCGCGCACGCCCGCGTAGAACAGCGCGAAGCAACCGGTCGGCCCGCCGCCGATGATTGTTATGTCGTAAACGTCGTCGCTCATATCCGATCCAGCCACTCCCGCTTCGCTTACAACAGAGAAGAGTCCTTCCCTGTTCCCCGGTGTTATCTAAACACCCGCTTGCCAAATCCCCCGGGATTTGTATTATAGTCGGCTTTGTGGAAAGCCCAGAGATTCTCGCTGCCAAACTTCTGATCGCCGCAACCGAGGTGCGCGTCAGCCTGCTCGAGAACGCGGGGGCGCGCGGCTGGCGCATGGCGCCCGCAGTCTGGACGGGCGCAGAACCGCTCGCCCTGCTGCACAGCGGCGGCCGCGTCTTCGCCGCGGCGGATGACGGCCTCTGGCTGGGGCGCGAAAGCCAGCACCGCAGCGGCCCGCCGCGCTTCGGGTGGGAACGCCTGCCGGGAGTTCCTCAGTCCAAGATTTCGTTCCTCGCAGGAGGTGGCCCCGTGCTGTACGCCGCAGGGAATGGGGGATCGCTTCTCGTGAGCCGCGATTGGGGTGCGAACTGGGCTGCGAGCGATGGGCTGAAGAAGGCCGTCGAATCCGGCACGCCTGAGGTGCAGGCCATGGGCCTCGATCCCGCGCGCCCGGCCATCATCGCCGCCGCCCTGGAGGGCGGGGCGATTCTGCTTAGCACCGACTACGGCGAGACGTGGAACACGGTGGGCAAAGCCCCCAGCCCGGTGGTGAGCCTCGAGGTCAGTTATTACCGGAGAGAGGACGTGGTGTACGCAGCAACCGCCTCCGGTTTCTTCAAGGGTCGCGCTCTCGACGTGCCGCGCAGGGCGAGCCGGAGCCTTGAAGAATCCTGGCAGTTCAGCAATGGGGGACTGACGATGACTCACTGCACCGCGATGGCCGTGCGCCGGGTGAGGGGGGAGACCATCCTGCTGGCATGTGTGGATGAGAACGGCGGCGGGGCCTCGCCCGCCGAAGCCCCGATTAGTCGGGGCGAAGGCGGGGCCATCTTCCGCAGCGTGGACTATGGTGCCCGCTGGGAGCGTGTAAGGGGGGGCTTGCCTGAACCTGCGCCGCGTTTTACCGCGCTTTGCTATGACAGGGCAGACCCATTCGTTGCTTTTGCGGGCACAGCCGACGGCGCGATCTATTATTGCACCGAGGCCGGAGACTCCTGGCACCCGCTGTTCTCGGGCCTTGCCCCCATCCGCGCCCTGCTGGCCCTGTAGGGCGGGGGCTCTGCCCCCGCCGACGGCGCGGGGTGGAACCCGCGCCCTACAGTCGCTGGTAGCACAGGTTTCCAACCTGTGGCGAGCACAGGATATAATCCTTGGCTACCAGATACCAGATGTCGCGCGCAGCACCCCGATTGATGCCCGTGCGACTGCCCTCCATCACCATGCAACGGCGAGCCGTGAAGGCTTGCCCTACACGAGAGGCCCCGGGCCCAGAGCGACCGACATGGCTCTGCGCAGCTGGTGGCAGGGCTGCGCGACCATCGCAGCGGAAGGTTCGCTGGCAGCGCGGATAGAAGAGTAGCACGCGAGCGGCGCCGCCCACTTTGAGGCCCGACGTCGCAATCCGCACGCCGAGGAGTGATGATGACCAAGATCGCTTTCGTAGGAGCCGGAAGCCTGGGGTTCACCCGCAGACTGGTGATTGACCTGTTGTCGTACGAGGACCTCGCTGATTCCACGCTTTCTTTGATTGACGTGCACGACGAGCGGCTGGAGTACGCCAGGCGAGCCGTGAACAAAATCATAGAGGTCGGCAAATACCCGGCGAAGGTCGAGGCGACGATGGACCGCGCCGCGGGGCTGAAGGATGCTGACATCGTGATCGTTACGATACTCGCGCACGGAGTGGACGGCTTCCGGCCCGAGATCGAGATCCCGATGAAATACGGCGTGGACTTCAACGTGGGCGACAGTTACGGCACGGCGGCGGTATTTCGCGCCCTGCGCACCATCCCGATGATGCTGGATATCTGCCGCGACATGGAGCGCTGCGCGCCGCGCGCCTACATGCTCAACTACACGAACCCGATGTCAATGCTCTGCCGCGCGATGCAGCGCGAGACCTCGGTGCGGCTGGTCGGGCTTTGCCACAGCGTCCAGGGGCTGGGCGAGATGCTCGGCTCGTGGATCGGGGCGCCTGCGGAGGAAATCGTCTGCGAGTGCGCGGGCATCAATCACCAGGCATGGGCCTTGCGCTTCGAGTGGAATGGGAAGGATGCCTACCCGCTGCTGCGCAAGGCCATGGAGAGGCCCGAGATCTGGCGCAAAGACATCGTGCGCAACGAGATGTTCAAGGCATTGGGATATTACGTCACCGAATCCAGCGGCCATAATTCCGAGTATAACTGGTGGTTCCGCAAGCGGCCCGAGCTGATCGAGAAGTTCTGCGCCCACAGTGAGAATTGGAACCCAGGCGCGCACGCCTACATACTTCGCGGATACCAGGCGAGCGCCGAAACCTGGCGGAAGCAGTTGGAGGATTACGCCGAAGGCCGCGTACCGATCAGATTGGGCCGCTCCCATGAGTATGCCTCCAGCATCGTGCGGGCTCTGCTGTTCGGCGAGACCTCCAAGTTCAATGGCACGGTGCCCAATGATAGTTTGATCACCAACCTGCCCGACAGGTGCGCGGTCGAGGTGCCGATGATCGCGGATAAGGCCGGCTTCAGCCCGATTCACGTCGGCGCGCTGCCCGTCCAACTCGCGGCCCTGAACTTCGTCAACACGGCGGTGGTGGAACTCACGGTCGAAGCGGCCGTCAAAGGCGATCCAGTAGCCGCCTATCAGGCCTGCTGCCTGGACCCGGTGGCGGCGGCAGCCTGCTCGCTGGAGGAGGTCAAGCAGATGTGTGATGAGTTGTTCCAGGTTCAGGCCCCGCTGCTCCCGCAGTTCAAGCACCTGACCTAGGCCGGAGCGGGCCGGGCAGCTGGCCCGGGCAGCCTTGTAGAGGCACGGCATTGATGTTGTCCCTCAAACCGGTTTCGCGCTTGCGGCTCCAACAATGCCCCTCCCCCCACGTGTGGGGGAGGGTTGGGGTGGGGGGCCGGGAAACCACGAATGAGATTGGTTTCACCCCCACCTCCATCCTCCCCCATCAAGGGGGAGGATCGCCTTCGCGGTCCCGTAGCAAGGCGGGGTGCCAGATGGGCATGATGCCGTTCCCCTAGGCCCTGCATAACGAGGCAGGCTCCCTGTGGAACAAGAATTGCTGCTCAGGCCTCCACGTGAGAAGCCCATGCCCTGGGAGGCGGTTCGGGCTGCTGCGCCCTGCGTTTGCACGGGCGCTTGCGGCGTTTCTGGCCTTCGTCCCACTTGCTGACGCCGCGCGCGCAGCCATCACCGAGCGCATCAACCTCTCATCGGGCGGAACGCAGGCGAACGCGGATTCGGTCTATCCCGCCATCAGCGCGGATGGCAGCGTGGTCGCCTTCTGCTCCGGCGCTACGAACCTTGTATCGAAGGATGGCAACCGGAAACCCGACGTTTTCGCCCGCGAGCGCGCGGCCAGCCTTACGACCCTTGTGAGCATGAGCAGTTCGGGCGTTCAGGGGAAGATGGACTCGAACGAGTGCGCCGTCAGCGCCGACGGCAGGTTCGTTGCTTTCTGCTCCTCTGCGGACAACCTGGTGCCCGGCGATACTAACGGGCAATCCGACGTTTTCGTGCGCGACCGGCTGACCGGCGTCACCGAGCGCGTCAGCGTCAACAGCGCCGGCGAGCAGGGCAACGAGTGGTCCGGCTGGTTCCCTGTCCCCACTGTTTCCATCAGCGCAAACGGGCAATTCGTCGCATTCACATCTCACGCCAGCAACCTGGTTGCCGGAGACACGAACGGGAAGTACGACGTGTTCGTGCGCGACCGCACCGCTGGCATCACGGAGCGCGTGAGCGTCAGTACTTCCGGGGCTCAAGGGGACGATGATTCCTGGTTCCCTTCAATAAGTGCGGACGGGCGGTGCGTCGCATTCTCATCCTATGCCACCAACCTCGTGCCCGGAGATACGAACGCAAAAGAAGACATTTTCGTACGCGACCTCGTCGCCGGCACCACTGAGCGCGTAAGCGTAACGAGTTCCGGCGGCCAGGGGAACGATCATTCCAGGCAGCCTTCCATCAGTGGGGACGGCCGGGTGGTGGCGTTCATGTCCTATGCCAACAACCTGGCAGCGGGAGATACGGGGCACATTGATGTTTTCGTCCACAACGGGGACACCGGCCTCACCGAGTGCGTAAGCGTCAGCAGTTCCGGCGAGATAGGCAACGCTGATTCCAACTGGCCTTCCATCAGCGCGGACGGCCGATGGGTGGCGTTCGCCTCCGCCGCAAGCAACCTGGTGTCCAGCGATACGAACGCCACGGATGACGTTTTCGTCCACGATTGCAGCACCGGCCTCACCGAGCGCGTCAGCGTCAGCGGCGCAAGCGTCGAGGGGAACGGCTGGTCTGATTGGCCTTCGATCAGCGGCGACGGCCGTTTCGTCGCCTTCCGCTCCTGGGCGAGCAACCTGGTGCCGAGCGATACCAACGGGTTCGCTGACATCTTCGTTCGCGACCGGGGCTCCCTTCCGCCCGGCCTGAGCATCAACGCGGGCGCCGCCTGCACGAACTCGACGGCAGTCACGCTCTCGATCACCTGCGGAGGGTGGCCGGAGGTGCGCTTCAGGAATGACCCCGGCACTTGGGGCGCGTGGGAGCCGTGCGCCGCGACAAAGGCCTGGACGCTATTGCCGGGAGATGGGCTGAAGAGGGTCTGCGTTCAGAGCCGCGACGCGGCCTTGAACGAATCCGTCGAATCATGTGATGAGATACTGCTCGACACGGCCGCGCCCAGCGCTGCTGCCATCAGCATCAATGCAGGAGCGCCCTGCACCAATTCGCTTAACGTGACCCTCTCGCTGTCCGCCACGGACGCTGCGGAGATGCGGGTGCGTGACGATCCCGGCTCCTACGGGGCGTGGGAAACATACGCCACCACCAAGGCATGGACTTTGCCGGCGGGAGATGGCACCAAGACTGTGTGCGTCCAGTATCGGGATGACTGTGGGAACATGTCAGCCGAGGTGTGCGACAGCATCACTCTCGACACTGTCGCGCCTAGTGCCCCTGCCATAAGCATCAACGGCGGCGCTGCGTGCACGAACTCAACCTCGGTTACGCTCAGCGTCTCCTGTCCAGCAGATTGCGCCGGGGTTCGCTTCAGGTACCCCGGTGGCGCGTGGACCGCATGGGAATCCTGCACCAGCAGCAGGCCTTCGACGCTGACAACAGGCGATGGGCTGAAGACAATCTGCGCCCAGTGCCGTGACGCATGCGGCAACATCAGCGCGGAAGCGTGCGATGACATCACCTTGGATACCACCCCGCCCAGTGCCCCCACCATAAGCATCAACGGGGGGGCAGCCTGCACGAATTCGCTTGGTATGACCCTTTCGCTTTCTGCCACAGCCGCCGCGGAGATGCGGGTCCGCAATTATCTGGGCACCTGGGGGGCCTGGGAGCCATACGCGACCAGCAAGGCATGGACTTTGCCATCGGGAGACGGCACCAAGACTGTGTGCGTCCAGTATCGGGATGCCTGCGGGAACATGTCAGCGGAGATATGCGATAGCATCACCCTGGATACTGTCGCGCCCAACGCGCCGACCATCAGCATCAATGGCGGGGCTGTCTGCGCGGTCTCGCCTGCCGTGACGCTCACCCTGGCAGCGGCCGGGGCGGTGCAAATGAGGTTTCGCAACGAGGCCGGGGCCTGGTCCTCGTGGGAACCTTATGCTACCACGAAAGCGTGGTCCCTCTCAGCAGGCCGGGGCATCAAGACGGTCGGCTTCCAGTGCCGCGACGGGTGCGGCAATCTGTCGGCAGAGGCCGCCGACGCGATACCCATCCCGACCTTCGACGACGTTGGCTGCGCCAACACACAATGGCCGTATGTTGAGGCCCTGGTGCGCGAGGGCATTGCCAGCGGGTGCTCGGCGGCGCCGCCGCTTTACTGCCCTGCGGCTGATGTGACCCGGGCGCAGATGGCCAAGTTCCTCTGTCTTGCTGCCGGGAAGACGCCGCTGGATAGCGCGGTGCCAACGTTTGCGGATGTGCCCAAGAGTTACTGGGCTTATGGTTACATAGAACGCCTCGCAGACCCGGCATCGTGGCTGGGCGGCAAGCCGCCGACGAACGGATGCCGCGCGGTCGGATCAACCAGATATTACTGCCCCTTCGACTATATCACGCGCGAACAGATGGCCAAGTTCCTGTGCATCGCAACGAGTCATACCGCCATGCCGTCGTGTTCAGGGACCTTTGCTGATGTGCCGCCGGGCAACCCATTCTGCCCGTTCATCGAGCGCCTGGCTGACCCGACCTCCTGGGGCGGCACTGCCCCTACCAGCGGATGCGCTTGCCCGTCTGGCTATCCTGGCGGCGCGAGATGCTACTGCCCGAAGGAGAACTGCACCCGCGCCCAGATGGCCAAATTCCTGGTCCTCGCCTTCGGGATAACGTTGTAGGGCGCGGGTTCCACCCCGCGCCGCCGCGGCGGGCCTGGGCAGGCCCGCACGTGGGGCGAGTACGAGATTCGCCCCTACAGAAGCCCTGCTGCAGTGGCCAGGACAGCGTAGTCCCTGGCATCCCTGGCGGAGGCGGCGAGGAGCACGTAGTAGATGCGTTCTTCGGACTGCCCGGGCTCCAGGCGGCCGGAGGTATGGACTTCCAGGTTGTAGCCATCCTGGCCCACCACATTGGCCTGGCAGACCGGGTTGTCTGCCTGCGCAATCAGCATCAGGGCGTGGCCGGTCTTCGGGTTTTCAGCCATCACCCACGCGCCGCCGTAAACCCCGCCCCCGAAGTCCGTGCGCTTCCTCGCGGCGTGGGGGTCGGATGCGCCGTGCAGCACCGCATCGAGGTGGTTGCCTCCCGGGCGCGGCCACACGTCGAAGCCGGCGTGGTATCGCGCCGGCAGAGTGCCCCTGTTCTGGCACCGAACTGCCACCGCCACGATGCGGCTGCCGGGAGCGAGGAGATACTCGACCTGGTAGCGGAAAACGCCGCCAAGTTCTTCTCGCTTGCGATCCCACGTGAGGCGCACTCCGCGCCAGGTTGTGCCCGAAAGCCCTTCGCGCTCGCACACGACCGCGCGGCACTTGCGCTTGTGCAGTCTCTCGCGGGGGTCCTCCAGCACCGGGCAGATGCCGCCGTGCCACGGGTTCCACCACGCCATCGGCCCGGCCTCGGGATAACTGGTGCGCAGGTGGTTGACTCCGCCCTGCTCCAGAGCAACAGCACAGCCTGCGAATGACGGCGCTGCCTTGAGCCCAATGGCGCCGCTGAGAATCTGATACGACCCTTCCTTGCTTTTAGTGATGCGAACAGTTCCCCTCCCCGAGCCGAGCGCGATGACGGCGACCGGTCGGCGGTAAACGTGGTCGCCATCGTCGAGGGTCAGTTCGCCGCGATATGTCCCCTCGCGAGCGCTTGCCTGCCTGGCAATGGTGAACCGCTTTACGAACTCGCGGCCTGCGCCGAAGGCGCAGCCTTGTTGCGCGATGCGCCGCGGCGAAAAGCCGGGGGGCAAGGCGAGGGTGATGTTGCCCTTCAAGGCTTTCTTGCCGACGGCAGAGAGTTTCAGTGAGGCGCGCTGCCGGGTCGCGACGACGAGCGGGTCGGGTTCTACCAGGAATTGCACTGCCTCACTTCGTCGCTGCTTTTCCTCGTGCCTTGTCTCAGGCGCAAAAAGCGAGCGCCACCAGCGGCGAACCGCTGCGGCATCGCCGTCGCCAACGTAAACATAGACCGGCTCACAGGTCCGCGATTCGCCCGGCGCCAGGCTGCCCAGCGATGTTTCGATCCCACAGCCCCAGGGCTGGCACTCTATGCGGTCCGCCTTTCCCCACAGAATGCCGGCAGACCATTCGCCGCGGAAGCAGTAAGCCGCCCAGCCCTCGGGCCAGTGTTCCGGTTCCTCATGAAGCCCGAGGTCGCCGAGGTCGCGGCCGCCGGCGCTGGACGAGACCATCTGCCCGGCAACCGGCGCAACGAATCTGCACAGGCCCTCGCCGCGAGTGTGCGCCCCGAACCTGCGCGACAACTCATGGGTTGACGAAGACCTGTTTTCCACCGTGTCGGCTATTTGCACGATGGGCTCATTGCCCAGCGTGATGCGGCGCACCAGCCACAGGCCCGGGCGGTGGCTCGACTCGCTTTCGACGACTGCGGCGATCTTGCCGCCGGAGCGCTCGATGCGCGCCTTGCAGCGTTCCTTGAAGAACTCGTCCCATTGGAACGGCGGGCCGAGCGAGGGGTTCCAGACACCGGCGCCGTCTTCCTCGATCTTTGCCCTGCGCGCGATGTTGACGTAGCCGCCCTGGCGCGAAATTGAGACCCTGAGATCCGGGCTCTGGAGCACCACATGGTCGCGTTCCACGAAGCCGCCGCATTCGAGGGGATGCGCGGCGAGAAGCGCTGGCTTGTCGGGCTTGGGCCGAACGACGCGGCCGTCGGTGCGCACCTGCGTCTTGCAGGAGATCTGTAACTTGCCCGGGCGCGAACTCGTCACAGTCACGGGGAACCGCGCCGCTCCTTTGGCGCGCAGCGAGACCCTGGCTGACGAAGGTTCGAGCGAAAGGCCCGCGGGAGGCTGCAGTTGCAGCCGGGCCTCGGCCCTGGACTTCAGGCGCGAGCGGAGGTGGAAGAACACCCTCTGCGGCCGGCCTGGAACCAGCGATGGAGAAGGCCACTCGATGCCGACTGACACGGGCTGCCGCGCCTCGAAGCCAGCCTTAAACTCGACCTCCTTGCCATTCAGGTTGAGCCGCGTGGTGATGATCGGCACGCGCGGCGGCTTCTTCTTCTCCGGAATCCTGGGATCAACAACGAACCGCGCCTCCAGATTGGCGCGGTCTCTCACGACCAGAGCGCGCGAAACGTGAAGAGCGACGCCCCTGTCGCCCGAGGCCCGCAGCCTTACATGCAATGGCTTTCCTGCACGGTTGACAATCTCCCAGCGGATCGTGTGCGGAAGCCCGCACACCAGTTTCTCGTCCGGCAGGAAGCACCCGGCGCGGAATTCATTCGTCTCGATTTGGAGCAGCCCCCAGGACTGAGCGTCGAAGGCCATCTTCAGGAAGCGCCCATCGGGCGAGCGCCACTCGTAGGGAAACACCTTGACCTTGCCGCGCTTGAAGAGGTCTTCCTTCAGGGCCAGATCGCGCTTGAGTGTGGCATACCAGTCATTGTCGGCGAAGAACTCCCGGCCGATGGGGTGCCGGCGCGCGAACGGGGTGAAGTTCTCCATGTGCACATCGGTATCCGGCACCCACATGAAGCCCGACTTCTTGTAAAGTGGAACCGCTTTCGTGTTGCCGGCCCAGGTGCCGAGGGACACGCGCGGGTAGCCGAGTTCGAAAGTCTTCTCGACACATGCCACGAGCACCGCCTTGCCGAAGCCCTTGCCGTGATAGTCCGGGTGCGCTGTGAGCAAACCTACGTACACATTGTGCGGCTTGTCCCAGCCCTCGTGCAGGCTGCAGAAGGCGACGAATCGGCCGGCAGACTCCGCGACGAACGCCGCCAGCCCGCCGTGCCTGCGAAACTCCCGCTCGGCCTCCTCGGGCGTCATTGTGCGGCCGCCGAGCCAGCCTCCCGGCCAGGCGGGGCCGATCTCGTTCCACAGTTGCGCGAGTTTCCGGGCGTCGCCGGGGCGCCAGTCGGCAACCAGGTCTCTTGTCGGTCGCAGGTTTTCAGGCACTGAAGTGCTCCATCGGAAAAGACGCGCGGTGTACTACCATGTGGCACCCCGATTCATCGGGGTGTATCTTCGGCAAGCCATGAAGGCTTGCCCTACACCAAATACGGCTGCCCGGACAAGGCTGCCCTGCGCGCGGGGCATTATTCTATCACCGGCCGGCCTTGCGGTCAACCCCGCGCGAAGCCGCGCACAGCGGGCACGGCCCGCCCCGGGCAGGCTTGCATGCCGGGGCGGGCGAGCCCTAAAGGTCATCCTGTACGGGCGGGTCTCAGACCCGCCCCTACAGTATCCGGCGGGCGGAGCCGCGCTCCGCCCCTACGTCAGACACCCTAGTCGGGCAGCGGCTGGCGGCCGAGCGCTTTCTCGTAAATCGCGCGCAGCAGCGCCACCGACTGGCGCGCATCTTCGGGCTTGATATACGGGTCCCGGCCCTCGCGGATGGCCAGCACGAAATCCGCAACCTGCGCATCGTGACCCTTGAGCGCGGTTATCGCCGGGTCGGCCGAGGCCACGCTCGATGCCTGCGCTTCGACATCGGGCGCTTCCTCTTCGCCCTCGACCTTCCAGTGCATCAGCGTGTCACCATTGTGGACCGCCGAGCCTACGGTCCCGCAGATCTCGATCCTGCCCGCGAGGCCCGGATACGCGAGCGTCGAGCCCTGAATCACCCCCCAGGCCCCGCTCTTGAACATCACGACGGCGACAGCGCTGTCCTCGGCCTCCATCTTGCGCGCGCGGGTTTCGACCTTCGCGTATTCGACGCGCTCGATATCGCCGGCCAGCCAGCACAACTGGTCTATGTAGTGAATGCCCTGGTTTGACAGCACGCCCCCGTCGTAGCGCCATGTGCCGCGCCAGTCGCCCGAGTCGTAGTATGACTGAGCGCGGAACCACTTGCACTCAGCAGTGGCGAACACCAACTGGCCGAAGCGCCCCTTGTCAACTGCCTGCTTGATCAGCCGGCCCGACTTGGAGAAGCGATACTGGAAAATGCAGGTCAGTTTGAGCTTTTTCTTGCCGCAGGTCTCGATCAGGCGGTCAATCTTCTTCAGGCTCAGGTCCATCGGCTTTTCGACGATCACGTGCTTGCCCGCTTGCGCAGCCAGCAGCCCGTGCTCCGCGTGAAGGCCGGAAGGGGTGCACACGTTGACCACGTCAATATCATCGCGCTCTACCAGTTTCTTATTGTCACCGTACCATTCGCAGCCGAACTTTTCGGCCAACTGCTTCGCCCGCCCAGGGATGATATCGGAGCAGGCGACGAGTTTCGTTCCGGGCACGCTCTTGATCGCGTTGGCGTGCGCACTGGAGATGCCGCCCGAGCCTATGATTCCAAATCCGAGTACCTTGTCCATGGATGCATTCCCTCGTGTCTAGAATTGTGAGGGCGCGCGGCCTGCTGATCCTTCTTCCACCCCGCCAAGTTCTCCTTCCCGCCCATCACGCCCGACCCGGCAGCACAAGTCCCTCCGGGATGCCACTACCACCCAACGGGACGCCAGAGGCACTTCCAACCTGCGCCCGCACAACGCTGTAGGGGCGGGTCTAAGACCCGCCCCTACCTCCCTGCTGTCATCCCGAGCGCAGCGAGGAATCCCATCTTGTGTAGGGCAAGCCCTCGTGGCTTGCCGGTCTTGTGTAGGCACTTCCAACCTGCGCCCGCACAACGCTGTAGGGGCGGGTCTAAGACCCGCCCCTACCTCCCTGCTGTGATTCTGAGCCGAAGGCGAAGAATCCCATCTTGTGTAGGGCAAGCCCTTGCGGGTTCCCGCTCTATGTACCAGAGCCGCCCTCCGTCGTGCTTTGGAGTGCCCCGACAAGCCGGGGCTTTCACGGCGGGCGGAGCAACGCTCCGCCCCTACATTCTCCTTGTAGGGGAGCAGCGTTGCTGCTCCCGTGATGGGGGAACCTCGCGTTCGCCCAACGAACGTAGGGGCGACCAGCCGGTCGCCCCTACAGCATTCAGGACCCGTAGGGCAGGACCTTGCGTCCTGCCCCATGCCCTCAGTGAGGCAGGGGTTGGTAGCCGAGGGCTTTCTCGTAGATGGCGCGGACGAGCGCCACCGTGCGGCGCGCATCCTCGGGCTTGACGTATGGCTCGCGGTCCTCGCGGATGGCCTGGACGAAATCTGCAATCTGAAGGTCGTGGCCGGTGAGGGAGGCGATCGCCGGCTCGGCTGCCGAAACGCCGGCTGCGTGGCTCTGCACAGCTGGCGCTTCCTGCTCGCCCTCGATCTTCCATTGCAGCAATGCGGCATCGGACATCACCGCCGAGCCTTCTGTCCCGCATATCTCCACGCGCGCAGGCAGGCCCGGATAGACAGCGGTCGAGCCCTGCACCACGCCCCAGGCTCGATTCTTGAACTGGATCACAGCCAGGGCGCTGTCTTCCGCCTCCATCTTCCTCGCGCGCGTCTGGACGCGGGCGAACTCGACATGATCAACATCGCCTGCGAGCCAGCACAACTGGTCTATGTAATGGATGGCCTGGTTGCACAGCACGCCGCCGTCGAGCGCCCAGGTGCCGCGCCAGGCCGCGGAATCGTAGTATGACTGGGCGCGGAACCACTTGCAGTCGGCCGCGGCGAACACCAACTGGCCGAACCGGCCCTCGTCAACAGCCTGCTTGACCAGGCGCCCTGCCTTCGTGAAACGGTATTGAAAGATGCAGGTGAGTTTCAGGTTGTTGTTGCGACAGGTGTCAATCAGGCGGTCAATCTTCTTCAGGCTCAGGCCTATCGGCTTCTCGACGATCACGTGCTTGCCCGCTTCGGCAGCCGTTATGCCCTGATCGGCGTGAAGCCCGGAGGGCGTGCAGATGGCAACGACGTGAATGTCATCGCGCGCCAGCATCCGCGCGTAGTCATCGTGCCATTCGCAGTGCAGTTGCGCCGCCATGCTCCGGGCGCGCTCGGCCACGGCGTCGCAGCAGGCGACGATCCTGGCGTCGGGCAGGCTGTTGATCGCCCTGGCGTGTGCAGCGGAGACGCTGCCGCAGCCCATAATCCCGAAACCGATGGTCTTATCCAAGGATGCGCCCTATTGCAACGTGAATCGTGATGCCCAAGCCCCCGGCACCACATCTTCTTCCCAGGCGCCTTGGATTCCTGCGCCCTCTCAGCCGCGGGGGCGGGAGACCTGCGGGCGGCCAGGGCCCTGCTGCGACCTGCGCGCCAGAGCGATCCAGCGGTGGACCTTGGCGATATCCGGCCAGGGGATATCGAGTTCGAACGCCCGCTCGTCGAATGCGAACTCGAAGCTCCCCCGGAAGTCGGCGGCCTTGGGCGGGAAGCGAAGGACGCGCTGGTCGCGGTCCAGCGGCCTGATCACCATCTCCGAGTCGTCGTAGGCCGACAACCTGGTAACCTCGCGCACGCGCGCGTAGGCCGGGGACAAGCGCGTGACCTCCATCCACTCGTACATGGATTTCTCCACCTCGCCCTTGAAGTACAGCGCCAGCCCGAAGTTGCTGTGGGTGATGGGGTTTTCCGGCCGCATGTCGAGCACGCGCCCGAGATGATAGACCGCCTGTTCCAGCGTCTGGAGCATCAGCGTTGCCCTGGGGCTGGACGCCAACGCCTGGGGGGCGCGTTCATCGTAGCGCTCGTGGAGCTTGAGCGCGCCGCGCAGGAGCTGCGCGTTCTTCGCATAGGCCAGGCCGAGATCGTTGTGCCCCTCCAGGAGATGCGGTGAGAACAACAGCACTTTCTTGAACTGCTTGATAGCGTCTTCCAGTTGGCCGTGGCGGTAGTAGGCAACCCCCAGGTTCAGGTGGGCGTCGAGGTTGGTGGGCTCCAATTCCGTGAGGGCTTCCCATTGCTCAAGGCAGTTGAGAAGGTCGCCGCGGTCGTAGAAGGTGCGCCCCAGCACGTCGCGCGCGGCGGCGAGGTTCGGGTCGCGCTGCACGGCCAGGCGCAGCACGCGCGTGGCTCCATCCGGGTCACCCTCGACATAGTAAGTCAGTCCCAGGTTGGACCGGGGCAATGCGCTGGTGGCCAGCAGATCGCAGGCGCGCGTCAGGTGCTCGACCGCACTGACCGTGAGCCGCTGCATCAGCGCGGCAACGCCCATGTTATTGTGCGCATCGCCCATGTTGGCCTCCAAGCGCACTGCCTCAGCGAACTGCTCAAGCGCCTGCCCGGGCATCTTCAGCACATCGTAGGCCAGCCCCAGATTGTAGCGGTTGACCGCGTGATCCGCCTGAAGCATGGCAGCCAGGCGAAAGTGGTCGAGCGCCTCCTGACGGCGCCCCTTGAGGAAAACCGCCACCCCCAGGTTAGTCACCGCTTGCGCGAAGCGCGGCTGGATCTCGTAGGCGCGCTCGATTTCGCGCAGGGCCTGATCCAGTTGCCCCTCCAGCAGGTGGGCGGTGCCCAGGTTATAGCGGTGTTCGAAGTCGCCGGGCTCCAATTCCGGCGCCCGGCGCAGGCGCTCGAGCGCAGGCTCAACGAACCGCTGCCTGTAGAGCGCCACGCCCAGCTGCCCGACAGGGCGCGCGCGATCGGGATTGGACCGCAGCGCGGCGCGAAACTGGTCTGCCGCCTCACCGTGGTCGCCGCCGGCTGCGTACCACAGGCCGAGGTTATAGTGCGCCTGCCAGCACGAGGGGTCGTATCGCAGCGCAAGTTTCAATTGCGCCCCGGCGCCGACCCTGTCGTCCTGGAGCATCTTTATCACGCCCAGGTTGTTATGACCCTCGGCGAACCGGTGCGAGTGGGTGAGGGCGAACTCCAGTTGCCGGCTGGCTTCCTCCAGGCGGTCCTGGCGCGCGATGAGCAGTGCCAACATGCTCTCCAGGTGAAGGTCGCCCGGCTGCAGGTCCAGCGCCTGCCGGCAAACCTCTTCCGCGCGCTCGAACTGCCCGACATTGCTCAGTATCTGGGCCAGGTTGCGCTGCGCCATCGGCGCGTCGGGCAGGGCGGCGGCGGCCGACTCCAACTGTTCCAGAGCCTGAATCCGTTCGCCCGCCAGCGCGAGAATGACGCCCATGTTGTGCTGCGCCACCACGTCGTCGGGATCTGCCCGCAATGCCTGCCGCAGCCGCTCGATGGCCCGCTCCGACTGCCCTTCCATGTGTAGCAGCAGGGCGCGCCGGTGCAGGCTGCCGGCGTCGCCGGACTCGGATGCGAGCGCCCTGTCGGCCTGGGCGGCAGCGCGGCGCAGCATGCGGCGCGCTGTCCCGCCCACCAGTTCAACCTGCAGCCGCCGCACTGTGCCGCGAAAAGAGGCAACGATGAGGCGAGCGAGCCGGGCGGCCGCAAATGCCGCCGCGATCCCGCAGGCCACAGCAAGCGCAATGATCGCATACCGCTTCTCCTCTATCGCTTCAGGGGCGGCGGCGCGGCACAGCCAGAGCCCGGCACCTGCGCCGATGATGATCAGGAACAGGTATTCGAGGCGCCGCCGCCTCTGCGCGGCGGTGGGGGGCAGACGAGAGGGCCTCCCTGCCTTCAGGGTACTGCCGCAGCGCAGGCACTGTTTGCGCCCAGGCGGATTAGCGGTACCGCACTGCTGGCATATCACGTCGCTTCCTCAACCATCTTCCGTTGTTCGAAGTCTTGTCCCCGCGCTGCCGGTTGTCCAGCAAACCCCTCCGTGGCCTCAGGCGGCCATGGGTCCACCAGTCCCCCTCCCCCCACCGCGGGGGAGGGTTGGGGTGGGGGGGACTTCACCCCCACCTTCATCCTCCCCCATTAAGGGGGAGGATGGATTCTGAGGCAGCGCCGCTGTCAACGGAGCAATGTGGCGGCACTTGGGATAACCGCTGCAGCCCAGGAATTGCCCCCGCTTGCTGGTGCGCACCACCAGCGGCTTACCGCATTTCGGGCAGGCCCCCGCTTCCTGCGGGGCAGGCGCGGAGCCCTTCGCAGTCACCCGCCGGGTGTTGCGGCATTCGGGGTAGCCGGTGCACGCCAGGAACTTGCCGAATCGGCCCGAGCGCACTACCATCGGTTTTCCACACTTCTCGCAGGTGTCCTGGATCGCCTCGGCTTCGCCTGCCTGGTCAGCGCGCTGCTGCTCCTCTAGCTGTTTTGTGTTGCGGCATTCGGGGTAGCCGGTGCACGCCAGGAACTTGCCGCGCTTGCCGGCGCGCACCACCATCGCCTTGCCGCATTTATCGCAAACCTGGTCCGTCGTCTCGGCCTGCACCAGCCGTTCGGTGTGATCACACTCCGGGTAACCGGCGCACGCCAGAAAGTGCCCGAACCGCCCCGTCTTGATGACCATCCCCTTGCCGCACTTGGGGCACGTCGCGGCAGTGGCCTTGGACATCAGCGCCTGCAGCGGGTCGTAAAAGTCGCGCACCACTTGCACCCAGTTCTCCCGGCCCTGCTCGACCGCGTCGAGCCTGTCCTCCATCGCGGCGGTGAACTGCTCGTTGATGATCTCTGGGAAGTGCCCCACCAGGTCATCGGTGGCCGCAAAGCCAAGTTGCGTGGCGTATAGCATCCGGCTGCGCCGGTCAACGTAGCCGCGCTCGACGATGGTGGCCATGATGGGGGCGTAAGTGCTCGGGCGCCCGATGCCCCTGGCCTCCAGCGCCCGGATCAGGTTTGCCTCGGTGTAGCGCGCGGGCGGCTCGGTGAATTTCTGTTCCTGGCACACGTCGAGCAGGTTCAGCACCTGCCCAGGCTCGAGGGCCGGGATTGTCTCCTCCCTGCGCTCTGCTGCGGCCGCGTAGGCCGCCATGAAGCCCGGGAAGACGACGCGCGTTCCGCGCCCGCGCAGCAGGTATTCGCCCACCTGCACGTCGGCGGTCACAACCTCCACCTGGGCAGCAGCCATCTGGCTGGCGACGAATCTCGACCAGATCAGGCGATACAGTCTCGCCTGGTCGCGGTCCAGGTAGCGCTCGATCTCATCGGGATGCCTGGTGACATCCGTGGGCCGGATCGCCTCGTGGGCCTCCTGAGCGCCACGCGGCGAGCGATAGCGCCAGGGCGAGGCGGGCAGGTATTGCGCGCCAAAGCGTTCCTTGATGAACGACCGGGCCTGGTCCTGCGCCTCGCGGGCAACGCGGGTGGAATCAGTGCGCATATAGGTAATCAGCCCGACCGTCCCCTCGGACCCGATGCTCAGACCCTCATACAGTTGCTGCGCGACCACCATCGTCTTGCGCGCTCCAAATCCCAACCGGTTCGAGGCCTCCTGCTGCAGCGTGCTGGTAATAAACGGAGCGGAGGGGCGGCGCGGCTCGACCTTGCGCTCGAACGCCTTGACGCGGAATTCGAGGGCGCGCAGGCTTTCGAGAACTGCAAGCGCTTCAGCGCCAGTGGCGATCGTTATCTTCTCGCCCGCTCTCTCGACCAAGCGCGCGCGGAACGGCTCCGAGCCTTCGCCCGCACTCAGCCACGCCCAGATGTTCCAGAACTCGCGCGGCACGAAGGCCTGGATCTCGCGCTCGCGGTCGCAGACCATCTTGACGGCCACCGACTGGACTCTTCCGGCGCTGAGGCTGGTGTTGCCCAGCCGCCGCCAGAGGAACGGGCTGAGATTGTAGCCCACCAGCCGGTCGAGTATCCGCCTGGCCTGCTGGGCGTCAACGCGCTTCATGTCAATGGTGCGCGGATTCTCCAGCGCGCGCTGCACCGCGGAGCGCGTGATCTCGTTGAACTCAACTCGCTTGGGCTCGCTCAGTTTCAGCGCCTCGGCCACATGCCACGCTATGGCCTCCCCCTCGCGGTCGGGGTCGGTTGCCAATAAAACCTCAGCGGCGCTCTTAGCATCCTTGGCGATGCGCTCCAGCACCTGCTTGCGTTCCCTGATCGCGCGGTACTGCGGCTGAAAATCGTTATCCAGGTCCACGCCCAGGGTCCCCCGCGGCAGGTCGCGCACGTGCCCCATGGAGGCAACGACCTTGAAGTCGGCCCCCAGGAAGTGCTTGAGTGTCCGGGTCTTGGCCGGAGACTCAACTATCATCAGTCTCTTCTTCGCCATATTCGGTAAACGGACGTGTGCGAGTCCGTGGTCATTGATATACCATAAATCGGCGAGTTTGGCACCCCCCCTCTTCGTCGTGATGAACCGGGAATGCGCGCGCCCCGCACCGGCGCAGCGAAGTTCACGCGCCGGAGCAGCCAGCAGCCGGCGATGCCACCCCTTCCGGCCGGCACTTCCCTCCATTGAACGTTAGCGAGCCGGCGGCCCGTCATTCAAGCACAACCGGCGCAAAGGCAGGGGCGGTTCCAGCCTTCGCAGCGGAAGCTCTTTGCCCTGCGGAGCAACGCCGGGCAGAGGCCTCCGCCAGGAAGCCTCGCCACTTGTCCTGAGTCCGCCAGCCAGCGGACCGAAGGAACCGCCCCTACACGAGAGCGCGGGACGGCAAGACCCCGCGCCGATTCTTCAGCGCGTTGCGATGTACCACAGCCGCGCGGCGAGAAGGTGCGCTGAGGCTGGCAGTTCCACGCCTATCGTTGCCGCCCTGCGCATGATGCGCATGGACACCACTTCGTTCGGGACCTCAGGCTTGTAGCTCGGGTATCCCATCCCGAGATACGTCCCGGTTGACTGAATGATCTGCGCGTTCAGCGGATCCGTGATCCACTCGCTTTCAATCCCCGCGCCCGTATATGCGAAAGGCTCGCCGACTCTCCGACGCGAGTAGTCCAACCACCAGCGAACCGCTTTGCCCCGGTTGTTGACGCTGTCATTGGCCCACCATACGAGTTCGACGTAGGGCGTCGGGTTGGCGACAGCGTCCCAATCCGCCGGCATCTCGATTGGCAGGGCAAGTTGCGGGCTGAACCCTCCTCCCGGGACCGGAAAGTCAATCCCAGCCGCGGCCATGTCGGGCGACAGCTCGGCGCCGTTCATCAGTTGCGCGCCCAGGATGGGCAGGTTGACCGTGCGCCAAAGGTCTGGGATCTTGGCATCGGTGACGGCGTCGTCCGCAATGCTGGGGGTGGTCACGCTGCCGTCAGCCAAGTTGCGCCACGTCACCGCGAATGCCGCGATCTTGTCGTTCGTGACGGCCAGGTCAGCGAGTTTGGGGGTGGTGACCGCACCGTCCATCAACTTGGCGCCCGAAACTGTCGCATCGCGCAGGATCGCGCCGTCATACTTCGCGTCGCCGCCCAGGGGCAGCAGCATGTTGGCCGTGGGAGTGGAACTGGCATGGAACAGGTCAACCGTCTCGGCATTGCCGCACGAGGAGTAACTCACGTTCACCTTGTTGCCGGTGCGGAAACTGTAGCTCCCTGCCCCCGAGTCGTAGGTCGTGACCGCAAAGTCGTACTGTGCGATTGTCCAGGGTAGCGTGACCTTGGTGCTGAACATCTTCGTAGCGTTGGGGGCGATGGGCGATTCGATTCCCGTCACCTCGTAGGTACACGTGGTTTCGGTATTGCTCGTCGCCCACCCGGCCCCGTTGGCCCACACCACCTTGAAGCCGCTGGCCTCGAAGTCGAGCTCCACCTTGTTGATGGAGTGGGTGCTGGACGCGTTGTTCTTCACCGTCAGGGTCAAGATTGCGCCGCCCCCGATGACCGGGTAATAGACGCCATAATACCCCACTACCGCGACGGCCGTGTGCGCCGCCGTCGCCGGAACCGCCAACAGCGCCAGCGCCAGGACAAGAGAAAAGACTGCACATCCCTTCATTGCAAGTGACCTCCTGTCCGAAACATTCGGGGCGCGGGTTGCTTCCCCTTCGCGAGGCCGGGCCGCTCTGTGCTGCTGCCCCCTTGGCCGTATAGCGAGGAGGGGAGCCCCTGCGTGGCCGTCCCGTAATCCGCTGTTGCAGGCGTAGCGGTGATTCGCTCAGGCTGCCAGCGCCAACTTTCCCCGTCCTGCTGGGAAGAACCACAATCGCTGCCCGGCAACCGCTCGCGCCCAACTGCAG
>Ga0315280_10000880_pt1 | contig 54260 bp, 52 predicted proteins | sample YL17G06_40_MG_FD_203697 | JGI IMG/M metagenome (GOLD analysis project Ga0315280, IMG submission 203697) | Sediment microbial communities from Yellowstone Lake, YNP, Wyoming, USA - YL17G06_40 | ecosystem: Environmental > Aquatic > Freshwater > Lake > Sediment | place: USA: Wyoming | collected... | reverse complement strand
AAGAGCTGGTTGAGCTACTCACGGAGCGTGGATGGGTCGGGCGTAAGGGATTCCAATGCCAGCTCGCACCTGTCACTGACCACCTCGGCACAAGTCGTTATCCCTTCCTCATGCGAGAGGACGAGCTCGTGGAACCGGTTCTGGAACTGTGGCGGCGTCGTCCGGAACTCAGGGGAATGCTGAGCTTCCACCTCTTCCGTGTGCTGCAGCATCTGATTTCGGTGATCGAGCCCGGAGATCGGTTCCGCACTCTGCCCCGGTTCCACTACTGTGAAGCTGATCGCGGCGACATCTTCACTTTCGGTCCGGACGGCCTGATCTACGTCTGCCCAGAGTCGGCTGGAGTTCCCAAGAATGCGGTGGGCGTCTACTCTCCCCGGTTTCGGTTCTGGTCGCGTCGGGTCAAGAGCTGGCAGAACCGTAGCGTTCTCACTTTGCCAGAATGCCAGGACTGCAATATCGCCACCTTCTGCGGCGGAGGGTGCGCGTACGCGGCGCTTCGGCAGTTTGGAAGCCCGGCGCATGGCGTCTGTGCGGGCGCGCCTGAAGTCGTTGATGCCTATGCGCGCACGCTTGGAAAGCAGCTCGAGAACTGCGAAGCCCTCTGCCATTAGGCAGATGGGCTCGAGGAGGGCGAAGCCGGAGAGAGCAGGTGACAATGTCTCTCCAAGCGGTCAATCGGTACGTGGACGAGGAGACGAAGAGTTCCACGTGGCTGCGTGTGAGGATCTCGAGAAATGCGGCGGTCTCCAAGCGTGCGCTGGAGGACTTGTCAGGCGAGTGGGGCTGGTGGTAGAGCCAAAGCTGCGAACGATTAGCGCTGCTGCCGAGTAGGAGCGCCATCTGCTTCTCACATGCCGTCTTCTCTTGGGCGGAGAGGCGCTGCGCAGGATCGGCGCAGGCCTGTCAAAGTATTTGCTGTCACTGCGGATGCTGTCCGAGCGTTTGCGAGCGGAGGGGGATCTGGAGGTTGTGTTGCTGGTAGGCTGGACTGGTGAAATTGAGAGGGAATCATCTGTGCCACCTGCCCGCAGTGAGCACAGGGAGAACAGGGAGAACAGTCAGGGATGTCCGGCGAGCATTATCGTGTCAGGGATACCATAGTCCTGCGAGATGAGCGCCAGCTGCTGGACTCGGGCTGGTATATTGTCTCTGATCCCTCGCGGTTGGCGTCGTGGCACTCCAACGAGCACGGCTACCGGCTGATCGAATACCTGCTGGAGCCACGGACACGGGCCGACATCGAGAGGTACCGCATTGCTCTGCCGAAGACTAGTCCGCTGAGAGCGGCGCGTCGGATCTCAGCGCTCTTGCAGGGCATGGAGGAAATGCGCATCATCGAGGTGGTCTCGGTAGACGTCGGACCCGCAGGGCCCGCCTGTGTGGCGTCCGCGCCAGCGAATTTCAGATATGTCCCTGCCAGCGCTCCGCTGTCAGCAACTGTCGGATTGCCGATGGATACAGGGCTATTCACCAGACTGATGGCGGATGCTGACGAACTGGGTGTCTTGGGCATGAGTTTCCTCGGTGGCCCTCATGGACTGGAGTTCCTGTGCCGTATGGGCGGCATGTTGCGAGTCGTTCGCGCTGCTGTGAGCTTTCGGCTGCGGGTGCGTGATTTCACCAAGCGAGTTCAAGACGAGTTATCCGCGATAAACGACGCCTGTGGTCGTCCCCCCTTCGTCATTCTCGACGTTGACGACGCACCCACAGTGGTTGGCCTTGTGGCGCAAGCGCTGGCAGCGCGGAGCCTCCCTTTCTGCATCGTGCACCGCGTTGCTGCTCTCGATGAGCTGAGTAAGCTGACGCAACTCGCTACGGGGATTCTGTCCGCAGGGGCGGCCTTCGTCATGTTCCTACTCGACCCTCAAGTCATTGCTGACGACCGCTCCTCTGCGCTCGCGGCCATCGCCGATAAGTTGGAGATGCTGCGGAAGGTTCAGAGTTCGCACAGACCCATGCAGGTGCAGGTGCGTGCTTTGCACACACCCCTACCCCGATCATTCATTCCTCCGGAACCCACTCTCGGGCTGCTTTTCTCCCAGTACCTGGGTGGGTGCAGCGCTGGGCTATTGGCCGGCCCTATCCCAAGTGTGGTGCGACCGACCGGCATCGGAATGCCGTCTGCGGATCAAGCCGCAACTGCCGGCCCCGAGTTACCACCAAACTGCTGTCAGGCGGGCATGACTCACCTCGCGGTGGACAGGGGCGGCACAGTGTATCCGTGCGAGGAGGCATTCGGCATTTCAGACCTGGCAATGGGGGATCTCACGACCGCTTCCCTGGCGGAGATCTGGGCGGGCGGACAATGGGAGTTCTTCCGCGGCGGCTGGGATATCTATGAGTTGTCTGGGTGCCACGGCTGTGACCTGTATATTGGCTGCGCATGCCGCCGTTGCCGGGTTTACGCTCAGAAGTCTCTGGGAAACCGCCTGGCCCCAATGCCGGTGTGCGTGAGGTGCGCTGCAGAGTTGCGGCTTCATCATAGCAAGCTCGCCAGCCTGCTGGGTGAGGAGAGGCACGCTTCGGCAACATCTACTGCAACTGCACAGGGAGAGGGGGGATGACACGATTATGGAGATCGGCCTGCACTGTTCAGCACCAGACGAGTTGCGATGCGCACATGCCCTCGGTTGTCGATGCGTCTACTTCTGTTTCAACTGGCAAACGATCCAGCCTCAGCCCAAGGCATTCGACTTTAGTTGGCATGATCGGCTTGTGAACTGGACGAAGGCGCGCGGACATCTCCCATCTTCTGTCACATGCCAGCACTTCTCGACTAAGCCGGGAACAAGATGTCCAAGAGCTTGGGCAATGCGCCACGGATTGTTGAGAACCTCGGGTCACAAGACATGACACCTGTGGATGCCCGGCAGTGGATCATCGAGAACGCCTACTGCAATGCCAAAGATCCAACACCTCTCCACAGTTTCAAGGCGGGGATGCACCTTTTGTCCTCGACAGTGGGAAAACCGGTACGGATTCACAGATGATCCGCCAGAACGATTTGCCTCATGATAGGTCTTAGCTCCTGTCGACGAGCATGTGGAAGTGTGAAAGACGGTTGGGGAGCTGGTAGGCGGATTAGGATGCCAGATGGCGAGACCGCCGAAATGGAGCCGTCGCCAGCGAGAGGAGCATAAGGGATGCGGCGTAGGCGAATGATAGGCCCGGTGCGACGCGCTATTCGCAGAACGGTGCGCCATCGCGCCTTCTTGCTCTCTCTGGCGATTCTCCCGCAGGTCCTTGCCCTGACAGTGCTCGTCGGCATCTTCTGGATGGTTCGAGTGAGGGAGGTTTTGATCGCTCCGGCCATCGTGACGAGGATTGACGATTATGAGGTCGTGCGATGTCGCGTTTCACCCGGCGACGTCGAGAAGATCCCACGGGGCACCAAGGCAGAGGTCGAGCTCCTGGACGTTGCTGACGCCGTGCAGGCCTTCGGGGAAGGAATCGTGGGCCCTCCGCAACGGGAGCGCGGATGCCTCTCCGTTGACATCGCTGGGCCCGGTCTCAGCGAGGTTCTGCGGAAGGCAAAGCTGTCGGAGTCTTCTCGTGTTCGGGTCAGCGTTCGCACCCGCCGGGCGCTGACCGTGATCCTTGGGTCTCGCGCGGCCAGCGGTGCGACTGAGGCACCGAAGGTCCGACGATGAAGGACTCGCATGTGAGTGTAGGCCGGTATTTACCGCTCAGGAAGTACTTCTTCCGCTATCTCGACCTCCAGCTCGCCATGCTGGTCTGTTCCTTACTATCCGGCTTCGGGGGGGTGCTTTCTCCATACATCACTAAGTTGACCTTCGACTATGCCTATGCCAATCGTGACCTCCAGTTGCTATTTGCGCTCGCGCTCGCTGGCCTGCTGATGATGTTTTTCTCGATGGCCGGCAGCAGCGTCCAACAGTACCTCCAGCTTCACGCCTCTCAGCGCCTCACCTACGCAATGCGCGCGGACTTCCTGAGGCACCTCTACCGCCTTCCGCTCTCATATTTTCAGTCCCGTACCACGGGAGAACACATCTACCGGCTCGGCTCTGATATCCCCGCTGCAGCTGGCTTTGTTGGCGGCGTCGTGGGCACAGTCATTAACCCCTTCGTATCGGCCATCTATCCGCTGGCGGCGGTACTCTGGATGGATTGGCGCTTCGCTGTTCTCGCAGGCGGGATCGCGCCGATCCTCGCGCTTCATTCGCGCTATTTCGGCCGACGTCAACGTGAACTGGCGCGCAAGACGGCCAACGAGCAGCAGCGGACCTCGAGTGAGGTGACCGACCGCATCGCTCAAGTGAAGCTGGTGAAGGCCTTCGGTCGGGAGAAGCGAGAGATCCGCGAATACCTATGCAACCAGATCAAGCTCATCCGCCTCGCCTTCAGGGGCTACTGGCTGAATTTCAAGAGCGGTACCATCTCGAACGCAATCAACACGGTGCTTCAAGGAGGTGTGGGCTTCTACCTGGGGTACCGCGTCATCCGCGGCGACATGACCGTCGGTACGCTGATCGCACTATCCATGTACTTCGTCCAGCTCCTCGGTGCGGCACGCGGGTTAGCGGGTCTCTATCAGAGCATTCTGAGCCAACTCGTCCCGGTTGACCGCGTGTTGGACGTGCTCGAAGTCGAAGGGGAAGTGCCGGAACGTCCCGGTGCCCGACAGCCTGGCGCACTCGATGGAATCATCGCGCTCCGAGATGTCCAATTTGGCTATATCCCTGAGCGGCCGATCCTCGACAGAGTCAACCTCACTATCATGCCGGGTACCATGGTGGGCATCGCCGGCCCCAGCGGCGGCGGCAAGACGACTCTGCTCAACCTATTGTTGCGCCTCTACGATCCCGACAGCGGGACGGTCTCGATCGGCGACGTAGATGTCCGAGACTTCAGGCTTAGGCCCCTACGCCGGAAGATAGGCATCGTGCTTCAAGAGACCTACCTTTTCAACACCACCATTCGCGAGAATATCACCTACGGCGATCCTGACGCAACAGAAGACGAGGTCATTGCGGCGGCGAAGCTCGCCGACGCCCACGAGTTCATCGAGGCACTGCCACACGGCTACGACACCACAGTCGGAGAGGATGGTTGTCAATTGTCGATGGGCCAGCGTCAACGGATCGGTATCGCCAGGGCGCTCATCAAACAGCCAAAGCTTTTGATCCTTGATGAGGCGACCGCCTCACTAAGCTCAAGCTCCGAGGCCAAGATACTGGATGCCCTCAGGCCTACGCAGGGTGAACGCACGCTCATAGTCGTGACCCACCGACTGGCGGCGATCCGCCAGGCAGATCGCATCTTCGTCCTCGACGAGGGCCGCGTCGTCGAGGAGGGATCCCATGTGGAACTCATGGCTCGGCACGGGCTCTACCGTGCGCTTTGGGATCGGCAGTTCGGCACGGGAGAAACGGCCGGTTTGGCGGCTGCAGCGTCTGGGGACGCTGAAGGGGGCAACTTCAATGAAGCCGTCGGTGCTGGTGGTGAGTGGTAAGCAACGAGAACTCGAGATCGCGCGGCGCTTGTCTGCCGTTGAACACCAGGTCGTGGTGCTTGGCAGGTGCGACATGCCGGAGCTGCAGACGCACATGGGCCATGGACCACCTCCCGACGTGCTCCTGGTGGATGAGACCTCGGTTGGCACGGCCGCTGCCCTGCGCTATCTGGTAGCCGGTGTGCACCGGTTCTCGCGGCACACGCGGATCCTCGTGGTCGGCGATGGTGCGCTCAGGCACATCTTCGCAGCAGTTCGGGTGGGGGCCCATGGGTATGTTTTGTCCCGTGCGACCAGCGAGGAACTTTTCCAGGCCATCACTCGAGCGACCGAGGAACAGGAGTTTACCCTGCCGGAGCGTTTTGCCGCGTCTTACGGGGAAAGCGTCGCAGGTCTGCCCTCCCCTTTGGAGGGCCGCCTCGCCTTGGAGGAGCTTACGCCTCGCGAGCGTCAGGTCGCAGTGTTGATGGCCGAAGGAATGACAAATGGCGAGGCAGGCGAGATTCTCTACATCTCCATCGAGACAGCCAAATGGCACGCCAAGAACGTCCTGCGGAAGCTTGGCTTGCGCAACCGGGCCCAGCTGGCTGCGTGCTGGCGTGCGTACACAGTAAAGACAGATGCGTCAGTGTCCCTGGCCGCCGTATCTGTCCCTTGCTAGGACCGGTCAGAGCTCCCGGCAAAACCTTCCCCAGAGAGCATTCCGGCTGACGACTGGACAAGCAGGCTAGAAGCAAAGCAAGAGGCACCTCAGCAGGGGCGGTCGCAGACGACCCGAGGCCGTAAGAAACATACTTGCCCCACAAAAATCTCTCCTGAAAAACCACCCCTAGGGGTGGCGACGGATGGTATGCCGCGATATAGACTTCGTAGTAGGCGCCATAAGGGTGCGTCGCGCGTAGAGTCTGTTGCGGAGGTGGAGTAAGCGTGGGTTTTGAGAGCGTTGCTCAGCAGTTAGAGGAACTGTCTGACGCCGATTTACAGCGTCTTCTGCCAAAGGTCTTGCTGCGGGTTATGAGACTCTCGCTCACGAAGCCCGTGACGACGCTTGAGTTGGTCGTAACGCTCAATTGCAACCTCCGGTGCGACTACTGCTTTGTTGGTGGAAAGACGGCCGGGACCGCCATGTCGCAGAACACCGCGGCGCATGCGATAGACTTCCTTTTTGCGCATTGCGCTCACAAGAAGGACTTGGAGGTGGTGTTCTTCGGCGGCGAGCCCCTGCTCGAACTTGACCTTTTGCGTGGCGCGGCGGCCTATGCCCGGGCGCGGGCTGCTGACAGTGGGAAATCAGTTCGCTTTTCGATCACCACCAACGGTACGCTGCTTGACGATGCCGCCGTTGATTTTGCTGAGGAGTTTGGCATTCTCTACATGCTCAGCCTGGATGGGGCACGGGCAACCCACGACACACATAGGCGAACCATTGATGGCCAGGGTTCGTTCGACCGCATCGCGCGCAATGTTCCTAAGCTGAAACGGCGCCAGGAGTGGCTGGCGGCCCGTATGACGGTTTCGCCTGACACGGCCGCCACGCTCGCCGACGACGTGCGCATACTGTTCGACATGGGCATAAATCAGTTCTTCATCGAACCTGACTTCTTCGCCGAATGGACGAAGGAAGAGATCAGCACATACCAAGAACAGTATTGCGCCGTGGCTGACCTCTACATCCGGTTGCGGGCCGGGAGCGAACCGATACGCATCGTTGACTTCGAATCCGGGCTGGAGGAGCGACGGAAGCGATACCGGAGGCAGTGGGGATGCCACGCCGGCCGTGGGCGGCTGACCGTGACTCCCGACGGCTCTCTGTATCCGTGCAATCGGTTCGCATTCTTGAATGGAGGCGCCGAACAGTACAGGCTCGGCGATCTGGATCAAGATATCCGTCAGTTCGGTATGCTGCGTGACCTTATGGATGAAAGGGATATCGTGCGGCCGGCCTGCATGGGTTGCGACATGGCCGAGTACTGCGCAGGCGGGTGCCCGGCCGCCAATTTGGCCACGCGCGGCACCATCTACGCGGTCCCTGCCATCTACTGCGGTCACGTGCGGGCTCTGGTAGGCGTTCTGCGCGACCGTCCGGATGTGCTGAAGTGCGGCTGGGGAGCGGAAAGCCCGCTCAAGGGCTGCTGCGGCGATGAACCACCGTGCGCCGAGCAATTGCCGCTTGGCGCGCCAACGAAAGAGGCTGAAGCTGCTGCCTCTGTCAGGAGGCAGCAGATAAGCACATGAGTCGGGGAACGCGGTATGGACTGTGGGTCGGCGCCGATGGAAAGCAAGCAGCACCGACCACATCGAAACGCAAGGAGGTGACGCTATGTCCGGACTCGACTTATTGGCACAGGCACTCGCAGGTACCTACCTCGAAGGAGGCGGAACAGGCGCTGCGGGTCGCGCGAAGAGGCCTAAAGGGCAGATCGGGCCAGAGGATCTGTGTTGCGGAGGGCAGCAATACACGTTCCTCTCCTGCTGGGTCCCGTACGACTGCTGCCCCGGGATTGCCTTTTGTTTCTGCGACCCGGAAACGCCTCCAGAAGACTGTACCGGCTGCTACGTGGGAATCTGCGGGCAAGGGAACCCATTTCCGCCATGCTGCTGACGCGAGGCTTGACGCTCCGGTAGACTGATCGGGCGATGCCGCGTTCCTCGACATTCGTTGAGGTAGCCCATGGCGGTTCTCGCTGGAGGTGACGGCTATGGACCTTGAACATATTTCAGAAGACCTCCGACAGCTAAGCGCGGCGGATGTGCAGGAGCTATCTCGCCGCCTATTGAGGGAGATGAACTACAGGGTATTCGGGCCGACAACAATTGTAGATCTCTTCATAACGCAGGCTTGCAATCTACGCTGCGATTACTGCTTTGTCGGCGACATGCCGCGTGTGTCTGCAACTGAGGAGCGCCTACACCGCGCCGTGGACTTCATCCTCGCGGAAAGTCGGGATTCGACGCGACCCCTTACCCTGGCACTGTTCGGTGGAGAGCCGCTGTTGGAGAAGGACCTTGTGCGGAGTGTTGCGGCCTACGCTCGTAGGGCTGGGAGCGAGATGGGCAAGAACGTCTGGTTCGAGATGACCACCAATGGAACTCTGCTGGATGAAGATGCTATGCGCCTCGCCTCGGAGCTCCACTTCCGATATCTCCTGAGCCTGGACGGCGACCGCTACTCGCATGACCTCCACCGCCGGAGACCTGATGGGAGCGGGTCATTCGACAGTATCGTTGAGAAAGTCCCGCTGATACGCGCGTGGGACCAGTCTGGGCCGGCGGCACGCGTCACAGTGAACCCCGACACGGTGGGCCGCGTTGCGGCAGGCATTCGCGAGTTGGCAGAGACAGGATTCAACCATTTCATCATGGGGCCAAATGAGGAGGCAGTATGGCCTCCTGACGCCACTGAGGAATACGCCCGGCAGCTGCGCGAACTGGCTCGCTTCTATCTAAAGGTTAATGCGGAGGCACCTCGTATTCGGTTATCCGCATTTGAACTGGGTCTGGGCGACCTTCATAAGAGGTACGCTGGGGTTTGGGGTTGCCATGCGGCGCACGGGCGCTTAGCGATCGACTGCGAGGGTAGGCTCTTTCCATGTGCGAAGTTCGCCGGCATGAACGAGGGTAGAGGCGAATGCCAGCTTGGCACCGTTGACGACGGCATTACTGAGTGGGGCACTCGTGCCCGGGTTGCCAATCACGATCCCCAGACCCGCTACTACTGTATGCCTTGCAGGTACCGGGACTACTGCTCGGGTGGTTGCCTGGCAAGCAACCTGTGGTCGACGGGTAGCATGTACCGTCCGAGCGACGTATACTGCGCGGTAACCAAGGCCGCACTTGGCATCCTTGAGGAATGCCCCGAGGTGTCAGAAGCATGGCCGAGAGATGCCAGATCGCCAGAGCATGTCCTAGGCCCCTGTGATGGCCGACCAGCGGAGGACTGTGCGCCCGCGCCTGCAAGGCCAGAGGCCTAGGAGGTTGCGGATCGCACAGCGTGCCGAGCGCGAAGCGTCTCGCGACCCTGTCCGGAACAGGTGGAGTAGATTCGGTGTCCCGCGCCCTCCGGGGCACTGACTGCTCGCAGGCGACACCGAGGGGCCTGGAGCCAATAGAAGACAGGTCATCAGGCGATCCTTCCAACCTAATCGCCGTCACACCGAGCCGTCAGCTTGCCTGGTTCCGAAGGTCCCAAACCCGCAGGCAGGCCCAAGCTGACTTGCTTTCGCAGACATGCCGAAACCTCGGCAGGCACGTTCTGGCTGCCCCGCCCGCAACCGAAAGAGGCAATTTCTTGACAGGGGACTCCTGGGCATGTATAGAAACAACTGATAAACAGGGGCACCATGGGGCGACCTTGGCTTCTTCGTGGTCGGTGTGAGCGCAATCGGTGGCGACATATTGAAAGGTAACACCCTCACCCTCCTGGAAGAGAGGCCAATGTACGGGTTCCAGATCGCAAAGGAGATCGGGTGCCGCAGCGGAGGACTTTGCGGTTTCGTGAGCGGCTTCTTTATCCTGCTCCCTCCACCAGTTAGGGAAGGAAGGACTGGTTGAGAGCGAGTGGCACTTCTCTAACCAGGGGCGAAGGCGGAAGTATTATCGGCTCACGCCGAAGGGGAGGAAGGAAGCTGTGCGCTTGCGGACGAGATGGTGGCCTTCTCGAACGTAGTGAATCTGGTGCTGGGGGACAACGTCGCGGGTAGTGTTGACGCCTACCTTGATCGGGTCTGCGCCCGACCGCGGGTCAATCGGGCCGAGGAGTTCCGGTCTCATCTGGAGGAACTGGTCGAGGCTTACAGTGCCGGCGAGATTGACCGCCGGGAGGCAACCGACCTCGCGCTCTGGTGGTTCGGCGACCCGCGCAAACTCCGCGATTGCCTGGACGTAGTTCATCAGGGAGACGCATGGTGGGCGCGCCGCCTGAAGGGGCTGGGGCCCCGTATGGTTGTCGGGATGCTCCTTGCCCTGCTGTTCCCCATTGGCGGGCACCTGGAGTTTGTCGAGCAGCTTCTTGCCATTCGCCCTGGATTCGACATCTCGTAGCGCAAGTGCTCGTCAATGCCTTGATGGCGGGCGGAACGGTCGGCCTGCTGTCCGCTGACGGCCGTGCGCTTCTGGTCGCATGAAGTGCGGGGTCAACTGTATGGCTTGCCGAGTCCGTCACTTACTGGGTTGTGTTTACGCTCAAGAGTTTCGGGTCACCCGACAGCAGCCTCAGCATCTTCAATTCCGTCCTTTTCGCTCGACCGCTCGGTGCCCTGTTCGGCACGGCCTTTGGCGTTGGCAGAGCCCTAGCAATATCGTTAGCTTCGCTGGCGCGGTCGAAGATTCGCCGGGGGGTTGCCCGGGGCTTGGAACATTTTGCGCACCGGGGCAGTCTAATCACTGAGATATATGAGCTGCTGAGGTTCCGTTCAGGTGGTCCTCTGTCGACAGGGCGCATGGGCGAAAGACTCGTGTCATCGCTGGAAGGAGGGTGAAGATGGTCCAAGGGAGACGGCGGTTGTTCGCTGCGGTGGCGGTTGCGGCGGTGCTTGCGGCGACGCAGGGGACGCGGTCAGGTCGCGCGGTAGCGGGCCAAGGTGGCGCTCCGCTTCCGCGTGTGCCGAAGAGCGTCTTGGAGTTATACCTCCCAGAGGAGCAGGATGCTTGTGGGGCCCTTTACCGCCTGTATTCCGCGCTCCCGGCTGCCGACCTGGCGAGGCTGCACGCTGGGCGGAAACTGTCCATTGACGGCAAGTCCTTCGACCGCGCCGCTGCGACCAAAGTAGCCGCCTGGTTCAACTCGGCGCGGTGGGGGCGTGAGCCGCCGGCAGAGCGTCTCGGTGCCGGTTCCGTCGCTCAGTCAGCGTTGCTGTGGAGATGCGAGGGCAACGTCGTTGACTTCTGTTTGCAGGACCGTCGGCGGAGGGTTTGGAGGACCCTCGGCGTTGCCTGCGCCCCCGACAAAGTGGCGTGGGTGCGCGACGGACTGCCCCTTCTGCCTTCGTGGGTGCTCAATGGCTGGGAAGGAGGCACCAGGCCTCCGCAACCGCGGCCAACCGCCGGCGAAGCTGGGGCGTGGCGCGTGCTGAGTATGTTGTACCGAGTGTACGCTCAACTCTCACCCAGCAGCCTCCGTGTGCTTCACCGCCAACACGAGTTGAGCATACGCTTTCAGGCTCTGCGCAAACAAGATCAGCTGGCACTCGTAGATGCCTATGACGAGCGTGTGTTGAACACGAACGAGGGAGTAGCGCGGATGAGACCAGGCTGGCCGCTTGACTACGCACGCAGTCCCGACCTGCGAAGACGGCATTTCGGGATCACGGAGGTCTTCCTTACCTACGGTCGGAGTCATCCACAGTGCCGCTGTGCCTCACCTCAAGGGATTGGCGCGCTTGACACCTTTCCGCGACGCTATAGAGTCGTGTTTCTCCAGTTGAACCCGCAGCACCCATCGTCCTGGGACTCAAAGTCTAACCTGGTGGTCACGGAGACGGCGTTCCTCGTAGCGATGCCGGCGGACCTACAGCACGAAGTGCTGGCTTGGCGCCGCGAGTTTCAGGCCTGGATGGCGCGCTACAAACTTCCTGATGGGCGCAACAGGCCGGGGGCGCCGCCCTGTCCCCTATCGCCGTGGTGAGCGAGGCGTCAAGGTGCGCATTTCTGATGCTGTTCGCCTGGGTTTCCAGGGCGCTGAGCGTCACCCTCTTCGCGCGTTCCTCGCAGCCCTGAGCATAGCAATCGGCATCGCCACGCTGGTTACCATCGTCGCAGGCGAGCAATCATGGCAGCAGGCGCTGAACCGCTGGTACGAGGGGTGCGGCGTTGACGTGATCATGATGAAGAGCAGTTTCTCCGGGGCGGTCACCCCAAATCTGCCGAAAACTGCCGATGAGACACGGCGTTTTCTCGCTGCCTGTCCGTCAGTTTCGGCAGGCACGCCAGTCGCTGACGGGTGGGTCCAGGTCAAGCCAGGACGCGAAAAAGAGTCCTGTCATATCCGAGGGTTGCTCCCCGGCTTCGAGCGCATCTTCGGGACCGGTCTGATGAAGGGCCGCTTCTTCACCAACGTTGACGACATAAGCCGCGCGCCGGTATGCGTCGTGGACGCCGACTGCGCCCGCCTGGTCTTCGGCAACCGCGACATGCTGGGTAAGGACATTCGCATCAGCGCCCATCGCATGCGCGTCATCGGAATCGCCAGCAAATTGGGGTATGGTGGGCTGCAATCACATGTCATCGCTATGGCCGGGGAGATATACCCGGAGCGCATCAAGCACTGGGTCGAGCTTGACGCTGGAATAGCAATTCCGCTCTCAACTGGACGCCGCACATTGGGACTGCCGGTCAGCAGGTTCCACGCTCGCGCCGGCGATCACTCTGTCGCCATTCACGAGGTCGGCCGCTATTTCGGCCTGGATCCCAACCTCGAAGGCGAGCAGCGTTGGCTCTGGTCGCTCGCCAGCGAGAAAGCGGCTGCCCTTCAGGCCCGAGAGCGAGTCCGCCTGTTCGTGGGTCTCGCTGCGTTGCTGGTCTTGCTCGCCGCGGGTATAGGCTTGGCGACCGTGATGTATGTAGCAGTGAACGAGCGCCAGCCCGAAATCGGCATCCACCGGGCCCTTGGGGCGACCAGGACAGTGATCGGGGCGACTTTTTTCCTCGAAAGCGCATGGCTTGGCATAGCCGGTGCGGTCGCTGGACTCGGGCTCGGCCTCTTGGGAGCGCGTTACTTGGGGACAGTGACCTTCCCCTATGAGTTCACAGGCGGGCCCGGAGGCGCGCTCAACACGGCCACGAGCGTTCTGCCGCGCATGAGGGCATCAGTTGAATGGCAGACGGCTGCTGTGGCCGCAACAGCCGCACTATGCGTCGCGGCCATGGCCGGTTACGCACCGGCCAGCGAGGCAGCCCATCTGAATCCGAGCCGAGCAATGACTACTGGCCGACCAGCCGAGCGCCGCCTCAGACGGGCGCTTACCGGCATCCAGTTGAGCGTAGGTATTGCGGCCGTCCTTGTCCTGACTTCCATTCATGAGGGCATCGCGCTGGAACTACTTGGGCCCATCGCGCGGTTCTCGCAGGCCGAAACAGTCACGACCGACCTTACCCTCGCTCGCTCTGGGCGGCAGATGCTACCGGTTGCGAAGCCAATGAAAGCCCTGGCCCGTGACCCTGAACAGATCGGGGCAATTGGACGCGAGTGCCCGGCGTTCAGGTCAATCGAGTCCCAGTTAGCGGTGCACCGTCGAACCATCAAGCGGGGCCGATACGCGCTCGATCAATGCGGGGCTACCGCTGTGACCGCGGGGTATTTCAGGGCGGAAGGTATGCGCCCACTGGAAGGGAGGCTTTTCAGAACGCAGGAAGTCCGCGACGGCATGCGGGTGGTCGTGCTCACGGACAGGGCAGCCGGCGCTCTGGAGCTGGACAGGGCCGCAGGCGAGACAGTGAGGGTCGGAGGGCTGCCATTCCGGGTAGTGGGCGTGGTACGCAAGGGCGCCGATCACGGCTTCACGCTGACTGGGATTCCCAGCCAATGGGCCTACGTTCCAGTCACCAGCATACCCGCCTCCTGGACCTCCGGATACCCCCACACCGCTGCGACACTGCGGTGCCATCTCAGGTCCGGGAGCAACTACCGGCGAGCCGAACGGCAACTTCGCACAGCGTTAGCGAAACGTCTACCCAGTGTCACGATGAAACATATCGAGCTGCGCGGCAATATCCCGGATCGCCTTCGGCTTACGGGCATGCGCCGGGCAGCGGCATGGCGGGCCTCGGTGATTGGCCTGTCAGCTATCCTGGTAGCCGTCATCGGCTTGGTCAACATGCTCCTGGTATCTGTCGCCCAGCAAACGCGGGAGATCGGCCTTCGACGCGCGCTGGGGGCAACAAGGCTTGCCATTGGTGCGATGGTGCTGCTGGAGGCGCTTCTCGTCTGCGTGCCCGGCTGCCTTGTTGGCATTGGCGTCGGAGCGATTGCGTCACGGTTTGTGGGCGGCTGGGCACAACTGCCTGTGGCCCTTCCGGTGTTCTGGATCAGCACCTCCATCGGCGTTGCGTTGGGAGTCGGGCTGCTCGCTTCGCTTATCCCCGCCTGGCGCGCCGCGATGGTGGACCCGGTCGTCGCGCTGCGCCAGGAGTAGCCCGACGACAGGCTATCTGGTCCAGCCCATCCCCTTCCGACGGACAGCAAGTGAGGGCTGGCCTCTGCGACCGCTTGACACAGCGGGCGGAAAGTGGTATATAAGGAACTGACATAGGCTATCCGAGATTGCCCTTTTGCGTCCTTGCCTGCCGTGCCCACGCGCGGGGGTCGTCACGGCTTGTTCGACGAGATGATAGGAAAGTTGGCATGAGAACAGCGAGCGTGTTTGTCATACTGCTGGCGTGCGCGGACATTTGGGGAGCTGCCTCAGCAAAAGCCTCGGACGCCAGCGCAGAAAAATTGGCCCTGTCGCTGCGCGACACCGTTGATAGGGCGCTTGCCAGGGATGCGCTGGTGCGGGACGCGCAGCAAGCGCTGGAGAGCGCGCAGGCAACCCTGGTCGAAGCGAAAGCCTATACGCCAACGCTCTCGTTGAGTTCCAGCACTTATTCCTCGAGAAGCGGCAGCCTCGACCCGCAATCGGCGATAACGGGCACGCAGAGCTCTTCGCTGTCCTACGGGTCAAGCATAGGTGTGCCAATGGGCGGCGGCGTGAAGTTCGGACTTTCCACCTCGGCCGGCACCAGCACGACCAACTCTGAACTCAGGGCCGGCGGCGGACGGAGCACGACATTCTCATCTGCTTCGATGGCGGCCAGCCTCTCTCGCCCGCTTCCACTGTTTCGCAATGAGCGGGTGCTCACGTCCGGCGAGCGGCGGGCGGCGGAGATAGCCCTGCGCCAGGCCGAACTTGCCTTCGCCGAGGCGCGGCGACAGGTTGTCGGTGACGCTCTCACCAGGTTTTTCGCCGCGCTGCGAGCCCAGAGGCAGGTTGAGATCGCAGCCGCCTCTCAGCAGGACGCCGGTGAACTGCTGCGCATCGCGCACGAGAAGTTGAAGCAGGGGAAGGTCGCGGAGATTGATGTGATGGAGGCCCAGGTCAGCGCTGATTCGGCGCGCACAGCGGCCCTCCAAGCGCAATCGGCGGCTGCCACTGCTCTGGACGACCTCAAGAACTTCCTCGGGCTTCCCCTCGAACAGAACGTGCAGGTCCTGCATGAAGCCGCGGCCGAACCGTCGCTCACTCCGCTGAATGAGGCAAACCTGATCGAGCGGGCCTTGAAACAGCGCACTGACCTGCGCCAGTTGGCCCTGGCCATCCGCTCTGCTGATCTGTCGCTGCGGCAGGTCGAGGCCAACTCGAGACCTGGGGTCTTCCTCACCAGCGGCTACGGTCGTTCCGCGCAGGCGCCAACAATCGGCGAGAGCTTCAGCAACCTGGTAAACCCGAGCTGGTTCGTGGGCCTTTCGACGAGCATGAATCTGACCGGCAAAGAAAGCCGCGCCGAGATCCAGCAGGCGAGGGGGTCTCTGCGGCTGTCCAGGCTCGACGAGCAGTTGCAGAAAGACCAGGTGCGCGTGGAGATACGGCGCCTGGTGCGAGAGGTTGAAAACGCAGCGGCCAGCGCCGGGCTGCTCGCAGGGACCGTGAAGCGCGCCGAGGAGAACCTGCGCATCCGCCAGACGCAGTTCGACCACGGCCTCGTGCGGCCCATAGATGTCATGCAGACCGAGCATCAACTCGTGCAAACCCGCACGCAATACTCCGACGCGTTGATTGATTACCAGTTGGCCACCACGCGGCTGAGCCTGGCAATTGGAGAGATGCCCAAGTTTGGAGGTCCTGGCGAATGAGAGGCACATGGATCAACATCATCGTTCTGTTCCTTTTCGTCTGCGCGCTTGCGCTCGCGGGCGGCTGGTGGATGATGCGCGGGCAGACGCCGGAAAGGCCGCCCAAGGCCGAGGCCGCCTCGTCTTCAGTAGAGACATCGAAGACAGAGGCCGCGGCGAGTCCGAGCAAGGCCGATGTGCTGACCATCCCCGGCGTGATCGAGCCGTTCGAGGCGGTGCCCGTCTCCTCGAAACTGAGCGCGAACATCGCAAGCCTGTATGTTCGCGATGGCAGCCCGGTGGGCAAAGGGCAACTTATCTGCGTGTTGGACGACATTCAAATCCGGCAGCAGATCGAGACGGCGCGAGCGCAATTGCTTCAAGCACGGGAAGCCTTGCGCAAAGGAGAAGAAGGGCGCGGCAAGGAGGAACCATCGAAACGGCTTCGCATGGAGAAAGCGCGCGCCGCGCTGGAGTCCGCTCAGCGCGACCTGGAAACCCTCAAGACGGAGGCGGAACTGCAACTGAAGCAGTCGCAGGTCGCCTGCGAGCGGGCCGACAAGGACGTGAGCGACTACGAGCAACTCTACCAGTCTAAGGCGGTCTCACTCGAGGACTTGAAAGCAAAACGCCAGGCCGCCGAGGACGCCCATCTCGCCTATGACCAGCAGAAGCAGCACCTCGACAGTCAGCGAGAGGCGAAGGAGCGGGCGCTGCGCCAAGCGCAGCTCGACTACGACCAGACGAAGATGGAGTCCGAGAAAGAGGAATTCTCCGCGCAGGAGATCGAGACGAGGAGGCTGCAAGTCCGAAACGCGGAGGCAGAACTCGCTATCAGGCGCGCCAGGCTTGCGGATGTGCGGGTAGTCGCCCCAATCAGCGGCACGGTGCACATCATCCCTCGCGGGCGCACTTCCTCGATGATGCCGACCGGCGAGAGCGCACAGGTCCTCGGCCCGGGCGTGATGGTCTATGAAGGCGATCCGTTCCTCGAAATCGCAACGACCGAGAGGGCATGTGTGCGCATCGAAGTGGACGAGACCGATATCGCTCGGTTGAGGGTTGGCATGAAAGCGAAGATCACCGGCGACGCCTTTGCAGGCCGCGAGCTGCAGGGCGAGGTAGTAACGATCCAGACCTCGGCCAGGAAGGCTGGTGAGGGAGTGAGCCTCTTCCCTGTGACGGTCCTCATCGCCTCACCACTCAGGGGGGTAAGGATGGGAATGACTGCTGATGTAGCAATCAGGTTGAATGCGAGCCGGGAGCCAGAGCCGTGACAGCGCATGGGTCCCTAGGCCCCGAAGGGGCCGGGATGGCGGCCCTTGGGGCCTAGCCACATGACGGCGGATGTAACCATAGACCTGACGCAGCGGGCAGCAGACGCGCACAAAAGGAGCTACGAAGATGAATGAACTTGGTGGGCAGTTAATTCGCATCCGCGACATCAGGAAGACCTACCAGATGGGCAAGGTGCCGGTGCACGCTCTCCGAGGGCTGGACCTGGAGATCGAGGACGGCGAGATGGTGGCAATTATGGGGCCGTCGGGGTCGGGCAAGACCACGCTCCTCAACATACTCGGGCTGCTCGACTCGCCCTCGGTTGGCTCCTACAAACTTGAGGGCGCCGAGGTTGCGAAGCTCTCAGACCGGCGCCGCAGCCACCTGCGCAACAAGCGCTTCGGCTTCGTCTTTCAGATCTACAACCTCCTGCCTCGCCTCACCGCAGCCGAGAACGTGATGATACCGCTGATCTACGGCGGGGTCAGAAGAAAGGAGCGGCGGCCTCGAGCGATGGCAGCCTTAGAGTCCGTCGGGCTGGGGGATCGCGTGCGCCATCGCCCCAGCGAGCTATCCGGCGGCGAGCAGCAGAGGGTGGCGATAGCCCGGGCTCTTGTAAACGAGCCGTCTGTTATCTTAGCTGACGAGCCTACCGGCAACCTTGACAGCGCTTCCGGCGCGGCGATCATGGACCTCATCTGTCAGATCCACGACGCGCGGAAGGTGACTGTCATCGTCGTCACCCACGACGCCAACATCGCCGCCCGCGCCGAGCGGAAGGTGCAGCTGCGGGATGGGATGGTGGTGAATGGCTCACCGGAAGACACCGAGGAGCGGGGGAAGTGCCCGGGCCAGTACACGTGACACTACAAATGACCGGAGGGCCGGCCACGGCGAGCAAGCCGACGTGGAAGACCAGCTACTGTGCCGGCATCAACGCAGGGACTGCGGAAGCGAAGCCCAGTGGGTAGGCTATAGGCACGCCGAGGCCGATGCCGAGCAGGCCCGATCCTGGCGTGAACCCGCGGCCGTGCCAGCGGTAGCTTCATCCCCCATCGGGCGCGCTGACTCGCTGGGGAGAGTCTGTGGCGGATTGGGCTCACTCAGATGGGTTTCTGCCCCGCCGTCTCATTTCGCCTTCTTCTCGGACGGCCATCCCCCGACATCGCAGGCCATAAGACCCGCGTCGTCGGGATTGCTCGGGTCATCCACAGCGAAGCCTTTGGACAGGGCCTCGGCCGGGGTGCTATTGGCTCAAGAGCATGCATTGTAAGGTCATTCCTGAGACGAACCACTAGCAAGCGATAGGAAGGATAAGGTTCCTCGCACGCGGATCAGTTCTGGCTACGATAAAACGTACAGACAACGCAATACCCGTCACCCGGTTTGGTGAAGACAATAAGGGAGAAGCGCCCCGGCCATAGCGGGTCTCGGCTTTCGCGCATACAACCCATCTCAGCCGAAGGTGCAGCCATGTCACCGCAACAGATCTCTCGGCTCGTCACTAACTTGCTTTCTTCCTGGCGCAAACCCGCCGACAAAAATCAGCAGGCCTAGGATGCGAAACCATGTGCCTTTCATGAAGCTCTCCTTCAGAGAGAACAACTCATCCACAGATGGCACGGATGAACGACGGATTGCACAGACCGTTTTCCAGCGCGCCAACGGCGCTTTGGGAGGGTAATCTGTGGAGTCTGCTCCTATCTGCGGAATCTATGTATGCCCTTCTCATTCATATCTTAATGCTTCGACCGGCCGCACTCGCGCGGCGATAACTGCGGGTGGCAATGAGACTGCCAATCCCGCAATCACCGTGGCAACTGCGCCGGCAACTGTCCAGAAGGCGGACAATGTAATCGGCAGCCCTGCCCAGGTCCGCGCCGCGAAGCAGATGCCCGCGCCCAGCGCCAACCCCGCGCCCGCGCCTATCGCGCTGAGCCATACTCCCTCGCTCATAAAATGCAGAAACACATCGCTCTTCTGCGCGCCCAAGGCCCGCCGCAGACCCGTCTCCCGCAGGCTCTCATAGATCGAGACCAACAGCATATTCGCCAGCCCGATCAGCGCCACCAGCAACACGGCAAGTGCTCCGACCGCTCCCCTCGCCGCCACGGCCTTGTGCTGAAAGATAAACTGTCGCGTGGTTTCCGGTATCTCTTCCCTGAACTTAATGGTCAGACGATACTCTTCCGGAATTGTGTGCAAGAGCGCGTCGCGGAACTGCGCCGCAGCCTTATCATACTGTCGGGAGTCGAGGGGCCGAGCATACACCCCAGTCTCATTCATGGAGAAGCTAAGATTTTCTATTCGGTTTATCCGGTGTTCTATGGCCGCGTAGAACTCCGTCGGAATCACAATGCCTGGCACAACGTTTGGGTCCCAGTGTTCGCCTCGGTAATCGGGGCAATCATGCACAGCCACAACCGTGAACTTGCGCCCGGCCACTGTAATGGTCTTTCCGATGGCATCATGCCGCCCAAAGAAAACAGTCTTTGTCCACGGTGCAATGACCGCCACCGCCTGTCCGGCGCGGAATGCCTCCGTTACCTTAGCTTTGATATCCGCAGGCAGAGCAGGTTCATATTCGAACGCTTCAGCGGTCGTGAAGGTCAGCCACGCCTGATTCATGGTGCGGCCGCCGCTTGATACCGCCGCAACGCATCGAACAGATGGCGTCACGGCTCCCAGGAGCGGTGTGTTTCTTCGCAGGTTGTCCATCTTCTCAGGAGAGGTAATCACCCCCGCTATGATTTCGCGGCACTTTTGCACATAACGGTCGTCTAGCGGCTTGCGCATCGCGGCGATTGGATCTACAGTCGCCGATATACTATCCTGTCCGAGGGCGTTTCTGGCCTCTGTCCGCTCCTGGTTCTGCATAACGGAGAAATAGGAGGTCAAGATTATGAGCACCAGCACCCCAAAGCCTACCTGGACACTTGTCAGAGATCTCCTCGGTCGGATTTCCGTGCCTGCGCGTCGGGCGATGGCGCGGGCGGGGTCCACGCCCGCTGCCTCGGACGCCGGCGCAAGGGCCGCAACAATACCGATCACCAGGGCGAGGATGACGGCGATTCCCAGCGCGCCCCAAGAGACCGAGACCGCGATATCCGACATGCTCGGAAGCTGCCTTCCTCCGCCCAGGACAGCACCGGAGGTTCCCGTCACCGGCTGCCATTTTGTCGCAAACACGCCCATGGCGGACGCGGGTACCGCCAGGACTCCCCCAAGCAAAGCTCCAAGCAACGCCAGAATTGCTGCTGTGATAATGTACTCACCGCAGACGACTCCCCTCGAAGCTCCCACTGCCCGACGAATCCCTATCTCCTGCGACCTCTCCGCAACGGATACAAACAGAAGGGCGGCAATACCGATGCCCGCCGCCAGGAGAGCACAGAATCCGGCAAGGCCGCTATAGAGAGTGACCCTCATCCGGGCATGCACGGCCTGCTCACGCACTACCCAGAGGGATTCGGTGAATTGGTAAGACTTCTCTCCGCCGACCCGTTCCCGCATCAGCCGCTCGATCTCCTGGGAGGTCGTTCGGGGATCCCGCGTGCGAGCGAAGATCTGCATCCGCGGTCTATAAAAGGAACCGTAGGTAACGAGCCTCCGCGCCTGGTCGAATGGAATATAGACGGCCTGCGCGCTGATTCCCACGCGGCGATTTCCCGAGATGACGCCGACAACAGTGAAGCGGCGGCCTTGCAGTCGGATCGGCTGTCCGACCGCCGGCTCGTCTCCGAAGAGCCATACCCGCGCCTCGAAGGAGAGCAGGCAGACCGGAGTCTTCCGTGCCTCTTCCTCCCGCGTAAACAGTCGCCCCTCACAAACCTTGTCCGGTAGCGTCTTCGTGAAGCCGGCCGGAACAGCATACAGGTTGGTTGGTACGGGCGAGCCGCGCGTCTTTGCCTCAACGCTGCCGGACATCATCGGCGTGATGGACTGGATGGCCGGGCAGCGCGCCTGGATCGCCTCCACATCACTCATTTCGAGGCTCCCTCGCCGGAACCCGCTCCCTTGCCAATTGTCATCCGTAGAGAGCGCAACCTTCACGGTCTCCAGGTCCATCGGCGCGAAGAACGCGATCACCGCCTTCCGCCACGAGTTTTCCGTAGACATGATGGAGGTCAGCGCGCACACGCCTATCGCCACGCCAAGTATCGCCAGTACAGAGCAGAGTCGGTGCCGCGTGACCGTCGCCCAGGCTGATGAGAAGATATCAATCATTTTAGTCCCAATGCTACTGTCAATCACAAACTGGCTCTCATTGCTTTCATCCGTTTCCTTCTTTTCCAGCCTTGCGTATTAGCCACAAAGCTACATATACGCGAAGGTTCCACTGATCCACACGCCTTTCGGTCCCTTGACCAAAGAGAAAAAATCGACTAGATGGTTATGCATCTTGAAACCCACGTCAACATTTGACAAGTCCTGAGCTGCGCCATGTTTATACAGATTGACGAGGCTTTCCTCAATCGTAGGGTAGTCTTTATTAGCTTCATCACATCTCTCAAAGCATGTATTGAGTGCCTTTCGCTGCGAGGCCGTCAGTTCTTTTACAGGAATTCGTATTTCTCCTGAAGTGACAAACTTCTGAATCTGCTCGTCGCTCAGCGTTCCAAAGAATTCATAGATCGCCGAGGTAGTCATAGCATAGCGTCTGAGCGCGACCTGCCTTTCGGGGCCGGGTAGAGTAGAAGTACGAAAGTCATCGGGGAGGGGCTTCAGCACCTTCGCTGCGCGCAGGAACTCCGGCGACGGATTCTTCGGCGCCCAAGCGGGGACGATGACTCCCCGCACTTTCCTGACTCCGCCGGAGGGCGGCGCTTGTGCCGTCTTCTTTCCACAGCCGACAAACATTCCCATGACCACGATTGCTGCCACAGCAAAACCAAGCTTGCTTCTCATGTGATTCTCCCCTGCCTCTTGTAAGCCTCATGAGCGGTTGCTATGCCAGGTTGTTTAGAGAACACCTGGGACAGCTTCTGCAAAAGTATAATGCCACTGGCCCAGGGACGTGTCAAGGGGATATCGTCCTCACGGTTACTGCGGGACGCCTTCTGCCGGTCCTGTGGCCTCCCCCGCGCCCCGCCCTGCCCCGGAACCGTGACGATCCGGTACTGGCGCGCCGCCAGAGACCATATCTCCGTACTATGGCGCAGGTACGGCGCTGCGCTTTCGGCTCGTCAAAGAGGGGGCGAGGCGGCCCTGTTATCCATCTGTTCCAGTGACCAACAGGCCCTCGAGGATTGCCGATGTTGTCGCTGCCTGCGAAGTCAGGCCCGCCACACCCGCTCCTGCCATAGTTCCTGCAGCTTGAACTGGTTATGGATCCTGTCATCTTCCTACAATGCTTTGATGTGAGAGGTTAATTCGGGTTCACACTGCTCGCCGGCGAAAGTGCGAGCGTGTTGAATGGGGTACTGCACATGAATCTGAAACAAGTCCGGCTGTTCCTCGCGTAATCTGTTGAGTATCTTATGATGGTTGCAAGTACTATATTGCGTGCAATAAATATTATTACTCATTTCCAGATTTACCGCGGGGCATGTTCCTGTGCACACCTCTGCATATTCGCATCCCGTGCAGGCGTTTCGCGGGAGTCCTCGGTTGTCTTGCATATCATCTACCAGATCATATCTGGTGATACCATCGAAGACATCACCGAGAATATATGCACCTTCCCCGTTATTCAAAGATACGAAACGAGCGCACGGAACAATCTTGCCGTCCGGCGCGATACATAATTTCGTGCGGACGGCCTCACAGCCCCATATATGGCCGCGTGACTTCTTTCTATCTTCAAGACTCTCTTCAAACTCAGCAACGCGCAATGGGATGATCCCTTCTTCGCGCGTTTTGCGGTAATACTGGGCCAATAACCGTATCTGCGTCTCTAATTCCGCTACGTCCTCTTCGCTCCAAATGACCTCCGGACACTCCGCTAATCCGATTAGGAATTGGTATAGGCCCTGCTGATTTAGCCATTCGACATCCGATGCCAAATGCTTCAATGTCTCAGGAGACACAGTCATCCTGACGCCTCTCCAGGGCTGGTGCCTTTTGAGAACTTCCAACCCCTGCATAACACGATCGAATGAAGGACTGCCGTCACAATATCTGCGGTGCAGATCATGATGTTCTTTCGTGCCGTCTATACTTAACAAGATATTAGTTCCGTTTTGCGCAAAAAAAGCCGCAATTTCATCGGTAATGAGCGTGCCATTTGATGTTACAACGAAGTCAAGTTGCTGGGTCGGTTTGGCCATAGTCTTGGCTTTCGTTACGATCTCCCGTATAAACGGCATAACCAGAAACGGTTCGCCGCCAAAGAGTGTGATGGCAAGCTTGGCGTCTTCCGGGGCATTGTCAAACAGAAAATGCAGCGCGGTTTCGGCGACTTCAGGAGACATGTCTCTTCCCATACCGCGCCGCGTGACAAAGCAGTAATCGCACGCCAGGTTACACCGTTCGGTAACCATCAACTCCATACTTGTCAGTCGTATCTTCGCTTCGTTCTGCTTACGACGGATTGCTTCCGCGAATTCCTTAGAGAAGATTTCTTTCTGCTCCGGCGTAAGCGTGCTCAGGAAAGCTTCACTGCTGAAATTTCCTGGACTCATTTGTTATTCCTCCTGTAAGGTGATGTCCCGCTCGGTTTCTGCGGAACATATTTGAATAGCGATATACGCCGGCAGTAACGAGGCAACGATGCCGGCGGCGAAGGGTCCGGCAGCGGAATGAGCTCGAGTGCCTCGCGACGGCTGGTTCCGTTGGTGGCGAAGGCCACCGTCAGCAGCGCCACCGCCAAGGTGACGTTCAACATCAAGAGCAGGCCGGCCGGAGTTTTCGGGTCCTGCAGCATGCAATGCCTCCTCAGAAACACCATCGCCTGGAAATACCGGGCCCCCCGATTGTTTCGATACCCCCTCCTAGCCTGCTACATCACCAGGTCACTGTTAAGAAACCTGCTCTAGCACGGCCCTAACTTGAAGCAAGAGATAGGGTCGCACGTGAAGGCGGGGTAGTCACCACAGACTACTGTAGTCACGCATCTGAAGTTGCTGCAGTAATGGTTTGGCGTGCACGCGTGCGAATCGTAGCACGTGAAGTTTGTGCAAGGGAACGCATTGCACGAGTAGCCATGGCACTCTCCGCTTTGTGCATCGCAGTCCGGGGGTTCGAGAAGTCCGTTCATATTCTGCACGACACTCGCAGCGAGATCATCCAGGAAAGCCATATCTATCACCTCCTTTCTGTTTCAACGTACCTGGCACATCATCCAATCAGGGGGCCCTTTCATAAGAGATTCTCCCATCTTCGAATGCCTTTGTCCCCACCCCCAGGGGTGGTTTTTCAGGAGAGATTTTTGTGGGGCAAGTATGCTTTTTACGGCCTCAGGTCGTCTGCGACCGCCCCTGCTGACGCGCCTCTTCCGCTGCTTCTGGCCCGGTTGTCCCGTCGTCAGCCGGAATGCTCTCTCGGGAAGGTTTTGCCGGGAGCTCTGACCGGTCCTAGCAAGGGACAGATACGGCGGCCAGGGACACTGACGCATCTGTCTTTACTGTGTACGCACGCCAGCACGCAGCGAGCTGCGCCCGGTTCCGCACACCAAGCTTCCGCAGGACGTTCTTGGCGTGCCATTTGACTGTCTCGATGGAGATGTAGAGAATCGCACTTGCCTCGCGATTTGTCATTCCTTCGGCCATCAACACTGCGATCTGACGCTCGCGAGGAGTAAGCTCCTCCAAGGCGAGGCGGCCCTCCAAAGCGGAGGGCAGACCTGCCACACTTTCCCGGTAAGACGCGGCAAAACGCTCCGGCAGGGTAAACTCCTGTTCCTCGGTCGCTCGAGTGATGGCCTGGAAAAGTTCCTCGCTGGTCGCGCGGGACGAGACATACCCATGGGCCCCCACGCGAACTGCGGCGAAGATGTGCCTGAGCGCACCATCGCCGACCACGAGGACCCGCGTCTGTCGCCAGAACTGGTACACAGCGGCTAAGAGCTGGCGACGGGCGGCCGTCCAGGTGCAAGACACAGGCGCTCTTGGGGATTACGGGGATGGGCTGGGACGGGAGCCTACCAGTGTGGACAGCTTGAGGACTGCTGCCTGCTTGGTGCGGGTGTCGGAGTGGAGGTATTTGGCGGTGGTTTCGAGGTCCGAGTGCCCGAGGAGTTCTTGGACGGTGCGGATGTCAACTCCGTTGCGGATGAGGTGGGTGGCGAAGGTGTGGCGGAGCTTGTGGGGGGTGATGCCCTGGTCGGCGAGACCGGCACTGTGGAGAACCCGGTCGAGCAGCTTGTTGATGACGCGGCCATGGATGCGATGGCCGCCGTTGGTGCTGACGAAGAGGTGATTGCTCTTGGTGGGCTTGCGCTGTTGCAGGTAATCCCGGATCGCTTCGACTGCCTCCTCAGTCAGGGGCACGACTCTCTCCTTGTTCCCTTTGCCGCGAATGAGCAGTTGCCGGTTCTCCAGGTCCAGGTCGTCGAGGGTGATTCCAACAGCCTCGCTGCGCCGGATGCCGGTTGAGAGGAGTAGCACCACCAGAGCTTTTAGCCTCGGGTCGTCTGTGGCCGCCGCGACGAGTCGTTGGGCCATGTCCTCGTTGAGACAGACCGGGACCGGCTGCGCGATCCTTGGCAGGGGCAGGCGCCGGGCGGGGTTAGCGTGAGCGAGTCCCATGTCCTGAAGGAATCCGAAGAACGAGGAGAGGCAGCCGTACTTGCGTCTGACAGTGAGTGCCGCAGCCCCCTTCAGATGCACTCCGAACTGGATGACCATCTCCCGGGTGATCTCGTCCGGCGCAGGCATGTGGCCGACCCGGGCTTCCGCGAACTCCCGGAACTGCCTCAGGTCACAGGCGTATGCCCTGACCGTGAGGCGCGAGTACCCGCGGTAAGAGCCGAGGTAGTCCAGGAATCGCTCAACGGCCTCATCGAAGCTCGGCGAGGCTGAATCACCCGTTGGTTCATCTGTGGTCCTTCCCCTGACTCCATGCATGATGGCACCTCCGTGCATCCTCGGGCGGCCGCGAGGGCCGCCCCTACACATGAATCACTCTGAAGCGCGATAAAGTCCAGTGATTTTTGGGCTCCGGAATAAAAGTTATGGCGCCTGTCTGGGAGAGCCAGCAATGGCCGACAAATGGCCTAACGAAGCGGGTTTGCGGGGGATTCGATGCCCCCGGCGGGCGTGGGCACGCTCGCCCTACAGCCGGATTCGGTGAACGGGGAGAAGGGGGCTTGGCCGCGAACGCGATGGCCTGCGGATCCGCTCCGGGAGCGGCTTCGTGGGTATCACCCCGATGAATCGGGGTGCTACATGAAGAGGCGGAGAAGAGCTATAAGCCGAGTTCTGTGTCCCGACCAAAGATCGAGACGGTGGCCATTCCTCTTGCCCCGATGTTGCCACCGGGGTCTGAGCGGCCAACCCGGAGCAGTTCTCCGGTAAGGAGATGGCAGCGGGCCGCTGCCTCGCCCCGACGAGTCGGGGCTGCTGCTCCCTATTAGGCCTTGCTCCAGGTGGGGTTTGCCCTGCCCTCGATGTCACCACCGAGGCGGTGCGCTCTTACCGTCCCAGCGCCCTTTCGGGCGGAGATCCCGTCGCCGAGCCATCAACCGGTGGCTCAGGGCTCAGGGACACCGGTTCGCCCTTGCCCGCCTCCGTCCGCCAGGCTGCGGACTTCGGCGGGCGGTGTGGTTTCTGTGGCACTTTCCGTCGGGTCACCCCGCCTGCGTGTTACGCAGCACCTTGCCCTGTGGAGCTCGGACTTTCCTCCCCCCGATGAGCCGGGGAGCGGCCACCCGCTCTTCTCCACCTCTCATTTATTTTATTCCCCCCTGATCTCAGAGTCAAGCCTCCCCGTCGCACGCGACCGATGTCTGCCTTCACCAATCCGCCAGCTGGCGGACGAGCTGCGAGCGCATCATGTATGCGCTCATGGTTCATCTCAACAAACAGTGGAGCCGAAAACCCTCGCCGAAATTTACACACAAATCTTGACACTCCCCGTCGCCGATAGCGACAGGGAGTGCCCAGAACTAAGCTTGCCCTTCGTCAGGATGGCGCACAGCGCCTCGAATACCTGTGACGCCGCCGTCGCGGAGGCAAACCGCACAGCTTAATGCTCCATCTGGCGCAGCTAAGGCCGAGCAGAATGCCCTCGGCTGTCCTGGCTGGCGCCTCGTTGACCCATGCAATCCGCTCGCGTGCCCGGCGACGAGCCCTGCCGTAACCCGGGCCTTTAGAACTTGTAGCAAAACAGCCCAGGGCCCTGAAAGGCTGCGAACAGATTCCCAGGGCTGTAGGGCGGGCCTCCCCCTAAGAGGCTATCCTAAAATTGCCGGTGCTGGTTTCCATGATAGCATCATAGGATGTGGAACAGGCGCCTCTGCTTCGCGAGCCTGCGTAGCGCTTCGCAGAGCAGGCCCCGCCTGTTCTGCCAGCCCAAGGGGCTGGCCCACAGCCGAGGCGGCTGTGCCACACCTGATGCCGCCCAGAAGGGTTTTTAGGACAGGCTCCGGCGCGGGGTGCCGGCCCGAGCCGGGCCACGGCCAGGGGAACCCGTGCCCTACACTTCCCCCTATCGGCAATGGGTTTTGTTGCAGGCCCTTCGCAGATCGCCGGGCATCAGTGGGGCGGCGCGACACGGTGGATGTCCGGGCCTGCCAAAGGCGGACCCAAGACAGATTACGCCGGCTCAGTCACTTTCACCTGTTGCCCTCGACGGTGCCGGCTGCAACGCAGAGGCTGTTTCGCATTGCCGCGCAGACCCAGGGCCGTGCCAGGATCTGAAGCCGGTCCTCCTATTACGGCGAAGCCTGACCTGCTGACAGCTTTTTCGCCTGAAAAGGCTGGCCCACGCAAGTGGTAGTGGGCGCCTGCCGTGCTTTGTTGGGAGGCAAAACGGTAACTGCGTGGCGCTGCGATGCCCCGAGCGAAAGCGCCAGGCTGCCGGAGCGGCCCTACATCGGAATGACTGTTGACACGAACGCGAACTGCCCTGGCGGAATGTCGCCGCTTACAGATATGTCCTTGCCCGCGGTGAGTTGGAAGCTCGCGCCTGCCCATGTGCGCCAGACGACGAGCCTGAATGGGTAGCCGTGGACCCCGTCAACCTGGCAGACGCCGGTCATTGTCACGCCCGTGGTTGTCACCTGGGCGCTTTCTATTCTCTCGCTGACGACAGTTCTCGGGGCCGAGTTGCTTGAGCTGCCTGAGATGCCTGTGAGCGCAAAACTTGCGGATGGGAGGTCCGGTTGAGAGTCACCAGCTCCAGCCAAACGGAAACCGACCGACCACAAAGTGTTTCCGTGCGCAAACCTCGCCGCTCCTGCCGCCAGGTTATTCGAACTTGAAACCACCAGCACCGATGCCATCGGCCGGGTTATGTCTGCTCCCCGCCCACCGAATGCCCCCGCGGAAACGAGGTAAGTGCCTGAAGCGAGCTGCGCAGCAACTGCGGCCGCGCCGCCAGCGGCTGATCCGACCAACTCGGTACGGGAAAGGTCGGGCACGCTCCACGCCTGGAACACCACCTGCGCTCCCTCAACGGCGGCCGCGTCCATGCCATCGGCGGGAGAAACGAGACACGAGAGGCGGGCAGCCGATTCAACTTGAACGAAGCTCGGTCCATTGTATTCGAGAAGAACATTCGCGCTTGGGAAAGCTTGCGCCGCTTCTCCACCTGAGCCTCCGGAGGCTGGTATTACCTGCACTACCAGGGAATCCTCGCCCACAGCGCCGTCATTGTCGGATGCCGCGGCTGTGACGGTGTAGGCGCCTGGGGACGAGAACCCATGCCGGACAGTCCGGCCCTTTGCCTGGCGGCCATCTCCGAAATCCCAGACGACTGTATGACAGTCCAAGGCACCTGCGTCTCTGACTGTCGCCTCGAAAGAGATGGTGTCTCCGACCCGGGCGACTCTGTCGGGGCCAGCGTCCACGACCGGCGCAGCGTTACTCACAACCAAGGGCAGGGAGAAGGAACTGCTGGCCCCGGTTGAATCGGTTATGCTCAGCTCGACAGTGTAGTTCCCGTTCTCGGCATATGCGTGCAAGGGGCTGCGCTGCTGCGAGGTCAAGCCATCGCCGAAATCCCACGACCACGAGACGATGGGAAAGCTGCCCGCTGAACTGCTGTCGGTGAACTGCACAGAGTCGCCCTCGATGGGAACCGCGGGCTGGAATGTGAAGGATGCCGTGGGCTCGACCGCGCCCTGGGTGACTGTGACCTGGGCAGTGTCGGTGCCCGCGCCTCCGTCGTCGTCCTCGACCGTCAGAGTGACGGTGTATTCCCCAGGCGCTGCGTAGGCGTGGCTTACATCGCGTTCAGAAGCCGTGCTGCCATCTCCGAAGTCCCAGGAGAAGGTGTGCGTGTCCGCCGAGCCCGGATCGGTGAAGGATGCTGAGAAGTTTAACGTATCGCCCACATTGCATGAGCGCTCCGGGCCTGCGTCGGCGGTCGGCGGCGCATTCTGAACGGCGACCTGCAAGCTTGCGCTGCCAGACAGTCCGCCCGAATCCACGACGGTAAGGCGGACAGTGTATGCGCCGCTGTCGGAATAAGCGTGGGTCGGATTCTGCTGGGAAGAGGTCGCGCCATCTCCGAAATCCCACGACCAGGACACGATTGGATATGTGCCGGCCGTGCTGGTGTCCGTGAATTGGACGCTGTCGCCTTCCACCGGGGAGGCGGGAGAGAAGTTGAAAGACGCCGTCGGGGCCACGGGCGATGAAACCTTGATTTGCTTCGATTCTGAATCCGTCAGCCCATCCCCGTCGGTCACTGTCAGAGTTACCGTGTAGGTTCCTGCCGCTGAAAAGGAATGCGCCGGATTCTGTTGAGAAGAAGTCGCCCCGTCGCCAAAGTTCCAGTTCCAGGAGACGATGGCATTGTCGGGATCAGACGATGTGTCCGTGAACTGCACGCTCTGGCCCGCCAGTGGTGAGGTCGGCGCGGAGGAGAACGACGCGACTGGCGGCCCCTTCACTCGGAGAGTGACCAGAGTGCCCTCGCCGTCGGTAACCCCCTGGCCTCCATCGCTGACGACCTGCATACCAACTCTCGACACATACACCCCGGGCGCTGCCGTGCCGGGGATGTCGAAGTGGAATGTGAAGCCTTTGCTGAGTTGGTTCTTCTTGAACCTGAAACCGGAAGGCGAACAAGAAACCCACGAAGCCGGTATGGGTTGATAGGGGGCTACGCTCGAAACTTTCGGCCCATCCACCTGCACGTTGGGAGCCGGAGAAGTAACGGAGATAACCGTTGTAATTTGCTTGCCGGGAGAGTCTGCGAGCGACACCGACTGGGGAGAGTAGGTCAGCGGCGCGCCAAAACAAGCAGAACAGGCGGCGAGCAGAACGCAAACGCTGATTGAATAGGCGATGGGCGCGGGTATCTTCGCGCCCTTCCGGTTCGCTGGGCCTCTACTGCGGCTCTGTTCAGCCAGGTTCTCACACACGCCAGTCACCTCTCGCCCGTAACAAGGGCTTCCTAAGTGGCCGGCCCCGGTGAACAACCCGGCTGTCCCGAAGATCGGGATCCGCGGCTTTGCGCCCCCGCCTCGCGACGGGTTTGCCTTTTTCGACCGGGACCTCCCCTCTGGTCCGAAGTATTCTTCCATGTTTGGCCGAGCGATTTGATATGGTGCGCCCGGAAAAGACCGGCGCGGGATAGAACCCGCGCCCTACACTTCGCCCTCTCGCCAATGAGTTTTGATGCAGGCTCTTAGGGTTCATGTATAGTGCGCGCTAACTGCGGCCGCTTCGAGGTTCAAAGGAGGCCTTCGCCTGCGCGGCGAAAGCATGGCCCCCGGGATTGACAAGCACATGACCCCAAGAGAGCGATGGCGCCGCGTTATGCACTTCCAGTCGGTTGACCGGATTCCCGACGAGGAGTTCGGCTACTGGGACGAAACCCTGGATCGTTGGCACGATGAGGGACTGCCCAAAAGCGTGGACAGCAACGAGAAAGCCGACCGTTTCTTCGGCTTCGACCAGCGCGGCGGAGTCCCGGTGAACCTGGGCCTGATCCCGGACTTCGAGGCCAGAGTACTCGAGGAGACAGAGTCCTATCGAACCCTCGTTGACACAGCAGGCGTCGTGTCCGTCGTCCATAAGGATGGCAGGTCGAGCATACCGCGCTACCTGTCATTTCCGATAAAGAGCCGCGCCGACTGGCAGGACTTCAAGCGTCGCCTCGACCCGGCAACCCGCGGCCGTTTCGTTGATGAGGATAGCTGGCGCAAACTGAAGGAGAAGTGGGAGCAGCGAGATTACCCGCTCGGCATAGGGGTGGGCAGCCTCTTCGGCTGGCTTCGCGGCTGGATGGGCTTCGAGAACATAGCGGTAACCACGGTCGAGCAGCCAGACTGGGTGCACGAGATGATGGAGCACCTGACGCAGCTCATCATCGCGGTCGTGCGCAGGGCCGTCGAAGAGGTGGACCTGGATTTCGCCTCGATGTGGGAAGACATGTGCTTCAAGAATGGCCCGATGATCTCGCCTGCCATGTTCTCGCAGTTTATGGTGCCGCGTCTCAAGCGCATTACCCGGATGCTGCGAAGCCGCGGCTGCGATGTCGTCATCGTTGACTGCGATGGAAACATTCATCAGCTCGTCCCTCTGTGGCTGGAGGCGGGCGTTAATGTCATGTTCCCGCTCGAGGTCGCCGCGGGCACCGACGCGCTGCTGCTCAGAAAGCTCTACGGGCGCGATGTTCTGCTGCTCGGCGGCGTTGACAAGAAAGCCCTGATCGCCGGCCCCCGCGCAATTGACGAGGAGCTGGCGCGGATCGCCCCTCTCGTCGAGCAGGGAGGATTCATACCCCATGTTGACCATCGGGTGCCCGCGGATGTAAGTTATCGGGACTATCTCTACTATCTCCGGGCGAAACGAAAGGCTTTTGGCATCCCTCAGAAGGAACCCGGAGAAGGCTGGACAGAATCTTAAGGTTCGCGCTGCAGCGCGACGCAAAGGGCGCGGCGCTGCTGCGAATTGAGGCGCCAGGATATCAAGTCCCGGGGGCAGGCACGAGAGAGAATGTAGCCACAGGCTTTATGCCTGCGAGCGCGTAGCGCTGCAGCCAGTTGGCGAGGGGGTAGATAACGAACTCGGTAGCCAGCATGGAGCCTGCGAGCGCACCCGTGAAGGGTGCGGCTACAGTTCCTTGAGGCTGCAGCGCCGATCTGAAAGGATGAGTCAGAGCGAAAGATAGGCTGTGCAGGATTCACAAGTCAAGGTCAAGGTAGTTTTCGAGCCTTCCGGCAAGAGCGTGGAGGTGTCTCCCGGCGTCACCTTCCTCGAAGCGGCGGCGTCCGCAGGCATTCAATTGCAGGCGACTTGCGGCGGGAAAGGGAGCTGCGGGAAATGCGCGCTCCAGATCTTGGAGCCGGTTGAGCCGCCTCAGGATGCCGACAAGCGGCTTTTCACACCCGAGGAGATAGAGGCAGGCCTGAGGCTTGGGTGCCAGGCCGTTGTGCTCGCGCCATCGGTTGTGCGAGTTCCGGCCTCATCCCTCGTGGCGAGCCAGGAAGTTCTTGTCGAGGGAGTAGAGCGGCATGTGGAGGTTGACCCGCCGGTCCGCAAGGTATTCCTGCGTCTTCCACCTGCGACGCCCGAGGATGTGCGGTCGGACCTGCGGCGCCTGGCCGACGCTTTGGGTCTTGATGAGGAAGCGCTCAGGATGACGCCTCTTGCAGCCGCAGAATTGTCTCAGCGAATCCGTGCTTCCAACTTCCGTGCGACGGCCGTTGTCGCCGATGGCGACCTGCTCGCTGTTGAGGAGGGCGATACCTCTTCGCGGAGTTGGGGAATTGCGCTCGATATCGGCACGACGACTGTGGCTGGCTACCTCATTCATCTGCCAACGGGGAAGCTGTCGGCCTCGCTGGGCGAGCTCAACGGACAGGCTGAGCTTGGGGCAGATGTCATAGCTCGGCTGGAAGTTGCCGTCAGCCAGCCAGACGGTCTGCGCCGCCTGAACCAACGGATTCAGGCCACTGTCAATGACCTTATCGCCAGGGCCTGCCAGCAGGCGGACGTGAAACCCGACGAGATATACGAACTTGTGGCAGTCGGCAACTCCACGATGATGCATCTTTTCCTTGGCGTGCCGCCCGATGGGCTTGCTTTCGCGCCCTACGTTCCAGCGTTCACCTCACATCAGGAGCGGTTGGCCTCCGACCTGGGCCTCATAATCAATCCGCGCGCCAGAGTATATACCGTGCCCGGAATATCGGGCTTCGTGGGGGCCGACACGACCGGGGTCATACTCGCGACGCAGTTGGACAGGCTCGATGGGGTTCGGCTGGCGATTGACCTCGGCACAAATGGTGAGGTAGTGGCTGCCCAGAATGGCACGCTCGTTGCCGTGTCAACGGCGGCCGGGCCAGCCTTTGAGGGGGCGAGAATATCCTGCGGTATGTCAGCCTCCATGGGAGCCATAGATTCCGTCGTCATTGACGACGATGTCCGCCTGACGACCATTGACAGCGCCCCGCCTCGTGGGCTGTGCGGGTCGGGACTTGTGGATGCCGTGGCCCAGCTCACAAAAATTGGAGTCATCCTCCCTTCAGGCAGGATGGCGAGAAGGGAGGAGATAACTGGTATCTCCTCGAAAGTGGCACAGCGTCTGGTAGGGGAGGGGAGTGGAGCTGGCTTCGTTCTGGCGACGGCCGAGGAAGCAGAGCACGGCAGGCCTGTCACTCTGACGGCCCGGGATGTAAGAGAGCTCCAGTTGGCAAAGGCGGCCGTCTGTGCAGGTGTCTTGACGGTGCTGGAGTATCTGGGAATTGGAGTGGGGGAGGTGGAAGAACTTCTCTTGGCTGGAGCCTTTGGACACTGTGTGAGCAGGGAGAGCGCAGTGGCAATAGGGTTGGTTCCTGGTGTGCCTGTGGATAGGATAAGGGGGGTGGGCAATGCTGCCGGAGCGGGGGCGAGATTGGCTCTGATGAATTCGGCAGAGCGCAGCAGGGCCAACGAGATTGCGCGGCGCACTCACTATATAGAGTTGTGCGCGAGCGTCGGATTCTATGAGAAGTTCGAGGCAGTTATGCAGCTCAGCCCAATACGCATGTAAAAGGAGGAGTTTCAAGTGGAACTGAACGAACTTTCGCAGGCTATCATTTTGGGTAAGCGGGACCTGGCAAGAGACCTCACCCAGAAGGCCATTGACTCAGGTATCGAGCCAGCCCGCGTGATAAGCGAGGGTCTAATCGCGGGGATGGCCGTCGTGGGTGAGAAGTTCAAGAACAACGAGTATTATGTGCCGGAGCTGCTGGTGGCTGCCAGGGCAATGCACGCGAGCCTCGATATCCTGCGACCCCTTCTCGTAGAGACGGGCGTCCAGCCGGTAGGCAGGGCAGTCATAGGGACAGTGAGGGGAGACCTTCACGACATAGGCAAGAACCTGGTGGCGATGATGCTGGAGGGCGCTGGGCTCGAGGTCAAAGACCTCGGAGTGGATGTGAAGCCGGACCAGTTCGTTGAGGCCGCCCGCGAGAGCAAGGCAGACCTCATCTGCATGTCGGCGCTTCTTACAACTACGATGCCCGGGATGAAAGATGTCATAACTACCTTGGCGCAGGAAAAGATGCGCGACAGAGTCAGGGTGCTTATCGGAGGGGCCCCTATAACTCAGCGATACGCCGACGAGATAGGAGCCGACGGGTATGCCCCTGATGCCGCTTCTGCGGTTGATAAGGCTAAAGAGCTTCTGAAGAACCTTGGCCGCGGGGGCGCTGCCTGAAAGCCATACATGGCCCAGCGTCCGCGCAGCAGTCAGTTTCTTTCCGCCGTCTCGACGGGTTTCCTCATCGGCGATGGCGGCTATGGCGTTCTGCTTCGCGCCCAGGGGATGAGTGGCGACGAAAGACCGGACCTCTGGAACATAACCCATCCCGAGCGTGTCCTGGCTCTGCACCGGGCCTTCATCGAGGCCGGATCGCAGGTAATCCAGACAAATACCTTCCAGGCCAACCGCATAAGTTTCAGCCGCCAGGGCGTCCAGGATCAGCTTCGCGACGCCATCCTCCAGGGGGTGCGCGTTGCCAGAGAAGCTGCCGGGGATACAGCCATCGTGGGCGGCTCGATGGGCCCAACGGGCTCGCTCGTTGAGCCTTATGGCGACTTGCCAACAGCTCAGGCCAGGGAAGCCTTTGACGAGCAGACTCAGCTTCTGGCCGAGGCGGGTGCAGACTTCATCATCGTCGAGACCCATTTCTGTCTCGAGGAGGTGAGAGAGGCGGTGCAGGCCGCGAAGAAGACGGGCCTACCGGTCGCCGCCTCCATGACCTTCGAGGCGCGCGGGAGCACTGCGTTTGGAGTGGAGCCAGGCGCGGCGGCGGTCGAGCTGGGAGAATTGGGAGCTGACCTCGTAGGCGCCAATTGCAGCACAGGTCCAGCCGAGATGCTCCCAGTCATCGTGCGGATGCGGGAGGCCACCAAACTGCCACTGCTGGCCCAGCCGAATGCAGGGCTTCCTCAGGTGCGTGAGGGGAAGGTCTTCTATCCCGACACCCCTGAGACCATGGCCGAATACGCCGTTCGCTTCCGCGACATAGGAGTTGCGCTCATAGGAGCGTGCTGCGGAGCCGGGCCCGAGCACATCGCTGCAATGGCCCGCGCCCTGCGCCCGTAATGATCCTCGCAAAATGGGGTCACGCATCAGACGGCTCCGCAGGGCCGTTGCGTGCGGAAGCCCACCTGCAAGGCTCGGCAGCGTCGCCCCTGCCCGCCGCCTCGGCTTGTAGCGCAAACTGGCAGTTTGCGTTACCCATGACGGGGCCGATCTGCGCGTGCGAACCCCTCCGATGGTCGTAAGCTATGGCGGCCAGCCGCTGGGCCTCGCAATGACAAATGCATCCGTGAACCAATTGTGCGAGAATCAATAAGCCTGCTTTGAAAGATCGCGCATCGCCAAGGGCCACCAGACCCCAGGTCGCGGAAGCTGAAACCCTCCACAAACGCCCGCGCTCTCGGTCATCACACGGAAACGACTTCGAAATCAGGGTTCATGAGAAGCGAGACGAAATGTCTCATCGAGGACACTCTGCCAACCTTTACCTTGTCCAGCAGCTTGAAATGTTCCAGGCAAGTTCGGCATACGAAAACCTCGACGCCGTGCTCTTCCAGACGGCGCAGGTGTTCCTGGGCGTGAAGTTTCTCGATGGTCTGCTCATCATCGTCAGCCGCAAGCCTGACTCCAGTGTTCCAGAGGATTATCGCTTTTGGCTTTGCGTCTTGCTCGGCGAGAAAGTTGAGGAAATTCGTCATGAGGACCGTCCCGATATGGTCGTCTCCTCTGCCGAGGGTGCGCGAGCCGATCAGCACTATTCTGCGAGAGGTCATTGTCATCGTCACATGCCAATGGGCTATCACTTTACCGGCTCTTCAATCGCCGGTCAACCGAGGAGGCCGCTGCGCAGAAGAGCCCGGCCCTCTTATTGACCTTCGCTAAATAGGTTGGCAGAGGAGACCGCCATACAACGGCGTTCGCTGTGCAAGACAATACGCGAACCTCGATAGAATCTCTGAGAGGGTGTGTGAAAAGCCTCTTCTTGGGTTATGATGACCGAGGTTGGCAAGATATGTTGAAGAAAACGGCTTCGAAGTGGCCTGCCCCGGGCCGGCCAACGTCCGACGCAGGGTCGGACGCTACATTATCCCATCCACCTGTAGCGTCCGGCCTTGTGCCGGACGAGAACCTTATGTTCTCACACACGCTCTTGGAGCCTGCAACAAAACCGGGCTGAGGACTGGATGAGTATGCGCAGGAAATGTGGGACAGGCGCCTCTGCTTCGCGAGCCTGCGTAGCGCTTCGCAGAGCAGGCCCCGCCTGTCCTCACCCCGGCAGGTCGAGGCGCCACATCTACGGTTGGACGGTTTTGTCACAAGTTCTTATTACCGACCGGGCTCTGGAGCGAGCGACGCGACGCCGGGTTCGCGATGAGGCCGTTGCTGCGTATTTGGTCTATGAGCCCTCCATGTTTGACAGCGCCCATTCAGCTGTAATTGGGTTCACCAGGCTTTCGAGGCAGCAGCTCACTCGGTGGCTGACCTCGCCGAGACCCCTGCGCAGGAGGCAAGGAAGAAGCCCGTGAAACTGCGCGCTGTCGTTAAGGCTGCCGGGAGAAAGCGCCGGCTGGAGGAATTGCAGGCCCCACGCGCCAGGCTGCGCATCCGCGCCGAACTTCCGCTGCTCTTCTTCCTGCTGGCCTCTTTGCTAACGCCGAAGCCTGCGCAACTTGAAGCTGGAAGGCCGAGTGCGAAGGGCACTCACATGGGCGCTGATTCCATCGCCCGCCGGATAGCAAACCGCGACTTTCCGTCGGTTTTCCAGGCATGGAATCCGGCAGATAATCTCGAGGATGAAGACCCGATTGTCACCTTGGCTCGCCATGACCTCGTCTTCCACGGGCCGGAGTTCTTCGGCTTGGAGTGGGAGCGAGATTCATCCGGCCTTGCGACGAAACTGACCCCGGAGAGCATCGGGCGCGGCCTGGCGATGCGCAGAAAGCTCCTCGACTTGAACCCCAACATCGTGTTGCTCGCAGAAATCCGTTATCTCAACGCCTGGAGAGGCATCCTTCCCGAGGGGCACAGGTGGTGGAAGTATGAGAACGGTCAACTGGCCTGGGACTCGAAGGAGGTCGGGCTGATTCGGCTCGATTGGCAGAACCCGGATTTTCAGCAGTATGTCGCGGCGCAGTGCAAGGCTGTCGTGGAGTCGGGCGTCGTTGACGGCGTCATGCTCGATTGCTGGCAGGACGATGAAGATAGGCTCGCCCTTATCAAGTCAGTGCGGGCGGCGGTGGGCGATAAGGCGCTCATCGTCGCAAATGTGAACGATATGAAAAGACCGCTCACTTCCCCCTACCTGAACGGCTACTTCATGGAGTGATACCGCAGCGACACTCCCGAGGACTGGGAACGGATCGCGGATACTCTCTCCTGGGCGGAGAAGCATTTGCGAAAGCCGGCGGTGAACTGTCTCGAGGTCTGATTCCACAAGTCGCGGCAAGAATTGAATCTGATGAGAGCGACGACGACGCTCGCCCTTTGCCTTTCCAATGGGTACTGCCTGTTCGCGGACAATGGCTTTCTGCCGACTCCGGATCACCTGCACGACTGGTATGCCTTCTGGAACAAGAGCCTGGGCAAACCGAAAGGCGCCGGGAAAAGACGACCGGACGGGGCCCTCAGCCGGGAATTTGAAAACGGGACTGCGGTTTACAACCCCATGGGGAACACCGCCACTACTGTGGTGTTCCCCAGCGAGCGCACCAGCGTGGCCACCGGAAGGCGCGCCCGCGAGCACGACCTCGAGCCGGCGGACGGGGATACCTACCTGAAGCCCTTCGAGGGGCAGGCGCCGGGGCCTGCCCTACAGCCTCGGGCGATGCGGCGGGATAAATTGTAGGGGCAACCCCCTGCGGTTGCCCACAAGGAGGGCCGCTTGCTAACCACTATATGTCCGGCCTCCGTCAACAAGCAGATGCTGCCCGCAGATAAAGTCGGAAGCGTCGGAGGCAAGGAACAGAACAGCGTTCGCAATGTCTTCAGGCCGCCCCAGCCGGCCCCGCGGCACCTGCGATGCAAGCGCTTCGAGGTCCTTCTCGTCGGCATAGCGCCGACGAAGCATGGGAGTGTCAATAAGGCAGGGCTGAACAGTGTTCACTCGCACTCCGCGCGGAAGCAGTTCCCGACAAAGCGCCCGCGTCAGCCCTTCGAGCCCGGCCTTAGAGGCCGCATAATGCGCTCCGCCTCCACCGCCCGTCATGCTCACCTGCGAGCCAATCAGGACAACCACGCCTCGCTTTTCCAGCAAACCGGGCAGGGCCAGTCGAACCACTCGATAAGCGCCGGTCAAGTTGACGGCGAGCATATGCTCCCAGCGTTCCGTCGTCAGTTCGCTGAGCGCGGCCCGACCCGTCATGCCCGCCGAATAGACAATGATGTCTGGCCCGCCCAGCCCTTCGCGAACCTTTTCTAACATCGCCTGCACCGAATCGTCGCGCGTCACATCCACTTCCACCGGCAGGATGGAGTAGCCGGCCGCGCAGAGTTCGGCAGCCAGCTCCTCGCCTCGGCGTTTGGCTTGCTCGGATGTCGAATGGCCGAGAGCGACAGCAGCCCCAGCCTGGGCGAAAGTGCGAACGCAAGCCGCTCCAATTCCTCCTGCGCCGCCGACGATCAAGGCAATATGCCCACTCAGGTCAATGGCCCACATCTCTCTCACCTTCCTCAGCGCAGAACCTGCTCTTGCAGAAGCCGTTGAATCGCGAGCGCGTCGGCCCGCTCCTGAAGTTCGTGCAATTGCCCGGTATTCAGCCGCTCCGCCAGAGCGTGCAGCCGGTAGATCGTATCAATGGTGTGCTGGAGCGCGGCGGCGCCATCTTCCCGGTAAGGATAAATGTCAACGCCATACCAGCCATCCCATTCTATCCGCCGCAGCCAGTAGAACATCTCCAGCGTTTCCCACAGATGAACGCTGGCCGGAACCAGGTCGTGGTCCCATTCGCGGAAGCAATCGTTCAGGTGAAGGTGGAAGAGCCGACCATAGCGCTGGCACAGGCACGCTGCCTCTGCGGGATTCTCGCCCGCCATGAGCGCATGTCCCACATCCAGGGTGACGCCCACATGGGGCAGGCCAATTTCGTTGGCGATAAGAAGGGCGCTGCCAACCGTGGCGATGTGGCACCGGCTCCTTGGCTCCTTGCACTTATACTCGATTGTGATCCGAACATCGCTGCGGTAGGAAGCCGCCGCGCCGACGCCCTCAATCAACTGTCGCCACTTCGCGGGATAGTCGGCCTGGAACGGGTAATCGAAGCCATCCTGTCCGAGCCACAGTTGCACATCGGCGGCCCCTATTGCAGCCACCACATCCATCGCCTCCCTGGTCAGCCGAAGGGCTTCCGCTCGAAGCGCCGGATCGGGCGAAGTGAACGAGCCCTGGGCCCACCGCGAATCGCTGTACATGTCCACTTCCACCATGCCGATGCCCAGGCCGCACTCGGCCAGCAGTTTCTTTAGCGCCGTTGGGTCTTTCATCTGCGTCGGATAGTCGAAGGCGATGGCTGTCAAACCTCTGATGTGAGCCGCGCGAGCGATGCGAGCTGTCAAATCTTCATACCGGCGATAGCCCGCGGGCACAAACCTATCGAGGCAAGGCGAGAAGGATGTCAGTCCAGAATCAATCTTGAGCACTTTGTTCATGATGTTCCTCCGGCTTCGGCCTTGGCTGTTGAAGACGAAAGAGGCGCACTGCATTGCCGCTGAGGATGAGCTGCCGCGCCTGCGGAGATAGGTCAGCGGCCAGCACCCGGCCCAAGTGGGTGCGCGGGTCCATCCAGGTGAAATCCGTAGCGAACAGCACTCGCTCGGCTCCAACCTGTTCAACGAGCCACTCGATGAGGCGCCAGCCGTAACTGTCACCGGCCAGGTCCATATAGACATTAGCGAAGCGCCGCCCCATTTCGCCAGCCGCGCGATGCCCCCCTGGTCGGCCTCCCGCGTGGCCCATGATGAGCGTTACCCGCGGAAATTGCTCCAGCCATTTCGCGAATAGCGAAGGAAATGAGAAAGCCTGCGCAGGATGCCCTGGGACGCGATCCCATGTATGGGCGAGCAGGGGAACCTCATGCTCTGCCGCCAGTTCCCAGGCCGGACGATAGGCCTCATCATCTGCGCTCAGCTCGTGAAAGGCGGGATGGATCTTGATGCCGACATAGGGAAGCCCCTGGGCGAGGCGCTGCGCTACCCAGCGCGCCGAGTCCTCCTGCCACGGATTGAAAACCGTGTAAGCGAGCAGGCATCCTTCCGAGACCGAATAGGCCTCCATGATTTCCTCGCGGGCCCTGTCCCACTCGCCCTGGAGTTCCGTCTGGTGCGAGCAAATGGCAAGCCGCACTCTTAACGCTCGCAGGAGCCGGAGAATATCGCCCACATCTCCTCCGGCAACGCTGAACCGCGAGGAGAAGCCTAAGTGAGCGTGAGCGTCAATGATCGTCGCGTCGTCGTTCACGCCTTAACTCCTGAGATTAGCGCTTCGAGATTCTGATGCGCAACATGCGCTTTCTCCCCCTCGGACATTTCGGACCAGACCAGCAGGCCCGCAGCCGCGTGAGGGTCCTGGAGGGGAAGATGCGAGCTGAACAGCAGGCGCTGCGGACCGAACTGATGAACGAGATCATCCATCATGCGCCACCCGACAAGCGCATGCAGCAGAAGGTGCAAGTTGGGGCATTCGCGCAGCAGGGGATAGAAGGCGCGGTTGTGGTAAATCAGCTTCTCTTGTCCCCCTTCCACCAGCACCGGCAAGGCGGGATAGTCCAGACACAGCCGCCTGATCGCCGGCCAGGATGCCTCTGTGTGAGGGATGACGACCGGAAGCCGATGCGCTTCGAGCGCTTCGAGCAGCTCTCCGCAGCACCATGGCTCCAGGCAGAAGCCGTGGCTCGCGGGGTATAAGGACACCAGCCTTACCCCGCGGCCCACCAGATCGGCCATGGTCTGTGCGCTCGCGCGGTCAGTCGCCAGCGCTGCACCAGGAACCAGGCGTGTGCGGCCAGTTGCCTCGCGCAAAACAATCTCGTTGCCTTCGTCCGTCCGCGAGTGCACAGCGAGCGTGTGAAAGACCACAGCGCGCTCGATCCCGGCGCAGTCCAGGAGGCTGAGCAGCTCGTCGGCTGACGCCGCCCGCGGCTCATGCTGCAAGCGAGGCGGCGGAGCGGAGCCCATCCAGCACCTGGCGTCGAAGAGGCGCAGCGACCTCACCTGCTCCCTGTATGCGTCGGGAGAGTCAATCATGGCGATTTCCCAAGGGGCTGGCCGAGAATCCTCGTCATGCCCAGGTTCGCGTCGGTGCAGTCAAGCGGCCATCCTGTGTCCAGCAAGCGCGTGGGAAATTGGAGCCAGGCGCTCATACATCTGCCGATATATCTGGTAGTTCGGCTCGTGCGCCAGGCGGATTTGCTGCCTGGGCTCGAAGGTTCGGTTCACCGAAACGCGACGAGCGAAGTCTGCGGCGTCGCCCGCTTCACCGATGGCAGCCGCAGCGAGCGCGGCTGCTCCCAGGCAGCCCGCCTCGCTCACGCCGAGACGGTGGACGGGAAGGCCGAGAATGTCTGCCCTCAATTGGAGCAGGTAGTCGGACCTTGCCCCACCTCCGTAGGCGCGCAGTTCATCGAAGCGGAGTCCGGCCCCAGCCCAGAGATCGAGGTTGAGACGCATCTCATAGCACTGGCCGTCCACGATGGCCTTCAGAATATCTGAGGGGCTGCTGTCCAGGGAGAGGCCCATAATGGCCCCGCGGCTCAGAGCGTCCAGGGTCGGAGTGCCGCTTCCGGCGAAGTGCGGCAGGCAGAGCAGCTTCGCTGGTTTCTCGGGCAGGCCATCGAGCAGGTCGGAAAGTCGCTCGTCATCGGCCTGACCAGGGAGAAATGTGCGCTGATACCACCGCAGCAGGTCCCCCGAGCTGAAGTTGTATGCCAGCGAGACGAAAAGACCGCCATAGACATGATAGAGGCAACTGTAGTTGTGATCTCGCAATACCGGGTCAAATCTGGGCCCGCGAAACGCGGAGGTCACGCATTCGACGCTTCCGAGCGAATCGGTGGCCATTCCAGGTTCAGTCAGGCCTGCGCCGAGCGCGCAAACTTGCTGGTCGTGCCCTCCGGCGACCAGCGCTGCGCCGACCTCGAGCCCGGCGCACGCGCCAGACTCGTTCACGGCCCCAATGATTTCTCCCGGGCGAGCCAGGCCGGGAAACAGGGAGCGGTCGAGACGAGCCGCCTCAAGAATTGGCTCCGCCCAATCGGCGAGGCGCAGGTCGAGCGCCATCCAAGTTGAAGCCATCGCCAGATCCGCAACGACGGGCGCGCCCAGAGACTGAAGCGCCAGTTCGCCCGGCGACACGAACTTGCTCACCCTCCTGAAAATCTCTGGATCTTCGCGTCTCACCGCCAGAATCTTCAGGAGATTGAGGGTCGGCGACACAGGAAGCCCACAAATCTCATAGGTGCGCTCGCGGCCGAAGTTGTTGGCCCATGCCTCCGCATCGGGCCGCGCGCGGTTGTCCGTGGTGCAGATGACCGGAAGAATTGGCCTGCCCTCGTCATCAAGCGCCGAGAGCGCGCCGCCGAAGACTGAACACGCCAGCGCCCGGATGGGCTGCACCGCCTCGCTCGCCGCTTGAGATACAGCGTCGCGAAAGGCTGAGAGGAGCGCTTCAGGGCGGATTTCCACCCTCCCCTCTGGAGAATAGGCCCGGGACACTGGCGCACGGGCGAAGGAGAGAGCATGGCCTTCGCTGTCGAAAGCCATCGCCCGACACCCGGATGTCCCGATGTCCACCCCGATAACAGCCATCGCCTGCCCTAAGAACGCAAGACCGCCGTCATGGACTCGCGAAGACATTGCAGCACGGCCCTGGCCTCGCCATCGCTGATGATAAAGGGCGGCTTGATCTTCAGCACGTTGCGCCGAAATCCTGCCAGGCCGAAGAGCGCACCGCGCTTCATCGCTTCCTTGCGAATCTGCACCGTTTCGTGATTCAGAGGGCGCTTGGAAACGGGATCAGCCACGAACTCGACGCCTACATGCAGCCCAACTGCGCGGATGTCGCCGATCTCGGGGAAATCGGACCGCAGTTCCTCAAGGCCTGCGCGGAAGAACTCCCCCATCTGCCTAACTCGATCCAGCAGACGGTCGCGCTCGATCACCTCCAGCAGCTTCAGCGCAGTTACTTGAGACAGACAGGAGTTGGCAAAAGTGTGCAGCTCCTCTACCTCGGGCGAGAAGCCCTCCAGCCCATCGCGGATAGCAATCGCCGCGATTGGCAGCCCGCCTCCCAGGCCTTTGCCCAGGACGATGATGTCTGGCACGACGCCATAGTGCTCTGCTGCCGTCCAGCGCCCGATGCGCGCGAAGGTCTGAATTTCATCGAAGATGAGAGGGACCTCGAATTCGTCGCAGATCGCGCGCACCTCCTCCAGGTATTCCCGTGGGCAGATAATCTGGCCTGCGCTCGCTTGCAGCGGCTCCACGATAACGCCGGCGGCCGGGCCGCTCATGCCCCGCTCCAGCGTCAGCCGCAATACGCGCGCGCAAGTGAGACGGCACTTGCCGGCTTGCTCGTCGAACGGGCAGCGGTAACAGTAAGGATTTGGCGCCCGCACCGTGTCATGAAGAAGCGGCAGATAGACCGAGGCCCCCAGGAAGCGGCCAGCAGCGAAGGTGCTCTGCCAGGAAGCCCCCATCGTCCCCAACGTAGTGCCGTGGTAGCTGTCGTAAAGGGAGATGAAGCGCCTGGCGCCCGGCCGATTGCGCAGTGCAATCTTCATCGCGGCCTCGATTGCGGGTCCGCCTCCGACGGTAAAAGAGATTCGATTGAGTGGGCCAGGCAGAATGTCGGCCAGCCGCTTCGCGAGCGCCAGGCGAGGAACGCTCTGAAATGCCTGGTGCACGTGTCCCAGGCGCTCTGCCTGCTGCTGAAGAACCCTCACAATCTCCGGATGGCAGTGCCCCAGGTAAAGCGCCCAGCTCTGCGATGTGCAGTCAAGATAGCGATTGCCGTCAATGTCCTCCACCCACACGCCCTGGCCTTTCACGAGCAGCGGTCCCGGCGTTCCTCCTCCTATCATCAAGTGGGCGGCATATGATGCCAATTCGTCAGCGCTCAGAGATGCGAGGCTCTCCAAGAGAGGGTCCGACCCTACAGGGTCACGTTCACCATGACCGCCTTGTTCTGGCGCCATCACGGCCTCCTTACCACGGCGATTTGCGTGGACAATGCTACGGTGGCCTTCCTTGTCCCGTCAAGCTCAGCGGCCCGAGCCGAGCCCCGGGCGGCGCTCGGGAGCTGCTGCCCGTCACATCGTCCACTTCGATAGCGGCCGGAGCCTCCCTGCGCTGACGACCCCGCGGTCACACGAACCTTTCAGCCGCGGCCCCTCGGGGAAAGGAGGACGCAGCCTTGGGAGGGGAAAACTACAGGCAGATGCAGCGGCTGTGGGAGTTTGCCCGCATGAAGACTGTTAAAGAAGCTTCCTTGCCTTTAGAGCCTATCCTATTGGTCCTCGCCTTGCCAATAGAAGGATGATAATGACGGGGAGCGGCCAGAATTCGGCCTTCGCAGCCTGCGGGCGGAGCGACGCTCCGCCCCTACGCAGGCGCCGCATCATTTGTCCGAAGGGGATTTTTAGGATAGGCTCTTATTGAGGTTCGCATGATTGGGTGACCCGCTCTGTTGTCATTGCGAGGCCGCCAGCCGGCGGACGTGGCAATCTCACACCCGGGGCGAGACTTGCCCGCCTCTGGCGGGTAAACTTCGCTTCCCTGGCCGGGCAGGCGCTCGCAATGACCGCTGTCACGCCGCTCTGCGAGTCTCAATAAGCGTATGCCTCTGTATCGCCTCGCTGTGTTCAGCCGCTATGGGTGCGCCTGCCTCGGTTTGCCGCGCCCCGGTGCTGGGTTTGCATTCCACCTGCATCGGCATCTTCCACCGCTACCCTGATGTTCCGACGACCCCCGAGGCTGCGCTCGACGATATGCGCGCCATGGGAGTGGAGCACCTTGTGTTCTGGCTCTCAACGAAGGACCTATATCCGAGCAACGCGGCGGACAGCCCCGAGTTCGCGAAGTTCGCTGCGCTTATGCGCGAGCGCAGGCTCAGGATAATGGGCGGCGTGGGCACCATGCTCATGTGGCCCCGCTGGGCCAAGGAGCATCCAAACTGGGTGATGCAGGATCCCTCGGGCAAGCGCAATCAGTACGGCTATCTTTGCTGGAGCAATCGCGACATGGCTCGCCTTGCGAAAAAGACCGCTGCCGCCATCGTGCGCAAAGCCGTCGAGGTCGCGGATGATCTCATCTCGTCATGGTTTATCTACGACGAGCCGTTGTGGGGCTGGGTGGACGATAATTGTTACTGCCCCGCCTGCCAGGATGGCTACAGACGATGGCTTCGCCGCCAAGGCCGCCGGCCAGCCGCTTTGGGCTTCGAGACGTGGCCCCAGGTGCGGCTCGCCGCCTCGCCGACTGCCGCGCGCAATGCGCTTCATGCAATTACGACCAGCGAATACCGCGAAGATACTCTGGCCGATTTCCTCGCGGCGGAAGCTGCTGTGATAAAGCAAGCCGATCCCAGGCGGCGACCGGTGACCACGACTGCCTTTCCAATCGTGGCGCACTCCTCCTGCGCCATGAACGGAAACCACGCCCGCAAGCTCCAGCGCGCGCTTGACTTCATCATGACCGATCCCTATCCGGCCGGCGATCCGCGCACCAACTATTCGCTCCAGGTGGTATCGCCCCTGATCGCAACCCTGCGCGATCCCACTGCTCGCACGCCAACCTTGCTGGTAGTGCAGGATTTCGCCAGCACCGCCCCCGGCAACATGCTGCCGATTCCTTCCCAGATGCGGAAACTGTGCTTCCAGGCCATCGGCTGTGGAGCTACAGGCCTGGTGCCCTTCATCTACGACTGCGGCCTGAAGAAGGGCCCCGACGGGAAGCTGACCCAGGAACACTACCCCAAGCGGATGGAGTTTGAGCGCATCGCCCACTGGATGCGCGACCCACTCATCAGCGATCTGCTTTGCCAGGCGCATCCTCTGGCCAGCGTGGGCGTGGTTTTTCCGCAAAACTGGTATCGCCGCTATGGGCCGCGGCATCCATTGAATCGCGAGTTGGAGCGGGAGTTCACAATTTTCCGAGACCTGCTTCAGAACCATTACCAGGCGAGCGTTCTGTTCCCTGAGGACCTGGCGCGACCAGAGGTGCTCTCTCGATACCAGCTCATCGTGGCCGCGGGCGTATGGGATACGGGGCCGGATTTTCAGGTCGGGCCCTCCCATCAACGCGCCGTGCGAAGGTTCGTCGAGGATGGCGGCTCTTTGCTGGTGAGCGGGCGGACTCAACTTTTACCCCTGGCGCGTGAGGTGCGGTCGGAGGATGCCACGGTTGTGTGGCGCAGTGTGACGGAGGCTTTGCCAGCGGTCTCACGGGCGATGATTGACTTGCGCCCGGGCGACTCTGTTCTGGCTCGATATGAGGATGGCGCTCCGGCAGCTCTTGTGCGGCCGATGGGGCGTGGCCGCATCGGCATTATCCCCTCCATTCTGTATCCGGAGCGCCTCAAAGACGGCGAGCGCTATGTGGAAAGCGAGCGCAGCTATGTGTTTGACGGAACTGAGTCTGCACTGTCGGTCCGGGCTGCGGCTGTGCGCCGGGCTGTCGGCGATCTGATGGCGGCGTTGGATGTGCCTCGACCCGTCGAGCTCACGGATGAAAGGGGCCAGATTGCCTGGTATGCGCAGCCGATGATCCTGGAAGGCGATGGCTACTGGCTCGCCTTCATGCTCAACTGGGACGGCCAGGCGCATGAGCTGCGGCTGCGGATTCGAGCGCCCGCCGCAAATCGGGCAGCCTGGGCAGCGGCGGACCTTTTCACCGGGGAGCCGCTGTCCGTGTCTTACGAGCAGTTGGCGGCGGGCTGGCCGCTGCACGTCGGACCGGGCGAGGCGCGCGCACTGCTCTTAGCTTGGGAGCGAGATTTGGTGAAACGACTTCAGAGTTGGCGCCCGCTGAACCCTTACGCGCCTGTGCCTGATTGAACCAAGGGTGCGGTAAAGTGGAGCTCCCGCTGGATCTGAAACTGATTGAGGACATCAGTTGCGCTGATGAGGCGCAACCCGACCGCCTCGTGGATACCGGCGACTCGCGCGTGGTCGAATCGCCTCTCGGGCCCTACCGCGAGGCGGGACAGGAGCGATACAGCCGCTTCGCCTATCGGTTTCGCGTAGGAAACCTGGGCAGGCCCCATCTGCTTGTCGTGAGCTATCCCGACGACCGCGAGCGCACGATGGACATCCATGTCAGCACGCCCACGCGAGAGGGCGAGCCGCCCGAGCGCATTCATCCAGTTCATGTTCAGTCGGGCGCGTGCACGGGCGGCGAATATCCCCTCACCAATCGGATTCACGAGCACACCTGCTTCTTCTGGCCCGAGGAAACCGACCACGCTGTGATTCTCATGACCTGGGCTACGGGCTGCCCCGCTGCCGCGCAGCGCATCCAGATATATGAGATCCAAAGCGACCTGCCAGCCCTGGAAGTAACAAGCCCTGAAGGCTCGCCCGGCCGAGACCTCGGCCTGTGCTGGGAAGATGCGTCCGTCATCGGCTTGCTCGGCGCGACCGAAGCCACTCCCGAGACGTGGCGCCGCACGATTGAGCGGCTTGCGGACTACATGGCTTTCATCGGCTGCAACCTGATGACTTATCCGGTGTGCATTTACGATGGGCCATACTACGGCTCATCTGTTGAAAGCATTGAAGGCCTGAATAAGTATCGGCTTGCAATTCACCCGGGCGATTGGGTTGGCGCGGTTCTAAAAGTGTTCGAGCGGAGGGGGCTGCGGTTCATCGCCTCGATGACTCTCGCTTCCACGCCGTCTTTGAAGGCAATGGCGCAAGGCGACGAACAGCGCCTTGCTTCGGGCGGTGATGTAGTCAGTCAGGCGCTGGCCGACAACAGCGTCGCGACCGAGCGCAACATAAACACATCCGGGCCGCAGTTCGATCCAATTCATCCCAAGGTGCAGGAGCGATTGCTCGCGCTCGTGGAGGAGCTGGTCACAAGGTATGGCGATTCGCCCACCTGGGCGGGAGTCGCCATCAACATCTGGGGCGCTTCCATCGGCTGGTTCGGCACGCTCGAGGTCGGCTATGGAGATTACGATATCGCGCTCTTCGAGCGAGAAACCGGGGTCGTAGTTCCCGCTCGAGCCGACGACGCTGAGCGATTTCGCAGGCGATACGAGTGGCTCATGGAGAACGCACGAGAGCAATGGATTGACTGGCGCTGCCGGAAGGTGGCAGACCTGTTTCTGCGCATGAATGCAATCCTTCAGGCGAAGCGGCGCGACTTGCGCCTGGTGTTGTCTTTCTTTATCCCTTACGGCCTGACTGCCACCTGCCCTTTCGATTTGCAGCGGTGGCAGGGCGGCAAGAGCTCAGTTTACGAGATGCACCGCGAGGGCGGCATTGATGTCAACATGCTCCGAGGCGTCCCGGGCCTGGTCCTGGACAAAATTCTTCAGCCGTGCGACTTCCGGCTGCGCGCCTGTAACCTTTACAGCGAGGACCGCTCCCGGGCCATTGAACACCTGGAATCGCGCGACCTCAACTTCGATCCGGAGAACCTGGCGCACATGGCTGTCGCCGATGTTCGCTCCGCCTGGCTCTACAACCGCTATTTCGAGTCCACGCCCGAAGGCCGCTTGAAAGTATCGCCTTCGCTGGCTGAGGGCGCCGCCCGCTTCGAGGCTGACCAGTGGTGGAAGCTGCTGCCCGGCTGGACCTACGGCGCCGTTACTCCCGGTCACCAGAACTTCATGGAGTGGTATGTTCTGGCGCTCGCCGCCTTCGATCCGGTCGCCATAAGCAGCGGCGGCCTCACCGTTGGCACCATGGGGCACGAAGAGCGGGTGCGGCGCTTCGCGCGCGCCTTCCGCGCCCTCCCGGCGGTGGATTTCTTGACACTCGAAGGGGCGACAGATCCTGTGACGATTCGTTACGTGAACGCCGGCGGCGCGCTCTACTGCTACATGGTGAACCAGGAGCCGGTTCCAGCCGCAGTCGAGCTCAACCTGGCAGGCCTCGCGGGCGTCGGTGTAACCGACCTTGGCGAGGACTTGGAACTTCCACTGGCCGGCCCCGGCTCCTGCCTGCTGGAACTGGAGCCATTCGGGTTTCGGTCGCTTCGGATTGGCTCCGCTTCCGCGCGCATCGCGGGAGCGCGGACGCATCTACCAGAGCACTGGACGGCAAAGTTGAAAGAGAAGGCGGAGGCGCTTCAGCGGGCTCACGCAGCTCGGAAGGCGGGCGGCACAGCCGAACCAGAGGATGAGATTATGCTCCGTGAGTGTTCCATCGCGCTGGAGCAGGGCCGCTGGGGCCGCGTGCGGCATCTCGTCCAGAGCCAACGGGCGGCGCGCATAACTGGGGCGCTGCCATTCTGACGTCGAGGCGATACGGGACCGATGCCATGACCAGCCGCGAGCGTATCCTGGCAGCTATTCATCACGAGCCCGTGGACCGCGTACCCTTCGACCTTTACGACGAGGCGGGCGCGCTGTTCCGCGATGGCCGTTATCGGCCAGAGCTGCGCCTGGGCATGGAGCTACCTGCTCAGTTTCAGGCCAGGCTCGATTTCCAGCGGCGTTTTCGCACTGACCTCATATTCGATGTGCCAGTGCCCACGCCGTCCGTTGTGGCGGCTGCCACGATGATACTCGCAGACGGCCAGCCTGTGCCCGAAATCGAGGCTGTCCCCAGCGTCTCTTCAATGGCGTGGCAGCCCTGGCCGCCGCCCGTGGCTCCGTTGTTCGCGCGTGGAGCGACGGAAGTCAGCAAGCTGACCGAGTGGGCCAATGGCTTGCGCTACCTGGAGATGATTGACCCAGATTCCGGCACTTGCAGCAGCTCCCAGCCCATTGCGGCCAGTCTGGATGACCTGCCCCGCCTGTTAGAGATAGCGCAGCCGGACTTGCGAGCTATGGACGCCTCTTATCTGAGCCTGGGCCGCGCGGCTGCGCCTGAGGTGGCGCTGTCCACGACAATCTGCGGGCCATTCTCAATGTGGACAGTGGTTTTCGGGTTCGAGCGCGGCTTCAGTCTGCTCGCCGACGAGCCAGAAGCGGCCGAAAAGGGGATCGCAGCTTTCACCCGCTCAGCCGCCGTTCTGGCTGCACAGATGGTGCGCCAGGGAGCAGACCTGGTGCGTATAGGCGAGGCGAACGCCTGCCTTGTTTCGCCCTCGATGTTCCGCCGCTTCGCTCTGGAGCCACTGCATGTCGTTGCGGAAGCGACCCACGACGCCGGCGGCCACGCATGTCTTCACCTTTGCGGGCGGGCCGCGAAACTGCTGCAGCTGGCAGCGGAAACGGGCGCGCCAATACTCGAAACCCTGACTCCGCCTCCCACCGGGGATGTTACCCTATCTCAGGCGAAGGCGGCAATCGGAGCGCGGCTGTGCCTGAAGGGCAACCTTGACCCCGTGCATGTCGTCGGCCAGGGCACGCCAGAATTGGTCGCCGAGCGCACCCGCGAGTGCCTTGAAATCGGCTCGCCCGGCAGTGGCTTCATACTTTCTGTCGCCGATTGCCTGATGCCTGGAACGCCAGAGCGCAATCTCGAAGTGATAGCCGAGATCGCTTTGGCCTGATAGCGCACGGCTGCGACCAAAACCCGAATGGTGTAATGAATTGGGGAGGCGGCCCGACTAATATTTAGGAGCAGACTGGGGGTTGACAAATGGAGAGGGTCAAGGGATTCAAGGTTGTCTGGGCGGTCGGGCTTGCTCTCGCGCTCTTTCAATTCTCGCTTCTGGGCATACGCGTGGTCGTGCCCGGCGTAACTCCCTCTGTCTGGATCTTCTACTTATGGCCCTGGCTATCCCGGGTTTTGCTCGCAGGCCTCGTCATCATCACAGCTCTCGTCAGCGCTGTTCTCATCCGCCCTCAGCGCCCGGAGCGAATTGCGGCAGCCGTAGGCGCTGTTGGTGGGATGTTCGTGTGGGTGCTGCCCGAGTTGGCCCCCCGCCTACCACTCCGAGATATCGCCACCTCCATATTGGCAGGTTTCTGGGCTGAAGCTTTCTCGCTCGCTGCTGAATCTCTGCGCTTCTGGCTCGCCGGTCTGTTCTCAGGGCAGCTTGGGTTTGGTGCCAGGTCGGCGTTCGGCTGGTTCTTTATCCTCGTTCTCCCACTCACGGTCTCCTGCTGGGTCGGAGCCAACTACTGGCGATCGGGTTCATGGCGGCGGTTCTGGCGCGGCCCGGGAGGAGCCATCCTGAAAGGCGGTCTTGTCGCCGGGGCTGTGGGCGGTCCCTTGTCAGTCGCCGGCGAACGGTGGCGCCATGCGAAGATAGAGGAGCTGACGGCACACATGCCAGCCCGGCCGCTGCACGTGGCTCGCCCTTGGCTGCCAGGGTATCCGTGGACAGACTGGATCGTGGCGTCCCTCACCGGGATCGCCGGAGCGGCGGTCTTGACTGCTCTTTTGGTATCATGGCGACCGAAGCCGCTCGTGGGGGCGTTCGCAGGGATTGGGCTCACGTTAGGGCTTTCGGCGCTCTGGCTCGCGCTGTACAGCCTCAGGGCTCACGCGCCGTTTGGATTGCAGACCATGCTGGCCCTGTCTGCTGTTGGGCTGCTCAAAGCAGCTATAGTCGGCGGAATAGCCGGCTCCTTCGCCGGGCGCTGGGAGGAAAACTGGAACGAGTGACCCGCCCGAGCAGCGACCTCGACCTGGCCGAGCGCGCTGTGCGCGGCGACCAGGCCGCTACAGCGGAACTCGTAACCCGCGCACTGCCGGTGGTGCGGGGCCTTGCCCGGAGGCTGGCCGGCGATCCTGAAGAGGGAGACGCCCTCGCCCAGGAGGCCTTTGTGGCAGCTCTCGAAAGCCTCGAACGGTATCGCGGCGACGCGGCCTTTGCTACCTGGGTCTGCGCAATCGCTGTGCGCAGGCACGCGGACCTCCAGCGAGCCGAGGGCGGCAGAGGAACGAGCCCGGGGGCACATTCGCACAGTTCGCGAGCGCGACCCGGCTGATATGGTCGCTGAGAAGGACTCGACCCGCCGTCTCTGGCGGCTCGTCGCGCAGTTGCCTCCCGTTCATCGCGAAGCCCTGATAGCGCGTGCCACGAACGTGAGCACCGCGCAGGCTGCGGTCGCTCTCGGCATCACCACCAATGCTCTGCGAGTCCGGCTCCACCGCGCCCGGCTCGCCCTGCGCGAACTGCTCTTGGCGCAATATCCAGACTGGTTCGGAGAGGTAACCCATGCTGAAGGATGACTGCTGTGACTTCGAACAGGCTGTTGCCGCGGAGACGGAGTTGGACGAGTGGCTGCGCCAGCATGCGGACGGCTGCCCCTATTGCCGCGCCCTGGCACAAGTGGCTGGCCTGACCGCCCTGCCACTCGCGGCACAAGAAGGCGACGGGTTTCCGGCGTCGCTGCATACCCTGGCGGCTCGCGCTGCACGGCGGCGCGCAGCCCGGTGGGAGCGTCGGCGCAGTATAGTGCCGTTGCTGATTGGGTTGGCTGGCTACCTCATCGCCGCCGGAACGCTCGTGCTTGCTCTCCTGTCCGAACGCGGCGGTGTCGCCGTGCCGCAGCCAATTGAGGTATCTCTCGGTGTGGTGCCACCTCCCAACCCAGCGCTGATAATGAGCGTTTTAGCCGGAGCGATAATCTGGATAACGGTTGTCGCCTTCTTCGCTCGCTCCCGCCAGACCAGGCTTGAGGCTGAGACATCAGGCTGAGCCGAGGGAGCGGGACCGCATTTCCTGGTCGGCGCCGCACACAGCAATCTGCGACTCATAGCCACCGTCCTCTTGTGCCTGTAGCTCATAGCCAGGAAGGTGCAATTGCGCGGCACGGTCGAAGTAGCATCGCGGTCTCTCCGGATGTCTATTGCAAGTGCCCGAAAAAGGAGTCCTGAATGCCAAGCACTCTGACGGACCAGCGCGCGCTGTTCGTGTCGCCCAACAGAGAATACCGCCCGGTTCCCTGGTGGTGCTGGACGGGCCGCATGACCGAACCCGAGATGCGCCGCCAACTCGAGGCAATGAGGCAGCAGAGAATCTACGAGTTCTTCATCTTTCCCATTTACGGCATGG
>Ga0315280_10000879_pt1 | contig 54263 bp, 44 predicted proteins | sample YL17G06_40_MG_FD_203697 | JGI IMG/M metagenome (GOLD analysis project Ga0315280, IMG submission 203697) | Sediment microbial communities from Yellowstone Lake, YNP, Wyoming, USA - YL17G06_40 | ecosystem: Environmental > Aquatic > Freshwater > Lake > Sediment | place: USA: Wyoming | collected... | reverse complement strand
AGAAATGCGGCAAACACATTTCCATAGCTGAACCCATGCTTGATGCAACAATGCCTGATGGTTCGCGTATTCAGATGACTTTGAGTGATGAAATCACTGCAAGAGGCTCTACGTTTACAATCAGAAAATTCCGCGCCGATCCTTTTACACCTCCTGACTTGATAGACCTCAATACCATGTCTGCAGAGATATTGGCATACTTTTGGCTTGCTATTGAAAATAGGGTTAACGCATTGATAGCCGGTGGTACAGCATCTGGAAAGACTACCATATTGAATGCTTTGTCATTATTTATCCCACATGAAGCCAAGATCGTATCAATTGAAGAAACTAGAGAACTAAACCTTCCACATCCAAACTGGATCCCAGGAGTAGCAAGATCAGGATTTGGTGAGATTGTCCAAGATAAAATGGTCGGTGAAATTGACATGTACGACCTCATGAAAGCTGCCCTGAGACAGAGACCAGAATACATAATTGTTGGTGAGATCCGTGGAAAAGAGGCCTATGTTTTGTTCCAGGCTATGGCCACTGGTCATGCTACATATTCAACGGTTCATGCCGATTCTGCTCAATCGCTGATACACAGACTTGAGGGCAAACCCATCAACATACCCAGGGTTATGTTGCAGTCATTAGATATTGTTTCTCTCCATATAATAACGCGTGTTAAAAATAAGAGAGCAAGACGTTGCAAACAGATAATCGAGATAATAGACATAGATCCCACCACAAAGGAGATTCTTACGAACGAGGTTTTCCGCTGGGATCCTGTGGAAGACAACTTCATCTATTCAGGTAAAAGTTATGTACTAGAGCGTATAAGAACCGAAAAAGACATGTCCCAAGAAGAAATGACCAGCGAACTAAGAAACAGAACGAGGATAATAGAATGGATGAACGCCAAAAATGTAAGAGAATTCAGAGGGGTTGCTAATTTGGTTTCTAGATATGCTGAAAATCCAGTTGAGATTATGAAACAGATAGAGGAGGAGAATAAACAATAATGGCCACAAAGATTGCCATATGTCCAAGTTGCCATACAAAAATTAACTGTGAGGGTGCGCCAGGTCAAAAAGTTAATATAAATTGCCCAAGCTGTAAGAAAACGGGCACAATTGTTTTTTCATCAGAGCTGACGGAGCTTGACTTCTATCCCTTGAACGAGCCGTACGCCTATGCTAAGATATTGAAGAACAATGACACCTTGGAGAAGTATTACAAACTAATGGAACCGCAGCTGTCTGAAGATGAACAGAAGACTTTAAATTTTATCTGGGAAACGTTGATGAAGTCACTAAATATTAGATTGGACGAACTGGAATCTAAAAAAGTTGAAGAGTATCTCGTAGAGCAAGTAGAGCAAGTTATAAGTGGATATGAAATCAAGATAGATAATGTCTCTAAGAAAAAAATCATGTATTATATAAAAAGGGAATCTCTTGGTTTTGGGAAGATAGACGCGCTGATGAAAGACCCACACCTTGAGGATATCTCATGCGATGGCGCCAATGTACCACTATTTTTGTACCATAGAAAATATGGATCAGTCCGAAGTAGTGTTAAATTTAAAGATGAAGAGGAGCTTTCTTATTTTGTTGTTAGGCTGGCTCAGAAATGCGGCAAACACATTTCCATAGCTGAACCCATGCTTGATGCAACAATGCCTGATGGTTCGCGTATTCAGATGACTTTGAGTGATGAAATCACTGCAAGAGGCTCTACGTTTACAATCAGAAAATTCCGCGCCGATCCTTTTACACCTCCTGACTTGATAGACCTCAATACCATGTCTGCAGAGATATTGGCATACTTTTGGCTTGCTATTGAAAATAGGGTTAACGCATTGATAGCCGGTGGTACAGCATCTGGAAAGACTACCATATTGAATGCTTTGTCATTATTTATCCCACATGAAGCCAAGATCGTATCAATTGAAGAAACTAGAGAACTAAACCTTCCACATCCAAACTGGATCCCAGGAGTAGCAAGATCAGGATTTGGTGAGATTGTCCAAGATAAAATGGTCGGTGAAATTGACATGTACGACCTCATGAAAGCTGCCCTGAGACAGAGACCAGAATACATAATTGTTGGTGAGATCCGTGGAAAAGAGGCCTATGTTTTGTTCCAGGCTATGGCCACTGGTCATGCTACATATTCAACCGTGCATGCTGATTCTGCAAAGTCCCTTATCCATAGATTGGAAGGTAAACCCATCGAGATACCAAGAATTATGCTGCAGGCATTAGATATTGTATCCATCCAGATAACAACCCGTGTGAAAGGCAAACGTGTAAGAAGATGCAAACAGATAATCGAGATAATAGACATAGATCCCACCACAAAGGAGATTCTTACGAACGAGGTTTTCCGCTGGGATCCAATAGAAGATAAGTATATTTACACTGGCAAAAGCTATATTCTAGAAGGGATAAGAGTCCGATGGGATATGGACAAAGATCAGATTTCTGAAGAGGTCAGAAGAAGGACCGAGGTACTTGAGTGGATGTGCAATAACAATGTCAGATCATTTAAGGAAGTTGCCAAGGTGATATCTAGATATACCGAAAATCAAGATGATTTCATGAAAAAGATAAGACAACAAGGAAAGGAAAAAGAAATTAAACAAGAAAGTAAAGAAAAAGACAACGAAGGAGATAATAATGCCTCTAAATAGCTATCAAAAAATGTGTTACAGGCGATTTGGAGCTATTGCTGAAAATGTTGTTACTGATAGATTGAAGGCAAGTCTGGAAAAAGCACATTTTGAGATGCGAGCTGGAGCATATCTATCTTGTGTTTGGGTTAATACGATTTTAGCTGCTGTGGTTTCAACGGCGATTTATGTAAATTTGATTTTTTTTGTTAGGATGGATTTTGGGTTAATACTTCTATTTGGTCTGATACCAGTTACATCTACTGCTCTCATCTATTTTTATCATATGTATATGCCTACTAGAAGGGCCAAGGTTCGTGGTAAAAAAATTGACATGCATCTACCCTATGCATTGAACTTCATTTCAGCTATGTCATCAGCCGGTATTACTCCAACAGAGATTTTTAGAAGTTTATCCAAACAGGACATCTATGGGGAGATTAAAGAAGAGTCTCTGTGGATATATCGAGATGTGAGCATTTTGGGAAAGGACATCATATCAGCTATTAAAGCCAATATTGAGAGAACACCTTCGCTAAAGTTTAAAGAATTTCTGCAGGGGGCAGTTGTTACTGTTCAATCGGGTGGCGCCCTTAAACCATATTTTATGATGAAGGCTGATCAGTACATGCGTGAGAATAGACTGACACAGAAGCAGATGATAGAAAGTTTAGGTATTATGGCTGAGTGTTATGTTACCGCCGCAGTTGCTGGTATTCTTCTGATAATTGTAATTATACCACTAATGATGATGATATCTAACAGTGGTACTGATCAGTTGATGATTATGTATATTTTTTCTTTTATTGTTATACCTCTAATCCATATGGCATTCGCAGTAGTTCTTTCATCCATGTCTGCGAGGGTGTAGAAATGGCAATAGAGATGAAAAAACCTGGATTATTAAAAAACCTGATTCTCACAGGACAACTTACTAGACTTATTGTATATCTATCTGCAGCCATCCCTGCTGTAATTTTTTTAATCTGTGCTTTATTGGTTAGTTTAAAGATAATGGGAACTCTTGTTATTGGACCTGTAATTATCGGCACTCCATTGGATTTTATTGTTTTTGCAATCCTTCTTGGTACGGGAACATATGGCGTGTATGAGTTCATTCGTTTGCGTAGAGTACGCAAGATAGATGAGAGGTTTCCAGATTTTGTGCGTGATTTGGCTGAGGCAAGACGCGCAGGGATGACCTTTACAAAAGCAATCATGTATGCCTCCAAGGGTAATTATGGAGGACTTACATCTGAGATTAAAAAAATATCTCAACAAATCTCTTGGGGGAGCAGTGTTGAAGATGCGTTATCTGCTTTTGCAAAGAGGGTTCATACTAAACTAATTAGGAGGACTGTTTCTTTGATTATCGAGGCAAGCCGCAGTGGTGGGAATGTGGCTGATGTACTTGATGCCGCTTCGAGAGATGCACGAGAGATTAGATTGTTGGAGTCTGAACGAAGAGGCACTATGATGTCCTATGTAGCAGTTATCTATGTTGGCATGGGTGTATTTTTAATGATAATCTACATATTGTGCAATAGTTTTATTCCCGCTATGACTGGCCAAGGATCTGAGGGACTTGCAACTGCGATGGGAGCAGGAACTGAAAAGATCACGAAGGCCAATATTATTCCGGTATTTTTTTATGCTACCTTTTTCCAGAGCATGGGGATGGGTGTTGTCACAGGTGTATTTGAGGAGGGAAATGTTATTTCAGGAATAAAACATGTTTTTATTATGTGTTTAGTAACTTGGATTATGTTCAAGTTCATGATGGGCATGTAGAGGAAAAAATATGGAAAAATTTTATTGATTTTGACATTTTAACAGAACAGGTTTAAATACCAGTAGTGATAAAACATATCACGTCATAAAATCACATGCTTTGGTGAAGGAGAGAAGGATATGAGACTTAGAGATGATGCTTTAACGCCTGTTGTTTCTGCAGCTATTGCATTACTTATTGTAACCTCCACTGTAGGAGCTGTTGTTATATGGGGTGTTCCATATACTAATGATCTTCGCAATAAATCAACAAGCGAAAATGTTAAAGGACAATTAGATACTCTGTCAAAGGAACTAAATAGTTTAGTTAATTCTAATCCTGGTGACAAAAAAATTGATACCTTTTCCATGGATAGTGGAACTATTTCCACCAGCACCAAGGCCGATAGAACAGTGATCATGTATTCACATAGTAAAGATTACGAATTTACTGTTACCAATATTGAAGGTAATAATGTTTTTATTAGGATGATAAAGCCCTTTGGTTATCCATTAAATTACAATTTATCCGATGCTCGATTGAGTTGGTCAACTTGTTTTCTTGCAGGAACAAAGGTGTTGATGGTTGATGGATCGTACAAAAATATTGAGGATATAACTGTAGGCGAACAAGTCGCTTCCTATAGCGAATACACTAATACGATAGAATCAGGTTTTGTGAGCAATGTATTTCATCATTCTTCTAACGAAATGCCAGACTATTATATTATTATTAACGATGGATTAAAGGTTACTCCCAACCATAGATTTTATTCAGATGGGAAGTGGGTATATGCTGGTGATCTAAAAGTAGGAAATCATCTATTTTCTTCAGATGGAAATAAAGATTATGTTATTTATTATCTCGAACGCGTGTTTAAAAAAGAGCCTTGTTTTGATTTAGAGATTGAACAATACCATACGTATTTTGTATCAATTGCAAATGATGGAGTTGATGTTCTAGTACATAATGGTGGCGTTGCCGGTGCCAATAAGCCACCGACATTTGGAACACCATCTCCGACAAATGGTTCAACAAACCAGAACTTGGCGTTAACATGGAGCATCCCAATTAGTGACCTTGAAGGCAACACATTCAAATGGTTCATAAACTGTAGCAATAGACAGAAATCAAGTGCAACAGGTGCATCCAACGGAACAAAATCATTATCACTCTCAGGATTATCATATTCCACTACTTACAGAGTCTATGTCAATGCAACAGACCCAGCACCAGGCAGTGGAACATGGACACGCAGATGGTATCAATTTACAACAAAGGCAAATCAGCCACCGACATTTGGAACACCATCTCCGACAAATGGTTCAACAAACCAGAACTTGGCGTTAACATGGAGCATCCCAATTAGTGACCTTGAAGGCAACACATTCAAATGGTTCATAAACTGTAGCAATGGACAGAAATCAAGTGCAACAGGTGCATCCAACGGAACAAAATCACTCTCCATCTCAGGTTTAACATATTCTATAACCTATAAAGTATGGGTAAACTCAACAGATGGTTATGGCTGGACTCGCAAGTGGTACACATTCACTACAGAGCCAGCGGTAAAAAGTATTACAGTAATATCGCCTAATGGTGGAGAAGAATTGTTTCTATACAGTATACAAAATATAACTTGGAGTTCAGTTGGAATAAATGCAACTAGCCAAGTTAATATTGTGTTATTAGATTATGTGGAATGCCCATACTTCATTGCAGCAGTTCCAAACTCTGGTTCATATGAGTGGAATTTGGGTGAACTATCAGGTATTGATATTCCTGGCTATTTTAAGATTGTAATTATGTTGGGAAACTGGGAAATTTATGATTGGAGTGATAATTTCTTTTCAATAAATCTTCCAAGTATTACAGTAATATCGCCCAATGGTGGAGAGTTATGGTTAGCTAACAATACATATAATATAATTTGGACATCACAAGGATATGATGGAACTATCACGATAGTTCTCAGAGGAAAGGAATGGCCGGGGCAATATGAGATTGCCATGGAAATTTCAAACACTGGTTTATACCAGTGGACAATACCTGAATTTTTCAACATGCATACAGGCGATCATTATAAAATATTCATCATTGGACCACCGTGTGGTCCCGATTCTAGCGACGGTAATTTTTCAATACGTTCAGCTGGTACAGGTGTTTTTACTCTAAATGCCACAAAAATTACCTCTACATCAGCAAAATTAAATGGTGAACTTATGGATATATCGGGTCAAATTAGATTTAGATATAGAATCGTTGGAGATCAGAATTGGACTTATCTCTTTGACTGGCATGGAAATTATAACAGCGAAAGTTTTTATGAATCTGTCTACAGTTTATCACCAGGATTGGCCTATGAATATCAGGCGGGAGTTAAAAATCTAGAATTTGAAGTATGGGGAAATTCTGAATATTTCACAACATATCTACACGAGGGATTCACCAATTGTTATCTTGTGGACACTATCAATATAGGAGGTGATAACTGGTCAATTGACCTATCTTGCCTACCTTCGATATCTGGAACTGTTGTAATTGACCTGTATACAAGTCAACCAAGTGTAGTACATTTTGGGACGATATGGATCTATGATTCAAACTCATTAATATACATGCAATCTAACAACGGTGAATCCGAAGGCTATGCCTTTGAGAAAGGAGGCATCCTAAAATACGAAGATGGAAAATGGCATGTGGAAGATACCACACAAATAGGTAATTGGACCAATCTGTTTTCCATACACGTACCTCAAACTATATTTTCATCATTTTCAGGATCTGCAAGTTCAAACGCTGTATTAAAGTTTAAAATATACAGCAGCTTACAAAGCAGTTATACTGGAGAGAGCAAACAAATATATAATATGAGAATTCAATTCGATGGAGATCACAAATACGAATGGAGAGATTATCTAAAAGGTAAATATCTGTTTGAAGATGATACTGTCCCAACAGAGTATCCTTCTTTGAGATACGTGCCTTCAGAAAATGGAATTTGTTTAGCACTTGCGTATTCAACTATTAACTTAGTACTAAACTAGAAGAAAATAGGAAATAGTTAAAATACTGAGTACAGATTATATTGTCCACAATCCAACGTTCATAAAGAACCCAGGAGAGATTGAAGATTTATTTTTCTTTATTAGTAATTAGTTGTATGCTAATATCATTTTTATCGACAACTGCCCTTGGATCAAATGAAGTCGAATCTCTTGATTCACTTGGAGACGTTATGAATACTCTTAATCAAACATTTTCCGGCAATTACTCAAATATCGATATTATTTCTGCAAAAATATGGGATAACGAAAGTAATATTATTTTTATAATAAGAGTCAACGGGACAATTGAGGATAATGCGTCTGTTGTGTATACATTTGAGATTACATCTATATCTAATCCTCAACAAATAGCTAGAGTTACCTACAATAATAATTACTCTTACCTCTATTTGCCAGAAAAAGACTTAATTCCCTGTGAAAGTAACGTTTCTTCAAATACGTTGACGATTTTTGTTAAGAAGAATGATTTAAAACTTGTCGAAAGACCATGGAGCATCATTGCAAGTGCTGGCAAGGGCATATATAAAGATACGGCTGCCATTGCAAGTTATACACCAATAATAAATGGAGAGTCGCACTCTAATTCAACGCCTGGTTTTGTCTTTGTTGCCATTATTTTTTCGTTGCTTATCATAATCCTATTCAAAAAACGGGCTCGCTAATACCTCTTTTTTTATTTTATTTATTAAAATTTGACATTTTTACACGATATGTTTATATATTATTAATATCAAAGTATAACATGATATACAGTTAGGTAAAGCTAAGTATAAATATGATAGATACGTAATATTAAAGTAATATTAAATATAGTGACAGAAATGTTGAAGAGATGCCTTCATGAAAATAAATAACGATGCTATTTCACCGGTAGTTTCCGTTGTTGTAGTGTTAATGATCGTTATTTCAACAATGGCAACCATTGTTTTTTGGGGTATACCCTACATCGAACAGCTTAAAAATTCGTCAAAAAAAGAAGATTTTGATAAGCAGTTTGCTTCAATCGCTGACACCATAGATGATCTGGCTAGTTCAACTGCAGGCGATCGTAGAATAAATCCGATTAACGTATATGATGGATCTTTACAAGTCGAAGATGCCAATATCGGTGACAGAACCATTGTTTCTTACTCTCAAAATAGCAATTATAATTTTACTGTTTCAGGGTTGGACACTTGTTTCCTTGCTGGTACAAAGGTTCTGATGGCCGATAACTCCTACAAAAACATCGAAGAGATAAACACAGACGATGTGGTTTTATCCTATGATGAACAAACAAAAGGTATAGTAACTTGTAGGGTGACCAATGCGTTTCATCATGCTCCTGAAGAGATGACCAATTATTATCTCGTGATCAATAATGTTTTGAAGGTTACGCCTAATCACAGGTTTTACTCCAATGGTAAATGGATACAAGCAGGAGATTTAAAAGTCGGAGACACACTGTTCATAAAAGCACAAAATAGAAACTACATCATCCAGTCCATAGAAAAAATATACAAAAAAGAACAAAGCTATGACCTACAAGTAGAACAGTGTCATAACTACTTCGTATCAATAGATGATGATGTTGATGTTCTTGTGCATAACGATAACGACCCAGATTATATTTGGGTTACACCAAATTGGTATGAAAATACTGACTGGTTTCTTTTATGGGAAGAAAGAGCCAGAGATGACGACCTTGATTTATATGCCAAATATATTAGAAATGAAGGTAGTGGATGGACTGATTATCTCGTGCTAACAATGAATAATGTAATCCCCTGCTCGGGTTTTCAAATTAATGCCAAAGGTAGTGATTGGGGTTTTGGCAAGATGGAAGTATCAATGTACAATGAGGGCACACAAAAAAAATATATAAGTGATACAATCTGGCCTGACAACGAATGGAAAGAATACACTTTTGATGCTGTTACTGTTGATAAAGTGAAAATAAGGTTCTATTTATCTACTGGAAATTTTGGTGCTAATAATGCTAGGGTTTATGAATTTGATTTTAAGGTGCCAAATCCTGAATGTCAAACATTGGCTGCTACAGAGGTTACTAACACATCAGCTAAGCTAAACGGCAAGGTAACAAATGATCAAGGTTTACCTTGTGATTATAGATTTGAATACGACACCGATGGTACAGAACCTTTTGCTTATTACACTTGGTGGTATGGTCCTGTGAACTCTGGCGATATATTCAATAAAATTGTACCGGTTTCAGGTCATTATACTGAGCCACAAAACGGTTTAACCCCTGCCGAACTCTATTATTTCAGGGCACAAGTGAGCCATTCTTCGGTTTCAAATTTGGGCAGCGGCAGTGTTTTATCGTTTTTTACAAAACCAAGCCCGCCCTCCAACATACAATTTACGCTTATAAATAATAATACCATATCATATTCTTGGACTAAATCACCGTGTGGTGGCGGTGCGCAAGTTAAAACAAAGATACTCGCTAAAACTGTTGGATGGCCGACAGGTCATGAGGATGCTAATGCATATAACTGGTATGATAACCTTACTGGTTCTTCAGATACTGAGACAGGACTTATACCTGGCCAGAGGTACAATGTTAGCATGTGGTCCTGGGGTGAAGACATCGGGACAGGCACAGGTAGATGGAGTGATGAATATAAATTTTCCATTTATACAAAACCAAGTGATTTGTCATATTTGAATGCAGCTGGTATAAGCTCTTCAGAAATTCAATTATCATGGGTAAAGGCAGCAGGCTCTCATAAAACTGTTATTAGACGCAGTATAACAGATTTTCCAAGTACCCCAACCAGCGGAATTGAAATATACAACGGTACTGGAATTTTATGGATAGATACGATTCCAGATCCCGTTGAAAACTATTATTACAGCGCCTGGGCGTACGACAATGACTCAGGATATTTCAGCGACCATTACGCTACAGCCCATGTCGAAATGGTATACAACATCGCCGTTACATCCCCTAAAGAGGGTTATAGGTGGAAGGTAGGCACTACCCAAGTGATTACGTGGATATTTGGGGAAAGTTTCTTCGACACTAAAGTGAATATTTCGTTAATGAAAGTTGGAACATCTTCTACCGTAATCATTGCCAGTGATGTTGATATCAAGGACAAATTATTCAGTTGGCTTATTCCATTTGATCATGATATCGGAGAATATACAATCAACATTAGTGCCATGGATGACTCAATTTTTGACGAAAGCAAAAAATTCCGCATAGATCCAAGATATGAAGGGATTGTTGATAATGTAACGAAATTTTATACGATTACACAAGGTCAAACGATTACGATTGATCTACCGGATACAACTTCACACAATATTCCTATAAAAGGAGACAAATCATTTACCTTGGAAATGATATCTGGACAGGTAGATCGATTTGAAATCTACTGGCTTTACCATGAAGAAGGAGTAAATTATTCGTTAAGTGGAACAGTCTGTATAGATCTCTACGATGGAAACAACTGGTTTGGCAGCATCTGGATTTTTGACTCTACTCCAATAACATATTTACCATCTTCTAGCGTTGGACCTCAGAAGGTAACAATTGAAAAAGGCGGGATAATCAACTATAACGATGGAATAGGCCAGGTGCAACAAAAACCACCTTACATTTACGAAGGAAATGATGTTTTTTCGATTCATGTGATACAAATATTAGCATCATCTTTTGCGGCTGGTGGATCTGGTAATGCCAGATACAAAGTTTATAGCAATCTCTACGGAAACAGCGCCATTGAGGAAGGAAGAACAGTATTCAATCTTAGATTGCAATTCTATGGAGATAACACCGAGGTTTGGCTAAATTATTTTGTTGACAACTATGAGTTTAATACTGCTGGAGAAAATACATTATTTTATGCTCCTTCAGCCCCCATGGAAGGGGTTAAGTTTTCGTTCGCACATGCTACAGTTGAATTAGAAATCCAAATATAGAACATATTAGAATACTAAAGGAATTTTTTAAATGGCTTCAAAGATAGTCATCACAGTGTTTAAATAAGAGATACAAAATTACTTTATTGTAATAGGAGCTGGGATTTGTTAGGATGCGTTGTATAAATAGTTATGGCGTGAGCGAGGTCATTGGCCTAGTCATGATAGTAATGATTGCCGTGTCATCCATTAGTGTTATTGTTTTTTGGGGCGTACCCTATATGGATTCAAAAAAGGTTTCTGTTCGCGTAGATAGTGCACTTACACAGTTTAAGACTATAAATGATGTAATTCAAAGGGTTTCAAGCGAGGGCATTAACAAGAGCGAACGTGTTGATTTTGTTACGGATGCCGGTAATGTAAATATTAATGATGGAGACAGGTTTGTTTTCTACTATTCTACGAACAATGGTTTTAGTTTTAATGTTGACAATTTGGGTGACACAGATGATCGGGAGTTTAATATTTTTGGTATAAATGGCGGTGACTGGTCTGGTACTGGGACTCTGTTCATATATTATCTTTATACTAACCCACCTGTAACTGAAAGCTGGCTAGTAAACCCAGTTGTTAACAACATAATCACAGCTGGAATTGGTAACGAGTTTAAGAATGCTGTTAAAATGGAGTTCATAAATAATAACATTGTTTATGGTCGCATCTGGTTGTTTGACACTGGAAGCATATCTTATGATTTGCCTACCAGTTCTGGCACGTATAGTGTAGTTGCAGAAAATGAGGGCGTCGTACGAGCCTCTTCTGGAAGTGGATATTTATACTACACGCCCAAGATTTATCATAAGGATAACTTGTTCACCTTGAGGATTACAAGATTACAGCCGAGTGGCCCAACTGGCGGTAGCGGGATGAATAGATATGAGTTTCTTATAAAATCCGATAATAGTTCCGTCCAGGAGAACAAGATACATATACCAATTAATGCCGAGTTTAAAATTAGAATATATGGAGACGAAAGAATTACCGATGCTTGGGCAGATTATTTTACATCAAAACATAGTTTCAACAAAGATGAAAATGATGTTTTGACTCTAGACGGTGAGTTATACTTTACCCTTGTTTATTCAGTTTGTGATGTATTGATGATGGTGTGATAAAATGAGACATATATTTATTGACAAAAAAGGCATATCTAATGTTTTGGGTTATCTTTTTTCATTCGCTATTGCTTCTTTGGTGATGATTAGCGCCGTTCTTTTGACAACAAGCATAATAGATGATAGGACTGCGAAGGTTGGCAATATGGAGGCTCAGAGCATAGCCAATAAGATAGCAGATGGAATAATTGAAGCAGTTGCTGTTGGGGAGTCTACTTCCGATATGGATTATAATAAGGTGTTGGATATTCCCACAGATATAGCGGGTCGTAATTATTACGTTGAGATTACCGATAGAGCGGTTTATGTAAATACAACGGATGGGCTTGTTAGTAAAAGTTGCCCTACTTATGGCGCAGAAAGTTCTAAAATTGGATTATTACATGGCAGATTTTATGGTGGCAGCGGCAAGATTAACATTACGCTGAACAAACCTGATGTTGCATACAGATTTGATTTTGGTACGGGCAACATTACCAGTCATTCACCTGTTGAGTCTGGGTATTATATGGTTACCAATTCATCTTCAACAGATTCAACAAGATGCGATCCACCATGGTGGAATGCTGAGTATAAGGCTAGAGTTCCTATTTTGGTGAATAACGATTCACCTGAGAATTTGGTTGACGTCCCGGTTAAGGTGGTGTTAAGTTCAAGTAGTTTTGATTACAGCCTTGCTAACGTTACTGTTGACTCATCCTCGGAGGTAGCCTCCAATCTAATGTTTGTAGACCCATCGCGTCAAATTTTCGCAAAAATTAATATTATTACATCAACATGGGATCCTAGCTGGTTTTACACATACTGTTATGACCCAAACCCGACTCTCTCTCCAGTTGAGGTTAAAATCTCGGAAATATCTGGGGGATATAATGCCTCTTATATAGATGGGGATACCATCAAGTTAAAAGCAAAGGGAGAGACTCTCGAAACATCGTGGGATTCAAATACTGGCACTGTCAAATTCAACGCCACAAAAGCATTAGAGATACTTGAAACTGGTGGGGCCCATTTCCTGTCTTCACCGACGTATACTGTCTCTGTTTATGGTTTGCTTAAAAACGGGCTTGAGTTCTCTGGTTCAGGCACAATATCGATAAAAGGTGCTATCTATGTAAGCCCAACGGGCGATAATGTTATAGGAGCTGCTATAAATGGCGCAGCTCCTGGTTCTACTATTTTTGTTCGCGAGGGAACAACATATCGTGAACATATAGACAGTTCTGCTTTTGTGACAAATAATCACATAAATTTGATAGGTGAAGGCATAGACAAAACGATTATAAAGTCCTCCCTAGGCTCTGGTGATATTATCCACCTCTCTTCTGTCTCATATTTTAATATAGATTCTCTAACCATAAGCGATGCACAAACTAATATGGGTGGGGATTTCGGCAGCGGTATTAAAGCAGAGGGTTGTTCGCATCTAAATATAACAAATTGCAAGGTTACTAGATGTAAAAATGGTATATGGGTTAGATCTAGTTCGCATGATGTCGGCATATCAAATTGCATAACTTGTGGAAATGATAGATATAGAGATGGAGATGGTATTAATATTGGTGGTAGCGAAGGACCTACTTACAAAGTCCGTATCACAAACTGTTATTCCTATTCTAACTGGAATGAGAATGGAGATGGTTTTGATATCACAGATTGCCATGACATTATCTTACTCAATTGCAAATCATATGGAAATGTCGCCGTTAATGCTAATGGAATACTGATCCAAGATTCATATAATTGCATAATCAAAGATAGTTTAATTCACAGCAATAACGGAAAATATGCAGATGGTATCCGTATCACAACGATTAAGCCAGACACCACAGGCAGTTACTCCAATCAAATCATAAACTGTACTATCTTCAACCAAGATAGCTCATTTGATAATAACGCCGGCATATATATTCAAGATGGCCCAACTGCGCTACATAACCCCTGCAATACTATAAAAAATTGTAAAATTTATAATAACTGGGTTGGAATAGCTTTTACCGCATTCGCATCAGGCAATAGTCGTAACAATTATATCGAGGGGTGCAACGTATACAATAATTCATATATTGGCATTAAAATTAATGACGAAAATGGTCTCGGATTATCCTCCTATAACTACATTCGGGATTGTAATGTTTACAGTAACGGTCATGAGTATTCTTATGATTGGGGCAAAGGAGGATGTGGAATATTTTTATTTGGGAGCAAAAACAATGAAATACGTGGCTGTAATGTTTTTGATAACGGTAACGATGGTCTTCGCCTCGACGGTGGCGGGTTAATCTATTCATCTGATAATATTATTGAAAACAATAATTTCTATTGCAATGGAAGGATGAACTCAAGTGGAACTGGCATCTATTGCGGAGCAAATCCAGCAAATATCGTAGGTTCAAATGGTAATGAGATACATAGTAATAATTTTGGATACGATTATGCTTATAACAAGAAGTGTGTAGAGTACAATTTTAAATACGCCCAAGACGAATGCAAGTCTTGGTGGGGTAACCCGAACGATTGGACTGGCAACTTTTGGGATAACTACGAAAATTCCGATGGTTCAGGGCGTTATTATATCCCCAATACTGAAATGGATAATACTTTTTTAAATTATGACGGGAATCCGACTAGTACAACTCGTTACGCTAACCCAGATTATATTATAGTTACTCCTACACCACAGGTAACGCCTGTTAATTTAACAGGTGGTGCGAAAACTTACGACTCTTGTGTAAGTGAAGTACTTGTAGAACAAGGTATAAACTTTGGCGATTTAGATAAAATGTGGGTTGATCCTTGTTATCAAGCACTTTCACGCATAAATCGAATGTTTATTAAATTTGATTTATCAGATATTCCGCCTGTTCAAAATGTAATTTCAGCGAAATTAAAAATTTACTATAGCGACTGGTGGCATTCAGGAAATAATCCTCAAGCTCGCACTCATCAATGTTTTAGGGTATTAGATCCATGGTCTGAATATAGAATAAATTGGATTAACCAACCAAGTTATTACTCGACAGAAACAGATCATCTTACACTCGGCTCTCCTGGAGTTTATAAAATCTGGAATGTTACAAGCGATGTTGTAAACTTTTTAAGTGGAGCTCAAATAAATCATGGTTGGGTAATAAAGGATAGCGATGAGGGTTATCTAGGCCACTGGGTAGAGTATTATTCTGCAAAATATGATTCCAAAGAAAAAGTTGGTAATACTAAGCCAATACTACAAATTGTTTATACACCTGCCAGTAACGATCCCGGTCCACACTATCATCCTAGAACTATTGCAAAAGGAATAGAGAATGTAATAGCAGGTGGGACCGTCTATGTTAAAGAGAATTTTACAGCAGGTAAACTAAATCCCTACCCTGAAAAATTTACGATAAGCAAGGAACTCAAGCTAATCGGTGAGGATAGAGACAACGTTATAATAGATGATAAAAAAAGCGGTGGCAACATTATTTCTGTTAGTAGTCAAAAGGTATCTATTGACTCATTGACCATAAGAAACGGGACTAGCGCTGGGATAAATATCGTGCCAAGTACAGCACCTGATATCACGAAGCCCATTAATATTACAAATTGTAAAATCAATAATACTCAAAATGGCATATTTCTGGTTTATTCATATGTAAATATCAAAAACTGTAAGATATACAGCAATAGCGCAAACGGAATATACATTTCTAGTAATACCAATGACAGAGGAGATTTTAACCATATCTTAAACTGCAATATTCATGACAATACCAACTACGGCATCCTTCTAGGTCCATCTGGATCGTCAGGTTATTGCGATTCTAACACCATCGCAAATTGCAGTGTTTATGGAAACGACGGAGCAATAAACATGTATAAAGGCAGGAAAAACTCTATTGAAAACTGCAACTTCTATGACAACAATTACGGCATCTGGCTTGCAAACTCAGGTTCTGCAAGTAGTAACACAAATAAAATTGCATACTGTGATGTAAACAATAATAATAACGGCATCTACCTAACTTCCTCACACTATAACACCATAAAAGGATGCGATATATACCAAAACACTCAAGATGGCATCAGGATTGATTCTTCAAATGATAACGAAATTACAAAATGTAATATACATGATAATGCAAATTACGGCATCAAAATAACGTCTTCTTCTTCAAACATTAATAAAATCTACAAAAACAAATTCATAAATAATAACGGTACCGGCCCAAATCCGAATGCATACGATGATGGCTCCTCATATAAATGGGATAATAATTATCCTACTTCATCCAATCCCGACGGAGGTGGAAACCTCTGGAGCAATTACGATGAAGAATCTGAAAATGCCAGTGACTACTACAAAGGAGCAAGAACTGATGGCAATCGTCAACCCGACTCTGGCAGCGATGGCATAGCTGATTTGCCTTGCAAGATATCTGGTGGAAATAACCAAGATAAATATCCCTGGTGCAGAAAACCAGTTGAAATGCCATATTACATAGACTATTGGAATCCATATGGGGAATCTGTAATACTAGTAAATATGAGTCTTGCGAATCACACCTCAAAATACATCTATCTTTATTATGGGGCCAAATCATCTGCTACTAAACACTCTATCGCCGAGGTTTCGGTGTTTTCTGATGATTTTAACGGTTCTATTTTAGATGCAAATAAATGGCAAGGTAGTGGAAATATCAATGGTGGCATTCTTACTATTCACAATGATGATTCCATAATTACAAAAGATTATTCAATACCAGAAATGGGAGAGCCCGGAGAAGTACTTAATGCTCAGACAATAAACCAGTCCATGTACATTGTTGAGGCAATGATGAAAGTAAACAACAGCGATGGGTACATGTTTCTGTTTGGTCCTTTACCATATATTGTTGAAGTTAACACAGAGTACTCATCAAGCAGCTATTTCATTATTCGTTGTCACAACGGTGATACAGAGCCACAAGTAGAGCTCCATGATTTAAGCCACTGGATAAGATTAAAATCCTATATCTATCGGACTTATGAAAAATATAAGACTAACCAGGCATATACTAATGAATCAAAACACATTAACATCGCCGGTTTCATTTATAACTTTGATTCATATGCCGACGAAGGAAATGTCTCTCATCCATTTAGCAGGTGGAAGATAGGACCTGGCGGCAGTTGGCAACCTCCATTAGTTATGCCTACAAGTGGCAAAATAGGCATAGCATGTGGCTATCTCATATCAAATCCATCAAATCCAATTCTCGTTGACTGGATCAGAGTAATGAAAACCCCCGTTATTCCGCCAACAATTACCATAGGTCCTGTTGAATCTGTAAACTATGGATGGGATAATCCAGCTGTTATACATTCCAAAAATATAGTTTTGCCCAGACAACAACCTTCTGATGACCCGTTCTACCCGGGTCCTGTTTTATGTGACTTCAACTATGGAAATATAGCTGGGGTATTCGATATATCAAACCTGCCCCAAGATGAATACACAATAACTGTCACAATGGGTAATGCGACTGGAGCATGCAAATCAACAACAGTAGAATTTTTTAAAGATCGCATAGACACGACACCCTACGGAAAATTAACCATTCCTGCAACAGAAGCTGGTAAATTTGAAACAAAATCTTTACTAATTATCTGGTATGGCGGCAATTTACTAGCTAAATTTAGCAGCCCTACAGGTACAGGCGATTGGACTGTGAACTCAATGATTATCGAACGTGGAAAAAAAGGCATTCATGTAGGGTTGGAGTAAAAATTATGATGAATGACAAGGCACAAATGATGGTACTTGAATCAGTCATATTCGCCATCACGATACTAATAAGCCTGATATTCCTATATCAACTATCCCCAACCTCAACACAGAGCACTGCATATACAAACGACTTGAAAATCAAAGGTGACACCGCTATTCAAAACCTCTATAACGATGAAGCCCCTGAGGCTTCAAATCTTCCACAGGAATTTCCAAAAAACAAATTAACATACTACCTCATCACAGACGATTACGACAGTTTAATTCGCTCAAATCTTAAAAACATGCTCCCACCAAACACCATGTTTAATATTCAAATCAGCAACGGAACGAAAAAAGTATTTTGGTGCAACTCAAATGCTGATAATTCTACGCCACTTGCCCTTTCAGAACCTGTTGTAATATCACATTATATGATATCAATACATCCTCAGTTCTTTAACATATCCAAGTTTGGGATTAGAGGGTTAGGGTTAATCGAAAATTCTAATTACAATGATGGGTGTGATATAGCCATAGCATTTGACGCTTATGACGGAGGCGATATTAATAAAATAAAAGAGGAATATAGGACCGTCACATACGATATTATATTAGAGATGTGCTACATATGAAACAACAAGATTCAGGTCAGATGATAATACTAATGGGAGTAATGCTATCTCTCTCAATCTTTGTTTTATCGAACTTAGCAGCAGACATAATCAACCTAGATACTGTAATATCAAACGAGCGGGCCACTTCCATAGTATCAGAATTTGCCTACATAAAAGAAACGTTCGGCACATCAATGAATTACTATCTAATAAACAAAGTATCGGTGGAAGGCATCGGGGACGATAGTAAACTTGTCCTCAACGGAAATCCAGATGAAATAACAAAAACTTTCAATAAAATAAGAGATGAATTTTATTTTATAGAACTGCAATATGGCAACAACTTCGACGCTAAACTCAACAAATATTGGTATTCACACATCATTAACGAAAACTATGTCTACTTTGCAGATGTAACACTAACAATAGATGATGGGCAAGCACAAATCACAGATAACGTATTATATTCCATAGTCTGCGAACCGCAAGTCACATTATAATATAAATAAATGGTAGGATGGGAAAATTTAATGTATAAAAAAAGATGTATCATTAAAGATGATAGGGGCATTTCACCTGTTTTGGAAACCTTGGTGGCAGTAGGTATATGTATTTCACTGCTCGCCATATTTTTTATTGCTACAACAAATATTTTCAGCACACATGAGAGACTAGATGTTGATCTTGAGGCTAAATGTGTTGGTATCATGGAGGCTTTGGTAAACTCTCCAGGCACGACGTCAGGATATAATTCTGAATGGGAAGACGAGCCTGGAAACGTGGATTTTGCCGGTTTAGCTACGACCAGAACGATAGCATATGGCAACGCGACTATCAAGGATGGCGAGGTAACGGTCATGTCTTACTATAGCCTCTCCGATAGCAGGATAGGTATCGCCGAAACATGTTTTCTTGCTGGGACAAAGATAGTTTTAGCTGATGAATCATATAAAAACATCGAGGACATCAAAATCGGAGATATGGTTAAATCTTTTGATGATAAAACAGGCAAGATTGCTGACGAAAAGGTAACAAATGTTTTTCATCACAGCCCCGGGGAAATGGGCGATTATTACCTAGTAATTAACAAGCAGTTAAAAGTTACTCCTAACCACATGTTTTATTCAAATGGAAACTGGATTTGCGCTGGTGATCTTAAAATCGGAGATCCTTTGTTTTACAAATCGTCTGGTTATACAATATATTCGATAGATAAGATCTTTGAGAAGAAACCTACCTATAATTTTGAAGTAGAAGGTAGTCACAGTTATTTTGTAGCATTGGACAAAACCGATGTATTGGTTCATAACATCGGATCTACTCAACCTCCAACTGCTGATTTTACCTGGTTTGACTGCGATGGTCCTTATAGAGCGGGACAAACGATTTTTTTTAATGCTGAAAACTCAAAGGACACTGATGGCTATATAAAATGGTATAATTGGTGGTGGAACTGGGGAGTGTCTGATCAATATGAAAATACCTCCAAATATTGTTATCATAACTTTACGGATAATAATGTCCATTATGTTAGGTTAAAAGTTATTGATGACGATGGTGCAAGTGGCACATGCATCTACACTGTCCAAGCTAATAAACCCGCCACATATGAAATTGAACCTAAACCATGGGTTTTAACCAGCAAAAACATATATCCTGAAACCGGTAATGGAACGTTTGCACCATATGGTGAAGGGTACAACATAAAGTACACTTCCATATCTGATGATAATTATATATTTGAAGTCAAAGAAAAAAACAAACCCTCATACATCATTCTCGACTCTGAAAAAATACAAGGCCTCAGTGGCGTAATTTATTATAATTTAAAATCGGCTTTGGGATTTAACACGACAAACTCCCCAATTAATTTCAATATTTCTATAGTTTCTGAATCCGGTGTTTATTACTACGGAGCAAATTATAGTGACACAGATGTTTTAAGATCATCTGATAAAAAGATTTTAATCTATCATGGGCCTGAAATTCAGGATAACAAATTAATACCACCATATTATGAAGAAGGAGAGATAACAGTTCGGGCTTTTCTAGGTGGAGTAATACCAAACTATCCTCCAAGTAAACCAAAAGACCCTTTTCCAACTAATGGATCAACGAATGTACTTTGGAATGTTGTTCTTGAATGGAGTAGTGGTGGAGACGCCAACGGTGACCCTCTTACTTATGATGTATTTTTAAGCAATCCATGTAATCCAGGTGGTGAGCAAACAATAGTCTTTAATAAATTTTCATCTAATCAAACTGAAACAGCTTATGCACCAGGAATACTCGGAGCTTATAAAAATTACTATTGGAAGATTGTCGCCTGGGATGACCACGACGCCAAAGCAGAGGGACCCATCTGGCATTTCAGAACAGAACAAAACTATGCACCAACTACACCAATCTATTTTACACCAGCCAACGTTGCAACTGAAGTAAATGTTATAACTGCTAATTTAACTTGGACTTGTTCAGATCCAAACCAAGGCGATAGATTATGTTACGAAGTAAATTTTAGTAAAAGTCCTTCACTATTGAACATGAAGGTTAGCTGTGCTAATTGGAACAGTAACTATTGGGATCCGAAGAAAAAATGTGGTTCTCCAGATAAAGCCAGGTTGGATTACAATACAACATATTACTGGAAGATTGATGCAAATGATACCTATAATGCGCATGGAACTGGTCCTGTGTGGAATTTCACAACTGCCGAAAAAGGACTTGATCAGTATTGTACATATGGCTCAGGAGTTGGAGAAGACACAAGCAAAATGCTTGGCCAGACTTTTATAGCATATAGAACGGGCAATCTAACCAAGATAAAACTATCTCTCAAAAACGTTTCACATTCAGGTAAAGGCGATATAACAGTAAAAATATATGAATGCCCAAACGGAGATCCAAATATGGATTTAACTGAGAAGGCAACAGCAATAATCCCTAGTTTTGATGATACCTCTTTTATTTGGAAAGAGGCGGACTTCAGTGCTGCACCTATCGAAGTAATAAAGGGCAGTGTTTATTTCGTAGTCGTCGACAAAGGTAATAAATTATACAGCTGGCAGTTCAGCCCGTTATTACCAACAGAAGGCGAAGATTATACTAATGGGAACGGATGGTACAATGATGGTTACAAATGGGCTCGCATCATAAAACCATTTGAAGGAGATGATTTCCTCTTTAAGACTTACGTGTTTAGAGATTTTAGGCTTGATCAACACGCCTATGATTCTTCCGATAACGGAGAGACAACTGGCAGTCCGTTTCGCATAGCCTTAGCTCAGACTTTTACAGCAGGACAAGCCGGCGATCTGATGAAAGTCAATTTAACTATAAGGGGGAATGGTGCCGGTGCCCCTATTACAGTTAGAATTTATGACAAATTACCAACAACCCCCTATGAATGGAATAATTATTTGGCAAATACTACGATAAAAAGTTTCGATAGCGGTCATTTTATTAGCAAATCAGCAAACTTTACTGAAAATCCAGCTTACCTAGTTCAGGGAAATGTATATTATATTGTAATTCCAACAGTAACTGGGTACGAATTGGAATATAGTAAAGATGAAGGCGCAATGGAAAGTCTCCAACCCTATCCAGGGAAAGAATGGTTACCGCTAAAGAATGGTTTCAACTTCGAAACCTACATGGACGATATTTATTAAAATATATAAAGTCGTTTTTCATTTTTATTTCTAATTGATGCTGCCATGCCAAAAAGAAAATTGAAAGACAAAAAAATTCAAAAAACAATAGCTAGAAACAGAATAAACCAACTATTCTTGCTTGCTGAGAAATACGCGCTTTCAGGTAGGTTAAATCTGGCAAATAGATACGTAGACTTGGCAAGAAAGATATCAATGCGATATCTTGTGCCCATGCCAAAGGAGTTTAAACGACGTTTTTGTAAACATTGTTATCAGTATCTTCTGCCACACGTAACCTGCAGGATTAGAATACATAGAGGCAAACTAGTTATTTATTGTCATAATTGTAAAAAATATACTAGAATCCCTACAAAGAATACTGGAAAATGACTTTTTCAAAATGTCATTTTTACACAAAACGTTTATATATATAGCGAGATATAAAGCATTATTAGAAATTGTGCGAGGATGGGGAGAAATATGAAGAAGACAATAGTATTGATTATAATGCTGGGTTTTTTGTTACTTTCCACTATGTCGACTGTGAATGCAATTTACAATAAAAAACCAACTGCATCAAATTCGCCGCCTAGTACACCATCCATAACTGGTCCAACAAGTGTAAAAATGGGAATATTTTACAATTATACGTTTGTATCGACAGACCCAGATGGGGATGATGTTTACTATTACATAGCTTTTGGTGATGGAGTGGCCATAGTATGGTCTGGTCCACATAAATCTGGTGAAGAAGTCACTTTTGTACACGCATGGGATGAATTTGGAAGTTTAACGGTTCAAGCCAAAGCAAAAGACACATATGGTGCTGAGAGTGACTGGGGTAGACTAACTGTCAATATAAGCGCAAATCAGCAAATTGTTCTTCGAAGATTTGCTTTGTTTAATAAAATGTCCTCATTGAAAACGATTTTACAAAATATACAAACAACTAAAAATTCTGGAGAGCATAGCTCTTCTGATGCTTCGCTAGTTGTTAAATCCGATTCTAGCGATATTTCAGCAACAACCAAGACCAGCACGCCCAACACCGGCAGCATCACAATAGCAACAACCAGTAACTCCGATAAATCAGACTCTAAAGGTTCCCAAACTACAACAAATATTGGTGGCTCTAGCCAAGAACCCTCAATCTGTAGTTCCAACAACCATCAATCTTCAACGATCACTGCAGAAAGTAACTAGTTAGTCAAAACAGTCAATAAAAAGCAGCAATTGAACCATAAAGGTATATTCTATTGAAATTAGTGGCTTCAAAGAAAATTCGACTTTTTTTTCTGCAAAATTTTACACTTGTTATTACTAGAGATTATACAGCATCACAACCTCGATTTTTAATTTGAATCTTGTGGTAGACAACTTTTATATAAGATATCGTTTATTACCGTTACCCAACTTCATCCTTTATATGGGAGTAATGTAAATATGATAACAGCATATGATGTTCCATCAAAGGACCTAATCGGCGCGGTAGCCAAGAAACTACAGAGCGATAAAGCTATTGTTCCACCAGATTGGGCCAATTTTGCTAGAACTGGAGTAGATAGAGAAAATCCACCCATGGAAAAGGACTGGTGGCATACCAGATGTGCTTCCATTCTTCGTAAGATTTACATCAATAACTGCATAGGAATAGAGCATCTAAGAGCAGAATACGGCGGCAACAGAGATCGCGGTTCAAAACCAAACAAAGCTCGTAGTGGCAGTGGTTCTATTGCAAGAAAAGCAGTACAACAGCTTGAAAAAGCAGGTTATGTATCAAAGGTAAAAGGAAAAGGGCGCATGCTTACGCCAAAAGGTAGATCTTTTCTAGATAGTACCTCTAAAGAAGTAATGAAAAATCTTGCAGATTACTCTTCTGAACCAAAAAATATTAAACAGCCGACAAATTAAAAGTATAGAAGTTATGGATGAAGATCTAGAAAACCTAAAGAAAAAAAGATTGCAAGAGTTACAGCAGCAAATGTCCATGCAGGAAGCAATGGATGATCAGCAGGATCAACAGAAGGAGTTCGAAGATCAAAAGAAGATGATTCTTCGGGCCATCCTTACGGACTCCGCAAGAGAGCGATTGGGCAGAATAAAAATTGCACGTCCTGAAGTGGTAGAATCAATTGAAAATCAGCTGATAACGCTTGCACAGTCCGGCAAATTGAAAAATAAAATAAATGATGAGCAGTTACGTATGCTGCTTTCAAGGATAATTCCAAAGAAAAAAGATATAACAATAAGAAGAAGGTAAGTCTCATGTCAACTCATAAATCACTTGGTAAAAAACTTCGTTTAAATAGAGCTACAAAGAGCAATAGGCGTGTGCCTGCTTGGATCATGATTCGAACTAACAGACGTTTTACGCGTCATCCTAAAACGCGCAATTGGCGTAAAAACAAACTTAAGAAATCTTGATTATTATGGCAGAAGAAATTGAAAGAATATATGTAATTCCATTAAAAAAGGTAAGATACAAATCCTCATCAGCCGCAGACAGTGCTATAAAAGTAGTGAGAAGTTTTTTAACTAGACATATGAAGGTTGAGGAAGATAAAGTATGGATAGACGATTCTCTCAACAATGCAATCTGGGCCCATGGAAAATACTGGGTGCCCAGTAAAATTAGAGTTAAGGCCGTTAAATTCGATGACGGTGTTGTAGAAGCTTACATTCCTGAGCTTGATTTTAAGAAATCAAGACGTGAGATTTTAAAGGAAGAAAAGGAGAAGAAAGAGCCCATACTTAGGAAAGAAGAAGCTGAAGAAGGGGCTGGCGAAGAAGGCACTGGTGCAGAGAAATACGAGGTTGCTCCAAGCGGCGAGGGTAAAGTAAAGATAAAGAAAAAGAAGGCACCCAAGAAAAAAGAGGAAAAGAAAGAAACAGAGAAGAAACCGAAGAAAAAGACAGAGAAAGAAGAAACCGGCGAACCCGAGATAAAGGAAAAGAAAAAAGCTAAAGCCGCAAAGAAATCTTCTGAATCTAAAGAGAAAACTGCTTCTAAAAGAAAGCCAAAAAAGAAAAGTGAATAATTCATGCTTCAGTTGCTGGATTTTAATGAAAATCCAAACGTGGGTGTTTTTTGCAGGACTAATGACCATATCACTTTTGTACAGAGAGCTTTGTCCAAGAAAATTAAACAAAAAATCGTCGAAACTTTGGATGCAAAGCTTGTGGAACTCAATATTGCTGATGCAAGTATCATAGGCTCCCTGCTCACCTTCAATTCAAAAGGGGCAGTTGTCACAGATTTTGTTGATTACGAATGTGTTAAGCTCATTGAAAAACAGGGTCTAGATGTCTGTGTCATAAGTGATAAACTCAACGCCGCGGGCAACGATATACTAGTAAACGACAAGGGGGCTCTTGTTCATCCTGATATGAAGGATAAAAGTTTGAAGAAAATAGAAAAGGTTTTTGATGTGCCAGTTTACAGGGGCACCATCAGTTCTTTGAACACCGTAGGTATGGCCGCAGTTGTTACAAATAAAGGACTGCTATGCCACCCAAAGGTAACAGAGGATGAAAAGAGGGTTTTGGAAAAGATTTTTGGTGTAAATGTCATGATTGGGACGGTTAACCATGGAGTACCCTTGATTGGCAGCGGTTTAGTGGCAAATACAAAGGGCGCTATCATTGGTAATCTTACCACAGGTATTGAGATGGGCAGGATTGAAGAGGCATTGGGATTTTTAGATTAAACTTAATACCACTCTAGAGTAAAAGCTTATAATTATTAAACAAAAATTATATAAAGTGTCTCTATATTATACATATAAGAATATAATATTATTAAGATGTGATGACATTATGGAGCGAACGAAATCACATAACCAGCAAGATGACAGGACCATAGAATTATTCGCAGAGCTAGGAATGCCGAAAAACCTAGCTAAAACTCTGTTATACGTTTCACAATGCGACGAATGCCGTTCAGCCGATATTGAGCAAGCAACAAGACTCAGACAGCCAGAGGTAAGCGTAGCAATGCAGCAACTAATGGATAAAGGATGGATAAAAAAGCGGGATATGAAAAAGAAAGGAAAGGGAAGGCCCGTCCATATATACAAACTAACGTATCCGCTACAGAATATAATAAAAAACTTTGAAGAAGAAAAAACAAAAGAGATAGATACGATCAGAAACGACTTAACTGAACTCAAAGAACTTGTAGAAAGTAGATAAGCCTAACAGAAATATTGTCCATTCATCAAAATTTAATATTTTTTCATTATTGCTCAGATGAGATATAACTATTTTTGAGTTATATAGGACTACACAAAGCAACGTTTATAAGTAGTAATTTACTTCAATCTCTGCAAATTTCATATCTTTAATACTATGAGGAGACGAAATGCCTGCATACGACCAGAAAGCTCTTGAAAAAAAATGGCAGAAGCGCTGGCAGGAGCAAAAAATCTATCATTTCGATTTTGATAGTGATAAACCTGCATATAGTATAGATGTTCCCCCGCGCTATGCATCAGGCCCGCTTCATGCCGGTCATGCCGTGCATTATACCCATATAGACTTTGCCGCACGATACAAGCGTATGCGTGGTTATAATGTATTCTTCCCACTGTGCTTCGATGTGAACGGTATACCTATAGAAGAACGCGTTGAACGACAGTTAAAAATCACCCGTAAAGACATCGACAGGCATAAGTTCGTAAAACTCTGCTCTGAGTTTGCTGAGAAGAACATTAAGACTATGACTAACCAGTTTACAATACTGGGCGAAAGCATGGACCCTTCGATATACTATCAGACCAACGCTGAGTATTACCGAAGGCTTACTCAAATATCTTTTATCGAGTTGTACAAGAAAGGTCATATCTACAAGGGAGAGTTTCCAGTTAACTGGTGTCCACGTTGCATGACTGCCATGGCAGATGCGGAGGTGACTTATACAGATAGAACTACGAAACTTAACACAGTGAAATTCTACTTTACAAAGAGCCCACCTGAGCAGCTTTTGAAGTATCGCAGCATAGGCAAAGACAAAAAAGGCACGTATGTCGAGATTGCTACTACACGACCAGAGATGCTTCCATCTTGCCAGATTGTTGCAGTTCATCCTACGGACGAAAGAGCTTCATGGCTCATTGATCAAAAATTAAAGGTACCATTATTTAACAAGGAAGTAAAGATTGTCGAGGATGAATCTGTAGACCCAGAATTTGGGTCCGGCGTTGTGATGGTTTGCACAGTCGGTGACAAGGAAGATTTGAACTGGGTTTTCAAGTACAAGCTTCCTCTTGAAATGAGCATCGACCAAGAAGGATGCATGACAGAGATATGTGGCAAGTACAAAGGAATGAAAATAGAAGAGGCACGAGCTGCGGTTATTGAGGATTTAAAGAAAAATGACATCTTGATTAAGCAGGAACCATTGGATCAAAACGTTGGTGTCTGCTGGCGCTGTAAAACACCTGTGGAATTCATCAACGCAAAACAGTGGTTTTTGAAAACAATTCCTTTTAAGAAATTGATTCTTGAAGCCAGTGACAGGATGAAATGGTATCCGGAGTTCATGAAGATACGGCTTGAAGACTGGGTTAATAGCCTGGAATGGGACTGGGTTATATCCAGACAAAGATACTTTGCAACGCCGATTCCGCTCTGGGAATGCGAAAAATGCGAGTATGTTGTATTGGCAAGATCTGAGGATTGTTATATTGATCCAACAGTTGACAAACCACCGGTTGAAAAATGTCCCAAATGCGGCGGACGACCAAAAGGTTGCGAAGACGTATTTGATACATGGATGGATTCATCCATATCGCCACTCTACAACACTTTTTGGCATAGGGATGACAAGAGATTCAAGAAACTATATCCTATGTCTCTGCGCGCACAAGCTCATGACATAATTCGGACATGGGCATTCTATACAATTCTAAGATGCACGCTATTGACCAATAAAGAGCCGTTTAAGAATATAATGATGGGTGGTTTCATCCTATCTGAAGATGGCACACCCATGCATGCAAGTCTTGGAAATGTCATCGATCCGTTGGATGTAATAAATGAATACGGCGCCGATGCATTTAGATGTTATGCGGCCAGCTGTGCCCTGGGAGAAGACAATCCGTTTAGACAAAAAGACGTCGTGCGAGGCACAAGACTTCTCAATAAATTATGGAACGTTGAAAAATTTATTTCCAACTTAATCAAAGACAAACCAGGAAAAAAACCAGAGCTAATTGATATCGACAAATGGATACTCACGAAATACAGTAAACTCGTTAAAAAATGTACCGAGCTGATGGATGCTTTTGATTATTCCCAAGCTATGAAAGAAATAGAGTATTTCCTATGGCATGAACTTGCGGATCACTACATTGAAATGGTGAAATCTTCAGTGTATAAGAATGAAAATACGGAAAGCATCAATTATACGCTTTACACGCTTGGTTTGGGAGTTTTGAAGATGTTTGCGCCGTTCTTCCCACACATAACCGAAGAGATTTATCAACAACGCTTCAAAAAATTAGATGGACGTGAAAGCATTCACTTATCAGCGTGGCCTGAGCCACTGATAATCGACGAAGAGAAAGAAAAGGCAGGCGAATATGTCAAAGATTACATATCAAAAGTACGATCTTGGAAAAGTGAGCAAGGTCTTGCATTAAATGCACCACTTGAATCCTATGCAACCTATGCACCAGCCAATATTATTTCAAAGATAAAACCAAGTGGAACAATAATAAAAACTACTTTAAATTACCCTGATGGCCATGAGTTTATCGCTGGAAAACCAGATATCGAAGAGAAAATAGTAGCGATAAAACCAGTTTACGCGAAAATTGGGCCGTTGTTCAAGGCCGACAGCAAAAAAGTGATAACCTGGATTAACGAGCACCAGAACGAAATCATAAAGAAAATACAGAAAGGTGGAGATATTTCATGGGCAGATGTTCCTGGTGCAGATCCAAAGCATTCGAAAGAAAAACTGATAGTAGGTGGGTATCTTCAACTAATAAAGGAACAGGGAATTAAAGGAAAGAAAGATACACACATCTTCCATTTTGATGATTTTTACGTCGAATTTAAAGGAGTAAAATCTTGAAAATCACACGAAAAATATTGAGAAGTTGGCTAGTTAAAATTCTTGTCATTTTAATTGTACTGGCAATGATCTTTACCGTATTTTTTGCTATCATTTGAAAGTAGTTTGATTTTCTCGATAAATTTTTAAATAAGATATTTATTCTGCGGTGCTAGGATGAGGCTATATTATGGTAGAAAAAGAAGGATTATTGGCAAATCCATCTCCGCTGGGTTTGATGGGTTTTGGAATGACAACCGTACTGTTAAACATACACAACACTGGATTATTCCCAGTAAGTGCAATGCTTCTTGGAATGGGAATATTCTACGGAGGTCTTGCACAGATCATAGCAGGCATAATGGAATTTAAGAAGGGAAACACCTTTGGAACAACCGCATTTACATCCTATGGACTCTTCTGGATATCTCTTGTCACACTGTGGCTTTTACCAAGTCTTACATTCATAATCACTGGTTCAGAAGCAGGAGCAACAGATGCAGGATTTATGGCATGGTACTTCTTCATGTGGGGCTTCTTCACAATGATGATGTTCATTGGTACACTGAAAAAGAACTGTTCCCTATCTTTTGTCTTTGGAAGTCTATTCATTTTGTTCTACCTACTAGCGTTGCGCGATTGGGGATACATCACTGGCGATGCAGCCAATCTCATAGGATACGAGGGAATAATCTGTGGTCTAAGCGCCATATACCTTGCAATGGCCGAAGTAATCAACGAGGCCTACGGAAGAACGATCCTGCCAATCGGAAGAGCATTGCTAAAGTAAATTATATTTCAATCAACTGGTATGAGGACGATCCTAAACCGATCTCCTCACCATATCTTATTTGTTTCATCGGATCAACTTTATTATGTTTTATAAATACATCTTTTTTAACATTATTTATAAGGTCTAAAGATGCCTTATCCACTGCAACAATATCATCGGATACAACATAACCGATATCTGGGCAGATTATAGGGTCAGCAAAAGGATCACAATCACAGCCACGGGCAATACGTTTAATTTCATTTACATATAAAACGTTTTTATCCTCAACACATGCCTTGGCCGAGCATGTGATTAAAAATTGGATATCTGCATCTGTATTTTTCATTGCTCCACTTTTACAATTTTCAACACAAACACCACACCCAAAACAAGACCGCATGTTTTGTTTCCATTTGCCGTCTTTAACACTAATAGCCTCAAAAGGACATAACTCAGCACAAACACCACAAAAGGTACAAGCGTCCTTCTGATAAATGGGTCTACTTCCATGATGCATTTTTCTCTTTGTTTCCTTAGTCACACCACCCATACCAAAGTTTTTGATAGCACCTCCAAAACCAGTTTGAATATGCCCTTTTACATGAGATACAGCAAAAATATGACTTGAATTTGTAAGATGCCAAGCAACCTCAAAATCCCTATTTTCAACAGTTTTCACAACACCACTGTCATCTATTATAATATCACAGCCCATCTTTTTCATAGTATAACCATGCAACCTAGCAACTTGTTGATAACCAGAAACATAGTGCCGTAACCCAGGATAAGCAACCGTTGTATCAAAAAGAAAAGGATCAGCATGCACTTTTTTTAATTCATCAACAACTATCTTTACAAAATTCGGCTTAGGAAAAAACTTGTTTTTAATTTCACCCATATGGAGTTTTACAGGGACTCGTTTATCAGCAAAACTCTCCATATTAAAATTATTTAAGGCTTCAGAAAGTTTTTGTAAATCAGTGAAAAAAACAACCTTGTTCATCCAACTACCTTTTCCCATTTCTTCAGTTTAAGAACGCCACCAAGTGAACCTCCGCCTTTTATCTCCTCACGAATGCGATTCTCTTGCTCCTTGACATCCAATGCCCTATTTGCAATCTCCTGGGCAATTTCTTGAGGCACTACAACAACACCAGAATCATCACCTATTATCCAGTCACCACTTCGAACTGTTTGACCGCCACACCGTATCTCAGCACCAATCTCCCCAAAACCCTTGGGTTCGCCAGCATTTGATGAAATATTTCTACAAAAAATTGGGAAATTCATTTTAATAATATCATCTAAATCTCTCACGGCACCATCAATTACAACGCCCGAGATCCCTTTGAGTTTTGCACTCCACGTTGCAAGCTCTCCCCATACGGCAGTTTTACTGCCACTAACATCAATAACAAGAACTTGTCCGTTCTCAGCCTTGTCTATTGCTTCAACTGGTTTTGCCCAATCACCGTCTATTGTGCAAACAGTTAAAGCCTGCCCAACCATATGAAAACCAAGCTTTACCGGACGTATGTCGTGCATTGCTCCCTTTCGGTGCATCGCATCTGAAATATTTGGCGTAGAAACCTTTGAAAACGCCTCTTTAAGCTGTGTTTTATCATATTTCTTATGTAATTCCGTAGAAACAGATTTTTTATCAATTATCGCTTTTTTTATGAGTTTGGTAGCTCTAGATACATCTTTTGCTTTTGTTATTGCTCCCCCGACTATTATTATGCTTGCACCTGCTTTTACAACATCAACAACAGTTTCACTGTTTAAACCGCCTGCAACAGCAACTGGAATATTGGTTGACTTAACAATAGATGAAAGAACACCAGTGGGTTTATTTCCAACCATTTGTTCATCTATACCAACATGTATGCAGAGATAGTCAACACCTAGTTTTTCTAATTTTTTGGCTCTTTCAACTTTATTTTTAACACCAATTAGATCAACCATTATTTTTGTTCCGTATTTACGCGCAGATTTGAGTGCATCAAGTATTGTGCTATCATCTGATGCACCAAGTATGCAAACGACATCCGCCCCGGCTTTAGCAGCCATTTCCGTTTCAAATGCACCTGTATCCATGGTTTTCATATCGGCAACAATCGTTTGTTTAGGAAACGTCTGTTTCAATTTTCTTACAATATCCATGCCTTCACTTTTTATCAGAGGCGTTCCTGCCTCTAGCCAACATTTTGCATCACCCTTTACGGAATCTCTAGCTATTGCTAGCGCTCTATGGGCATTTAGTAGGTCTAAGGCCACCTGAAGAATAACCTCTCTCATTAAACCTAGAATAAACCATTACGTTTAAAAACCTAGAGGTTTGAAAGAAAAGCTTATACTAAACAGCGCAATATTTGATTTTGTAGACGATGAAATCAAAAGATAATAACGAATTCCACAAGAGAGCAAAAGAGGACCTAAACGATTTCATAAAAAAACTAGAGTTGCAAGCATTGGAAACAGCTGAAGAAAGGTTACCTCTCTATTTGGAAGTGGGACTCAAAGATGCTGGATTAACTCTAGATGTTGGATGCGGATCAGGAATAGTGACAAGAGATATTGCTCGTCTCACCAAAGGGAGAATTATTGGTATAGACGGCTCAAATGATTTGATAAAAGTAGCGACTAACATCCTCAGAAACCACAAAAATGTTGAATTATGTGTTGGCAGTGCAGAAAAACTTCCATTCAATGATAATACTTTTGATATCGTAACATGCAATCTCTTATTTATGTGGGTGGATAATCCTCAAAAGGTAGTTAGCGAGATGACGCGCGTTGTAAAGGTCGGTGGGAGGGTTTTGGCATCCCTTGAGCCAGACTATGGTGGCAAACTTCACTGGCCCGAAAGCCCAAAGGTGGACCCTATATTTGCCGGGAAAGCAATAGAAGAAAAGGGTGGAGATCCTCACATAGGGAGAAAGCTTCGCTTTCTTTTTGTTAGAGCAGGTCTTGAAACCAAGGCTGGAATAGGAAACACCCGCATATGGAGTTGCAAAGAGGACAAGGCATACTATCTACATGCTAGAGATTTTTATGTAAAAACGCTGAGAGATGCAGGACTGTCGGAAAAAGAAATAGACAAGTGGGAATATGAATATCTGAAATCCCTGGATGAGGGTGTAGAGCTTAATTTCTTTCCGCAGTTTTATGCAATTGGCAAGAAACTATAGTTTTAATAAATCGCATTTCCACAGAATGATTGTAACTATATTATTTTATATGGTAATCTTGCTGGAGATCTATCAAAATTCTTTATCAAAAAGCTGAAATGCAATCTGTCAAAAACTTTGAATCGAATGTTTAATTGAAATGTACCGATGATCCTCTTTGGCAATAATCCAAGAATTAATCTCTTATTACCAATCCTGCTGTCCCAATAATTGCCATTCCAAGTATTGCTCTTTCTGTTAAAAAATCCTGAAACAACAAACCCTGCATCAAATGTATTATTTATAAAATTATTTTGTTCTACAGAGCATTTATAAGAATAAGAAAGATGAACACCCCTATAGTTTGAAGAAAACTCATTGTTTCGTATCACAACATCTTCTGAAAATGCAACTAATAAAGCTGTTGATGTATCTGAAATGACTGTCTTTTCAACAGTCACAATATTGCAATCGACAAGTATTATTTGACCTGCGTCTGATGGAACCGTAAACTGATTTTTTTGTCTGAAGTAGTAGAGCGGTTTGTTATTGACTCTATTTCCTTCAATGTCATGAACAAAATTTGAAACATCCTCGCCAAATATGTTAAGACCGGCATCAATAAATTCGTTGTTTTTTAAAACAATATTTGAGCATCTTGAAAGATAAACTCCAGATCGTCTGCTGTTAACTATAGTATTGTTTAAAATGTAGCTTTCCTTTGAAGAATAAACAGAAATTCCTCCACCATTATTTTTTAATAAGTTATTACTAAATACATTACCATCACCTCTAACACTTATTCCTTGGTTGTTATCTTCAATTGTGTTTTTTGTAAAGATATTGTTATTGGATCGTCCAATTTCAATGCCGTAATCCGCACTAGAAATTATATTATTAAAAAAGATATTATTGTTGGAAGAATAAACGCTTATTCCGTATTCTGTACCATCATAAAAATCATCAGCAAGCAATATGTTATTAGAAATTGAACAATCGTCAGCATTAATCATCAGCAAACTGTCGTTTACACCATTATTCATTATTGTAAAACCACTAAAATTCACAGAATCAGCTTTGATATATACAGCAGTGGAGCTTCTGCCATTAATTACCGTCGTTTTATTATCCTCACCATGAATCGTTATGTCCTTGCAATCAACGCTTCTTATCCTACCATAAGTGCCGTTTCTAACAAAAATTCGATATCCTTCATTAGCATGATTAATTGCTTCCTGTATATTTTTGTAATCATCAGGAACAATAATGTCCCACTTCCCAGTATCATAATTATTTGTAATCGCTGCTTGTTCTACGCCGAAAAAAATAGACGGCCCAATGGATGCTACGAGTAAAACAACGGTTGAAGTCAGACTGATACTTCCTACCAATAACTTCTGATTCTTCCTTTTTAGATTCATATTATTTTATTATTTATGTGAAAGGTTATATTAAAACATAGTGTGATTATAATCACAAAATGTTGTAATATCTGTGATGCGCGATGTTATAACAAACATTTGATGCCGACACAAAAAAATTTTTTGAACGATTACCTTAATAACCCGAAGTAAATTTACTTTTAAGATTTAAAATGACTGCAAAAATCATTGATGGTAGAAGGATAGCAAAGGATATTCGCAAAAAAATTTCAAATGAAGTCGATGAGTTAGAATCAAAATACAAAACTACGCCAAATATAACCACCATAAAAATTGGTAGCGATCCATCTTCAGAATTGTATCTAAAACTAAGAGATAACGCCTGTAAAGAAGTCGGCATTGAATCAAGCCGTCTAGAATTTCCAAAAGATGTTTCTGAAAGCAAGATTCTGGATTCCATAAAAAAACTAAACAATGACGGCAAGGTCCATGGAATACTAATCCAATATCCGGTACCAAATCATATCTCTCCAGATAAGCTAATGAAAGCCATAGATTACAGAAAAGACATAGAAGGATTCAACCCTTTTAATATGGGAAGAACGCTTATCGGCGATGAACATATTGTGCCTTGTACGCCTTTGGCAGTACTAACTATTTTAGAATACGAAAATACAGATATCAAGGGCAAAGACGTCGTTATTGTTAACCATAGCAACGTAGTTGGAAAGCCACTCGCTGCTCTTTTTTTAAATCGAAATGCAACAGTTTCAGTGTGTCATGTCTTCTCTAAAAATATAAAGAGATATACAACTAAAGCAGATATTCTCGTTACAGCCACTGGAAAGCCGAAACTAATAACATGTGATCACGTAAAAGAAAACGCATTTGTGATAGATGTTGGAATCACAAGCACAAAATATGGCGTATGCGGGGATGTAGATTTTGAATTCGTAAAAGAAAAAGTAGGAAAAATAACACCTGTGCCTGGTGGTGTAGGGCCAGTTACAATAGCATGCGCGCTGAAAAACATTATAAAAACGTATAAGAATTGTTTAGAATAAAAATAGGATTAATAGGTCATCTCTAGCGTTTTTTATTTTAGAATTATACTTCGCTTTTACTGAAGAGATAGCTTCCTAGGCCCATCATAACAATGCATATGACCAACACAACTACAAAATCAATCATCGGAGAAAAGTAATAGTTTTTGATGTTTGCCATCATAGTGCCGCGTAAACCATCAACCATGTAGAATAACGGATTTAAAAACACAAGTTTTCTGATTATTTCAGGAAATTGTAGGTTGGTAGCAATAGGAAATAATGCTGAAGATAAGAATAAAAGAGGCATGATTAACAGGTTCATGATGATCTGGAAACCCTGAAAGTCACTCATTTTAGAAGCTACTACAAGACCAAATCCGACTGCTGTAAACGCCAACAGAACCATGAATACAATTGTAGAGATCAAACCAAGGACACTCAATATCGGAACGCCAAGAGCGATAGCAATGATAAGAATGATGAATCCCTGAATCAGAGAAATTGTTGCGCCACCAAGTGTTCTACCAATGATTATGGATAGACGGCTAATCGGTGCAACAAGAACTTCTTGTAAAAATCCAAACTGTCTATCCCACAACACCGATATGCCAGTGAACATCGATGAGAACAAAATAGTCATTGCAACAATGCCGGGAGCCAGGAAATACAAGTAGTTGTCCCCTGCCATACCAGGTACTATAGCTGTTCTAAGACCTGATCCAAGTATAACAAGAAAAAACAGCGGTTGAACGACGGTTGCAACGATTCTGCTCTTGGATCGAACAAATCGTTTCATCTCTCGCAACCACATAACATAGATTGCCTGAAACTCTGCGCCTCTCACAGTTATCTACCTCCACCATGCGCTCTAGGTTTTTCGTTCATAGTATTATCTTGTTCTTGATCACGCATTGACCTGCCTGTAAAATGTAAAAATACGTCATCGAGCGTTGGTTTCCTCAAACTGATTGACTTAATCTTTACACCAAGAGTACGTGCGATTTCAAATACTATGGGGATTTTTTCTTCCCCTTTCTCGACACCAAGTGTTAAAAAAGAATCATGAATCTTTATATTCTTGATCCATTCTTCTTTTTCCAATGCTCTACTTAATTTATTTAAATCTTGACAAGAGAGAGTTATAACATCATTTCCTATAGAATTCTTAAGATTGACAGTTGAGTCAATAACAAGGATCTTCCCGTGGTCTATTATTCCTATTCTATCACAGAGATAATCGGCCTCATCCATGTAATGCGTTGTTAAAAAAATCGTAGTACTTTCATCTTTATTCATCTTCTTTATGTATTCCCAGATTGCCCTTCTCGTCTGCGCATCAAGACCAAGCGTTGGTTCATCAAGAAATAAGATCGTTGGATAGTGCATGAGACCTCGTGCTATCTCAAGCCGTCGTTTCATCCCACCGGAATAATTCTTCACAAGGACGTCCTCTTTATCCTCAAGATCAACAAGATGTAGGACGTCATCGACCCTATTTTTTCTTTTATCCCTACTCATACCATACATGCGTGCATGAAAATCAAGATTTTCTCTGCCGGTTAATTGCGTATCTAATGCTGGCTCTTGAAAAACAATACCGATATTTTGTCTTACTTCATCCCGCTCTTTAACAATATCAAAACCAGAAATAGTGGCAGACCCGTCTGTTGGATATAACAAGGTAGTCAACATTTTTATTGTAGTTGTTTTACCAGCACCATTAGGCCCAAGAAAACCAAAGATTTCTCCTTTTTTTACAGAAAATGAAACATGATCTACAGCAACGAGATTATCGAATTTTTTTGTTAGATCATCGGTCGTTATTATATCCAAGTTAGGTTTCTCCTTTTTACTCGCTTACAATGATAAATTTGTTAATAAAAGTATCCCACATCTGAGGAATGATAGAATAACAAAGATTTTTATTTAGGGAGGTTATGGGGTTTTCAATGTCATTTTACTCTGAAATTACTGATCTAATTCTATCTAAAAAGATACAGTCCAGGGAAGAGCTTCATAGAACTAAAATCAAACTCTGTAAGAAATACAAGATTGACAATGTTCCGCCGAATAGTGAGATTTTGGCTCGTTTGCCTTCTGAATTTTCAGACGAAGAAAAAGAGGCAGCCATTACTATTTTACGCAAGAAACCCATGAGAACAATATCTGGAGTTGCCATTGTTGCTGCTATGACCTCTCCAGAGGAGTGTCCACACGGGAAATGCATACCGTGCCCAGGCGGCCCTGATAAAAATACACCTCAGAGTTATACGGGTTATGAACCTGCCACGATGAGGGCTTTAGTGAATGATTTCGATCCTTTTTTACAGACAAAAAGTAGACTCGAACAATTAGAAGCTATTGGCCATTCGGTAGACAAAATTGATTTTATTATTATGGGTGGAACATTTACCTCTAGATCTCCCTATTACCAGGAATGGTTTGTAAAAAGATGTTTTGATGCGCTTAATAACAAAAATTCACCGTCATTGGAAATCGCCAAGAAAAAGAACGAAACAGCACAGTCAAGATGTATAGGTCTAACTGTAGAGACCAGACCAGATTGGTTTAGACTGCAGCATGCTGATCAGGTGTTGATTTTGGGTGCAACTCGTGTAGAATTAGGTGTACAATCAGTATATGATGATGTTCTGTACAACATGAAACGTGGACATACAGTTATGGATTCCATCCATGCTACGCGTATCGCTAAGGATAGCGGTTTTAAGGTATGCTACCACATGATGCCGGGTTTGCCTGGCTCTGACGAAAAAAGAGACATTGCGTCGTTTCGTACTATTTTTGAAAATCCATTGTTTAAACCTGATATGATTAAGATCTATCCAGCTTTAACAATTAAAGGAACTAAACTTTATGATATGTGGAAATCTGGCAAATATAAACCGCTAGGTACAACTAGAGCTGCAAAACTGATAGCCGAAGTGAAGAAGTATGTTCCAAGGTGGGTCCGTATACAGAGAATACAGCGAGATATTCCCGTAGCTTACATCGATGCCGGCGTTGACAAAAGTAATCTGCGTCAACTTGTAGAAGCTGAAATGAAAAATCATGGAGATACGTGTCAATGTATTAGATGCAGAGAGATAGGCCATGCATCTCTAAAAGAAAAAATCGAGATAGATGAAAGAAACATTGATTTTGATTGCGAGCGCTATGAGGCAAGTGGCGGCGAAGAGTTTTTTGTTTCCATCGTTGACAAAAAGCATGATGTGCTCATAGGATATCTGCGACTGCGCGATATTGTTAATTCCCATCGATATGAATTGGTAAACCAGCCATGCATGATCATCAGAGAATTGAAGGTGCTGGGTAGGGAGATTCCAATAGGACAGAGGAATATGAAAGGATGGCAGCACAGAGGATACGGCAAAGAATTAATTGATGAGGCTGAGCGCATCTGCCTTGAGAAGTTTGACAAAAAGCATTTGTTTGTGCTCAGCGGCATAGGTGTAAAAGAGTATTACAGAAAACTGGGTTTTAAGGACGATGGAGTATATCTTAGGAAAATATTACATGGGTAATGATATATAGCGGATTTGTTTTCGGGGTTTTTGTATGAAGATTCAAACAGAGTGTGTCCCCTGCTTGCTTAAACATATTATTTTTGTATGGGCACCCATAAATACAAATATCATCATTTTTGTTTAATTTTGTGCCCGTATATATATTATGGGAGGTTCCCACGATAGCCAAATCATAATGCTAAGGGCGATGGAGCATATCTTAGGAAAATATTGCATGGGTAAGGCTATATAGCAAATTCGTTTTCAGGGTTTTTATATGAAAATTCAAACAGAGTGCGTTCCGTGTTTACTGAAACGTATTATATTTGAGACTGAGCAGAGTACAAAAGACCCAGAGGTTAGAACCAAAGTTATAAAAAATGCATGTAAAGTTCTTTCTAAATTATATGATCCAAATGAATGCAGTGCAACTATTGCTACAAAAGTGCATAAGATTGCCTATGAAATACTTGGTGACAAGGACCCGTATAGAGATTTGAAAAGCTTAAGCAACAAAGTAGCGCAATCATTAGTTTCTAGAGTTGAAGAGGTGATAAAGGAATCTGATGATCCATTGAAGACTAGTATGATCTGTTCGATTGTTGGAAACACGATGGATTTTGGAATCGAAGGAGGAAGTAGTCATCCTGAGGCACTTAGAGATATCTTTGAGGAAACAGTTGCTGAAGGGTTGGGATGTAATGATACATCAAAGATTGAAGAGATACTCAAGGTATCAAAACATGTGATGTTGTTTGCTGATAATTGCGGGGAGATTGTATTTGATAAAATATTATGCAAAGAGTTGAAAAAATTCAACCCAAATATATCCATTACACTTGTTGTGAGGGGAAAACCAATTATCAGTGATGCAACGATGAAAGAGGCGGAGGAATTAAAGTTTAAGGAAGTCGTTGATGAGGTTTTGACGACAGGATGTTTCGCCATTGGAGTTGATTTCAAGAAACTTCCATCACCTCTTAAAAATGCTTTGAAAAGGACTGATTTAATAATCTGTAAGGGCATGGCAAACTACGAAGCATTTTCTGAAACTGATTATCATCCAATAGCATATTTGTTGAGAACGAAATGTACTGCAATTGCAAATTCTATGACTCTTCCACTAAATATCAACGCTGTAAAATTATACAAGTAATAGTAGTAAATTACACAAAAAAACGATTTATTTTATTATACACGACATTTGATAATTTATATGAAGAAACGAATAACAAAGAACGCTAGGTAACCTATCAATGCACTAAGTGGTATCGTAAGAATCCATACCCAAACAATATTTCGTGCGACTCCCCATCGTACCGCACTGAGTCTTTTTGTCGCTCCTACACCCATGATCGATGAACAAATCACATGGGTGGTGCTCACTGGAATTCCTGCAACTGACGCACCAATAATCGTTGCTGCTCCAGCAGTCTCTGCAGCAAACCCGTGGACAGGACGAAGTTTCGTTATTTTATGCCCCATGGTTTTCACAATTCGCCAGCCTCCCGCGAGTGTACCGAGGGCGATAGCTGCATGTGCCGATAAAATTACCCATATGGGAACAGGGAGATTATTGGGATTAGCAGCAACACCAAAATATCCAATACTAAACAATAACGGGGTGATAATCCCCATAGTCTTCTGGGCATCGTTGGTTCCATGACTGAAACTAAACAACGCTGCGGAAATCAATTGTAATCTTTTGAAATGGTGATCGACCTTCGACTTTGTGCTTTTTCTACAGATCCAGAGTATGGCAACCATAAACAGGAATCCACATACTAACCCAATCAGTGGCGAGACGATCATAAAAATGGCAGCGAGTCGCACAGGTTCATATTTTATAGCAGAAAAACCTGCGGCAGAAATTCCGGAGCCCATGAGCCCGCCGATAAGCGCATGAGAAGAAGACGTTGGTAGTCCAAGAAGCCATGTAATTATATTCCAGCTGATGGCACCAATTAGGCCACCGAGAACAATAAATGGGATAATCTCCGCTCGAACAATATCAAGTTTAATGATTTTACTAATGGTGCTTGCAACGGCAACAATACCGATACCGGCGGCGACGAAATTGAAGAATGCGGCAAACATGACAGCTCTTCTTGGAGTGAGCACTTTTGTGGAAACAACAGTAGCGATAGCATTGGCTGAATCGTGGAAACCATTGGTAAAATCAAAAATCAGAGCAATGAAAATTATAATGATGACAAGTATAACTGACGCAGCCATTTCTGTCTGTGCCTCACGCGTATTTTACCAATATATCTCCTATCACATCGGCAACATCTTCGCATCTATCTATGGCAGATTCCATATCATCGTACAACTCCTTTATTTTAATGATTTCTATGGGGTCTTTTCCATTGAAAAGTTCGGCCATTGCCTTTCTCAACAGCTTATCCCCTTCATTTTCTAGAGTGTTGACTTCTTTGCAGAAATTCTTTATCTGTGTTGCATCCTTAAAATTCCGCAGAAGAGAGATCGCTTCATGAACATTATGGGATGTTTTATGAAGCGTCTGGGCAAATTCAAGCATGTATTTTGGAGGTTTTTTAATTTTATAGAGGACAAGCCTCTCTGCAACAGCTTCTAAATTATCAAGAATATCATCTAGTGAGCTTGTAAGTTTGCAGATATCTTCTCTGTCGATTGGTGTTATAAATGTTTTGTTCAGCTCTGAAAGAATATCGTGAACCATCCTGTCTCCTTCATTTTCTTTCTCCTTTATTTTTCCCCTTTTTTTATCTAGATCCTCATAGTTTTCAAGCATATCTACCAGTGCATCTACGCCTTCCAGAACGTTTTTGCTCTGTTTTTCGATCATATCAAAAAAATGTTTTTCTTGAGGAATTAACCACGAAAGGACCCCCATTTGATCACATCCTAATTCTCTATTTTGATATTAAATATCTGCAATACGGTCATCGATTAAAGGAATATAAACCCATATGTAATTTGTCAATAACTTTTATTATTTCTTTTGTTCAGATACGCAAAAAGAGAGGGGATATACAGTTCGGTTATTAAATGGTGATTGCTACTGCTTTACCAATATTCTCTAATTTAAACTCTACGTCAAAAAACTGCTTGAGCAACCACATATTAGTTTTCGCATGACTACTTATTTCTCTTACAATGCAAGATGAAAATCCTTTATCTTTCGCAATAACCATGTATGGAATTATCTGATCAAATGCATGAATGTCAATTGTGGCTCCTGCATCAATATCTTTTAATATATTCAATGCAACATCCTCACCGATTTTTTCAGCAGGGATTCCTAATTCTCCAAGGGTTGTTGCACCTAGAATAGAATCATTTGATTGTGTCCATAAAGTTATTCCAGTGCCTGTAGAAAGAGACTGTGCTTCTTCTATTTTTATCATAGTTTTCAAGTTTTTTTTCATTAATGTTTTTATTGCTTGATGCTTCATTCTTGTGCCAATATGATCTGGCAGATTTGCGCTATTAATGATGCCTTCTACCGCGGAAAACTCCTGTTTTTTATCCAGATACAATGGTATTATTTCTTTAGATGGATTGATAGTTAATATAGCCTCACCGCCACCCTTTGGGTAATATCCTCTCTTGATCAACTGAGTTTCAAATGATATGCCCATTTTTTGCAATAACCGAAGAAACACTTTGTCGAAGTAATCCCAAGACGGTGCCCATTTGACATCTGTTCCACCTATAACTCGCATAGTTATTGGCTCGCGTGTTTTAATCGCTGACAATAAACACGCTTGGAAAACTAGTGTGATGCTACCTGCAGTACCTATGTCGAATTTGTATTTTCCACCTTTTATTTCTCCAGGTTTAAATGTTAGATGAGAAGAACCGATTTCCAGTCCTTCAGATTTTCCATTGCATAATTCTTCAATGCTTTTCATGGCAACGTAGTGCTGTGGTTTTATACCGGGAGTTGGACGATTTGCTCGAATATTATCTATCTCAACTGGTTTCTTTGTCAATACTGAAAGTGCGACAGCAGTACGTAGTATCTGCCCTCCACCTTCACCATATGAACCGTCAATATACAACAAAAAGAATCACCATCATTGTGTTAAATAATCTAAAAGTATTTTCAATGCTGCATTGCATGTGCTTTCTTTGTTTTGGAGACGGCTGCCGGAAAATAGGAATTTTTTAACTTCAGTTTTATTTGCAGTAGAAATAGCAACATAAACTAAACCTATAGGTTTTTCTTTAGTTCCACCTGTAGGACCAGCTATTCCAGTGGTTGATACTCCTATGTCGACGTTTGATTTTATTCTTATTTTTTCCGCCATGGCACAAGCAACCTGTTCACTCACCGCTCCATGTTCTTTGAGCATTTGCCCTGGAATATCAAGTAATTCAATTTTAGCTCTATTACTATAGGATACAATGCCTCTGTCGAAATAATCCGAACTTCCTGAGATGTTAGTTAGTGTATTGGCAATCAATCCGCCAGTGCATGATTCGGCAGTAGCTATTGTTAGATTTCGTTGTTTTAACTGTTGCGAGACTTTATTTAGAAGTTTTTCGTCAATCAAAGAAATTAACCTCCTAAAATTGATATTACTATCAACATATAAAGAATTTTCATATAATAGATGTTAAAAGTTATATATAGAAATCGTAATCCCCTCAATCACATAGGAGTCTACAGCCCCGTGGTGTAGTGGTCAATCATTTCGGCCTTTGGAGCCGAAGACAGCGGTTCGAATCCGCTCGGGGCTATCAATCAACGAAATATTAACATCTTTGCTTTTTAGGCCTCTTCAAAAATTTTATTAAACATCTATCGATTCAATTACAATCATTTGAGATAGTCTCAAATAAAAAGGAGAGGGAATATGCCAAATAAATTTAAAAAAAGAAGGACATCGGAAGAAGACATAGAGGATGAAGAAGAGGATGAGGAGGAAGAAGAACGGGATACTTGGTAAACTTAACAAATCATTCTTCTTCGTTGAAAAATGATTAATTGTTAAAAGTGTACAAAATAGCCTATTGCAACTAAAACGACACCAGAGAAATAAATAAGAAGTGTTTTCGGCGTCGTATGACTCCAAGTAGGTATACGTTGGTTAATGATAAAATTGGTACCTACTATTAGTGCACCAAATATCGAGATTATGGGTACTATTTCTATGATTATTTTAGATAGTTCATTTATGAATGGAGTAATAAGTCCTAAAAAAATCATGGCAGAAAGATATATCAGTATTGCCCCTTGCTTAGTGCGATAACGGCCTCCGCTCTTAAAACCAGTTGTAGTTGTAGTATACAAAAGACCGGAGATAAGTGTAATAATAATACCTGTCAAGATTAATGCGCTTTGATCCTTGATGGCATCGAAAAACATATTTCCTGATAATTTCAATTTCTTTTTAAGTTTATTGCGTCGTTACATCTGCGAAAATTCTCTTCAAACCTCTAAGAGCGTAATTTTAAATAAGTATTTAGTGTTCTTGGGGATACTTCTCAACAAGAATATAAGTTGCTCCCGTAGTGTAGCGGCCAATCATTACAGCCCTTCGAGCTGTGGACGTGGGTTCGAATCCCGCCGGGAGCATTGTTACATATTAGCGTGGTTAATTACAGAAGGAAAAATTAGACTGATTTCATTTCAACAAATACTGATTTTAAATTTTCATTTTTTTGAAAGCATATGTTCCAATTAAAATCATTACTATGGCAAATAAACTTACTATTGCAAAATCAAACGCAAGGTTAAAATGAGAATTAGAAATTCCAAGAAGAGCCCCTCTTATACCATCCACCGCATAGGTAACAGGATTCACAAAGACGAACGGTGCTAAATATTGTGGTAATTTATCTAAGGGAAACAGTGCTCCCGAGAGAAAGAACATTGGAAATATTAGAAAACTGCTAATCAATTGAAAACCTTCAGGACTTTCCATTTGAGAACCTAGTATAAGGCCTATGCTCACTAACCCAACAGTTGTCACGAATAGAAATGCCAGTGAAACAAGAACAGAAATAATATTTAGGTGAAGATCAGGCATTATTCCGCTTACCATAAAAGCAAAACCAATTACGAGCAAGATAATAATTTGAAGCAGTGTGTCTGTAGATCCTCCAATTATTTTTCCAACAAAGATAGATGTTCTTCTCATAGGTGCAACTAAGACCTCTTTCAGAAAATCTATCTTTTTATCCCAAACAATGTAAACACCAAAGAATATTGAAGAAAAAAGAGCCGTTTGGATTAAAATACCAGGATAAATAAACGTTTGATAACTGACGTCACCAAATGAAACAGCAGATCCTAGTCCACCTCCAATTATGAGAAGCCATAGAATTGGATTGACTATTGATGAAACTATCCTGGATCGCTCTCTCAAGAAAACTTTGAATTCCCTGTACCACAGTGCATAAATTCCTTTTAATTCACTCATTTTCCCGATCTCACATTCATCGCTTTATCAGCCCAACTGCCCTCTGGCGAACCTTCCCTTATTCCTCTGCCGGTATAATGCAAGAACACATCGTCTAGCGTAGGCGAACGAATTTCAACGGAGTCCACTTTTCCTGCAACCTTCAAAATTTCTTGTAAGTGCTTGTTACCATCTTCAACGGTTAAACACACTTCACTGTCGCATTTACTGACTTTTTTTACATATTTCAAATTCTTAAAAACTTCGCTATCAAGATTTTCGGCCTTCAATCTTATGATGTCGCCACCAATAGCTTTTTTTAGCTCCTTTGGAGTGCCTAAAACAACAATTTTTCCATGATCTATTATTGCCAACCTATTACAGAGTTTGTCGGCCTCATCCATGTAATGTGTTGTGATTATGATAGTCATGTTTTTTTCTTTTGCCAATTTTTCTATATATTTCCAAATAACATCTCGTGATTGAGGATCAAGTCCAAGAGTTGGTTCATCTAAAAATAAAACCTTTGGATGATGCATAAGTCCTCGAGCGAGCTCAAGTCTTCGTCTCATGCCACCAGAGTATTTTTTCACCCGGTCATCTTTTCTGTCAGTAAGGTCCACGAGCTCAAGAACTTCTTTTATTCTTTGCTCTCTTAAATCATCTGGCATGTCATAAAGCCAGCCATGAAGCTTCAAATTCTCATATCCAGTTAATATTTCATCAGAGCTTGGATCTTGGAAAACTATTCCTATAGATTTTCTGACTTTGTCTGGCTGTTTGATAATATCAAAATTATTTATCGTTGCAGTTCCGGACGTTGGCTGCTTTAAAGTGGTTAGCATTAGAAGAGTGGTGGTTTTTCCTGCACCGTTGGGCCCAAGAAGCCCGAATATTTCACCTTCCTCTATCTGTAAGTTAAGATTATCTACCGCATTTAGATCGTTATATTTTTTGGTCAAATTTTTTATTTCAATAATGTTCATGCAATTCACTATCACATAAATATTTCATAGATTCTTCTTGAGCGAAAGCTCATATCATGCAAGAACTATTAGAAATTTTGGAAACAAAATGAGAGTAAATTATCATCAAATTTGACACAAAATTTTCTACTCCATAAGTCTCTTTAAACCCCAGATTCCTGCGAGTACAAAGAAAGTTGTGAATAACAGTAAAACTCCAAAGCTCATAGGTACATTTGTCAAATCATTCGTGATCAAGAGCGCACGGAGAGCATCGACTACATAATAAAGTGGATTAAATCTTGTTACATATTGAAGAAGCTTAGGCATCGCTTCGATCGGATATAGTGCATTGCTTGCAAAGAAAAGTGGCATGGTAATAAGTTGAATCACGCCCATGAATCGCTCTCTCCGGCGTAAAAGAGATGCAAACACAATAGATAGGCACGCAAAACAAGTAGAAGCAAGAATAATAATTCCCATAATACAAAGCAAGTTTATTGGCCCAAATACGAACGAGACTCCAAGAGGTATCGCGAGAAGTATGATGACAGCTGATTGAACTAGACCTCTAAACCCTGCAGATAGTCCTTTGCCAAGAACAATGGACCCTCGTGATGTCGGAGTAGCCATGAGTTTCGCAAGAATCCCTGAATCCTTGTCCCAGGTGATAGCAATACCATAGAAAATGGAGGTGAAGAGCATCGATTGAGCAATGACGCCCGGGGTAAGAAAAGAAAGATAGGAGAGATTACCGGTAGGGATAATTCGGTATTGGTTGAACATTGTACCAAATACGAGTAGCCAGAGAATCGGCTGAATCATTCTGACGAACAACTCAAAGGGATCATGAATTATTTTCCGTACTTCAAATTCAAGCACGATAAATGTTTTTTTCACAAAATTCCATGCAAAAACCATTACGTCAGCCTCTTGAATGTTCGCCTTCGTCCTTTCAAAGCCTTCCATTGATTCTTTGAAGCCCCTTCATCAAGCCTTGTTCCTGTAAACTTTAGAAATGCATCTTCAAGTGTCGGACTTTTTACTTCAAGATCTTTAACTCTGATATTGTGATCAGTAAGCATTTGAAGAATTCGCGGAGCATTATGAGGGGCATTCTCAACAGTAAATTGCCATTTCTCGTTAGACAACAATGATATTGAAACAACCAATCCATCTAAGAGAGATGTCAGATATTTTTGCCCATCCTTCATGTGATTTCTTAAATCAAGAACAACAGTGATAGTACCGACTCCAACCTTTTCCTTTAAAGCTTCTGGGGAGTCAATAACAGAGATTTTTCCACGATCAATGATGCCTATTTTATCACAAAGAAGCTCAGCTTCTTCCATGTAATGTGTAGTGAGAAAAATAGTGGTTTTCCATTCTTTATTCAACTTATGTATATGTTCCCAGACTAGTTTTCTTCCTGCAGGATCCAGACCGATGGTTGGTTCATCTAAAAAAAGTAGACGAGGACGATGTAGCATAGCTTGGCCGATTTCCAATCTTCGGACCATGCCACCCGAGTAGGTAGCTACTAGGCTTTTTGATCGTTGCGTAAGACCCATGATTTCAAGGATGTTTTCTATTCGCTGTTCTCGCTCTTCGCGAGGGACATCGTAGAGTTTGGCAGATAAGAGAAGGTTTTCGTAACCTGTAAGAGATCCATCAGCAGAAATATCCTGAGGAACATATCCTATCATTTCCCGAACTTTAGATGGTTCTTTGGCTATATCAACGCCGAAAACACGCGCGTTTCCTGCTGTTGCTTTTGTGAGGGTGACAAGAATTTTTATTGTGGATGACTTCCCTGCACCGTTGGGTCCAAGGAATCCAAAAATAATGCCTTCGTCAACATCAAATGATATGTTGTCTACTGCTCGGATATTACCTTTGTAGATCTTTGAAAGGTTTCTCACTTCCACTGCGTTCATGATCCCAATCCTGAAAAGGGCCCCAATTCATAAATCTATATGTTTTGTATTTTATCCTGTCTTATTTATCCTGTCTTATCTCCATCCCTTTATGTTTTCATAAAATATGTCAAATTCAACATGTGATATTTCTCATTGAACTTTTGTAAATTGAGATCCATCAAGATACAAGATGGCATATCCTTCATTGAAACTATAATCAAAGGATGTGGACATAGACGGCCATTGTCCACCAAATGGTTGTCCACTACCATTGTATGGTGGTCGTGTACCATTCCGTGTTCCATTTGGTGGCCGTGTACCATTATATGGTCTTGTACGATTATCTGGTTGTCTACCAGGGAATCCCCCTCCGCCAGTAAATTTCGGTTCTAAAACAAGTTTATCTCCTTGCGTGTTATAGGTGTAGTTCATAGTATAAGTTCCTCGCTCACTAGTCAGAGTCGCCTCCACAATATTTTCCATAAACGTTAGCTTAGTAATAGAAGCATTACCTGCTCCGCCAAACATCGAAATATCTATATTTCCAGTCCATGTCCCAATAAATTTACCTAAATCACTTCCAGTATTTTGATTATTAACGCATCCGCTTAAACTAACAACAGCTAAAAAAACCATTATTACAATTACAAGCATTTGTTTGTTTACATTTTTCTTGCTCATATTTTTATTCACTTCTCATTGCTTCTACTACCTGCAGATTAGCAGCTTTTCGTGCTGGAATCAAACCAGAAATTATCCCAATAACTGTAGAAAATAATAATGCAAAAATTATCAACTCAGGAGTAACAATTGCAACTGATGTGTTTACGCCCGTCATTCTTCCCATGCCCATGATGTTGATTCCTACGTTGGAAATAATGCCCACAACAATGAATCCAAGGAATATTCCCAGGAGTCCTCCCATGAAACCGATGATTCCTGATTCTGTGAGAAAAAGTTTCATGATTTCTGAGTTCTTTGTTCCAATGGACTTAAGAATACCAATGAGCCGTGTTCGTTCCATCACCGACATAAACATGGTATTGGCGATTCCAATTGCTCCCACGAGAAGCGCGATAGCTGCTATGCCGGTAAGGAAAAATGTCAAGGTTGCCATCGTACTTTGGATAGTTTCAAGCATCGATGTTGGTGATGTCACAGTAAAATCGGCAGTATCTGAAGTGACTTGCCGCGAGGTATATAACACCTGATCCACATTTTGGATTATTTGGTCGACAGCATTCGTGTCTGTTACCTTCACTTGTATCGAGGAATATTGATTTGCATCAAGACCAGTAACAATTCCTCTTGCAGCCTCGAGTGTCATAAATATTGTTCGGTCATCTCCTCCAAAACCTCCAGTACCAGATTCCTTGAGTATTCCCACGATGCTAAATGTTTTTGTCCCGATTCTTATCGATGTACTCTCTGTTAAATTATAATCAAACATACCATTGGCAATGCTATTTCCAATAAGGACGCTTGTGCCATCTCCTGGTTCGAGGAATCTCCCAGAATCTAATTGAACTGTCGTCATAGTATTCCAAGCATCTGGATTGATTCCCTCAACGGTCACCGTAACAGTCTGTGCCAGATACTGTACTGCTGCTTGACCACTGATGATTCCTGATACTGATTCTACACCTTGTGCAGTCAATATAGCGTTAATATCTGTATCAGTCAATTTTGGGGTAGTGGTAGTAGCAGTTGATGTGGTGCCAGATGTTTGGGAAGAACCGCCGCCCGGTTGAAATCTTTCTCCGAAGCCACTTTCTGGTCCAAATGCTCTTGTTCGTCCAGTGCTTACGGTAAGAACATCTGCACCAAAACCTGACATCTGTGCCTGCATATTTTGAGACATCCCTGCGCTGATCGATAGCATTGCAATGACTGCCGCTACTCCGATGATAATTCCTAGTATTGTAAGCCAACTGCGCAACCCTCGATGGGTTAAACTGTTCAGTGACAGTTTAAGGATATCAGCAAGTTTCATTCTTTTCTTCGTCCTTTAAAGAATTTTGAGAAACGAGGCAGTTTCTTCTTTCGTCCTAATTGAATGATAGCAACGATGATGATAATTCCGACAACGCCAATGACGATGTACTCAAGACTATTACTTGAACCTGATGATTGTGATTGGCCAAAACCTCCATAACTACTCGATGTTCCTGTACGAGATGTAAACCCAGTCGATGAACCAGAAGAAACAGAGGAGATGGTCACCTGTTTTTGAATAGTCTGTCTGACACCAAAGACATCCGTATATGATATTTGAACAAGTAACCCGTTACCCCCAAACCCTGAAAATGATTGGTTCATAAACATATTTCGATTGCCAAAATCCCTACCTGGTTGGGCATTCATTCCTGTACCGTTAAAAGAGGGTAACTGTGTGGTCGTATTTCTTGAGGAGAGTTGAAATGTTGCTAAGGTGTAATCACCAGCATCAAGATTCCCTAAACTCGTAGACGAAACGCCACTAGCAACATAGCTTATCTGCTGTGGAATTGAAACAATCACTGATGACGCAACATTTGCCCCTGTGTTAACAACAGCAAATGTTGTTGATCCACTCGTTGATGATTGCAACACAATATCAAATGATGTTGTGCCGTTAATCTGTAGACCGACTTTGGAGGTAACAGTTTGTTTAGTACCTGTTCGGTCATAAAATTCCATCGTTATTGCCAATGGGTAGACGCCAGGAGCTATTGCTGAACTTGCCATGATAGTAATTGGAATTTTGGTATAATTCTCAGCGGCAATTGAAGGAATAATAATCCTATTATCTGCTCCAACAGGTAGAATTAAGTCATTCGTATCCTCCCAAGTAAAGAGAATGTTGTCTATGCTGGCTCCACCGTTATTTGTAATGTTAAAAACAAGGGTTGTCGCCTTTCCAATGTCTATCGAGGTTGGTGTAACCGATGCTACATCTATGACGTTTGCATCTTCTACTTCGATGATCGCTGTCTGTCGAGTTTCATATCCTCCAGAATATGTGATATCAAAAATTACTTGGCATAAAGCAGGTGATGCTGTGCTTGAAACCTTGAATTCATACAATGCCGTGGTAGTGCCACCAGCATCTAGATCTCCTATAGATACAACCCAATTTCCTTGTGATATAACCGTTGTAGGATCCCATGAGCTTGCCGTAATATCTATATCTTGGATATTTTGAGTTCCAGTGTTCGTTAGCGATAATTCGATGTAGCCGTTAGTCCCAGGAGTAACAATTGTAGGGTTTGTTGTAAGAGTAACTTGAAGATCATAAGCATTTGCAGCTAAAGCAATGCTTGGAGTTATTGCGCCAACTAATAAAATCAAGATTAAAACAAGAGATGTTTTCATTTTTAACCACCTACTTTTATTTTTCCATCAACTATATGAATGATATGTTCTGCATATTGTGCTATCTCTATTTCATGAGTAATCACGGTAACTGTCATTTTCTTCTCCTTCTGTAGCTTTAATAAAAAATTCATAATCTCGGCCTTCGTCTTAGTATCTAAATTCCCGGTAAGTTCATCCGCTAGAATAATTTCAGGATCATTTGCCAACGCTCGAGCAATCGCAATTCTTTGCTGCTCCCCACCAGACATCTGAGATGGAAGATGATTTGCTCTATGTTCCAAACCTACTGCTTTCAACAGCTCGAGAGCCCTTTGCTTTCTTTCTTTTTTATCTTTCTCAATGATGATCATAGGCAGTTCAATGTTTTCTAATGCGGTTAAAGTTGGATGGAGATTAAAAAATTGAAAGACTATACCAATTTTTTTGCCTCTTAATCGAGCAAGATCTGATTCTTTTAATGTTGAAATGTCCACGCCACCAAGAAATACCTTTCCCGAAGTTGGTTTATCAAGTGCACCTACCATGTGTAGCAACGTTGATTTCCCTGAACCGGATGGCCCCATGATTGCTACGAACTCACCCTTGTTAATTTTCAGATCAACGCCGCGGAGTGCTGGCGTTTCCACCCCGTCCATTTTATAGATTTTTTTAACATCTTGGAGCTCTATTACTGTATTATTCATTATCTCACCTTTTCCAATTCTGAGTTTGTATATTGATTCATTTCATGTTCCGTCCCATTGTTTTTTATTATCCCGAAGTTGTCTTCGAGACTATATATCCATTTTTCCCAATTTATTCCCAATTTCATCCCAATTCTTTTAGTTAAATCGTAATTTTTGCATAGAAACATTGTTGATGATTTTTTAGTTGAAGAGAATAAGAGTCGTACCAAAAGCACGCAGAAGATGTAAAGAATAGATAAAATTTGCTTGTGGTACAATTCCAAAAGGAAAAGAGAAAAAATCAACTAGTTTTGTAGATTTTTACTATTTGCACCTCATAAATTATAGATTCGCCAGCAAGCTTATTTACACTTAAAATCAAATTTGGATCGTAGCTGTTCTTTATATCACTTAGTAACTGGTCCATCGCTTCAGTAGGAACTGTATAGGTGATGTTTTGCGTCTCATTTCTAACAATAGTTATTGTTCTATTAATTTCATAATATGAATAACTGACCGTGTTCGCATCATAGTAACTAATGTTTATCGTTTCAGCTTTTATATTTTCAACATAATAAGTCGTAGTAGAATCGTAGTACGCATCGTAAACGTACATTGCCGCGCCAATCTCGGGATTATGGGTTATAATAATTGTAGTATCGTTCATACTTGTAATACTACTAGCATTTTCCCAATACATTATCTGTGTTTCACCACCATTCCCTATTGCAAACCATGTGAAATTCTCACGTTGATCCTCAGGTGGCGTTGTATACATCGACATCTTTGTTTCATTGATCGCGGTTACAACTGTAGCATTTTCCCAAGAGGGGTAACTGGTTGTTTTTTCACCAAGAGAATATGAATCATCTCGCAGAACAAACAAGGTTGTTTTTACATTTCCATACATATCCTGATATTCTGCTGGCATGGCTGAGTTATTTGTGATATTTACAATTCGAATTTTCATTTCTTTTCCAACTGATGGATCAAATACTGTAATAACATCCCCTATTTTTGGATAGACACCATATGCATTCTCTATGGGGCCAATAGTTTTTGAGCCGCCTTCTTTTAATCCAACTAACCCTTCAATAAAACCTTTAACATAATAATCATCAATAAGATTTGTATAATCTTCATATCCTGTGGGTGAGTATTCACTTTCATTAGTACTTACAAATACTTTTAACGGTGTTCCACCAATTTTATTTGTAGTATCATTGTAAGAAGAGGCGAAAATTGTATTATTAGATGCAAATCTGCCAATAAAGTTCACATCTACACAATCTCCAAGTGCTATTACTTTTTCTCCAGTTTTTTTACCGGTCAGATTAGTGACGTCCTCTCCGCCATAAATGGCGGAGCTTCCTCTATGACACGTTAGGTCGTCGATGAAAAACCATTCAGAGAGGTTTGTTGAAGTCGCTGATCACGGACATACTGGATTACTGTCTCTGCATC